>Ga0179593_1493721_pt1 | contig 28575 bp, 20 predicted proteins | sample CZODoug2_1_08_16_FD_185931 | JGI IMG/M metagenome (GOLD analysis project Ga0179593, IMG submission 185931) | Vadose zone soil fungal communities from Angelo Coast Range Reserve, California, USA - CZODoug2_1_08_16fungal (PacBio error correction) | ecosystem: Environmental > Terrestrial > Soil >... | reverse complement strand
CGCCTTCCCACGCTTTCCCTCGCGTACGGCGTCCGCTTTGGATGCCTGCATCGTGAGGGGCGGAGAGCATTTTCCGACCTTTTTTTTCCTCTTCCCCGGCGACACTACTCCCTTACGAGGACTCTGTTAACCCCGTACCTCCTTCTCTGGGAGACGGCACATCGACCCCGACTTTTTTTCGCTCGTTCCTCTACGAGTGCACCCCCCCGCTCTTTCTTTCCCAAACTCGTTAGGGTAGGTCTTCCTGTCTAGCGTCGCAACGTCAAGCTCTCTTCTTTCTTCTTTGGGGCGGTGTTGGTGCGATTGCAGTCGGCGCACGCCTCCTTTCAGCTCTTCGCCATCCCCCTCTAAAGATGACCCCTTTTCTCACCTCCGAGGAACTCCATACTTTTTCCCTCCATACCTCTCCGAATTCTGCCACTCCTCGTCAAAGGCTGCGGAAGCGCCGCGCACGCCCTTAGTAGCTGCTTTTGGTTTCCCGCAAATCGTTCTCCCTCCGAAGACGATCGACGTTTGAGCTCTCGAAACCTTTATGCCTGAATTACTCGTTGTCTCGACAGGCGCAGAGCGGTTCTTCCCATCTCCCTACTCTAGTTGTGGTGTGCTCTCCAGATCCTTTTTTTTTTCTTCGTAAACGCTCCTGCTCCCCTCTCTCCACTCATCTCCCCTTCCCCCCCTGGTCAGCCTTAAGGTAGATACGTCTTCCCTTTTTCGGCTTCCCGTCTTCAGTCGGCGAGGTTCCCCCCTCGCTCCCCTACGCGCTCAGGCTTTTTTTTGCCTTTCCTTCCAGGCTGCCAAGGATTAGTGGCCTCCTTTGAGTCTTCGTGTATTTTGGAGTCTATCCGAGTTCTTTTAGTTTAGATCCATTTTTCATCCCTTCGCGTTTGGTCCCGCGCCTCTTACGAGGTTGCTCTCCCTGCGTCGCTCCAGCGAGGCAGCGCACCGCCCGCCCCGTTAACCCCAATTGACGTTGTTCCGCTGTTAGCAATTACTTCCGTCCAATCTGAATCCCACGTTTAGGTAATCTTATCGTTTAGTTTTGCGAGATTCCGTTGCATTTTTTTGGGGTGGGGGGGGGGGGGGGGGTTCGAGAAAGAGTCTTCTCTTTCGAGTCCTGATTTTTATGCTTGCTTACCAGTGATTTTTCGAGATTTCGTATCCTGGCTTCCTTCTCTAGGTCGGGATCGCCTCAGGGGCGGTCTCGCCCCAGCAAGAACTAGCCGCCTCTCCATCAGATTCTCTCTTTTCGGAAACCTCAAAAAGATGTCCCCTCTTTTTACGCTTTCCGCACCTCGCGTAGTTGCCGGCGCCGACCCGCCCCCCTTTACTTCGGTTCGGACGAACCTTTCGCATTCCACGAGACTCTCGATCCCGCCCGCCCTCGTACCCTCACAAAGCCTTGATGGTCTGGAAGGAAGACTCTTTATTTTCAGCCTCTCTGAAGTGACCCTCCCTTATGTTTTTTCTTCCCTTCCTAGAAGTCCCCTATGGCGAGTCTCTGTTCCCTCGATGCGCGCAAACCCACGCCGCCGTTTGAGAATTGAACTTTCGAACAACGTCGCCTCCCCTCTCTTTTAGAGTGTTAGGATAATACGGATGCGCCGCCTTTCTCCCGGCCGGCGCTCTTTTGCCATGGGCTGAAAAGGGCCGGTGCATTTTCGTGTCCTTTTCGAGATCCTCTCTCCCGAACTCTTTGCGAGTGCCCCTCCGGTTCGTAGTGTCGGCGACCCCGCCTTTTCGAGCCTCTAGAGATACTCAGATGTCCCTTTCGTTTCTCTCGGCTTTCCCTGAGCTGTCCAGACTGTCCCCCCTTAATGCACGATGATCTACTCGTCTCTCCTCTTGAGACGCAGTTCGTGCAGGAGAACTCGGTATGCTTTTTTTGGCCCCATTGGCCTTCCTCCTCTGACTCCTTGGTCTACTTCTTTACTAAGTCGGCCAGGACTTCCCCCGATCGCACAGGCCTAGGTTAGCGACGTCTCCCTTCTGTGGTTTCTTCTCTTCCGAGCCCCCCCCTCCCCCCCTTACGTGTCGCGTCTTGCTGAAGAAACCGCACCCGACTCCCGGTGACGATTCCGGCGGGCGCAGTCACACGCTGCGAGCGGCGTTCCTTTTGGTTCCTTCCGTTTGGTGCTCTCTTTTTTTGGAAACTCCCCATCGTTATATGTATTGGTCTTCTATTCCCCCCCCTTCCCCGTCCCGGGATCGGCGCGTCGAGGGCCTTGTGCGTGTGTACAGTCAATGCGGATCGTACTTACGGGAATGTTGTGTACCCTTCCCCACGATGCAGGAGGTCGGCTTGCCTTGAATCTTCCCTTCTTCTCTTGGTGGTGAGTCTCCTGACTTAAGTCCCTTCTTTTCCTAAATACCATTCGTGCTTCCCCAGTGCAGATGTCCGCCGCCGGCTATCTTCTTTCAAGGCTTCGGCGATAAGTGCCATCCTGATGTTTCCAGTATCCACTCGTGAGCCCGACCGACGTTCCTTCCCTCCCTTCTTGAAGGGCCCCGCTGTCCCTTAAGGACCGACTTTTGATTGCTTTCGGACGTACGCACGGGCTCCGTTATCCTAATTTACTATAGGACGCTCCCCTCCCTCATCCGTTCCTCGTCCTTCCCTTTTTCCCTACATTCCCCCTTCCCATGTGAGACAATTTTCCTTCCTGAGCTCCGCCTGCCGTCGGACTCTACGGCCTCATTTCCCGCTTTCGATCGTAAGCGAGTGAGAGGATTCTCCCTTCAGTCCCATGCAGCCTTCCCGATTTCCCTTAGATACGTCGCCTTCTCTTTTTTTCACCGGGTTCGCGCGCGTAGTCCCTTCTCATCTCAATAACGGGAGTCCCGCGACTGGTCGCCACTTCTGTGTCGCATTCCCTCTGGCCCCCGCAATACCTCCCGCATGCATACATCACGGGATTCATGGTCGGCGAGTACGAGGGCGGCTTGATTTTCGGCTCAAAAGATCGTCCTCTCCTGAACGCGCCGTCCCGGAAGTTCCCAACCTTAGTCTTCCTTTAGTTCGGTCGCTGAAAATACTCTGAGGCATCCCCCTCTTTACGTCGCCCGCGTAGCTTTGATGTGCCTCAGCTTTTTTTACAGTGCCGGAGGAGAGAAGGCGGCGCCCCTTTTTGCCCTCCCGTCCATGACTCCTCGCGACGACACAAGAGAGGGAAAACTTTTTCTCTGACGTCGGGTCTGGCTCCCCCCGACCTCGACAGCGCCCCTCTGTCCTCCTTATCTCTCTTCACTCACGCTCCTTGTCCCCCTGACGGTTCCTGATTTAACGTTACCTTCCTGTTTGCGAAGGCGTAGTTTTTTTTTTTCCCAACGTCAAGGCATCAGGTTTCTTTTGGGCGGTGCGGTCGGCTTCGTCCGTCTCGGTTATGATTGTCGGCGCCCGCGGTCCTCTACGGCCCCCTCAGCTCCTTAATTTCAAACCCTTTGTATCACCGCGATTTACCTCCAGGTGCGTTACCAACACCTCGACGACTTCTTCCCCCGACTTTCCTCTCTTTCAAAGGGAAGTCCTGGCTTTCTGCCGTTTTTTCTTTTCCTAGGAGTGTAGTTTTTACTGGCCTCCCCTCTCCTAAGACTACGTTCGCAGAGATGGAGTCCCGGTCGGCGATGCGTGTCTATCGAACGAGTCGTTCGTATATTTTAATAAGACGTTGTTGCTACTTGCTCCCCGCTCCTGCGCCTCCCAGACTCGAATTCCTTCCGTCTGCGGGTACTTAAGTTCTGGACCTGTCCTTTTTCTTTTTTGAGCAGATCGGATCCTCGCCCCTACTCTTTTGTGCCCAGTCGCAAGGAAGGCCTTTGCTTCCTTTCGGCCCCTCCTCTTTTCTCTTTAATCGTCTTTAGGTCGTGTCCCCTCCTTCTTCTAAGGGATCCCTTTGTCGGTGAGGTTTGCTTGAGTAGTAGGGGCCTCATTTGCGCTTTAATGCAGACATCGTCCCTTCTTTGGGCGACGTCCTCTCCCTCACCTCCACTAAACTCCAGCCCAACCCCCGACCCTCGGACGTTTGACGCTTGTAGTCCTCCCTTTCAATACTGAAGACCCCCCCCCGTCTTCTCGGAGAGTATTGCGCGGGATTCATGAGACTCTCCCGATCTTCCCTTGAGAGTGTACCTGCTCCAGAGCAGCAGAGCCCTTTGTCCCTTCCTTTCTCTTTTCGCGATGGATCCCCTCTGAAGGGGTATGAGTTCCGACCATAGCTTCTTCGTCGCCGCCTGCTCGCCTTTCATCCTTTCCTCGGCCCCCCCCCAAAGATGACGAGGATTCTTTTTGCCCCGACCGTCCACCTTTCGTAGTTCCTTCTCCTCACTATCCCGAGACCCCGACGGTGCCCTCAGTTGGTCCTTCGCGACGGCCATCCGAGCTTGGCGCCTTCGTGTTCCTCCGGGACTCGTCCGAAAAATTGAAGCCGTTCTTGCTTTTCTCTCTTGTATTCCGCTGCATCTCCCCGATGTCTTTTCCCGTCCTTTTCTTGGGCGTGACTCGGCGAAGAGTATCTGATGTCCGACCGGGTATCCCCCATGCGTCCGGTTTTTTCGTAGAGCGCTCTTGACTCGTCGTGTTCTTTTATTTTCGAATGTCGCCGCAGACTTCTCTCTTTTTTTCTTGAAGTGTTCATACGGGATACCCCTTAGGTCGAAGGTCCACGGCCGCTTTGTGACTAGGCTTACGGGCCAATGGGAGAAAATCCTTGCCCGCCCCCCAATGTTAACTTCCGCGACGGCCCTTTATTCTAGAGAGTGCATTATTAAGTCAGGGCCGTGGTCTTTTTCCAAAGAGAGAACCTTTCAAGTCTGAGTGAGCTTTTCCTTCATGTCCGTTTTCCAGAGTTTCCTTTTTCTTTTGAGGTTTTATGAAGATTCGGTCGCGCACTTTGATCGGACTCGTCTTTTCGCGTTGAAGGCCTGGCAGGAGCACATCTGCTTATGACGGCTGTTACCTTTTTTCTCGATTAGACACGAAGTGGTGCCCGTTCTCGGCCTCCTTTGGCAGTCACCTGACCCTTCGGGGTAGATGAGAAGCAGTTATGCGGGCCGCTCCTGGCTTATTTTCTTCACCCCTGTAGTTTAAGTTCTCTCCTCCCCTTTACTGTTCGAGTCGTTTTCTCGTTCCCTCATCCTCGACCGACGAGATCCTTTTTTCCTGATTCGGTGAGGATAAGTGATAATCAGACCTTTTTTTTTTCGCCAACTCTGAGTCTCAATACGTGAGTCAGTCTTCCTCTTTTCCCCTTTGAGCTCGTGGGATTCGTAGTCAGCGCCCCTGGCCGGAATCGTCCCCCGGTAAACTCATAGAGATTTTTTTTACACAGGTTTCTTTTCCCTTAATGGCGTGGGTTGTCGCGAACGGACGCGACTTCCCTGCTCTTTCCCCCTTTTTCAGCAACTACGCTTTTTGAGTAGAGGCTAAGAACTCTCTTTTGAGTGCTCTTTTTGGAGTGTTGTTTTTCATTTATGCGGCGAGTATTAACCGCGACCAACTTCGGTTCTTTCTTCCCTTTTTTTAGCGAAGCACTGGGGGGGGGGTTTTTTTGCACCGTTGGAGTTTTCCTCCTTCCTTCCCTGCGACTATTCCCTGCTATGATCTCAGCTTTTTCATTTTACCCGGTGACGGATCCCAGCGGCGGCGCAGATCGTGAAGGCCTTCCGGACTTTTCTTGAGCCTAGGCGGCGGACGTGCATTGTCTTCTTTCTCTCCAATAAGCTCTCCCTTCACGCTAGCTCTTCCTCCCTTTCCGTCTCCGGCGGACCATCAATTGCACCGTTCATGTGCGCCCCTGCTTTTCCCCGCTTTTTTGCCGTGTATAAGTAGGACCCCCCACATTCTCGGGGCCCGACAACCCTGATAGAACGAGGGGATTTTTATCCTTATCTTCCTCTAGTTCCGGCCTCTTTCAGGCGCTCTAGACGCTCGTTCCCGTTTCTATTGCTGTAACCAGTTTTCCCTTTCCCTAGATTCCCTCTCGCTCTCCGGCATACTTTTCTCGCAATACTAGTCGCTCAAAAAAGTTGTGTGGAGCCTCGTCTTCCTGATGAACCTCTTCCTTTTTTTCCGCGTTTGATCGACACGCACGGTCCCCTTTCCCGTATTTCTCGCCTGAAGACCGTTAAAAATTTCTTGAGCGTTCAGGAGCCTCCGGTCCCTAATCTCGGAATACGAGAAGTCAGCTTTGGATTTTCCACCTTTCCCCTCGGATTAAGTCGGAGACTTTTCTGATTTTGTTAGCAGCTTCACCTCGTGCCCTCCTGACGAGGGTCACACAAGTATACTCCTCGGTCTTCTTGAGACCGGCCATCGCACGCTCCCCTCCCCGGTTCGGCAATACGAGGCCCCCCACTTTTCCGGTTCACCTTCCTGATTTCCCCTCTGTGCCTTTTTACCCCTTTCATTTTTTAAAATCGAGCCGGAGTGGTTTCGTTCTTTGTGCGCTAGTCGTCGAGGGTAATTCTATTCCTTGGCGCAAGTCCTTCGGGAGCTTACGGCGACGGCCCCTATAAGACTCCCCACACTGCTCAACTCCGAGGAAATTTCTTATATATGCAGTCCTCCCCTCTCTTCTTCAAGACCTGATTTCCCCTCCTCCTCCTTAAGGAACCTTTTCCTGGCGACTTCTTTCCCCCCCGAGCGCGAGTAGTCGGCGCGGATTCCATGACAGAGACTTTCGAGATGCGAGAGTCCCTGGACTCCTCGGACTCTTTTGTTCCTCCACGCTGTCTCATAGGTATCTCTTTTTTCTTTTTCAGTGTTGTTTTTTAGATAGAGCTTGAAAATCTCCGCCTCCCCCCTCATCGCAGTCCCCGGCAGCTCCGGCAGGTGTCCAGCTCTTAGAGTAGGATCGGTTAAAGATAAGGATCCCTTTTCCCTCCCCTTCCCTCTCTTTAGTGCTGCTCTCCCCTTGAACTTCTTTCCCTTACTATTCCGTACTCCCTCGTAGTGGACCCCTCCTAGGTAGGCGTGTAATCGTTTCGTATCCGTTAGTAGAGTTTTCCCCTTGGTCATTTCCTACTTTTCCTGCGATGCTAGTAGCTTAGTCTGTTGGGAGTTCTATCATCGCAGCCCGTGGGAAGAACCGAGAACTCCCCTTTTTTCGAGCCCCGCTATCCCTCTTTCCCCTTCTGTGAGGCTCCTTTTCTCCCCACTCCTCCCGACTTCACATCGGAAGATCCCCGTCATCGGATCTTTGAGTTGACGATGTCTTCCCTCCTCCGCGAGCACGCGTCTGTGTCTTTTTCTCCTTTCTTCAAAAGAAGCCAGTTCTCCCCCTTGAGAGGTACATGGTTCCTAGGGCATTCTTCGTTTTTCTGTAGGCCGAACCATTTCCTTCACTCTCCTCAATTCCGAGCCCATTCTCTTTTCTCTTTTCCTAACAAAATCCCCCCAGCTGAAGAGGCCTTCCCTCGCCGCCACTCTCGTAGTTGCCGGCGACGAGCCGCCCCGACGACCGTGATTGCCCGCTCCCTTAGACGGCCATGGAGTCTTTCTTTCTTCTGCTCCCCAGTTCAGAAACCTGTCACCCCCCGTTCTGAATGCGGTTTGCGCCCTCAGCAGAGCTCGATGAAGTTCGTCCCCCGGATCCCCGGCGAAGGGCTCCCTTCGTTTCAGGTTTCCCCCTAGATTTCGCGAACCCGGTGACCCCCTCGTTTCCTTTCTGACTTGACTAGTCGAAGTTCGCCTCGACTAGCCTCCCGATCAGCTGACCCTTTCGTCGAGATGTTGGCTTATTTCCTCCGCCCTTTATTTAGGCCGAGAGGTCCTGGACTGCTCCGGCGACGGAGCCAAGGGGCCAGCACCTGCGCCTTAATGTTCCCCCCAAGTCTGGTTACTCCTCCCGGATCGCGCGATTCTGTTCCGATCTTACCACGAGCGAGTTCACCCCTCTTGACGGAGGCCTCCCAAAGGCCTTCCTTCTCTTCCATTAAACTTTCAGGAGGGCTCTTATGAGATCCCTGTCCCGGTTCGTTACGATGATCGACTAGTCTTTCGCGTTTTTTCCTTCGGGAGTCCCCACAAGAACGTGCGTTGTCCTTTTTGCTTCCATCTTCGACTTTGTTTACAGATGCCGCCTCAGTTTTCCATTCGGGTTCCCCCCATCTTGCAGGAACGCTCACCTCTTTCGATCGCCGGTTTCTACGCAGACTCTTTCCGCCTTTCTTCACGTCGGTCCTCCCGTCTGACTTTTTCTTTTTTCTTCCGCCTGACGACCAAGCACGGACGTCCTCGACCGATCCCGGTGACGATCTCTCGGCGTTCTATCCCCCCTGCGAGCGCGTGATCGATGATTCCTCCTTTTCCTCTTTTTTGTGAGAGGATTCCGCGAGTTTGCGCTCGCCCAAGTCGTTCTCTGCTTAGGGGCAGAGCCCTTGCCGGAATAGTTCACCTTTATCTTTTTTACTGTCCTTCTTTTTCGTCGCGAACGTCGCGACGGCAAGGGCGGCTTACTTTCTTCATACGAGAAGGAGGTCGCGGAGAAGAACCTTCCCCTGCCCTTTTTCCCTCACCTTTCTTCTTTGTTAGCCTGGGCCCCTCTTTTTCTTCCCTGACGCTGAAAAATCTTGATTCCACCCCCGCCGATGTCCGCCGCCTGACCCGTGAATCGCGGTTTTTTTGAAACGGGTCCCCGGAGGGAGCATAAGTGCAATTCATGATCTCCAGGACGATTCTCTACCGCATATTTTCATCTGCTCCCCCTGCCGATAGTTCCTTCTCTCACGGATTCGTGAACGAGGAGGAGCTCGGCGGTTGATTCTGTCGCGACAACTACGCCTACCCGTTCTGCTCCGCCCTTGACGTGACCTTGTCCTCACCCTGCCATGGGTCCCATTTTTCCGTCGCCTGAGCCTGCTCCGTTTTTTCGGACATATACGGCGCTCATCCTCGGCCTGCGCGGAGTCTTCCCCCCTTGAAGGTAGTTCTGACGAGTTCAAGGCCCTGCCCTTCCGCTACTTGCCTCGAGGTACCCGGTCGGGCCTCGCCCCCCCTATTAGCTGAGTAAGAAACAGAAGTCTTTTTTTCCCTTATTCTCAAGGGCTGCATCCTCCGTCTTCAGACCCACGTGCATGAATTTGAGGACTTGATCAGTTCTGGTTTCGCCCGAGACCCGGCGCCAAGCGGCTGGGTTGTAAAGAGTTAACGTCTTGTTTTGCTATCGCTCCAACTACGCTCTCCCCCGGCCTCCTCTTTTTCGAGAATCTCTTCAGCTTGGACGTTGTCCTCTTCCCCCGTGATGGCGGCGAGCAGGCCTTATCGGCCTAATTGACTTCCCTAAGCGATAAGCGCTCACCTTGAAGTTGTTCAACCGTACTACTCGACGGCTCTGATGGAAGAAGTCATTCTCCCCCCGATAGTCCAAGAGAAGATTGTCTCTCGTCCTCGCTGCATAAACTACGATCGTCCGCTTTCCAGTCTATTTCAGGATGTTGGACCCCTTTCGGTTTATGGGTCCAGTGTCAACGTCCATTCGAGACCTGAGGGTTGGAGGTTCTTTGCGGTGATCCTTCGTGTGCGTGGGCCCCACGTTGTGGGGCTGACGATTGATCGCCTGCGTTTTTTTGACGAAGAGTTTGCGCGTCTATCCTTTATGCACACCATTTGCCCAGGATTCCCCTTTCCTTTCCTTTTCACAAAGCCCTCGAAGAATATTCTACTCGGCCTCTTCCCCCTCCTCAGGCAAGTTCCTGCGAAGCGCGCCTCCCTTTTTTCGGGATCCTTCCGGAAAAATAGCGAATCGAATCCCCTTTCGCCTTGATCCCTGCCGGATGCTTCCGTCCGGCTTTTTTTCTCTCGCGCTTCCTCCTTATCCCCTTCTTCCCCTCTATATATCTTTCCTCCCCACCTTTGTGAGATCTCTCTTCCGACCGATCCTGCGCCGTTCGAGAATCTCACTTCCTCGCCGACTCGGTGCTAGAGACTCTTCGCTTTTTGGGAACTCGTCGGCGATTTTCCCCCTTATTCCGGATCCCGCGGCCCTAGCTCCCTTGGCTTTTGGCATTTTTTTCGCAAGACGGCCTTTGCCGACGTTTTCCCCTTCTTTCGACCCTCGTCGTGTTTGCCGCTTTCCTAGGAGTACTCTTATTTCGTCACCGTGGGTCTTTCCTTTTTTTTCATGCGCGGGCTTAGTAGGCGCGTAGCTTAAGAGTCTTCCCCCCTTTTATCTCTTCAGCAAGTGGGTTTCGCGATTCCGAAGCGAAAGCCCCCCCCCTCACGACCCACAAGCCCTTTCCCCCGATTCTTTTTATTCATAGAAGAGGTTACTCCTGCTCTCTAAAGTCTTTTAATTTCTTGAGTGCGCGGAGGATTCTGAGCTCTCCCCTCTTCTCGGGGTTCGAGGGTAGATTTTGACTGATGCTTTTTCCTTTCCCCTCCGCCGTAGGTAGTACGGGGTTTCCCAGTCCCCTTCGTAGGTAGTTTTTGTTCTCCTACGGTGCGTCCCAATAGTCCCTCCCCTAGACTCCTGAATCGTCCCCCTCACTCGCGCGTCGTCCCCCACATCCAACCTTACCTTTACTTCTGTTCCTACGTCTGCGCCTCCCGTCCCTCCTACGACGAATTTAAATTCGGGACCCTTGACTTCTCCTCCGGCTTTCCTAGCTTTGCGCTAGCGTGCGCTCCCGCCCTACTCCTTCTGAAACAGTGATGTTCTGCAGGAAGCTTTTCTGTTCTTTCCCTTTTTGCAGCGCGGAGCTTTTCTTTTTGCCCTGGACTCCTCCTCTCCCCCTCCTATTGGATGCCCTCCCGGTATCAATGCGCGCGAACCCCCTTCTTTTTGTTAGATTTTAATTGAACTCGGTCCTTTTCTGATTCCTGAATACCCTGGCTCTCTCTCCCTGTACCTCTCTTGGCTTTGGGAGCAGTCCCCGGTATGAGGGCCGTAGAGGTCCTTCATCCCCTGATTGATCCTTCTCCGGCGACGGCCTTTTTTTCACCTTTCGTTGCAATTGTAACCTTTCCCTTTCGGCCCGGACCTTTCCCCCCTCCCTCGAGAGAGAGTTTCCTCTTAGGGCGTCGTCGGCGTACACCCTCTGCGTTTTCCCGACTCCGCTCATAAGCATTAGTCAGTCCGCATTGAATTTTCTGTTCCGCAATCTGCTATCGTACGGTTTCTACCCCCCTCTATCGATCGTAGTCATCGCGGTGCCTCCTCGGCCGTCCCGGAGACCATCCCTTCGCGTCCAGTAGGTTCCTCGCCTTTTTACTCTCTGAGGCCCTCAATTGTACTCCCTGTACTTGAAGACCTCTCTGTCCTTCCTTCCACCCGAGTAACGAGGTAGATCTTTTCTTGAAGGCGAAATAATGCTACAAAAGTAGCCCTGGGACGTACCTATCCGCCTTACTGTCGCTTCTTTTCCTCCTCCAATTCCTTGCATCCCGGTGTCGATTCGGCTTCTTTCCCACGCTGCGATAGCGTTCAAATCGTTCTATCCCTCATCGTTGTGGTTGTTTGAGATCTCCTTTCTCTTTGACTTTTTCCCGTATCGTAGCATTTTTCCCGCCGCCGGAATTGTTTTCTGATCGGCGTAGGAGAGTCCTTTGGTATTCTGCGACTCCGCGAAAGTCCTTTCTTTTCTATTTTCTTCCGCGACTGTGACGAATCACATACCGTGCCTGTGCTTTTCGCTAGAAGCCGCTTGCGATCCTACATCGTCGTGGAGACCTTTCTTCCCGTCTTTTGTAGTTGTTGACTTTCGACTTTTTCTTTATTTTCTTGTTGTGTTTTTTTTTTTATTTTTATTTTTTGTGTGAGTCTTTGTCTTTGTCCCCACAAGGAGAAGATTCGGTCCTTCCTCGGCTGATTGGCTCCTGCACGGCCGGAGGAGCATACGTTTATGTCCCTTTTTCCCCTCATAGTTTTCCGGTGTTTTTTGTCCTGTTTGGTGGTTGTGTGTTTTTTTTTTCCAAAAAAACCCCCACCCCCCCCCCCTCTGATCCATCGGCGGCCGCGCTCGTGAAGCGCGACCGGGACAGGGCCTGACCGTTTTTTTTTTTCGGAAGTTTTAAACGAGGAGCTAGTTGTTACCCCACGCCAGTTCGCGCCGTCGTTCCCTCCCTCTTTTCAACTGTAATTTTTTCCGTACCCCGGAAGTGCAAATGTTTCCCTTTTCCATTTTGCCATTGGCCGTCGCCGAGTCTTATTGCCTTGGATCAGTCTTTTGAAACGCTACGGCCTTTTTTTCCCAGTCGAACGCTTTTGCGATTTTTCTTTTCTTCCGGGCATCGTCGACGAGCACCGCTCTCTCCCTCTTCTGTCACCGGGTTTCGCGGCGCATCGGTTCTTTCGTGGCTTCGACACTTAGTAATATTCGCAGATCCCCTCCCGAAGTTTTTGCATCACGACTCTCCTGCCTGCACCGAACTTCTTTCAGAACCCCACGGCTCATTGGTCCCCTTGATTAGATGCGGATCGCACTTAGGGCCAAGCTCTTTTTTCCTCTGCGTTTTTCCGAGTTCACCGGCGTAGTCGGCGGATAGTTGTCTTCCATCCGGGCGTCCCTACGTCGATCATCTTGGATTTTTACCCTCCCTCTCTCCTCTACATTTTTCGATCAGCGGAGACGGTTGCTTTCCTCTGGTTAGAAATTTTTCCCGCTCCGCGACCTACGAGGCCGAGGACCCCGTAATACTTCAGTCGGCTGGCTCCCCCCTGGCCACGAACATTTTTCGCGCTAGGCTCGCGCTCTACTCGTTTTCCCCTACGACCCTGGAAAAGAAGTTTTCTCTCTTCTTTTTTCCTTTGATGACTGTGCGCGTTCCCTCCTTCCCGAGCCTTAGGTAGGTTTTCCTTTTGTGCTTCTGGGTCCCTTTCTTTCTCGCAGTCGGCGAGCTTCGGAAGCTACGAGCCGCGCGGCCGTTCAACATTGATCACCGAAGAGGCTTATTCCCCCTAATTTAGTCCCTACTCGACTACTTCCCCCCGTTTCCTTCTCTTCAGGCAAAGTTTCCTGGCGAAGCTGTCGCTTTCCCGAGACCCTCTTCTTTTGCCTGCGGCTCAGATCTGGCCCCTTTTTTCCGAAGTCCGAGCCCCATGCCGAATGAATTCCTGGCCTTGTTCCCCTTTTTCCGTCGTTTTTGAAGGCTTGTTCGCCTCCTCTCTAGAGACCCTCGGCCGAAAACCTCCCTTTTTTTTCCTCCCACGGCATCGCCGTCGGCAGCTTCCGGCCCGCGCAGCTCTTTTTTCTTCGAGTACGGAGAGGTCCTTAGGCCCTTTCTCAATATGCTTCTCGGGCTTTGCGACTGCTTCGTTCTACTTCCTTTCTACGGAACAGGTCCGGCGGACCTTCCCGCCTTTTTTTGAGGTAGGCGTTTGAAAGCGGTCGTTTACGTAGGTGAGCTCATGGTGTTTCCGTTTCTTCTTCCGCGCGGTTCTCGTATTCTTCCCTCTTGCTAACTTTTTTTCCCTCCTTGGGGCAACCTGGACGAGCGCCCGCCCTCCCAGCCCTCCCCTGCCGTCTATTTCCTTGACGTTGTCAGCTAGTCCCTCCCCGAGGAAAAGAATGAAGACCTCTCCCTGAATAGTTAGCTTGAGTGCCGCGGACCTTCTCGCGATCCCCCGTTGCGTTTTTCAGATGATTGCTTCCTCGCCTCGTAGTTAGTACTCCCCCCCCCTTTTTTCCCCTTCGTTTCGCGCGGATCGGTTTCCCTCGTCGCACCTCCGCTGCTCTTTCTTTCCCGGAGATGGCGAGTTCTGCATAAGTGCTCGTCGCGCGGCGCCCCCCTCTCTTTTGTGAAGGAGACTCCTCTACGCCGACGACTTCCCCCCTTTCCAATCCCGGGACTGCTGCGTTCGCGACGGCCGAGCTTTCTCTTTTGATCCGAGATACCCGACATGAAGCCCGATTTCTTGCTTCTTCCTTTTTTTTGATTCTCCGCTTGCCGCAGACGAAGGGTCCTCTGTTGCGGATGGCGAAGAGGACCCTCGTCTTGCTCTTCCTCTTTCTAAATCCCGATGAGCGCCGGGCGTCTTTCGCATTTCTCCTCGGCTGTCCTTCGACGCTCCGCTCTCTTCCCCTCGTCTAGAGGATGGCGAAGTCATTTTCCCCCTTGGAGAAGGCTTCTCCCTTGCCGGTTTTGCTTTTCCTCAGGGGCACCTCGGGCAGTTTACCCTTGCCCTTTTCTTGACGCGGACGGGCGCTCCCTCGCATGTTCCCTCCGTGATTTCTTCAGTATTTTCCGGAGGAAACCCCCTCAGTCCTTCCTGAGCCTGCGATGCGTCCCCCCTTAAGTACTGTAGGTTTCCCTTACCATACCCGGCGGGCCGCCGTTCTGACCTCTGACAGAGTCGCTCCCTTCGTAGATTCCTATCTTTCCCCTCTTTCTTCCCTTCAGCAACCATCGGCCTCGTCTTGTTGCGGCTTTTCCCCTTTGAAGTCCCTCTCCCGATTTCGGTGGGAGTCGGCCATGCCTCTTCCCTGGCAATCTCCCCCCCCCAGATTTAGATGCACGTTGCGGTTATGCGCCGCTCCTCAGTGTATTCACCCAGAGGGACGACGACTTCTTGCCTTTGTTCCCGACTGACTCTACCATCGACCTCTTTCGATCACTCGACTCTCCCCGGCGCTTTCGCTTTGTCTTATACAGATGCTGCGACGCGTAAAACTCGTCCCTCTTTGTTTTCGAGCCTAGAGTTGAAAGCCTCTCTCAGTTGGGTTCTTATTAATTCGCAGCTCCTTCCTTCGATGACTGTTCCCTCTCTTTCGGTGATGGTCGTTTCTCAGAAGAAGAGACGTCAGGGCTTTACCCTCTACTTTCTCATCACCTCGCTGCGCAGGATGTTTTCCCAACCCCCCTACCCCCCCTCGTAGGTGGAGCGTTAATTCCGCTTTGAGTCTCTTTTAGCTACCGGGAGCATCTTCCCATTCTTCTTTCCCCCTCAGGACGGTCCCTAAACGATGATTCCGGCTGGGATTTTCTCAACGTGCCCGCGATGAGCGAGAGTATCTTTCCCACGTCAGATCTTCTAGGAGGAAAGCCTTTTGTCGACCTTGAAAGTCCCCGATGTTCTTTTGTCGCGGAAGTGTCCCCCCCCTTCTCTTTTCTCCAACCTCTGACGCCGCGCTAGCGATCGCCCTTTCTTCCTTCCCATTGGTAACCTGGAACAGACAAATGTTTCCCTTGTTCCCGAAGACCCAGGAGTTCCGTGCCCTTGCCCACAGGCGACCTCTCCCCTCCTCCGGCTGGAATTCCGCCCCACCTTAGACTTCGCTTTAGCTTTTATCGCGCGATTCGGTCCTTTTTTCTGTTCCCAAGGAGCTAAGGAGAGAAGCCGTAACTTAGCTTTTTTTCTTCTGGTCCCCGGTCTGCATCCCCCCCTGCTCTTTTTTTTTTCCCCCTTTCTCCTAGGAAGCACTCAGGGAGCGCCCACTTTTATCGCTCCTTTCGCATCCCCTCGTCTTCCTGCAGTCCCCTCGGGGTCGGAGTTAGTAGAGGCGGTTGGGTTCCCTTTTTTCACTCGGTCCACTCTTCATCTTACTGATAACAGTCATCACCCCTTCTTTTCTCGTTCCTTTGTCTTACACTACTCTGTGGGCCTCGCGAGCTTTGTGCGTGTCCGACCGAGTCTCCCCTGTCTGTGCGGCTTCTTCGACATTCTTTCCCCTCTTTTCCCCCGGTAGCCTCCTGAAACGCCTATCTCGACCTCCTGCCGCGGTTAAACGCTACTACTCGACTTCTCGTTGTACTCCCCTTTTACGACCCGGACAAGAGTGAGAGTGTCTAGATTTTCCCCCTCTGGGCATCAAACGAACTTGGAAAAGACTCCTTTCCTGGATGTGAAAATCTGGACTTCCTCCTATGGCCCCCTCTCCCAAGGAAATAGCGGCGGGGGGTTTTTTTTTTTTGGGGAGGTTACTTCGTCCGGAGAGGGGCCCCTTGGCCTCCCTTTTTCCTCTCTAGGTGTCTTTAAAGCCGCTAAGTACTTTTAGCCCTCCTTCCATAATCCTCTACCAAGAATGAACCACCACCCCTCTTTTTTGCTTCATACATACTGTAACGCCTCTCTCCTAGGACCCCTCCTCTTTCCTCTTCCTACTCAATTCCTTGAAGTCCTGGCGAGCTGTCTCGCGTATGAGCGATTCTTTTTCTTTTGCTCGGCCTCTGATCTGGACCTCGCGATCGCCCGAAGATAGCAGAGAGACGTATTCCTGCTTTTTTCTCCCGGTCGGGCATGATTGATCTCGAATCCTATAGGTTCTTCCTTTCCCTCATCTTTTCTTTAATATTCCCCTTTTTGTGTGAGAGATGACCTCACCGGCTTCCTCGTTAGATATCCACGCATAGCGTACTTCCTCCGGCATTTTTTTTCCCTAGAGTGTCTTAGAGTAGGATGGGATCCTGACGCAATAACGACTTGCTTTCTCTTGTCCTTAGCCCTTCCTCCCCTTGCCTGATTACGTATCCCTTTTAGTCCCTCTATCGGAGTGTAACGAGTTGCTGTTCCCTAGTAGGTGAGTCCCATTTTTATGTGGGGTCGCTCTGTAGTTATCTTTCCCCTTTCCCCTTTCCTCCTACTGCGATCCTTCAGATTTTTAAATGCCCTTAAAATCTCCCCGCCCCTCACCTCCCCGACCCGCTTCCCTCACGACGCTTTAGAAAATAACTCCCTTGTTCATCCTCAAAGTCCTTTTTCGGATCGGTCTTCTTGAGTGCAGTCCTGTCTCTTCTCAGTTCCTCTGCGAGTGTCGATGGTCGATGATGTCCTTCGCCGAGCCGCCGACGGGTTCCCCAGAGAAGAGCATTTCCTTAGTTCTAGTTTCTAGGTGACATTTCTCCCGTCGAAGTTTCCATAAAGTCTCCCTTCTCCTTTCCCCCCGGGCCCCCCATCCAAATCAGCTTTTGGATCAATAGAGTAAGTTGCCGTGTTCAATTTTGAATTCAGTCCGACGTTGTGAATCGGGTACGTTCTTTTCCCTGCCTGGCAAGTCCTCTCTTTTGCGCCGTAGCCTCTCCAATCTTCCTCCTGAAAGTAAGCCGTGTGATGTTCTTGCCTGACTCGCCTTGGCAGCACTCTTATAGATTGACTTGGATCTTTTCTCTCTGCGTCAGAGTACGCCGTATTGTCGGATGCCGCCTTTTCCCCCCTCCCATATTCTCGATCCCCTTCGTAGTGTTTTTTTCTCTCCCTTGAACTCTCGTCAGCGGCTGCCGGACTTCAAGCGCTTAGTAGAGGCTGGTGTATTTCCAGTAATCGTATGTCGGCAAGTTTCTTTCTCCTTACCCCCTTCCAGGCGACCTTCTCCCCCCCCCCCCGGCTATGGTTTCTTTGCCGTTGCATGTGTTCATGTGCAAGTTGTTTCGATTTTTTGACGAAGAGATGCGATCCTCTCGTTTTTAGGGTTCGTCTCAAAACCCTACTCGACGGTCGTTGTTTTCCGCTTTTTCTTCCTACGGGTCTCAAGTCTTTGGATTAAAGAGAGCTGGACCTTTCTTATCCCCCCTCCGCGCTCTTATAGCCAGTAGATCCCTAGGGCCACCATCTTCTCCCCTACGCCCCTTCGACCCCCTCTTCCCTCATCTGAGTTGATGCCGGCGGCGGAAATTCTTTTTGCATTTTTTGCACTAGTGGTCGCGGTCGGTTCAGTCTCGTTTTTCCTTGACTGAAAACCGTCTTCCAGATTTCTCTTGTTTTGAGCCCCTCTGACTGGCTCTTCTTTTTCTTCCTTTTTCACGTCAAGCGGACCCCGATCCTTTTTCTTTCTTCGTTATTTCCCGAAGAACAACGACACTGCAATCTCGTGTGCTTCCTCCTTCATCCCTCAACACAGATTCTCGGTACCCTCCGGTCATCTCTCTCTTTTCATCCTCTTTTGTTGTTCTCTCTTTCTCTATTTAACGCGCCCGGCGTGGGATCTGTATGACGGTCATTTCCGCCTTCTCTTCCCCTTTTCCCCGAGTGACGTTTTTTTCCAGTGGTGGTAGTTCAGAACTTACGCCTCTCAGCCCCTTCCGATGTTGAGGAACGTACTCTTCTTCGTTGGAGGAGCATCCCCTTCTTGCCGTGCCCAATCTTCGTTTTTTTTTTTTTTCCTTTCCGCTGCAGTTCGAGGCTTCACGGACCGCCCTCTTCTTTTTTTCCCCAGGCTCGATGTCCGCCGAATTTATCTTTCAGCTTCGGCCCTATGTTGGTACTGTTCTTTGCCTCTCGAAGAGTTCTCATCTTTCTTGAACTTGGTCTTTCTCCTTCTTCACCTTTCGCTCGTGAAGGCCTCTTTCCCTTTCCCTGACAGAGGCTTTAGGAGGCGCGGGACGCCGGCTTTTGGTGTCTGACAAATACTCCCCTCGCGTTACTCCTCTCCCTTTCTTTCCCGTTCAGTTCCTTACGGAAATGTTCCCTTTTTTTTTCCTCCCGGCCCATGTGCGCCCATGGGCCCCTCGGAAGCCGTTCCGGACCTGGATAAAGTAGGAAACTCTTCATGTTTACTTTCCGCCACAGTCCCCTGCGAGTTTTTCTTTTTTTCTCGCCTCTGTCTTCGAGGCTATTCGCCCCCCGCGACTTGCGCTCTACGGGAGACCTCCCGGTTCTCCTTAATAACCTGGAATACTCGCCACTAACTTCCTAGTGATCATTTTCATCGTCTGTGCAATGCGTTCTTTACAGATAGTCTTCGTCTGCCACTTTGCATTGGTCGGAGCGGAGTACATTACGTGCCTTACCCTCGAAGGAGAAAGCGAGATCTTCGGAACCGAGCTGCATTTCAACGTCACTTCGGTTTTGTGTGGCTTCGCTTCCCCCCTTATTTCTTTCTGCCGCGCTACGAGCCGAGTCAGCTTTCTTTTTTTCGCAAGCTCCGAGGGGACGGCGTGCTTTCCGTGGATGACGCTCCGCTCTTCTTACAAAGTCCGCCCCCTCTCTTCGGTGACCTATGCTGCGATGAAACCCGTTTACCTCCTCTGGTCGACAGGAATCAACGCACTCGCCGCTCTCTCATCCCCTTCCCCGTCCTCAACGTTCTCTCCAGAGTGCCCCCGACGTTAGGGATATTCAGGGGAGTACCTTTATTGAATGGTATAAAGCGTAGTAAAGTCAAGCCGACGCTTTTTTCGGTTCTTTAGTTTGCGCCTTCGTCCTGTCCCCCTTTTCTCCCTTATCGAAGCTAGAACGCGCGTTTTTCCCTCTACTTCTTTCCCCAATCAGACTCCCCGCATGACACCCCCCCCATCTCCCATCGGTATCCTTACTTTTTACCAACCTCTACGACCCTGGCCCGAACGAGTTCCCCTCCTCTTTCCAAGGACCTTGCGAAGTGCCGAGCCCCGAGAGGCAGGGATACGTTCCTGTCCCTACCCCTCGCCGCTTCATCGTCTTCCCCCCCGAAGGATCTGAAGGAGCGGACTAGAGTGGCTGCGTACTCCTGAGCTTTTCGTGCCTAGCCTATCTCCTTTTACTCCCCCGTTGGTTTGATCGGATTCGTTCCTCCTCGAACCGACTTCATGCGCCTCCTTCCTATCAAATCCTTTTTAGGCAGTCTAAGGACTTTGCCTCCTCATCTCTCTTCGGAGTCCCTGCGAGGTTCCATCATCCGGCAAATACCCCTCTCGGGGGATCTGCAGGCTTCGCTACTTCTTTCGACTTTTTTTTTTTTCCCTTCCTCCCTAGTCTTTCCCTAAGTAGTAGAGGTCTTTTCCCCTCGGTCTCTTTTCCTCTAGTCGTCAGGTGAGATCAATGTGGCTTATTAGGGGGCCGCCTGTTAGATAGCGGGGCGAGAGATCACCCCTTGGTGGAAAAGACTTGCCTCCTCGCAACCCCGACCAGCCGCCTCACTTTCTAAGTTGAATCTTGGTTCCCTAACGCTTTCCCCTCTACAGCTCTACCCTACTTTCCTATCTTCCCCCTTCGACGGAAGAGGGTCCCCGCGGAGATTTAAGCGCCCAGAGTCGCTTTTGTCGAGCTTTCTTAGTTTAGTCCCGAGCAGGCTCTTCGTGTTAATCGGTTCCTTCCATTTAGGTCAGGGTATGCGTTTTCCCGTCCCAGCGCCGCCTGCACAAGTTCCTCTTTGCGCTTCCTGACCCCCCCCTTTTCTTGACGCGGCTCGTACGCGCCCTTGCCGTCCCGAAAGAGAAGCCCTACTTCTGTGTTAATTCGGGCCCGTCCTTCTTTTTATTAAGGAGATTTTTAAGTCTCTTTTTGCCTACCCCCCTAGCCTCCGTAGCTCGCAGGAATCCTCGCGGGCTAGAAGCTTGACCCTCCCTTGCCCGTTTTTGACCGCCCTTCTGGGTGACCCTCCCGGTCGAGCCTGGCGAGATTGCGTATCCCCAGATGGCTGAAACGTCTCGTCGCGTAGGTTTTTCTTCTCGTCGAATTATGAATTCCTTTTACTACCCCTATTTTCGCACCGCGCTCCTTGGGGAGGATTCCCCCGGCTTCGGCCGTACGGACGATTCCACGCAGGGGCGTGCTAGGTCCCCCGATTCCCCTCCTGGTTTTCTTGTTTTTTTCCCCATTTTGCACCCTTTCAGGACGACGTGCCGTTCTTAGCTTGCTAGTAAGCTTGATGCTTTCTTTGTTTCCCCTGAGAGCCTTGGGCCGTCGCCCCTAGATCCTTTTCACTCTCCGCGTGCCCCTTTCACGATGCGGACGCCGCTGCAGATCTGTTCCCCTGCAGCAGTTTCGTAGTCTTCTTTTCCCCAGTATGAGTTGCTTTCGTGCATGTCCGAATCTTGGGGATGCTCTTTAGGGTTCCCCCTTCCCCGAGTCTTTTCCCTGAATGGGTAATTCCCACTATTTTTTTCAGACCGCACCACCCGAGTCGACGATTGCACTCGCGATACTGAGAGCGTATTCACAAGAAGATTTAAGTCCAGCCGCCCTTGTGTAGCGATACCTTCTCCGCTACGCCACTTTGTCCCCCCCCCTCCCCCCCCGTTGGTGATTTTTTTTTTTCCGTGATTCTTGTCGGGCTCCCCCCCACGTTGGAGAGAGTTCAAATCAGGAATTTCTTTCTTTTTTTGTTGAGCTCCTCTTTGTCATTTCTTTTTTTCTCTGTCTTCCGGTCCTCCCCCTCTCCGCCCCTCTTTTCTGCCCTTTTTCTTTTTTTCTGCCGGCAGTGCGTTTCGTCGCCGAACGACCGACTAGGGGGCTTGAGGTGCCTTCCCAGCAATCCTGCGCGTCAGGTCTGTGACGGTTTGCCTCTCGTTTTTCTTTTCGCTTGCGGCGAGGTCGTCCCTTCGACAATTTTTTTTTTCCCCTTCACCAGTCGTCCGCCGCCGCAATCATCTCTCTCCCTCTACCGCCCGAAGGAGGCGAACGTGGACACGCCTTTCGCCCTCCGTTTCTAACCGGGACGATCTTCATAGTCCTTTCTTCGACGAAGGACCCCCTCGAAAGGAATTCTTCCTCGCGTTCTAGTCGGAGCTTTAAGTGAAAGCATTTTGTTTCCCCCCTCCTCTAGTCAGAGACGAGATAGCGACTCCAGTTAGGACTGCAACTGTCCACATTCCTTTTTTCCCATGTGATCCCCAGTTCTCCCCTCCCCCCCCCTGTTTTGCGTCTCCTTCCGTGGCTCCGTCGGGACCTCCTCCCTCTTATTCCGCCACCAAGCTTGCGTGCTGACGCGGCGTCGTCTCTGCAGCTGCGTTCGTTCAAGTGTCTTTCCTTTTTCTGGTGCGCGCATCTCTTTTCTCCCTTTTTTTTCTGCCCCCTAAGAGTCCATTCTTTCCCCAGCAGCTCGCTTCCATCCTAGTTCTTTCAAGAGTTTCTTAATCGTCTTCCTGCAGCCCAAACGGGCTTCAGGCGCGGCTTCTCGGTTTCCTCGACCCCGGCGCCAATCTGTACTTTTCGTCTTTTAAGTTTGCCGTTCACTCTAGTTTCCCTTCCCTTTTCTTAAATACGCGATGTGCCTCCCTATTTTTTTCTGCGTCTCTTTGGATGTGGCCGCCTCTTCTCTGGTTCGGCGACTTTAGGCGGCGACGGTGACTGAAGATTTTGCGCAGTGAAATGACCCTATTTTGTCACCCCCCCCCTCTTTTTGAGCTATTTTGGCATAATCTCCCGCCTTTCCTCTTGCTCGTGCTCGGAATCTTCACCCTCGGAAAAGACGTAGGGTTCCCCACCCGTTCCTGATACCATCTCCAAATCCCTTCCCTAGAGCCTTCTTTTTAGGGCGGGGAGGTTTTTCAGTCTTTTCTCTTTTCCCCACGGGCCGATGATTCGAAGTCTGCGCGACCCAAGAGAGACGCGGAAACTCCCCCTCCTTGCACCCCTTTCTATTCTTTCCCTGATCCTTATCGTTTCCCCCTCCTTTGACCCCTCTCTTCCCCCCCTCTTCCTCCGTCATTCAGGCCGTCCTGGCGAAGTTTCCCGCTCTCTTTTCCGCGGATCCTTAATGGAAAATCGCGACTGTTCTTCCCTGCCTGCGAGTGCCGGGTTCTGTGTTGATCTCGAACGATTTGCAGGAGCTTCTGCCCTCCCCGATATCCAATAATGATCCTTTTTTTTTGAGTGATGATTCAGCCGAACTTTTAGATCCAGCATAGCCGCCGCAGTCCCAGGTCCTATTCGTCCGAGAGTATTTCTTCGATTTAGGTTTTTCCCTTCGAATCCCTTATCTTCCTTTCTGTTCTCCCTCCTGAGAATTTTCCCTTCTCTACTTGGTCAGCGAAACTCGTCGTGGACTCAGTGGTAGGAGTGTAAAAAGAGTGAGCTCTTTCTCCCCCCTAGCTTCTTTTCTAAATTGTGTGTTATCGGGGTCCGCGTTCTTTACCCAGAGTCGCGAAGACTGAGATCCCTTTTTCTCCCTTTTTTTCCTAAGACGTGACCTTGCAACTTCCCGCCCAAGAACGAAGTTTCTCTCTTTGTTTACTCGTTTTGCCATTCCCCCTTTTAAACTCCTTCCTTCCGAACGTTTCGTTAAGGATAGGATTTTTTCCCTTTTTTTTCCTCTCCTGAGAGGAGCACAGAGGCTCTTCTAGATTTTTCCCCCTCGCCGTCAGAGCAGAGCAGAGTCCCCTTGGTTTCCTCGCATAGTCGCTGATCTCCTTTTCTGCGTCAGAAGACCGTACCACCTTCGCCGCTCTCTCAGCCATCAAGGAGATGCTTTGTTACGGTACCAAGTCCGACGCGGGATAGTCCTCCATCGCAATAGACTCGTTTCCCTTCGTCCGTCCCGCTTTTGCCGTGGCCACGACGGTGAAATTTCTCCCGCGACGACATGGACTCTTGCTTGCTGCGATACCGACCCCTCGCCGACCAATGAAGCCCTTCTGAAGTAGCCGCTCTGGCTTTTCCTCTGCCTTCTCTCTGATAGTGCGCGCCCTTCTGGGCTATCTGCTGTTCTTCCTTCGATTCTGCAAGACAGGGTATAATCCTCATGTCCCTCGACGGGAGCTTTTTTTCTTTTTTCCCCCCCGTAGCTCCTTATTCTTCTCTCCTCTTGATAACTCTTTTTCTCTATGCGGAAGTCTTTTGCGTACGGCCCCAAAGTTGCCGTTCGGATGCGACGGCAAATGGACATTTTTTTGTGCCTTCCCTGTGCAACCCCTTTGAAGTCCTTCAATTTTTCTCTCCGAGCGCGTTGAGCGTTGATTTCGTTAGTGTAGTTTACCGAGCGCAGTTAGTGAACCTGACCTGAGATTCCCGCTGGTTGCCATTTTACAGATCGGTTGCCGCACCTTCCTCTCTGTACCCTTTCCTCTTACTATGACCCCCGGGTATGAGAAGCCGTCCGTTGTTTTCACACTCGAGGATGCAGGTCGAAATTTTTCTGGGTTCCATGTCCTCTCCCCCCCCCACCCCCTTCCTTGGTATCGGTACGGGAATTCCTCTCCTCTTAGGAAACGATCAACCGATCCTAACTGCGGTTTCCTCGACCTCTTTTTTCCGGTGTTCTTTCAAGTAAGAGGGACCCTGATCTCCCTTTTGTTTTTTCATCGTCGTTAGCACGAACCACGCAGTCCCTCTTCCCCTGATCCGGTTTTTCTCCGGCGGAGGGAGTCTTTTTTCCGTCCTTGCTGAGATCGGTTCAACTCGCATTCTTCTCTCTTTGTTTTGTTGTTTGAGGACTCTTCAGATGTTTCACTCCCAGATATTTTTTTTTCTTCGACGGAGCAGCGCCCGCCGCCTTTTTCACCTTAGACGGAAGTTGCGTCGTGCGAACGAAGAGAACCGCCCCTGGCCTTCTCTTCCTCACGTTACTTTGAACCTGCTTGTCTTTTCCTTCTGACGTTCATCCCCTAGTAGTATCTTTCTAGTTCCCCCTCTCCTTCGAGGTATTCTACAGCGACCACTTCGGGCCTCCTCTTCCGCGCAGATGTCCGAGGAATCCTTTTCGACGTGTATGGTCATGCACGGCGGCGTGTGCTCGATGTCAGGAACCTTCATATAATCGTTGCCTTCCCATTTCCCCTCACGTCCTCCCCTCAGCCTCTTGAAGCAGAGACCTGGACACTTTCCCCTTTTGGTCTTTGAGGACGTGAAAGAAACGCTGTTTTCCCATAAGCCAATCTCGACCATTCGTCCTTTTCATTTGTCTCCTGTAAAGTTTCCCCATTGGTACCATCTCCAATGAGTCGCCGAGCCGGCCCGTTTCTTAATCAGGAATAATAAGGTCTCCCAAGAATCGCGTGCTGCTATCCTCTCTTTTCTCGGAAGCAGAATTAGAAGCTTTCAGTCTCTTCTCCTCTCGAAGCTCGTCACTTTTCGAGGAACCCGGTAGGCCTCTAAATTCCCCTATTGACCGTCGCAAACCTTCTCATTTCCCTCTCTCGTCTCCATAACGCTTTTCCTTCCCCTTCTATGGTGAGCGGAGGGCCTTCTGCGTTCTCGCACGAGCAGGCGCACAGTCCCCCCTAGACGGTCCCCAACCGTCGGTTTTTCTTGGGCCGTCAAATAATCGTTTTCTCCCCTCTCCATTCAGCTTTGGATGTTTTAACCTCCGTGATTGGCGGCGAGAAGGATGCGACGATGTACTGTCTGACGTTCAATCCCTTTTGAAATAAGTTCGAGGGACCCCTTATTCTCTTCTCTTCTTGGGAACGACTGCACCCTCACCCTGACACGCGCCGCGTGATAGACCCGCTAGGAATATCCTTACCTAAGCTGGAAACCCTTGATGTGAAAAGCGGTCGTGAATGACTCCGAGTAGCAACTTGGCCCCCATATCGAAGGAGGGTTTGGCTTTTTCTTTCAAAGTGTTCTCTTTTCCGTATCTGGGTATTCCTTCTTTCCCTCTCATGCAATCCCGGTTTCTTTTCCTTCACTCATCAGCAGCGGAACCTCCCTCTACCTCCCATTGAGACACACGGGAACTACGGACCCCGCGCCCCAGAGTCCGACTTCTCGCCCGAGGTTCTTCCCCTTTTCCAAGGCAGTACTTTCCGAAGAGGCCGCGAAAGCAGCGCTCTTCTTTCGGTCTTTCTTTTTTTTTTTCTTGGAAACCCAGACTCGAAGACGAAGCTAGTTTTCGATTGGAGATGCATTACTTCTCTGTTTGGCCTACTTTTGCCTGATCAGGTTCCCTCTTCTCTCTCTTTTTTTTTTTGTCCTTCCTCCCCCAGAGGAACTACCCGTGCTACGCAGCCTCCTTTCTTACCCTCCATATCCTTTTCCTTTCTTCGGAAGCGAAGTCGGCGAGCGTAGTTTCGTTCGATTCCAGTTCACGCGACGGCCCCTCGCCTTTCTCGTTAGGGATTCGCGGCCTCTTAGGGTTCTCGTGGAAGACTCAGAGGTAGGCGCCAAGTTTTTTTTTCTCTATAAGGTTAATAGTGGTTAGCCAGGTGTGAGGGGAGTTAGTCTGTTTCCTTATTCCTGTATCGCCTGACTTCCCTTTAAGACTTTTCTCCCCTCTACTGAAGAAGCGCAAAGTCCCCCCAAGACAACTGGCATATGTCCTGACGTTGGACTTATGAAAATCCCTCGAGTTAACATCTGCCTACAGACCCTCTTTCAGCCATAGAGAGTTGAGGTTCTGTGCCGAGGACTCGGAATCTGTGATAGGTAGATTTTATCTCTGCTCTTTCTCCCCTTATCCGTCGCCTAGAGTACGTTTCCCCACAATAGGGTTTCCTACTCCCAGATTGGTATCTACCACCCAACGTAGCCGCCATGCTCCCCCTCCTTATCTGCGATTACGGCCACATCTGACGCTTTTGGAGCGAGGCCGTCCGCGTTTTTCCGAACTGAGTCCGCCGTACTTTTGTTCCCTTTACGGACGCCGTTTGCGAAGGGACCCCCCGCCTTAGTTTTTTTCCTTCGTCCCGCCAGCCTCCTCAGACTCCGACAATGAATTCTATGTTTCCCTGACGGTTTCGCCGATGCAGGATGCTGCGCGTTTCTGGAATCGGTCCTATCGGCGCCTATTTTCTGGCTTCCTTTTATCCCCTAGATGCTTCCGACCGGTGCGCTCCCGTAGTTAGAGCGCCTTTAAATCGCTTCCTCTTCCTCACGCGCGCGAATCAGTCCCTGTCGGATGTTTCCCCTCTAGGGATTTCCTTTCTTGTCATGAAGGATCACGGTTCGCCGTTTCATGGGCTTGCTTTTCCCTTGAATGTTTACAGCGCTTGAACAGGACCTGGAGATAGAGATAGTTTCTCCTTAGAGTTCTTTCCCCCCCCTCAACGAGCGCAAGTGAGTGAACTTTGCCGAGTATCCTAAGCGGTCACGTCTGTTCCCTTTCGAGTCCCCCCTTTGGGAGGGACTCCCGATGACTCTCCCTTTCCTACTCTGGACTCGTAGCTACTCGCCTTTACTCAGTTGCAGGCAAGACAAATTCCCTTTTCTCTTGCGGTGCGGGACATCTGCGCTTTTTCTCAGCTGTCCTTTGGGAAGTGCCTTCCCTCTGCGGTAACTCCCCAACCCTTCTATTGGGTTTTTTTTTTTTTTGGTTGTCTCTCCGTTTAGGTTCCCGCGAACATAATGAGCTTCGCTTCCTTTTTAAGTAAGGAGCCGCCCTTGACGTCTCGCGACGACCCTTTCCCCCCCTCTAAGACTGATAAGGTAAGATCCTTTTTTTTCTGCTCGTATAAAGATCACAGTGAGCTCTCTTCTTACTAAGTTGTTGTTGTGATCTCTTCGTACCCGTAGCAGCTTGGTTAAGAGCCCTTAGACTGAATCTCCTGGATACTTCTGTAGTCCTCTTCAGTTTTTTTTTTTCCCTCTCCCGAAGATTCAAGGGCAGGCTAGTACCTTTTCCCTTACTTTTAAGCCACCTACCTAAGGAGGTCGAGGAAGCATCCCTGGTTACCCCCCCCCCCCCCCCCCCCCCCCACCCCCCCCCCAACCCCCCCCCCCCCCCACCCCCCCCCCCCCCCCCCCCCCCCCCCCCCCCCCCCCACCCCCCCCCCCCCCCACCCTACTTTTTAGTTGGCCTTCCGATCCGGCTTCCCCTGAACCTTGAGCATTTCTTCCCCACCTTCTCCCTCCGCCTGAATACCGAAGATCGTCTGATGGGATTTGGCGGCTAGTGACCGCGATGACTGACCCTCGTTCCGTGTTCCGGCCTTCATCCGGCGCGCTGATTCCTTTTAACGTTCCAGGACTGTCTTTCTCCCTTGCGGGCGGACGGGCACCCCCCCTGTCTGCCAATTACGCCCTACCGCGCTTTTTTTTCCGTTCCTTCGTCGACCTACATTTTTTTCCCCTCCCCCCCCTCCCAGTACAACCATTACTTTGTCCCCCCATGGGTGCCTTCCTTTCCTCCCTCTACGGCCTACCTTCTCTTTTTCCTGCCCCCCTAGTCTCCTCAGCGATCCTTCGACGGCAGACGCTTCTTGCCTTTCACTTCTCTTCCACCTCGTCACAGGGCGCGCGACATAGAGGGATACCTGAACTAAAGGATGCCTACTATTTCGTTCTTAATCCTATATTTTTTTTCTTTTCTGATGCCGGCGAATACCGATCGTTTTCCTTTCAGCCCCCTGCTTTCATTTGAGCGGAGTCCGAGGTCCCCCTTGGTTCGATCGACCCGCGCCGTCTTGTCAGCCTTCCCGCAGTCCCGCTCCACGTTCCTTTCCCCGTTCCTCGTTCTTGCGCCGGCAACTACGCTGCTGTTGTTGCGCTTACTTGAGCCGCTTGTGATTTGCCTCCATTCCCTTGATTGTTGGCGAGCAGGCTGCGATGGCTTCCTTAGATCAGACACGGAAGTCCCGCCTTTCTGCCCGATTGAAAACAGTACTACTTTTGTTTTGCGACTTGCCATCATTTTTTTTCCTTCCGACCCGCGGACGCTTTTTATGCTTCCCTTTCCCGGAAATAACGCTCCGTCCTGGTCCCCCGGATCGTAAGGCTTGAAACCCGTTCCTTCGCCTGGCTCAGCCTTCGTCAACGCACCGATGCGGTTTTTTTTGTGCTTTGTATTCTGTTTTTTTCCTTTCTTGACATTTGATCGGCGGCGCCAGCCGCGGTTTTTTCCTCTCACTGCTCCCCTCATGACACCAATTCCCCCCGACTCGCCCCCAATAGCTCTCGTTTCTACTCCGAATTGAAAGAAGAGGTCCTCCCTTTCTTATCTCCCCCCTTCTTTTTTCGAATCGCGCCCGCCGAGATCCTCTAGGTGATCTGTTGAAACTAAGCCGACTCTGAAGATCTCGCCTAGCCCCCTGGAGCGCTTTCGTCATTTTCCTCTTTATCCGGTTCGTCCCAG
>Ga0179593_1263890_pt1 | contig 28576 bp, 30 predicted proteins | sample CZODoug2_1_08_16_FD_185931 | JGI IMG/M metagenome (GOLD analysis project Ga0179593, IMG submission 185931) | Vadose zone soil fungal communities from Angelo Coast Range Reserve, California, USA - CZODoug2_1_08_16fungal (PacBio error correction) | ecosystem: Environmental > Terrestrial > Soil >... | reverse complement strand
TATCTACCCGAGAAGCGTATTTTCAATGTCACTCCCATTAGTCCTTTCGGTAAATGTTAGTAAGTGGGTTTCCTACCTGAACCAACTTTCGATACCCCAAGCCCTTTTTGACTCTGAAGACCGGGATTAATTACTTGCTTTCGTCCAATCTCTTTCCCCATTTCCCACCCGAGACATTCCCAGTCCTCATGATTTCAGAGCCATCTTTACCATCGTCCCATTGAACACGCGTTTTGGTTCATTCGCTTTATCCATCCTACACACGAATTTTTTCTCCCAGACGGTGAACGTGATTCCAGACCCAATAAGCGAAAGCGTTGTGTACGTCCCCCATCTCTTCCGTCTACTTTGCTTATCTCCGTCAATGTTGATCTCGAACGTTTCTCCGTCCCCCCTCCCCCGCTCGATCCCCCCCCCCCCGCAGATTACGTGAGTGTCCTATCTTGGACCTTTCCGTCATTGCGGCCCTCTGATTTCTTTCAGACAATTAGAAGGACGTAACTTTTTCCACGTTTACCCCCTGTCTTTAACTTCGGTGCTTCTTTCCACCCCCAGTAGTTCTAGTACTCTCAGAATGCCGTTTTTGCGAAACTCCCTTTTTTTGCGATTTGAGTGTTGTAGTTTTTTTCAACTGAATATTTGCGGGCCGCCGCTTAATTTCAGAGGCAACCCTTCCCCACCCATTCTCCTTTCCTTCTTTTTCTTCCGTTAGTGCAGACGTCTTACTTCAAATAATCTCTTGAGTTAAAGAGTCACGCACCGAACTTTTTTTTCTTAATTTCTCTTTGGCAATCACATCAAACACCAGCAAGAATCCCCCCCCCCCCCCATCTTTTCTCCCCTTTTTTAATAACTCTTCAGTGATTTACTAACCTTTTTTTTATTTTGTTGGTGTACCCCAGGAGAAGGATTGTTACCTGTCCCTTTTGCCGACACCTTCTTTGCCCCCGGCACCCTGCCCACTTCCCCCTTTAGCGCATTTTTGCAATTGCCAATCACGTGCCAAAAGCCACCACTTGTACCCTTTCTACATCTTACCCCATTTCCCTTCTAACTTGTTGGAGTGGAATACACCATTCGCTTCTTCCTTTCGTCTTTCCGACTGAGTATTACGGTCTTTTCGCTTTCTCTGTCCTCTTCCTTTAAACTCTAGTGTCCCTCCTCGTGTTTTTTTCTTCTCGTAACCATTCTCTTTTCTGATCGCATTCTCAGCCTCAGAGCCCTCCCTTTTTCACCATCACCTTTATTCCCCGGAGCATATATCTGCCCCCTTTCACTTTCTCTTGATTACCCAAGCGCCTCCAATTTCGTGGCCCCCAAAATTGTCTTCCCCCTCTCCTAGCGCCTTCTTTGCCCCCGTCTTTCATACCCGGTAAATCGGGGCACGTGACCCCCTGTAGACCTCCAACAACATAAAGTTGACCCAACCCACAAATTTCATTGTGATTCCCCCTAACCTTCGACTTCTCCCCGTTCTATGCTGCGTCTTGCAGGCCAAAACAAGACCCAACACGTCGTCGATCTTTTTAGCGAACTACCACTGTCGTCTTCTCTTCTGTTTCCTATGTCTCCCCACCCCCCCCAAAAATCATCGGTTGTATGTCACACGTTTACCCAACGGTCCCCCTCTTCCCTCTCGTTCAACAAATCCTAATCTCCCTTTCGACTTCCTATATCGTGAGCTTATACACAGGCTGCCCCTCTGTCCGACACTCGAAGAAACGGTCATAACCTGCGCCTCCCCTTTCGGTTTTTCTCCGCTCTGGACAGATTTCCAACGGTTTCCTAGTTTCTATCTCCTGCTCAATGTAAATATCAACAATCCTCCCCTTTTTCTCTACCCCCTCTTTCCCTTTTCCTCCCCCCAAATGAGACCCTGCTTCTCCAAATGGTGCGTCCCCAAAGGAATTAGTTCGCTGTTGTCCCAATTAGCAGATTTGAGTAAGACCGTTCCCTCTCGCGCCTTTCCCCCTCAAAAAAATAAACTCCTCTACATTCTTAGGCGCTGGATCTCTTCCTTTTCTCCCGAAGGAAGCGCCCAAAAGCCCTTCCCCCTTCCTGCTTCCTTCCCTCCTCTCAAGATTCAAGTCCTTTTTACACCCCTCCGAACCCTTTTTTCATGGCCATGCACGTTTTTTTACTCCAGCCACCCCTTCAAAATTTTACTCGCTTACGAATAATCTACTCTCCCCCCCCCCAATCGCTCATTCCCCAGCTTTGTAACCCCAAATTCGATATGCCTGTCCCTGTCCCGGGATCCTTTCGCGCCCTCTAGGTGAAACCCAAAACCATTTCCTCACCCCCCCCCTTTCCTTTACGCGGGGGGTACTAACTCTTCGATTTATCCCCAGTAGACTATTTCCTCGCATTAATCACCCATAAATTTTAAGAAGGTTCCTCCCTCAATCTTCTCTCTCCCCCACATAATCTCCACCCCAAATTTTAGGTCCAGTAGACTTTTCAGGTATTACTCCTTTATTGTTTTCTCTTAGCACCCTTCCATTGCTGCGTTGCCAGCGGTTTTTGCGCGTTTCTTTTCTGGCTTTTGGTTTATTTCTTTTTCCCCCCCCCCAGTCCCCAAGCGGAACACCCCCAGGCTTCATGCCCTGAAGCCCTGTTCCTTGCACTTGGGTCCGGCTTAGTTATGATTTCGAAGGGTTTCCCTAGATTTTTCTTCCCCTTTTCTTTTTCATTTCCACCCCGAGCTAAGACCCCCTATCGACCCACTCAAGATTATGCTTTACCATTCTGCCCCTTCGGCCCCCCTCTTCCACCCTTTTTCCTTCCTGTTTTTGCTAAAGATACAGCCGTCCTGGCCCCCTCTTTGGGGTCTCCTTTAGAGGAGACCGGAATATTAGAAGCCTTGCCTTTTTAAATATTCTTAGTTTGCCCCCCCCCCTTCTCCAACATTCGAGTTCCCCCGTTCCCTCATTGTTTTCAACCAGTTTATCGTTATTTGTTGTCGATTATTGTACGTCCCAATGCGCTTTTTGCCCCTTCTTCCGAGTCCCAAGACGGAGTCCTCCCATCTTCTTTTCGATGCGTCGAGTTCGTGATCAAGGAAAACCGCCAAGCCTACTGTTTTAATTTCATCGACTCCCCCCCGTGTGACCTGTTCTTCTCCCCCACTTTGAAACCTCTTCCCCCTATTCCCCTTTTTTTTCATCCCCTCTTTCAGAGACTACTCATCGGCGAAACCTCTGCTCTTCCCCTTTCATTTGCCTCAGAATTGGTAAAGATTCAGTCCTTTTTTTTTGATTCCTCTCAACTTAACTTTATTCGCCGCAGGCCCATTATAGTCTTCCCCCGCCCCAAAGAATTAGCCCCTCCTAGTATACCCGATTCCTGGCTTCAATCGCTAAACAGGAACGGATTGGGCAAACCATCCCCCCTTTTTTTTTGTTTTTTCCTTTATTTTTTCCCTGTCTTTTTTGTATTTGATACCAGGTGCATCGATCCTTTCCTCGTGTAGGATTTTTCTCCATCTTATCTACACTATTCGCTGCTCCCTTATTTAGGCCGGCCCCTGTCCCTCTTCTCGAATATATATTGTCCCCAATAATACTGTGTGTGATATAGATCTGCTTTCCCGCACGGTGGCCCTGTAGATCATAGATCTCCGAAGACAATACTTCTAGAACGTCTTTTCCCCCCCCTCCTATAGTCCCCCTGGTCCTTTTTCCCTTCAACCTAAGGCTTTATCCTGAAACGTGTGGTATTTGTACACGCAGTGCAGCCTGCACAGAGTTTTATTCTAAACTTTTCGCCCCTTCTCGGGTTTAGAGGTACCGAACCTTGTGAATGCATAGTCCTTCCATTTTTTTCCGGCATTCCACAACTGGCATTAAGTTAGGAAAGTGTCATTGACGACTTTTTGCGCCGTTTTTTCCCCCCTTTTTTTATCCATTCAGTAGATTTAAGAAAGTTTTTCTTCTCTATATAAACCTGGAATCGTCATCAACCACAGAGATGGGGATGAGCCGGCCAGACCTCCTTAATCTCTTTATTCCCCCCTCTCTACACCCCCCCAACCCCCCTGGGCGTTTATTTCCCCCCTTAAATGAGCTCCTTTATGAGCTGATCTTCCAACGCTCTTTCTGACAATTCCCCTCTTTGCCCCCAGCCCCTCCCCAAGATACTCCAAAAGTAATCTCCCTGGTGACGACACTTTTACTTAGGTCTCGAGTGGTGAGAATTGGTTCACAACTCGTCCTTTCAATGCAAAAGTTCCATTTTGCCGTGAGTGGAAAGGGTGTGGGCGCGTTTTGTCTTTCTTTCTTTTGTTGTTTTTTTTTTGGTACTGGCCACTCTATCCCATGCCCACTGAGCGGGGTTTGAACACCTATCCAAATTTTAGAATTTTTCCCTTTCCCCCCCTTCCCTCCTGTTTCCTTCCCCCCGAAATCTTTTGTCATCTTGAGTGTTCGCTGTGATCTATCCCCCTTCCTAGTCACCTGTGCGTTGCTGTGATCCTTGCTCTTTTTTCGGATTCTCCTCCGATTAAAAAATGCCAGCCGTGCCCAAGACCTTTCTCAGTTTTTTCTGTTAAGGCCCATTTCTGTTATTTGGGGAACTGAATTACACCCCCCTCGATATCTCACACTCTTGTCAACTTCAAGTCACAATTTTTAACTTTGAGAAGGAAAAAAGATCAATCTCCCACATTCTACAACCCCCTGCTGACGTCCCGCGTTCTTGCCCAGAGGTTGTTCGCATAGCCATCCTTTCGTTCGCCCCTCATTCCGTTGTGTTTTCTGTAAGCGGCGTAACTCACAGCGGAATTTTAACCCTCCTAACCCCCCCTTAAGATAGTTTGTCCCCCCCTTGAAACGTTTGTGTCCCATTCGCTCCTCTTGTTTTTTCTAACTGATCTGAGCAGGAGATCCCACTGCTTTTTGGCTCAGCCTATGCTTTCTTCTGTTCTGAGTCTTTTGACCCTTCTTGAGTAATTTATTTTTTGGGAGGAGAACTTTTGACCCCTTCCGTATGGAGGAGTGAGAGTAATATGCGAGATGAGGTGTTCCCTTCCATATCTTTCTTTTCTTCCTTGGAAAGATTTTAGGACCCTGATTGAACCCCCGCGCTAATCCTTTTTATTGTCTGTCTTTTTATGTGGACTTCGCTCCTTATTAGCGGTCCGTTCCTTTGCCATCAAGGTCTTCTTTTGATCCCCCCCTGCAAGCTCCTCCTTTGTTTACCTTAAATTTGTGATCACAAGGGCTTGATTTTTTAGTCTTTTTCTCAGTGGCTTTTTACTTAGACGGAAAAGTCACTGTGGCTAGTTACCGATTGACGTAGGGCTTTCTTCTCTTGGAAAGTTTCTTTTTTCCCCCTTGCGACGTTTGGCTCAAAAACGGCTTAGATCCCGGCGTGCTTTTTTACTGCCCGTGCCTTCCGCAGAGATTACGGGTTTCTTTTTTCTTCATATAATCCCCCTCTTTTCGATACTTTTTCTTTTGAGTTGATTGTGTAAAAAGGATCTTTTACGAGGTCCTAGGCTCCCCTTTTTGTCGCACTTGCATGAACCAAGGGATGTGTTGTTTGCACTCTTACTCCCCCCCCCCCCATCGTAGATCTGTTCTTTTTTCTACTTCCAGCCCTACGTTTTTTTTACGTTGGTCTTCTATCTCAAGGACGAAGAGAAGGAACACTCATTTCCTCATCTTCTTTTTATATTTGGATCCCTCCCCTCAATTGCGGGTGTTTTTGCGGTCCCATGGATTTTTTCGGGACCAAGTCCCTGTTCCACAGTCCAATTTAGTCTTCCGGTCTTCTTTCTCCCCGTTCTTCTCCGAATTGTTCCCCTCCCCTGATTGTCCTTGTTCCCTTCCCATCTCCGGGTAGATTATATGTAAGAACCTTTTTGTTTGTTTTTTCATTGTTTCTTTTTTTAATTGGCGGAGCTAGTTTCGGTGGCGGCGGCTTTATCGTTCCCCTAATCCTTTCTTTCGGTTTGAGATTCACCCCTACAGGACCCTAATATTCGAAGTTTTTTCCTCTCTGTACCAGGCAGCAGTAACAAGGAAAACTTCCCGAATATCCTCTCTCCTTTACCTTTCTCCCCGTGGCCCCCCCCATAGCTTTTTTTTTCATATTATCACATTATTTCAATTTTTGGCTTTTCCTTTGATTCTGGCCATGTGGAGCCGAGATTAGTTGCGGAGGCACTTCCTTTCTCCCCTTCACCCTTCTTTCCCCAGATACCTTAACTCATTGGTCCACCCCCTCATTCAAATTTTTTCTTCCTTCCCCTTCCCGCGTTATTGAACTGATGCAGGCGGGTGTTTGGGCGCGTTGATGCGCATGATGTGGCCCTTTTTTCCTTTATAGAATCTCCCTTCTTTGCGGGTCGCGGTCTTACAGCATGTCATGATTTTGGACCAAATACTTTAAGTTTCAAGTATTTGCACGGCATCAAGGAAGTAGATGGCTTGCTCCCCCCTTTCCTTCCTCCTCATTTATCCCTCCCCCCTTCCCACCACCCGATAGGAACGTTTTCCCCTAGCCCCCCCCCCGCCCCACCTCCCCCACCTCGGCCCCGCACCATAGCCCCCCAAACCCCCGCCCAGATGGTTAGCAACCCAAACCTTTCCTCTTTCCCCACAACTACCCCTTCCCTCTTCTTCCGCTCCGGGTCCTCGTTTGAAAACTGGAAGTCTTCCCGTGCTGGAAAAGTTTGCTGGACGAAAGGCTTGCCACTTACGCCGTTTCTTCACACTACCTTTTTCGTCCTTTAGTTTCATTCCGATCTTTTCCGGTGCTTTAAACCCTTACGCCTAAAATGATCGTTCATATACACTCGGCACAAAGAAGAGTCTGTCCACCGCTCTTCCCCTTTCATTTTGGGACCCCAAATGGCAGGTTCAATTTTTCCTTTGTCTCTTCTCCCCACCCCCAGTAGCTACCAGAGGGGCATTCCTTGCCTTCCCCCCTCTTGCCAACGTCCGCTTTGAGCTCTGCGTTCAAGCATTCTCGTGTGACCTGTATTGCAGACCAAGAAGATGTACCCCCCTGCTCTTTTTTTCCGTCCAGAAGAGGGTTCTGGAGAGCCCGTTCCTGCCTTCAAAACAGAACTCGTGCTACGACTCCCCCCAGTTACAACTTTATGTTCTTCACGGTGAACCCTTCTGATTCCAGCTATATCAATTTTTTTTCCTACGCCCTCCGGGTGTGTCTCTGAGAGATCTCATATCTTCAGCGGATTCTTGGCCAGAAACTCGGTCGTATTTCGTTCAATTTTTATTCCCACCCTGCTTTATTTTTTGCAGTGGCCCACTTGCTCCCCCCCCCCAATCCATCTGCTTGTTCTATGCTTCCGGTGATACTTCCCCCTTTGCATTAGGTCACCCCCTAGTAACGCCAGTCCAGATCTATCCTCACCATGAGATCAACTTCCAGTTGTTCCCCCCCCATATCCCCCCCTTCTGACAATTCCCACCCCATCGATTGGCTCTCCTGCTTTTGGCGACACAGTAACCAACCTGGTTGACTCCGTTTTTCCCAAATGATTTTTGAAAGATTTCTGGATTTTTTTTTACAGCGGAATATGAGGTGAACTTGACCTCCGCCTCCTTTTGATCTAAAATTCCCGGGGGGGGCCCCTTTTTGCCCATGATGAAAGACACATGCGCCGCGCCTTCGTTGTTCCTCCTTTTACGGTTAATTGATGACCCTAGATATTGAGTGTAAGACAGTCCTCCCCCTAATCCTTCCATTTTTCCAGATTTAACCACTGGTAGATAAGAGTGCACCCCGTATTGGTTCTTTTTTCCCGCCTTCAGGTCAAAGAATTTTTTTAAACATCTTTTCCTTTTGGCGATTTCGACGGCATTTTGCATGGGCGTATTGTCCTCATCTATTGTTTTATTCTCCGATAAATTACTATTTTCAACCCTTTTTCACACAAAACGGTTATGAAGTTGGTATCCCCTTACCTTTTTAACCCCTCCAGCATTATGAGTCCCCATCGAGGATAGCAAATCCCTTTATTTCCTCATCACCTTCCCCCCTCAAGGTTTCTGAAGCCCAATCCGCCCTCCCCCAACCCCCGCTTCCGCTCAGTTCATAATCGGTACTAATTTCCCCCAGAGTGGTTCAACTCTTCTGCAGGTATTGTTTAACTTAGACTTTAGCGTTTTCTCTCCTCCACCTTAACTCCCCCCTTTAGGTCTTAGCCACATTTTTGACTTCCCCCTAATCCAGAAAAACCCATTGACCCACGTCGCTTCCTCTCAACCCGCCTAACTTTTGTCGGATGATACAACCTCGGCATCTTGCTCTTCGTACTCGGTTTCTTCCTTTAAATGTTATCAGGGCCAGCTCGGGGTTTTTTGCCTGGACATCTTTATTGAAGTAGTTCTGTTCTTCTTCTAAAAACCTTCCTTGGTACAGTCCTTTTTCTTCATCAAGGCCATTCCGCCTCCACTAAATAGACCACCCGACCAACCGCCCCCCCCAATTCTGCAAAATGGAGCAAGCTTCCTTGCCACCCAGGGACTGTTTAGCGATTTGTCAAGAGAGTCAAACCGTGTCACCCCCCCCTCCGTCCCTTTTCCTTTTTTTCAGCACCTGCCCTTTTCCCCTTTTTTCGTGGTCCTGTGACCCCTGTGACGTAAAAAACCCTAGTGGACCCCCCCCCCACCCCCCCTTTTTCTATTCCCTCCCCCCCCCTCTACCAGTCAGCCTTTCGGCTTTTAGGGTGATTATTTATGGAACATTTACCCTCGGGGTACACCACATGAAAAACCATTTCTTCTTATTGGCGCACTGTCGCCACCCCACTCCACCTCGTGCCCACTTCCTGCTTGCCTCTTCGCATTTTGCGAAAAAAACTTTCGCATCTCTTCTGCAATTCCCATCCCACCGTGATAGTTTGCCCTTTCTTACTTCCCGTGGAACATTGACTACACTCACCTCCGCATCGTCTTCTCAGTTTTTTTCTTCCCAAACTCCCCCCACCCAACTCAAGCAACTAGCAGGCACTGTCCCCACACCCTCCGTTTGCATATTTCTCGGATGGACTGCCCAGAAATGACCCTGTGTTTCTCTCACATTTCATTCCAGACTGAAACCACGGCCTGAACCCCCCTCCTTTCGCTCAATTCGGTTCCCAATCTCGGCAACACTAGTGCAATACACTTGCAACGTCGTGAGTACCACTCTTAGCTTGCGAAACTGTAACCTTGGTTTATATGCCCCCCTGTTGGGACTGTCCCCCAATTCAAGCGACCAGTGGGCGTTGGTCTGCTTTTCCCAAATAAGACATTTCGTTCAGACACACTTTTGTTACCCACCCTTCCTTACAATCCCCAGTTGTCGTAGATCCCCCCAACCCTCAAACTCATCCAATCAAGGAGTTTTTTAGCCGGTCTTGGCGTGTTTCCTCACAAGGGTTAGAAGGCCCGCGGACTTTTCCTTCAGTGAAAGTGCAATTCCTCTAAACCTTGGGACCTCTCCTTCCCTTTTTGACATCTCATCACCTGTCACCTGACGGTCAAGAAGTGTTTGTACCCTTACTAACCCCAGCCCCCAATAATGAGAGATCAGAGACGCCACTTAATCTGCCCCACCAACCGACATCCAGTCTCGGCCCCCCATCGCATTTTTCCCATCTTATGCACCACCGGCACTATAATTGAATTCAAGCTATTCCCTGGCCCCCAACAAAATTCCCAACTTCATTCGTATCCTGGACCTTTTCGAAGTTTACCAGCTTTCCTTCCAGCCTCCTTCTTCCTACACCCTCAATTTAAACGCAAGCTGTCTCACCAGATTCTGCTATTGAACAAACAAAATGCGTAAAAAAGAAGCGATCAGCAACCCAGTCTGCTTAGACGGTTTTTTAAGGCTCTTCTAGGCTTTTTATTCTTTTTCCCTCCTTCCTGAAATTGACATTTGCTATTGAGTTGCAAAAGTTTTCGCTCTTTCCCCCCTTGTAGGGTCATTTTTTCCCCATTACAACGCCCCCAACAAATGGGATAACCTTCTTCCATGACACTTCTGGTGGTTCTATTATCTTGAGCCCTTTCATCACTTTTTAACTCCTTCCTCCTCCACTTGTACTCCTACATACATCAGGTGTCTAAATTATTTTCCATTTCTTTTGAATGAAGAGTTACTCATCGCAAAGATTTTATGCTTCTTCCCCGTATTTCCCAACCACTGTTGTAATGGATTTCCCCTTGGTCTACGTCCTAGTCAAAAGCTTTTTATTGCCAGGAGTTCGTCATTTTTCAGTCCTCCACCTCAAACAGGTTCTTTGACTCTTTTGCTGAATATCCGAGTTTCCCCCCCCCCCCCTCTCCCCCCTAGAGCCTCATCTGACCCCATTTGGTTCTCCCCCGGTGTTGATCTTTTCGAGGTGTCTTTAGCGCGTCCCTCGCTTTTTTTAAACGACGCGCTTCCCCTAGTCATTTCGTCTCTCGCGTTTTCTTCAAAGGAAGACTGCCCCCTTACGTGACGGTGACTTCCGTACCTTTCTTTCGCGAAACTTCTGGAAATTGCGATTCCCTTATATACTCCCCCCCTGTCCCCCCCCCTTGTCACTTATTCCGCTGCCCCACCCTTTTTGTGCCCTGCCCCCCCGACAACCCCGGCCCCTTTCCAAGGCGCTGACCTATTAACGTGGGCTTTTTTCTGCCTCTCCAACTCTCTTCCTAGTCCCTTGGTTGGTTCGACCCGTACACGAAGTCATTTTCGCCACTATTTCCTGAGACAATTTTCGCGCTTTCATTTGCACTCCCCATTTTTTCCAGCGCTTTTGGAACAATAACCCACGTTTGGTCGGATTTTTTCCCCTTATCAGTTATCACGGTACGGTAGAACCTGGTTAAACGCCTCTTCTCCCAATCCGTTCTGCGTAGATGTTTCCTTTGAAGAACCCCTTAAGCTCTGTCTCGCTCCTGGATTTTTTTTCGTTAACTACCTCTCCCTTATTTTTTCCCCCCTAATAATGGTTGGGATGATTTAGTCCTCTGATAGTCCCATTTGCCCGGCTCGATCCCCATTCTTTTAGCATGTCGACTCCCCCTGCTGACCCCCCCCCAAAATCATACCCATCCCCTTAGTCAAATGCGCTTTCTTCCCCATGGTTTTTCTCCTCATACTTCTTAATACCAGTTTTTACCCAACCAAAGTCCCCCATTGTTTTCCCCCCACTAGTGCCTGGTTTTTGATGATGCATCCTCCTCGGTAGCCCCTGGCGCCCCCTTCCCTTACTCTTAACTCAGAAAATGCCGTCTTCCGAGTTGACTATCATTCCCAAAAAAACTGAATTCACTTTCTGCGACCTAACCATTCCCTAAGGGGAGACTGGTCTCATTAGTTTCTCTAGTCAGCCGCTTCTTGAATTTTCCATTCGTATACAACCCACTTTACATACGCGTAATCTTTTTAAAGCCATCCACTTCCGGGGTCCCTCCTTTATTTTTCACCCTGTAGCGCCTTGGTTCTTCATCTTCACTCCCGTCCGCGTCTAGGCGATGCCCCTGCGACTTTTCCCTTTTTCCCATCTCGGGCCTAAAGAGCTAATCACATCTCGACCCCCATCACTTTGACTAACAATGCAGCTCTCTCTTCTCTCTTTATCCATTGGGCCCAATCGGTCCCGTACACGCCCAAGGCTCACAGGTCGTCTTCCAATTCATGCCCCTATCTCCATCCCCACTTGGGCAGCGTTTCGTTATTTCAATCCATTCCAACTTTTCCAGGGTTTCCATTTCGCAATGGCCCACCTCCTCACAAATTCTTTTCAATTTGTTTTTTCTCTGTGTGGCTACGTAAGCCGTCTCCCGTGGGCTCGTGTCCAGTGACGCGTAAGACTTCCCTTTCTTCTACCTTCGAATATCAAAATCCAGAACGGGCCCCCTACTAGTGAAGTACCTCTTATCTTTTTTGTCTCCCCAAATTTTCCCCCTCCCCCGTTTTACCGTTGGTGGTCCCCCTCCTTCCCCAATAACTGCTGCCAAAAAATCCCTCAAAGTCCCCCCACTTCCATGCGAAGCTGAAACCAAGCTACCCCCCCCTCCGATTTCCCTCCCCCCACAGTATTCAAGTTGAATCTTTGTTTGATGAGTTGTGCACTAACTAAGTTCAGTCTTACCCTCTTTCGTAAAATTTTTTCTTGTTATAATCTCAATGACCTCTCTTTAACAAACGCCTTAGATAACTATCTCCCTTTTTGGAGATACCCCCGGGTGTTGGACCAGTTCTCGTCTTCTCCTCACATCTATTTCTTTTCTTTCCTGCCGGATTTCCGTTATGAAATGCTTAGGTTCGTGAGTTTGTGAATATCTCCCTTGCTTTTTAGATGAGGATTATTAGGAGTTTGCCCGCCTCCCCACAGTGCTTTGCAATTTCCCCCCCCTTGTACGATCTTTCTTTTGTTTCATTTCTTTCGGCTTCTGTTTTTGAGTTTAGATTACTACCTCCGTTTTTGCTTCAATTGAACTGATTAGTTCCCCCGGTTTCCTCATCAGCTCTATGTTCCTGCTGCGTGTTTTGGTGTCTGTGAACCCGGCTCTTCAACGTTTTCTCCCCTTGAAGGCGTTCCCTCTCAATGACCTTGTCACCCTTGACGTCGCTATTGGGACAGTTACCCATTTGTTTGGCGAACCCCAGGGGCTCCCCTTTTTTGATGTAGCTTTGAGTCTGTTGTTCTTACTTCACTCTCCCCCTGACAACGTGTCTTGGGATAGTTGGATTGAGCCTTTGTCTCAATCTCGTCCCAGTGTATTCCTTCCATAAGGATCCATCTTTCTTCCTTGCACCCCCATTCTTCTGTCCCGCCCCTTCAAGTGACGTGCCTTAGATTTCCCGGTCAGAGGGTCGAACGTTTGCTTGATTCCTCTCTTCCACCCCCGTTGCCCGCTAAGTCGCTCCCTGTGCTTGTTTTTCTTGGTGACCTTACTTTGACTTTTCCGATGGGGGCCTCCCGTTGTACACGTCCCCCCCCCACGATTGCTCCTGAGTGAGGTTGTTGTTGGCTCCAACTAGACATTCAGCCCAGGTCCATAATTGGGAGTTAGTTACGTTTTAATCCTCTTTGGTGGAATGTTTTTTTTCTAGATTTCCCCGATAAGGCGAAAGAGAATTTCGCTCTTTGCTTTTCACTAATCCATGTTTTTCAAATTTTTTCCCTGATTTTCCGGGCACTTCGTCCCATGCACCTCATTGGAATGAGGACCGTCCCTCCACTCTTCTGACTTCGTTTTTGTGCACTGCTTTTTTCGACAATTTTGCGGTGCTTTGCCCCTTTCATTACAAGCCTTCCTTTTACCGAGATATAATACTGTCATCCCTTCTGTAATAATTGGAGGAGGCCCGACTTTCGGGGGTTTTCTTCTCGACTTCTTCGTGTGACACTCAAGACTTCTCTGTCGCAGTGTTCGATCAGACACCCCCACACCCGATCCCCTTTTCTTGCATTCGCTCTGCAAGTCGCGCCTTTACCCACTCCAACTCCTAATCTCCGCCTCATGCCCTGAACTTGAAGACTTTTTCTCATCCATCCACAATTCTTTTTCTTTTACTCTTCCCCCCTCCACCTCTTTTCACCTTTTTTGGATTCCCTTTCGGTGATTTTTTTTCTTTGACAATGACTCCCTTGTCCTTTCTGAACCTACGTTTTTAGTTCTAGGTAGGCACGTAAGTAAATTCACGTCTTCCACAATTATCTGAAAACACATCATTAAAAGCTCTCTCAGGTCCCCCCTCCTGTCTAACACGCGGATTAATCTGTGTTGATGAGGAGGGATGGCTACATTTATTTGTGAATATAGTTCATCTACACTGAACCTTTCTTCGGGATAGTGCATTTGTAGGAATCTTTCATCGTTGAGAAACCTATCCTACTTTCTGAAAAGTACTCGCATAAAGCACGCGAGTGTGCCCTACTTCCTTACTGAGACAGAGTCCACAAATTGGCTTGACCCCCTCCTCCCTACACGCGAGCTCCCCCAATCGAACTTAGATTTCTCCCCCTGTACCACCTTCTTGAGTCCTTCCCTTCAACATACTTGTTAGTTTCTGTTTTAGACCGTGATACCTTTTTTTTAATCCTTTTTGGCCCAATGGATTATTGAAGGTAACCTTTTTTTTATGACAACCTCCTCCTACCTCCTGCGGACAACGATCGAAGGGAACACAGAAAGAGTATTTTTTCTTGGCGACTATCTCTTTTTTTTTTTTCTTCTTTCTTTTTCCTTTTTTTTAGTTTCTCTAAACTTTACTATCAACCATTCCTTTCGAATACCCCGGTTAGGAAGGAAGACTTCCTGACAAGATTATTATCCTGCTTATTTGGGTCTTGCAAAATTAGTATGTGCCGTTTAGGAACATTCTTCTGAGGGACCCGCCATACCCGACACCCACGTGTTTTGGATGCAATTGGCAGCGTCCTCCTTCTGGCCGTTTCTCCTTCAATTGTCGGAACAAGAAATGTTTTACCTTGGATCTATTCGGAGCTTACGTTGCTCCGGAGCTTACCATCCGATCTTTCTGTTGAAGCTCGTTTTTTTTTTTTTCAATGTTTTTTTTTTTTTTTTTTTTTTTTTTTTCTCCCCGAACTGGTTCAGTCCTCCTCCTTGGTTCCCTGTGACCCCGGCGATCTTCGTCTCATATTTTTTCCATCCTTACTCTCCTTGTTGTTTCGCTTCTGTCTCGTACTCTCTAATTCACCCCCTTTATTAACCTTTTTCCCTAAAAGAGGTTTTTTCTTTTTTCCATGCTTTTTATGTTAGCCACAAAATGTAGTCAATAAAACTCAATTTTTCTTCCCTATGAAAGACTCCCCTTCTAACCAAATTCTCTTTTAGGTCACTGTCAACTAAACCTCTGCTCTACGCAATGTCTCATACCGAGAAAAGTTCCTTTCTCCCCCATGCACTTCCACCACGATGATGTTCCTTCCTGGCCTTGTGGATCTGTGAACACACTACCGCTTACCTGCCAATTTCTGAGAACTTTTCTACCCCCCATAGATGCATTGTCCCACCGGGCATATTTCCTGTACCCGTTCTACAGATTAAGTATTCGCCCTGTCACTCCTTTTTCTGAAGTTTGTGATAAGTGAGCAGCAAACATCCTCCCTGACCAAATGAACCCCCCGGACCCGCACGACCACTTCACGGCTGCGCACCCTTCCCTTTCCCCCTCACCACACCTCCCCCCCCTATCCCCACCCAACCCCACCTACCCTCTCACCCCGTGCCCCCCCACACCCCCCGCCCCCCATCCCCCTACTCACCACGTCAGAGTGGGGCATCCCGGGGAAGCCGCCCCTACCCCACCTTCCCCCTACGCCTCCTCTCCCCCTCTTGGAGACCACCTAGTTTTTTGTTAAAGTATCTCGACCCTCACGCATCCGTTCCCATATCCCTTGCCAACCGCCACCCGCCCCCCCCCTCGCCCCCCCACTCCACTCCCCCCCCCTCCCCCTATCAACTCATTCCTCTTCCCCCCCTTCACCGCTTTTCATATCCTGTCCCACTCTTGTCTTCACTCCCCCCCCATCTTCCTACCGTTCCACTCTCGCCCCCCCGCGAACCCATCGAGGATTGAAACCCCCTGCAATCTGGACATCCCCTCCACACCCCACTGTAAGCCCTTCCCAAGTACCGCCCGCCACTCCCCCCAACACGCTAGTGCTACCCTCTTCCCCCCCACCTCTACCTGCACCCCCAAAACCGAAGGGCCCCCACGGCCCCCATGCATCCCCCTCCCCCCCACACCTTCCCGCAGGCAACGACTCCCCCTCAACCCCCCCCCCGATGGGCCCCTCAATAACACCACCGTAACTGCTCTTCAGCCCACCCCCTCCTTTTCCTTCCCCCCCCCACTTCCTCACCCCCCGCTTCTCCTTCCCTTCCCCGCCCCCCCCCCCGCAGCCCCCACCTTTGCCCCAGACCACTCTCCCCTTCTCCTTTCGTTCCTACCTTAGTTCTATCCACTCCCCTCCATCTACCCACCCCCCCGCCCTTTCCCTCGCCCCCTGTTCCCCCTGCCCACTCCCTCTTCATTCCCTATTCTCCTGTCTGCACCCCCCCCCCTATTGCCCTCGCTCTCATATCTCCATCATTGCGTCTTCCCTTCCCCCCCCCCGCCGACCCGCCCTCTATCCTACCCCTCTTTCCTACCTTTTTCTTGACACCCCAAACCATCAGCCCTCCCCGACCCACCATATCCCCCGCCCTCTTTTCTCGCCCTCTTTCTCACCTCTCTGGGCCATATGCTACATCCCACACCACCCCCTTCCGGATGCCCGACTCCCTCGAATTCCCTCCCTCTCCCTGCTCCCTCTGCCCCCCCCCCCCACGCCCACCCTTGCCCCGCATATCCCTTGGCCCTTTCCCCCATCTTACCTACCCCCCTATTCCCCTACTTTAGTTACTTCCCCCCCCCCTCGTCCCCACGACCCCACCTTCATTCTTCCTCTCCCCACCCCCTACATCTCTCACCAATTTCGCCACCCACCCACCACCCCTCCCCACCCCCTCCCTCAACCCCCATTCTCCCCCCTACCTCCTACAATCTCCCGTTGCCCAATACGCCCGTCCACTCCCCCCCCCTCCCTACCCCCTTCCCCTCACCCCTTCGACCCCCCCCTTCTCCCCTTGTCCCGAATATGCCCTCCTCCCTCCTCCCCTCCCCCTCTCCTCCCCCCCCACCCCTTCCTTACACCTATTTCCCCCCGCCCCTTTTTCCCCCCACCACACCCCCCCCCCCCCCACAAACCCATTTGCTTCTTCTCTCCGCTTGCCCCTATGTAAACCAATACACTCCCAGCCTCCCTCCCTTTCGTGTGCCCCTCTCCATTCTTCTTCCCACTCCCCCCCCCCTCCTTGTTCTTCTTAACACCCCCATCCCCCCCTCACCCCCGCGTTACTCCATGTCTACCCCTCCTTGCTCCCCCTCTCCGGATCTTCTCCTTGTCTATCTTCAGACCTCACCCTCCCTCCAGCTCTCCCCTGCCCCCCCCCCCCCCCCCGCCCCCTTACCCTCCCCCACCCCACTCTCACCCCATAAACTATTCTACTCCCGTCCCCTCCTTCCTTTCCCCAGGAACCCTTCCACCCGCCCCACCCCCTCCCCTTCCCCCCCTTCCCCCTCCCATTCTCTCTCTCTCCCCCTCCCCCCCCTCCCCGTTGCCCAACCCCCAACCACCCCCCCACTCTTCCCCCCTCCCGACACTTTCCCCCATTAATTTGTCCCCACCCACCCCCCCCCAAGCGGACCTTCAGCTTTTTTTTCCTTTCTCAGGAATTATGAACCCTTTTTCCCCCCCACCTCATTCCTTGCTGTCTTCCCTTCGAGAGCAAGCAACCCTCCTAGTCTTTTCCCGATCTTGCAACCTTCAAACCAAGCAAGGCACGAAGCCCCGCCCCACAACAACCCCCGCTTAACCATTTTTTTTCGGACCCGTCGTTTTCGTATAAGTCAGTTTTCATTACTGGGGCCTTTCCCCAAGATGGGAAGGGATTTCTTAAGGAAGCCTTTGCCGAAGCTTCTCTCTTCAGGCAATGCCCAACCGGCCGCCAAATTTCCAGAATAACCTTCCCTCAAAAACTAACCTTTAATACCCCCCTGTTTAACTCGTGGGAAGAAATCATTTCTTCCCTGCTTCTACTTCTGAGATCGCATTACCTTTCCGTTTCCCCTCTTTTTCGTGCAAGCTGAGGTAAGATCATTACGATTGCGTACCCCTTTCCGTCTTGTTTATGATAGACACCTCCCCTCTAGAAGTATTTCCCCTCATGCCTTTTCTCCCCTCCCTCCACGAGCCCGAAAAATTGCACCCGACCCCCCAAAATGTTCCCTGATTATTATCGCACCCTTCATTTTCTTCCCCTTTGTACACTCGCCGCAATTGTCAACATATTCCCCGCTGAACTGATAACTCTGACCTTTTTCCTGCCATCCGCCTTCCCACGTAGTGTTTTTAACACTGTTGCAAGTAACACCCTCATTGAACCTTTCTTTTCTTTTTTATTTTTTTTTTTTTTTTTTTTTTTTTTTTTTTGTGGTGTGTGGTTTTTTTCTTTTGTGTTTTGTACCCCCCCCCCCCAAAATTCTTTCACACAATTATACCGCCTCTTAGAGTGGGATGCATTTTCTTCCGTCCATTCCTAGTAGTTGAAACATTCCCCACGTATTATTTGCCAGCTCGAAAAATACCGCGGACTCCGCTTTTTTCCTGTCGAATTGGCCATACCCACTAAGTCCCCTTCTCTGTCCCTCTCCCCCAAAGATCCCACCGCAGACCTGGGAAAAACCCATTTCCACTGCCCAATGTTGCGCACGCGGATCCCCGCTGGGTATTTTTCTTCACAAACCCAAAGCGCGTCACTTCGCCTAGTACAAGCCCCCCCCCCTTCCCCTTTTCTCCCTAAAAATAGCATCTCTTGCAAGCCATCCACGAGGTTAAGTATCTTCCCCCCCATGATTGCCACGTTCTGGCTTTTAAAAGTGAAACTCTCCTCTTTGTTTTGTCTCCATTTTCTTACATATGAAGTTCCTCAACACCATTTCCGCATTGGTTTTTTTTACCCGGTTTCCTTCCCCCCACACGGCGCGGTTCCGCTGGATTAGTTTTTGGCTCACGTCCCCTTTAAAACCGATTTCATTCAGCTTTGCTTCCCGCCCCCCCCCATCACCCCATTTCCCAAGTAATTTTCTTTTAGTCTGAGATCGTTAATCCCAAGAATTTCCACAATGCCCTTCCGCCCTTGTGCCCCGGTCAACTCCGATTTGAATATACAGACCTCCCATCAGCCGTGAAACTTTCAGCGGACCCCCCTTTTAGCCTACCGCCCCCATAAATTCCTCCATACCGATCAATCCACTCCCCAATCCGCGCCCTGTATCATGATCCCCACCCCAGCTCCGTTTTCTAGCGCTTAAGAGAATGTTTAATCTCCCAATGCGCTCCTACGCGGCAACCTTTCCCTCCACCCAGTGCTCGTAGCGCAGGGCAACTGCATCATGCATTTATTCCCCCTTACTCCCCCTATTACGGGTAAATAAAATTGTAACGCATAGTCTCTCTGCCTCCCCCCAACTGATCTAAGAACCCCCCCCCCCCTGCCCCACCAACGGCAAGGTGCCTTTAGGATTTCCCTCCCGTATTCGAGGATGTTTCCCCTTCTCCCAAATTGCAAGCTTCCTGACAGGATGGTAATTATTATGTGGGATCGCCAACAGTAACATAGAATACATGGGTACTTTCCAATTCCCCTTTCCACTTCCTAGGGGACGGATTTCGTTTATTCGAAGGTATCACTCCAGGAAATGACCCAATAGTCCCCAGCCAAAACTCAGCAATAAAGTTACTTTACTGACGACGCTGAACCCCACCCCTCCCCCATATGTCTTTTCCATTACAGTGAAAATTCTCAAACCTTGTCTAATTAGCTATGTTGAATCCCCGCTCTGCCCCCCTCGTTTTGGTTTGTTTTTGTGGGTGGATCTAGCTCCCTAGGAAAAGAAGCTCACTGCCAGGTTTATACTTGCCATTTACCCACCTTCTTTTTCCCCACCTCCAAAGATGCGCTAACAGATCGTTCTTCACACCTTTTCTCGTGATGGTGTTATGTTTTGATTACCCTAGGATTTGTAAGAAGATGCGATCAGCTCAAACTCCTCGCGTTGAAACCCTTCCCCCCCAGCCACGCCCCTCTGGGCGACCTTCGAGATTAATTTACCAGTTCTCAGCCCAATCTTTCAAAACCGATTGCTATACGCACTGCCCCCCCCTTTTAGTAATCTATATGCATTCAACAGACTAACCCTAAAAGACACTCCTATTCAAGTCGACATTGGAAACCCTTCCCATTCCCTGTTGGGTCCCGTAGGCATTTTAGGATCCTAGGCAACTTTTTTCTGGTTGACTGACATAGCCACACCGACTTGAACCTAATTCGTAACCATGCGCTTTACGACAGCAATCAAGGCTCCCCTGGGCCCCTCCCTTTTGTGGCCGTGTTTTTCCGGATCCACGTATAGACTTTCACCATTTGGACGCCTAGTAACTCGAGAGTCTGATTGGCAGCGGATATCAGCTGCCATGAGAGATGTACAACGTGCGTAAACGATCCGATCTCCTTCTCCTTCCGTTGTTTTTTTAAATTTCCTTTTTTCTTCCGGTTTTGCTGCTCGATTTTTCCGACGCATGAAGCTAATCCAACATCCCCCTCTGCACGGCCGGACCTTCCTTCGATGATCCAGGATACAGTAAATACCCTGGTCTAATTTCCCCCTGGACCACAACGGCACGGGTGTGATGTTGCCCCCACCTCTCGCTTGAATTTCTGTAACTCCCTTCGGTCGACGGTCGCTATGTGGGTGATTGCGTTTCTTCCATGGGCCTGAATGCTACTACCGGAGTCACCCAGAATGAAGCAGTCACCCCTCCCCTTTTCGGCTTTTTTCCCGGTTCGGACACAGATTGTTTTCCTGCCGTGGAGATATCAGCACCTTTTCGTCATCCCAAAAGGGTCCTATACCTTTATACTGGGGCTTCGAAACCTGCTACGGGTACTTCGATGATTTCACCTTAGTTCTTTTACTTCCGCTCCCGCGTCTTCTGAGGCTGTCCTCAGCTAATTTGAAGTCAAAACCTAATGGCCTACCGAGCAAACCTCCTATAACGTTGGTTGACACGAACACGTGCTTTACGCTTGGGGGTCGTTTGAAACTCGGATATTTCAATTTTCAAAGGAGTCTCCATCAGTTTTCGGTCTCCCCTGACGACCTCTCCCATTTTCTGGGCAGATGCGGGTGTTCTCCACCACTTCCACGACCCACTTTTAGAAGGGCAGGGCCTTTCCAAGCCAACGAGGTCTCTCTGGCTTCAGATCATAGACCCAATGAGTCATGCGTGACACTTTGTCGCCCGCTTCCCTGTATAAACTCAATTTTTTCCCCCCCCTAATCTGAAAGGAACTTTTTCTTAGGGCGTCAGACATTTTTGTTCTGTCCTTGTTCAGTTTTTCCCAGAAATAATACCGTAATCACCCCTCGCTGTGCAACGCAAGCCCTTCCAAGAGAATCAAAACAGCTCCATCTACGACATTAGCACCGGCGAAGTCCAATGCCTTTGGAGTATTTGCGAATATCTGGCGATAAACTGTGAGTAACCTTGTTCTAGGTTGTACCTTTAATCGCAAGCTCAATTTGATTTGACAGTTTACTCTCCCCTCAAGGATTACCGTTTTGCTGTCACAGGGTTTTTGGCCCAAGATGGCGCTTCCCCTCTCTTTGCAGGAATGATAACACTGACTTGGTGGGTCCAGAGAATGAGATTTTTTTGTGGGACGCAGTACTCTGATAGAATTATTTTGGTGACGGATAACCCTATCGGATCCCACGTTTAGCTTCTTTAGTCTGTCCGCTCTATGTAGTCGTGTCAGGAAACGTTGCTTTCCTCCTTGGCCCCTGTGGCTTATGAAAGTGTTAATAATAAATTCATTCCCTTTGCTTGTGTATTTGTTTGCAAGGCGTGGAGAACAATTCCTTGGTGTGTCACTGTGAGAACACGCAGGCGGCCACCGTGGGACCCCCAGCGAACGCTTTGTGGAAGTCACTAATCACCCCCAAGGGGCCAGATTTAGTGTTCGTGAGTTGCGTTCTCTCCTCCCTAGCCCCGGCTTGGATATTGTTACCGAGTATTCTCCTAGTCGTGAATGGAACTTGTGCTTGCCCTTCCTTCACTAGACCCTGGAACCTGACTTCTGATGTTACTACCGTTCCTCTGTAGTCGGGCAGATTTTGTTGGTTTCCCTTTTGATGAAGCGACGCACCCGAGGTCCAGCGCGGGAGCGATCCTGCCCTTCCTTCCCTCGGTCATTGGCTCACGTTGTCGAACCGACCCCCACTGATTTTGTGTGTTTTTTCCCTCGAGATCCAGCCTCTCGCCCGTTTGAGCTTTATTTTTCTGGCCCATCCTCCCTCTTCTTTTCTCGTTGCGAGAATGGCTCAGATCCTTCCTTCCCTCAACTCGCGCGTTATAGTTTTATATCATGCATGGCGGTGTTCACTTTTTATTTTTGCCGGGACCATTTCTGTTCCCAATGGTATCGTTAGCCCAAGGGAGGTAGCTAGATAGTTAGCTGGTAATATTTTTCCCAACCTAACATCTTTTGCGACGTCTCTACGCTCCAATCGGTTCCCTCTATTTAGGATGGTACCCCATGTTTTGTACATGGCGTGGCATTTCTTTGACGGTTTGCTTCGTTGGAGTCTAAATTTCTTTGCGGTGTCCCGGCCATGACCTCGTCCACGGTCCATACCTCCCTCAGCGATCTGGGCATTCCTAAACCCTTTAACAGCCGTTTCTACGATCTTTTACTGTCAGGAGTCCCCTAATTTATTTCATTCCCCAACCAGTTTTTCCTATCACTTTCATGGCGGCTTTCTGTTTCTGATTATGGCATTAGTCGGCGCGATTTCGATTGGTCTAGCGCGAAGACTTTGGCAATTGACCAGAATCCCCTTTCTTTATGTTACCAACCCATACCAAAGGCGTCACGGACCCCGCGTAAAAAACTTTTTGTGTCTGGTCTGTCTGGCGTCCATTTCTGTACCCTTGCAAGACTCCGCCACGTTCTTTCTTGCTTGCGGCAGACCAGCATTGACACCCATTCCCCTCCAGCTCTTACAAAGATCAGGAACCCAGCCGGATCGCTTGGGTGTGACCTTTTTTGCCTTTCAGCGCGCCCAGATATCCGTTTACAGATTACGACCCCTTTTCCCACCTTCGCACCCCATTTTTTCGCCCGAGCTGGTCGTGCCCCCCACTGCTTTGGCTCTTCTGCGCTGAAACATACTTGTACGTTGACTGCCTGCCTCCGTTTCCATCAGGGACGGTTCATTTTTACGGTAACGACGCTAGGCTTTAAAGTGCGCAAAGCAAAATGGACAAACGCACTCTCTGCTTCCCGTCATAGCGTTCTGAGCAGACCACTGATTACTCCCTGTACATTATCCTGCTTGGGCACTAGAGCAACCGATCTGAGTTTCCCTCATTTTTTTCCCCTCTTGGTTGTAGGGAACGTGTCACACGTTTTCCGGTGTGAAATTGTTTTCCCCTGTTCTCCACAGCCCCTTTCTACAAAGTAGTTGGTGCGTCAGCATTTTTGTTGTTTTTGCTGATTTGATGCTTTTGTCCCCCGACAAGAGGTGTGACCTCCGATTGCTGACTCAGTATGACCGGCTTTACCTGCAGCATTTTTTTTGCTTTTCCGACTATTTCAAAACCAGAACCTCTTGAGCTTCAGGCCGCTAGACTGGATTGGTGACTTTCTGATAAGTAGCATATTATTTTTACTCCTCCTCCTTCTTTCGTGGATACATATCCTTCTATGATTACTACTGTCCTCTCAACCCCCCCCCCCCCCTTGGTTTTTCTTTTCTTGCTTCAATCCAGACCCATGAACGATTTCTGTTACCCGAACATGACGTTTGAAAACCTAATCCTTCTGATGTATCTGACCTGGGGCGCCGATGCAATCTAGTACATTTTCAAACCCCGCGTCTCCTTTTTCCGCGGAAGCATGCCTCCACAACCCCGTTTGAACGCCCTTCATGCAATCCACCCCCCCTAGAGTTTTTCCCATGCGTTGTGGCAGGGTATCATGATCCAACTCAAAGCAGGTGACGATTTTCTCATACCCCCCCCCCCCCATAAGTCCCCTAGCTTGCCTTTACCTCGGCTATATTTTCAGGAGGAAAGTTGTAGGAGGTGCTTTCTCCCTCCCACAGCCCTTTCTCTCCCCCCCCTATCGAAAGACACTCTGCCCACCACCTTAATATTTTATCCCATGTCACAGAACCGAACTTCACGATTTGGTTTAAACCACCCGAAACCAACTTGAAGAAAGTGTACTTATAAGTCTCGGTCCCTCCACTTGTTCGTCCCTCCGATATCGTTTAACTTGCCAGGACACCTTAAACTTTCCACTCTGTGGTCTGATCCTCTTTCACCGTGCCCACAAAGTATTTTCCTTCTCTACAGCCTCATCTTTTACGTAGCCAGATTTTGCTTGTTCATGGTGGAGGCCTGGTGATGTACTCTGTTAATATCTTATAAATTAAGAAACCTCCCCACCCTGATCTTACGTCTTTATCCTTGATGTACGAAAAAGGCCACACATTCCTTTTTTCCCCCTTACCTTTCTCTATCCGAGAAATGAAAGTCACTTTCGCAGGATCTAGAGGTACCAGCACCCTGTAAATCTCCCCGCCATCTCCTCAAAAGCCCAAACCAAAAGCTTCATCCGGTCCCTTTCATATATTGCTCCCTCTTTATGTGGTTTCTCAACCATAGATTAAGGCTTTTTCTTGGGTTTAAAGTAATCCCCCGTGTGATCATTTCCCCCTGCCTAGAATACGGCCCGTCCCCAACACCTTTCTGCCAATCATCAATGTTTCTGACTACAATAAACACCCTTCCCCTTTGCTTTCCGTTTTTATTCACGGCCCACTAACTTTGGGTGGGAAGGGGCTTTTTTTTCCGCAACCACCGTAGGACTGGAACTTTTCCGATTTTTCAATTTAATGTTAAGTGAGTCCCGTTATTTCTTCTTCCATCGATCATTGACTTCCCTTTTCCGGTCCAAACTAGTAATTCCTTCTCGCCATGAATCTACCGCCCCCCCCCTAGACGAAGCCTCCCAACCACAAAAATGCAAACTGATCAATATCTCTTTCCCACCCTTTCGCCTTGGCTTCCTGTATTTGTCACAGCGCCCCCCCCCCTCGTCGTGTCCCAACAACGCACGAGCCTTTTTCCTTAACTGAGACTTGTCCTCAGTACAACTTATTGGAAAGTGCACTGTGCCACCCTACCCTTTTACCCCAACCCCCAATTTAATGAAACACGACGCCCGATTTATAGTTCTTCTATGAGTCCCAGTTAGGAGCGGTCCCCCCCACATTCCCACTGGGCTCGACTCCAACCCAACTCCCACCTGCCGTCTTCTCGTCTAATGAGCTGTGACAACAACCCCCCCTCCCACGTTTTGCTTTGTCGTAAACTTTTTTCCAACGTGAGCAGTGCCCTTTGCACGTGGAAACCCCTTCCTTTCCCCCCCCGAACGTCGTATACGCCCTCGTGTTCGTATCTCCTCCACAACAAAACAGAACCCTGAGTCCCTCTTATCCCCCGGACACTAAACGACTGACCTGGTTTTCATTAAAAATCAACGGGGAGGCGTCGCCGGTTGCGCACGAAACTAGGGTCTAACTGGTGTTCCTCACATACAGGGGAAGATTGTTTAACCCCTCTGCCGTACGTTCCCCACTCTGAGGCCGTAAAAATATCCCCAATCACTTTTCTTGATGTGCGTGACCCCCTTCTCGGCCTCACAACCAGCCATTTTTGTTGGCCAACACTGTTGCCTTTTCCCCCAAAGTCTCGATTTTTGTGAGGTTTACCCCCCCCATCATTTTTCCCCTAGGAACCCTCATTTCAAATCCCTCCGCCGACGGGCCCTTAAGTCCACCCCAACCTCACCCTCGACTTTAAATTTTCCCAATTAGTTTTTTTTACCGAGAGGATGTCGCGAGTTAAAAACCCCAACCCCCCTCCATGTTCAAGTTTTCTACTCAACGAGAAAGGTTCCCCAATCGAAACAGATTTTCATCTCACGTAAAGCACAAGTCCCTTTGTCCTGCGTGCCTCCCCACTGTTTTTGACCCCCTCTAACAAGCACAACGCCCCATTGACATCTCCGATAATCACCTTACTGGACCAACCAAACTGGATAAAGACTCCCATGTGTTTCCCGGCCCCAAAGCCGCCGTGTTCTTTTCGCCTGCTAAGGACCTCCTTTGACTATGCCTCTTCTGAGAACGGTCAAAAACGGACCGCACCCCTGCGCCCTTTTAACGGTAATTTCTTGTGGTTCCATTTCCGCCCCAGGCACACCGAAGCCGGGAACCCTAACCCCCACTTTTACTCCCATAGGGAACCCCCCCAATTTTATAGATCTACCCAACCAAGCCAAACAGTAAGGAGGATGCCCTTCTGAATTTTAATTGTTTCTAACGTCTTCCCGCCTTTATCGTTCTTAATTGCCCCTTTGCGTGGCTGGAACGTTTTGAGTCCCGATCCCTCTAATTGTTCTGGTGGGTGGGTATTCTGGTCCCCACGCTACCGGAGCGACACAATTTTCCCCATCCCCTTGCAGCGTACAAGTTAACTGCCCCCTCGCTGCCGGCCGTGGATTTAGTTTCCTTTTGATTTCGTTACTCTTTCCCTAAGCCCCCACAAGGCTAAGCGGCGCGCCAGTCGGCACGTACCGCCCCTCTCCGTAACGAGAGCATGATGCCGCCATTTCGAACCTCATTCTAAATCTTCGGCATTTCCCAGTTGCTTCCACAAACTTTACCCCCCTCCACCTTGATGGATCCTTTTTTGGCGCCAGCTCTGCCCAGCTCCGTGGGGGGAAGAGCGAGGGAAGATCACGTCCCCTGATGGAGACTACTTCTTTTCTTTCCATATTTCCCCCCAATTATCCCACTTCGAGAATTCTACCTTTTTGCAAAGTGTGTCACAACAAATTTCGACTTTCTGTGTTGTTTACCGAGGATCTTTTCTTGGATTTCGGAAATGTGCGCAGTAATACTCGCGTTTCTCTTCTTAATGCTCCAGATCTTTTATCCATAATAAGCTCCACGAATGGTGAAGACGATAACAGGTTCTGTTTTTCTGAAACCCCTTTGGTCTATGCCGACTTCCCTTTTCTTCTTACTACAGCACAACCGGTAAGATTTTATCATGACTTTTTCCCAACGATGGAACGTCGACCCAGCCTCTGTCCTTTTTTCCTGGAACTCTTTCCCCGGTTAATGGCTTTCCCTCTGGGCGATGAGGCATTCTTTTTGGTGACAGATCTAACACGCCCGACCAGTTCGTTCCACCAACCGGCGGATCTTACCAGTAACCTTCAGCTCACTTTTTGGCGGAAACACACCCTTTTTTGTTTCAAAGGTTTTTGTAGAACCTTAGAATTCGGAGGTCAAAAGTTTAACGCAAGTCTTCATTTTCCTGACGTAGGATTTCCTTTATAGGCACTTCTTTTCAGCTGCTCCGACGTCTGCACGGAGTTTTAATAACGATCATACTAGATTTTTTATCAATCCACTTCTTGTTTATATCTGATAGTACTCCCTGGTTCAGTTCATTAATTGAGTCAGCTTGTCTTTTTCTTACCACCCGCCGAACTGAGTTTCAACTTCCCTACAGATGAGTTCCACCTTTTGATCCCGTTCCCTCTTTCCATAAGGATATGAAAAACGGAAACCACGTTTTATTTTGCAAACATATTATGCTTCGGATGACTTTCTCAGGGTACCGCCCTCCCTTGTTCGCTCCGGAGATCGGAGAGTATTACCCCTAACGACCTGGGCGGCACATGAGTTGATAGACCCACACAACATCCTGGCGGCCCCTTCTGAGCATTTGTGCGGGGCGCCGGTAACTTCTTTTTTGTTAATAGTGACTGAGAACTCAGTTTGAAGCTGTCCCCCCCAAGGAATTCGCCTAAGGTTTGCCCTATGGTGTATGAGAACTCAAAAGCTACCTTTTTAAATCTTGCTTACCCAGTATCCCCGAGAATTATCTCTTCCCCCCGCTCTTGCCCAGGTTTTGGGGGGAATGACCCTTTACTCGTATGTTCCTTAACCCGATTTTACTTCAAGGAACGACAACCATAGAACCTACCTAAATTTTTTTCTACCCGGAGTCATTTCTGGATATCTCTATTTCTTGAGAATGGCACATTTTCCTATTCACCAAAAGTTCCATCAGTGTTCCTTGAGCCTTACCTTCCGTAATACTCATCCCTTAGGCTTTCCCTAGCGGGCGTATTTCAAACTGCCCCCCCCCCCCCCCCAGGTTGAGAAGTTTGAAATTGCATCCTTCCCCCCCTCCCAAATATTTTAGATCGGTCTTTCCTTGTTAAGAATCCTTCGATAGTTTCCCTGAGTGGCGGGCTTGCTAATTCTGCTTTTATGTGGAGCCTCAGAAGTAATCAACCTCCTCCCCGGCCCCTCCTTACCGGTACCCTTAGGGAGACATACTTTTGTTCGCTTTCCGTTTCGTACATCCCGTCACCTTTTCCTTCCGAGGCCCCCCCCACAGCTCTGGTCCCCCCAACTCACGGCCAGTGCTCAAAGCCCTCCCCCACCAGCTTCGAAGATGAGAAAAATGGCGATCCTTCTGCTCCTTCCTGTTTTGCTCCCCCCTTTGTGGGGCGCAAGCTTTCCAGTGGGGGCGAACCGCTTTCGGTTCCCCTTAGACTTCGTAAGCTCACCTTTTCCAACTTCACCACTGCGGAAAGTCAACCGTCTAATCTTATTTGTTTTCATTAAAAGGGTTACCGCTTCCGTTTTTCTTCCAATTCTTTTATTTGCAGAGCCTTCCCACCCTACTCCCCCCCCTTCGCGTGGGGAGCCTCCCTGAGATGTTGTGGGCAGGTACTTTTTCCATTGATCTTAGCGATGAATCTTTTTACCCATTTGCCTGGTGAGGAATGCAAACGCCGTTGGAAAGGAGATTGGTAGGCTTCCACAGTGACGA
>Ga0179593_1305049_pt1 | contig 28587 bp, 38 predicted proteins | sample CZODoug2_1_08_16_FD_185931 | JGI IMG/M metagenome (GOLD analysis project Ga0179593, IMG submission 185931) | Vadose zone soil fungal communities from Angelo Coast Range Reserve, California, USA - CZODoug2_1_08_16fungal (PacBio error correction) | ecosystem: Environmental > Terrestrial > Soil >... | reverse complement strand
CTGCTCCATTGAATTTTCCACTGCGTATCGCGATTAGCTCACTGTCTTTCTCCTGTGCAATGGTCTTCCTCCCCCACCAAGCCCCCAACTTTGTCTTTTACCCGTCTTACAAATGAAAGCGAGATGTTGACCCCCACTTTTTGAACCATTGCGTCAATGGTCCTTGACATTCCCTCTCTTTAAGTGGATTAACTGAGTCAACGGTGCCCCCCCCCAACTCTGATGTTGACCGGCAATATCCTTCGCCCTCAACCCTTCCTTTCTGTCTATTCCACAAGTTACACCTGGCCACCCTCGTTGCCCTCTATGGCCCATTACCCCCGACCTACCCGGGTTCGCTCCTTATACTATGGCGTTGCCTTTCGTCGGAGCACTGCTTTTCTCCGAGGTCGGTTTTCCAAAATAGCTGCAACCATTAGTTGTCTTGATCCCCCCCCCAACCTAGCCTTTTTGCCAACTGTTAAAGTGGCTATGCACTTTTCCTAAACTCCCCCTATTTTTCTCCTCTTTGTTTCAAAACTTAAATTCGCGTTTATTTACGACGTTCCCACCCTTGACATGCGGCCTTTTCCCTGAGGAGCACACCCCCCCTTTTGTTTTGTTTGTCCTTCCCTTTTTTAGCGGTTCAATCCTTTTTTACTTTCAATGTCCCCCTAGCTACCCTACGCAGACTTGCCCTTTCACAGACCTATTCATTTTAATGTCTCCCCCCGGGAACACTTAGTTTTTTATTCCAATTGTTTCCCCTCTTTAAGAAGTTTATTTTTGAAGCCATGTTCCCCCCCCCTCAAGGACCCCTGCAACCTGCTAATGGCGGCATCCCCATTGAGGCTTAGACACCCTCCCAATAGATGATTTTTAACCACTTCCCCCCCGGCGCTGGTTCCTTTTTCATCTTTCGTCCTTTGAATCTCCCCAATCCCTCTTCAAAATCGGGCTTAGGCCCCCTAACGAGGTTTTTTTATTTGTTAGTCGTCAGGCTTCTGTCGCCTAATGATCCAGCACGTCTTGTTTTTTTCCCTTTTTACGCTGGCGTTCGAAATGCACAGCAGAGTTTCCTTTCTCTGCACCCCCCTTCAATCTTGCTCCTCATCGATTGGCCGTCGTTCTCGTCCCCCTACAATTCGGTCATCTTCTCCCAATTTCTAACCAGTCAGTCAAAAGCATGGATCCTCCCCTTCACGGTTTTTTTTTTTGTTTTTGTCCTACTTCCTTTTACTCTAACTTCCCCAGTCCACGTTCCTTCAGTGTAAACGTTCACGCAATAGTACCAGTTTCTTAGTATTGTTTTACCCCACTCTCCCTCCCGCGTTATTGATCGGAACCATACCCTGTCCCCACCTCTTTATTTTGACCCGCGCAGGCTATATATCGCGACAAGACCCCCCGCCTCATGCCACATCCACCTCCAAATGCTTGTCCTTCAAATCGCTCCCACGTCTTATGATTTCGCATTAACAGAAGTTCAAACTCTTAAAAGTCCCAAGCGGGTTTTAGTTTACTTTTGACATTGGTCCACATTCCCGTCGCCCCCCCCCCCCCCCCCCCCACCACCCCCCCCCCCCCCCACCCCCCCCCCCCCCCCCCATCAAGACCCGGCGGGAAACTTCCCTCTTTTCCCTTATTTCCCCTCTCCTCTTTTTTCCCTGTCTCGGGACAAGTGTGGAGTCGCCCAGTTTTTTGCTTTTCCTACCCCGTTCGTCCATTTTTCGTGAAAACAGTCCGAATTTATCCGTTTTGTCGCGTCCTTCCAGCGCCTCCCCATTACCACGAATTTCTTTCCTACCCCCAACCGTGACTTTTTCTCAGATATAACTCTCTCTCCTCTTTATTTTTTGCTTGTTTGCTTGAGAGTTCTCTCACCCATTGATATTTGCAGTCACTTTAAGACCGACCCCCCTCCCCAAGATCCGCTCCCTTTTTTCAGTTTCGCGTTTCGTTTCTGCCGGGTCCCAATACCCAGACTCCCTGCTGCCGTTCCTGGTGTGTTGCGTCCGGCTTCTTGTCCCCTGCCCCCCCCGTCGCCATGCGTTTCGTCCCCCTCTTTCTGGAAATAGTGCCCGGGAACCAATTTCCCGCGTCTTGCTCCGATTTTTTGACCTTTTTTTCTCTTTCCTTCCCTTTCACCGACAGACCAAAGTTCTAGCCCTGTTAACTTTTGTGTCGTTTCTACCTCACTTTCAAAGAGGTTGAATTGCACTCCCCCTTTTTCCCCGGATTAGACCGCTCTTATGGGTCCAGCTCTCCCAGTCTCTGATAGAAGTACTCGAATCTGGTTCCATTAATGAACCCCCGTTTTAGCTTAATCTCCCCCGGATCGGAGGCGAGGTGCCTCTTTCCTAGGGTTTTTTGTTCTTTGCTTCCTCTGCCGACCCGAATGCTTCCGGACTTTCCTTCCCTTGTGGCACTTTTCCGCAATACGTAGCCAGACGCTTTTTGGCCCTTCCATCTTTTCTTTTGTCAATTGCGGAGACTCCCCCCCCTTCTGTTTTACTCTCTGTCTGTTTCCGTTTTCCCATCTCTCCAATATTGCAATTCCCTGAAGCTTCCTGGTGCATCGTCATTTCTCCCGATCTTTAGTCTTTGGTTTTTCTTTACCACAGGAAAGAGACTAAGTCCCCCCACCGATTTGAAGAGGACCTTCTCTACAGTCTTACCAGTGTCCTTCCGAGCTCCCAACATCCCCCTCGTGACCGGTGTGAATAATTCTCCTACTTCTTCGATGCTGGACCTATTTCAAATTCCGCTTTTTCTTTCCCAATTTTTACAAAACTCCCCCGCCCTCCGAGGGACAAACATCTCCCCTGCTTTAATTGTAGAATTCCACTTTGATTCCACACACCTCATTACGGCGTGATTTATCTGTCTGACGCTTTTTTTTAGCCTCCTTCCACCCCGATTTCGCTTACCCCTCCATACACTTCTTCCACCCTTGTCTGAAGAGCGTATAATCTTCTTTGCCGTGTTTTTTCCAGGTATTGATACTATACCATTGAACATGTCGGCGTTCCTCCCCTGAACCTGACCCTGCTGCTTCCGAAAACCGTGGACGGCTTTCTTCCACTGAACATTCTCTCCGACCCGAGTTTCAGATTTAGCAGGAAGCATCATAATGAGTGCGCCCTTTTTCGTGAGACAAGAATTCCTCTTTAATCTTTCAGCCTTTGCACCATACACTGAAGCGCCAAGACGCCTAGGGACGCACGGCTTTGGGTTTGGAACCGCTTTTTGCCCACACTCCCCCCGCTGAACGCTAGAGCGACCTACCCAAGTACCGTCCCTCAATCGAAGATTATTGATCTTTTCCTAAGGTTTTGCGTCTCTCTGTAGTCTTTGCCCTGTGGGCCCCCGCTTCCTTTTTTTTTATATTTGTGTGTATTCCTACACCCGTTGTCGGCTTTCTCGAGGTCATCGCGTTGTCCGGTTGGTACCACATATTTTTGTAGAATTGCCTTTAGTCTATGTAACAAGATCCCGCTATTGATACACGCCATTTCCCATCACGATTGTTTCCATTCTTTTCTAGTCAGCCAGTAGTTCAGCCGTTTTTCTATCGTTGCGTCGTTTGGTTGGACTCCCTTAAATTGTTTTTTGTAGTTATTTTATTCATATCTCTTTTTGATACCGCAATTCTGCGCTTTTCTTCCTTTTGGTTTAAGTCCCACGTACATGTTTTCCCAAGCCCCGTTTTATTCCTCCATGGGGTTCGTCTTACTTTGACCTATGATTTTGCGCCGTCGTTGCCCCTTTTTATTAGGGGCAGCCTACAGTTTGCAGCTACCCTCCTCCCAGGTGAGTGAGGAAAAGAAGCCAATTACGTTCCCCTCTTACCTGGCCTGGAATCCTTTTTCGAACCTCTTTTAATACTCCTTCCTGGCCCGTAATAGTTCCGATTATATCTCTTTCTCTTCCCCGTCGCTACACCTTGTAACCGTTCACAACCTTTGTTTCCAATGCGAGTACTTCCCCCTCAAAATCTTTTCCTTCTTTTCCTGGTGCCGTTGTTAACCCATTCACTTGTCTTCTGACTTGCAATTTTTTGAAGCAAGCGTCTCCTACCCCGCCAGCCTCGTCGACTTCTTCCCTCTCTTCCCTAAGTGGTGAAGCTCTGTGCAGATGGTACGCTTTTGTGTCCCCATGCTCCTTTTGATTATTCTAAGTACATTCTCCTACCTACGTCCGTCGCAGAATTTACATTACAGCCATTTGTGAAAAGTGCCCTTTCAGCGGGGGTGAGAACTGTTTCAAGTTCGAAGGCACCCCGAATAAGACGGAACCCCCTTATTTCATTCGCCTTCCCGTCCAGAAGCTGGACGGATCGTAGTATATTTTCACCAGGCTTTTCTCTCCCCTGATCTCCCCCCCTCATTGAACCCCTATCACCCGGGCTACCTTCTTTATTTATTTTTTTTCAAAAACCCCAAAAGATCCCCCTGAACTGGTCTTTTTTCTACCTTAGTTTCCCCTACTTATAGCCTCTACCCACATGATACCCACTTGATGTCATATGACTTTCGAGACCTATGCTCCCATCTTCTATTTTATTTTAGTTTGTTCCTTCTGATGATGTTTACCCGGATTGCTCTAGCAACCTGTTCGGCCTGAATGTTTTTTTCTCATGCCCTTTCCCCCCGTTTGTCCCATTCCCGCTACGGACTATTTGACATTATTTAGACCCTTTTATATGTCCTTCCCCCTTCATAAAAGTTTATTCACCTTCCCTTATTGTTTCCCCTTGTTACCTTCTCCGTGGAGGAGGTTTTGAATTCACTTTCATTTCACGAAACCGGTAATGTCCCCTCAAATTTACTATTACAACCCCTGTTATGAGTCCTAGTCGTGTCTACCCTTGAGCTTTTCTCCTTCATTTTTTTTTTAATCGTCTTTCATCGTCTTCTTCCCTAATACTATGATTGATGTCCCTATCTATGCATGTGAAACTTGCCTATTTTCTATCCAACTTGTCACGCCTCCTTACATCTCTTTACCAGTGAGAGTAGATCCTTAAGATATTTTTTGGTCTGTCATGCTTATCTGATGTATTATTACATACCGCCTTGATATTTCCCTTTAATCATTTTCCCCCCCCCACCCACCCCCCCCCCCCCCCCCCCCCACCCAAACCCCCCCCCCCCACCCCCCCACCCCCCCCCCCCCCCACCCCCCCCCCCCCCACACCCCCCCTCCCCCCCCACCCCCCCCCCCCACACCACCCACCACCCCCCCCCCCCCCCCCCCCCCCCCCCCCCCCCCCCACCCCCCCCCACCCCCCCCCCAACCCCCCCACCCCCCCCCCCCCCCCCCCCCCCCCCCCCCCCCCCCACCCCCCCCCCCCCACCCCCCCCCCCCCCCCCCCCCCCCCCACCCCCCCCCCCCCCCCCCCCCCCCCCCCCCCCCCCCCCCCACCCCCTTTTACGGGCCAAGTCGCTTCGTCTTTGAACGAATCCGCTCGCTGCTTTCATAAGTTTGCCCGGGCAGCTCGGTTTGCACTCCCTTATCTGAGTTGAATATACGAGAACAGGGTCCACCAACTCCCTGTCGCCCCCCCTTCCTCCAAACTCAAACCCCACCCCCCCCCCCCCCCTCTCCCATTGCCTGAGCCTCGAATGGTCCCACTTCTAATAGTCTTCGGGGCTCCCTTCTACTTCCCCTGCCAATTTTCGACCGACCCCAAGCTTTTTTTTATCTATTTGCTTGTTGCCTCCACCAGGCCGGTCCCGATATCCGGAAGAGTTTCACTTTTCTGTTTTTTCTCCCAGTCTCCGCTGTCGTTTTTTCCCTTTCGCGGGCACCATACGTCCTTCCAGATTGTTTTTTTCCCGCTTTTAGCCAGATTACTCTTTGGAACTATGCTCCCCCTGCCCAAATCCAACGTGTTAAGCAGGTGTCGCCCGCACCACCCCCCACCAACAACCAAAACCAACACCCCCAACCCCACCCACCACCCCCCAAATCCCCCCCCCCCAACAACACCCCAAACCCAATCAAACCACACCCCCCCACCCACAAACCCCCCCACCACCCCAACAAAAAACAAACACCCCACACACACCCCCCCCCCCCAACCCCAAACCAACAACCCCCCAAAACCCCCCCCCCCACCCCCCCCCCACCCCCGCCCCCCCCCCAACCCACCCCCAAAAAAACAACAACCCCCCAAACACCCCACACAACCAAAACCCCACCCCACCCCCACCCGTATCCGTCTTGGAACATTGTCTTCTCATCGCAACCAACTACTTACCCATAACGTCCTCGCTTGGCACTGACGTCTGTTCCAGGTTTTTCCTCTTTTTCTCACCCTAGTTGTGCCTTCACCTCTACTCATGGATGAATGCTCCAATTTCCCTCCGAAATTTTAGACCTGTTCTTGCTTCAAAGTTGTGACCCGTTTCGAAGGTTTTATATCTAAATGGTCTGCTACGTCCCTATCCTAAATCGTTAGACGGGTTTTTTGTCTTTTTCCCCCTGCCGACTTTATTAGTTTTTCTCCCTTTATTTTGCCTGCCCCACACTACAACTGTCCCCCACGTTCTAACACCTATCTTATCCACCATTACGAGATAATTCTTCTGAACCATTCAAGGCGGGGTTCACCGCCTCTTTGGCACCCCTTTTATCCATAGATCTTCTCTCACGTTTTGAAGGACTGTTCCCAACCCCCCCCTCACACGGAAAAAAGTTCTGCGTTTAAGCAATGATGGCCCCCCCCCCCCAAATCTTTTGTAGCCTTTTTTTCCCTGGCCTTTTCTTTTAATAGCGGGTCTTTTTTCTCTTTCCCCCCCCGACTTTTTCCCCGCGACCCCCCACCCTCTTTCTTGCCTTGCCCCAAAAATATCATCCGCCGACTTTTAGTCACCTCCCCTGCCCCCTCTCCCTTCCCGGCAATCTCACCCCCCCCCCCCCTCTGCCTGCACTACCAACGAGAGCCTCCGTTTGTAATACTTACGGCTTCTTCTGCCGGTATTCTATTTCACTTTTCAGTTCACGGATGACCGTTGACACCTCGCGACGTTGTCCAGGCGTTCACCCACAAATGATGAGTTGTCCCCCCCCCAATTGGCCCCTTTTTTTGTTGTATAAAAGAGCGGTTTCCATAGGTCTTAAACTAGGGCCGAACCCCCTCGCCACCAAACTCCACACCCGACCAGTCCTCCCTCTTTCGAATACGCAAGTTCCCCAAGAGTCCTTTCCCTCTTGGTCTGAGGGCAGCAGACCATACTGTTTTGCCTATCGGCCTTCTCTGCCCATTAAGGCAACCTCCTAATTTTCCAAGACATCGTAAGATTCTTCCGGTCACCTTCCCCATTTTTATACTTCTTCTATACCGACTGGTTCCTTTCTGCGTTCGCCTCCCACGTGCCAGAGTAATGTAAGGAGCGTAATGGTGGGGGCCATTCGAGTTGCTCCCCCCGTCCCCACTTAACCATTTTCTTTTTGTCCCGTTGCCCCCCCCAATTCGACGATTGTTTCTCCTTTAAGCGGACTTTATCTCTTCCATTCCTCCCGGCCGTTTGGAGCCAGGACAAACCCCCTTCTCCTTTCCTCTCCCGAGATTGGGATCCTCTGTACGGTTGAGTTCGACTTCCCCATTCCCAGTAAACTTTCCGGCCCCCTTGCTCGCCAACTAAGTCTTTGCTTTGTCGGCATGGACTCACTCGTGACGCCCCCACATTTTGTAATGACCCCGAACCTTCGGTATCCGGGGAAGCTCCCCCGAACCCCCTCTTTTTAGGCCTCCTTTTCTCGTTCATTTTCCCCCCCCCCTAAACTGCCCCCCGACTCTCCACTCAGTGTGTAAAACCGGCCCGTATCTTCGTGCACTTGCTTTTATTCTTTCCCTTTCAACTCCTCCCCTTGGCGCGGTGTTGCCCCCTGTGTTTTTTTCCTTTTTGTGTTTTTTTTGTTTTTTTTTTTTTTTTTTTGCTTTTGGTGGCGCGCATCCATGAACGATTTTCGACCCCCGCCCGACACGGTGCTCCTCTCGTTCCAATACCTTTCGGGTCGTACGACCCGCGTTTCCCCCGATGACTCCTTGGCATTGCCCCCCCCCCCCCCCCCCCCCACCCCTCCCCCCCCCACCCCCCCCCCCCCCAACCCCCCCCCCCCCCCCCCCCCCCCCACCCCCCCCCCCCCCCCCCCCACCCCACAATGTACCGTTTGACCATGACCTCCCCCTTCCCCCTGATTCCTCCCCTCCCTAATCATGCGTTCGTTACAGGCCCGACGGTCCCCCCACCTACGTATTCCCATCACTTTGAGCTCGAACATAATAGTTGGCCTGACTTTCCAGACCCTTTTCCCAATTCCCAAAGTTCTTCTTTTGCATGGCAGAATATCGTCCTCTCGGCTCCCTTCGTTGGCCACAGGCGATCCTTTTGACCCTGTTTTAGAGCCTCCTACTACACTTAATGGTCTCTAATTTCGGTTTCCACCCCCCCCCCCCCCCCCCCCCCCAGACCTGGACCCGTACCTGATCTCTTTACCCCCTTTTTTTTTTTGTGGTGAGATGACACTGCGTAAGTGAGTCATTCCGGTTTTTCATCCCTTGAAAAGATCCCCGAGATCGCGAGTCGTTTTCAGAGGCGCCGTTCTTTCCACACCAAACTGATCTCCCCCCTAATGTCCTTCCCCCCCCTTTTTTAATGGGCCGTATAGCGTGATTTAAGGAACCCCTCTCTTTTTTCGTCGAAATGTTCAGATCATCCTGGGCCCCCCCTGATTATTTTCCCGCCCCTAGGTGAGGCCTAATGTCGTTTGACCCCCCGTCGTCTGCCTTTTTTTCAACCAATCCCCCTATGCTTGTTTATTGTCTCGCGATCAAGTCTGCGTTGGGATTTCCTCATACCAGCCTTCAATCCCTCTTTTCTGAAGCATCGCGCCAAGCTCTTTCGCTTGTGTTCGCGTTAACCTTTTACCTTCTTTTGGCCCTTATATCTAGACTTTCGGCTTTCCTCTTGGTCGTCATCAGTGAAGTGGTCTCTTTTGACCCCCCGTTCGTTCGAGGTTTTGGATTTTGACTTTGCCCAGACTACCTGCTCGTTTCCTTGCCTTTGACCCATGTGTTTTGAGACTTTCTTCTGCCCATGAGTCGCCCCTTCCCTCTTCTTCAATCTTTTTCTGCTGTCCCAAGTGGGAGACGACCGTTCTGCTTCGAATTTTTTTCTTCATTCCCGTGCACCACCGGGCAGGATGACCCCGGTTGTGCCGCTTTCTGCTTACCATATTGCTGTTTATCGATCCCCCCCCCTTCCTGCTACTTCACCCTTCCCTGGCTCAAGCGCCAGCCCCTTCTTAGTTTCATTTTCACCCCCTGTCCTACTTTATCTCCACAAATTTTCCGAATTATTTCGCTGTTCTAACTCTTTTTACACGTCGCCTAACCTTTGCGGAGTATTGATCCCCCCCCCCCCCCACTCGCCGCGTCCCGAACTCGAAGACCCTTTGTCCAACAGCGCTTGTTGAAGTTGTCCCTCCTCTTTCGAGAAAAGACAGCCAGGGATTGTTGTGCTGCGCTCGTTTCTCAACTACCCTGCTTACATATTCTTTCCTTTCTCCCTATCCTTTCAAAAAGTGCCCCCCCCTGCTCCAGGGCCACGTCCATTTTTTGCTTTCTTTCCTGAGTATTACACGTTTCTTACCTTGCCCATTTCTCTTCCTGTCTTCCCTTCAAGGATCTGACTACGAGCTGGTTAGCCCCCTGAACCTGCGTTCCTTACCCCCCCCCTTTTTGTTCTCCCCTGCAAGAAGACCCCTTTTGATCTTTCTGGTTGCCGCTCACAAGAAGAGTGCTGCCTTAAGACTATTTTTTTCGGTTTGACTTCACCCCTGTCTAACCCGATCAACTGAAGTTTCCGCCCCGAGACCTTGGTGTTCGCTCTCTACTTATTTTTTACACGTTATCCTCTTTGTTGCCCGTATACTGTGGAAGAACTTTCCCCCCCCCCCCCCCCCTGCGCCTCATGCCGTAATTCTTGATGTACGAACCACGGTCGTCTCCTTTTTTATCTTATTCCCTTGTTTCAGTTCAATTGAAGAGGGTTTTCGTCTTCCCCCTCTGGTGTCACCTCTGGCGGCCGTCGGTGGTCCCGAGATACCCTTTTCCTATTTGGGGGCACTACTGCCCACTGTGGAAGTCAAAGCCAGGAGAATCCCAACTCCCTTTGCAAACCGCCCCCCAATCCCCCCTGGAGGAGCGTTGTTCCTTTCAGTCGGGTTTAGACGTCCCCCCAAGGTTTTCCATGCTGTTACTTTTGTTTTTTGTGGCCTCCCCCGCCCCCCTTTCCGAAAGACGCTGGAGCTGCGCTGATTACTCGGCGCTTCAGTGTATCGAGTTTCCTTTTTAAGCGCTCGTGCGGCGTGTCCAGCTTACTCGAGGTTAGTACAGCCTGCATGTTTTTTAAGCCTTCCTTGCCAGTAGTGCCTATTCGTCTCCCTTTCCCTTTTGACTTCAAAGGGTGTCGCCGCCTCTCGTTTATTGGATTTTTTTTAATCCCATCATCCCGATTAGTCAAAGAGTTAGGATCCCGTGACCCTATTTCGGTTGTCCACACTTCCTTTGCCGCTATTTCTTTCGTCCGCTAACCTCCTCCTTTTTGTTCGACTACACCGGTCGTACCGCTCAAAATCTACGCTTTGGCTTTTTTTTTTCTCCCCCCCTCTTTCGTTCATTTGTTTTTTTTCTTTTCCCCATCTTTTCCTCATCTTCTTCTTCTGTTAAATGTACAGCACGTAGCTGTATGTATTCCAGACAATAATTCGCATGCCATGCCCTCTGCCCTTTTTTTTTCCCCGGTTAGCTTTTCCCTGATTTTACCGATGCTAAGTTACCAAGTCCACCACCGTCGGTTCCCCGATATCGCTTGGCCCTTTTTTTTTTTCGCGTCCTTCCCCTAACCAGTTCCTGTCAGCCAGGTGGCCGTCTCGCCTTTAGACTTGGCACGAAAGGACAAGTCTTTTTGGACCCCCAACCCTTCTTTCATATCCTTTCACGGCGCTTTGTATTGACTCACAGAACGGATCAAATTTTGTTTTCCCCAACCTTTTCTCTCTCTATCCGATTGATACGGGATTTGTGGATTTTTTTCTCCCCACCCCCACCGCCCAATGCAGCTCTGTGCCGTCCCCCATTCGACCCCTTTTTTGCCCCGTTTGAGACTTCCCTTCCATTACCAATTGACTCGCCCTTCTTTCTCCACGTGAACTCATTCCTCTCTTAGCCTCTTCTATTCAGGTTATTTGTGCCTGGAAGCTCGAGTTCTTGAAAGCAGTTGTGGCGCCTTCAACACCTTTCCCTTTTGCTGATGATTTTACGCCATCAAGTTATTTCGACTTTCGGCCAGAATTGTATGCCATTGTCTTCCCTTTTCGCTCTCCTGCTCACTACCGGATCTAGACTGCCTAATTGTTTCTTCCAGGCAGGCCCAGGCTTTAAGCCGAATTATATCCGCCCACCGCCAGGCTATTTGAATTCCAACCTCCCACCCGGTACTACTCTCACTTTTTTAGCTATTTCAGCTGGAGAGAAAAATGGTGAGCGCCAGTTCGCCTTTTATTTCCTAGATATGTTCCCCAACCCAGGAGATCTACTCTCTCTTTACTCCCTTTCGTTGGGGTTTGCTTCTGATTACTCCCGTTTTTTTCCCCTCGTCCAACCTAAGCGAATATGCCCAGTCAGGCCCTTGCCCCCCTTTCGACACTCCCTACAAGGATTTGTAACTTTCCCGTTTAGATTACCCTTTTTTGGCGATGACCAGCTTAATGAACTTTTCGACCCGCCCGAAGGTACCCACTGAATTCGCATGACTTGGGAATGATATTCTTTTTTTTTCATCGCGCATGTCGTACTTTTAAATTGCCCAAGCTTCTGGTTTGCTTTTCTTGCTCCCAGGGTTGCTAAAGGAACCCGCCTTGTCGAATGGTTCGCACCCTTTAATACCCTGGCCGTCCCCATCCCTGTCCCTCCCACCCCCGAACCCGGTGCTTATTTTCCTGACTTTTGTTTCCCCAGTAACAACTGTCATCGCAGCGTTGCTCGGTTTTTTCTTCGTCTCCCAACCCCTTCACCCAAGCATTTTCCCTTTCTTGGGCCCCCCCCGAACCAGCCAACATTCCCCCCCCCCTCGGCACTCCCCCCTTCTTCTCATTTCTGCGAGTAATTACCCCCCCCCTCTTCTACCGCGTCACACCTCCCCTTCATTTTTTCTCCATGAAGCCCCGGTTTTTCCGCGTTTTGCGCCCCCTTCTTGCCTATCTCCCCCCCCTCTCTGACATTTCCCTTGCGCTTTCAGACCGCCTAAGCCCGTCAGAGCTTCGGTGCCCCTGGAACTTTCATGTATACGATCTACATATTGTTAACACACCCCCTGCGCATCCCGCCTCGGCCGCCTTCCCCGTCACTTCGCGTCTTCGCCCACCGCGGGGATCACCATCGTACACGTTTATGAAACTGTGCAGCACCCCTTTCCTTACTCAGAACTCTTTTTTATCAAACTCCGGCTCCATTTTCCGTCCCGTTCCCGCGGGCATTTGTAACCGAGTCCTTATACTTTTGGACTCTAGTTTTTTGACACCTTTCCTCTGCCAGTGTGGGGGTGGTTTGGGGTGACTTTTTGCCCCCCGCCGTTTTAACTTTTATGTCTTCTTTAGCCCCCTCTACCCAAGTGCTCCACGAGGCTTAGACAAATTTCCTTATTTAGCAAAACAGTTGGGTTTGGGAAGTTCCCCCCCACACTTTCATGCCCCCCCGCCCCGATCTCTCCCGTCACTGTTCTCCACCTGAGTCTGCAGATTCTTTTTTTGCTGCATGCCCCCACAAACTTCCACAAAGCGAACCAACTTTGTTCTTGCGAAACGCCCATAAGATCATTTTTTTCGGGACCCCCAGGACGCTTCTAGAGCGTGGTAATTATTTATCTTTCGTGTTTCGCTTAACTTTACCGTTCTCCAACCTATCTCTGTACTTGCACCCATCAAACTTTTCTGCCCACCATCAGGTAGTTCCTCATCCCATCCCCACTTACACATCTTCCATTCATCTCCAAAAGAGCGACTACCCCCTACGTCGCTGTCGTTCACCCGTAACTTTTCTCCTGACGGCGCAGTTCCTGCTGACTGCTTCCATGCACTTTGACCCCGAGTGACTCACCAATCCGCCGTTTTGGGAACATCTCCGAATCCCGAAACCAACCCCCCCCAATGTACCTTGAAAACTAGCAGTGTCTGTTTTATTTACCAAATGGTTCCCTCGTCTTCCCCTGTATAGGCTCATGATGGCTTATCACAACCATTCCCCTCCAGGGATTTTAACTTTTTACTCCATTTTCCAACCAGTGTTTCAGCTCTCCTTATTGTAAACCTTGCGGCATCACCTTTTTCCCTTCATGTGCTCCAGAGTTCGACTCAGGTCACCGAGTTTAAACAAATTTGTGTGACTTTGTTTTTTTTTTCTCTTTGCTTGTTTTTGTTTTTTTTTTTTTTGTTTTTTTTTTTTTTTTTTTTTTTTTTTTTTTTTTTTTTTTTTATCCAAATCCGCTTTCAGCCAGAATCTTCTACCTCCCTCGCTTTTTTCTCTTCCTCTTCTTTCCTCCCCCCCCTTTCCCTCCCCCCCCCCCCCCTCTTCCCTTCCTCGTACGCCATTGATCACACCTTGTCCCCCCAACCCCCCATTCTGACAATGTATACTCAACCCCCTAAGACACCGCCCCCTCCCCCCCCCCCCCCACCCATCCCCCCTTCTGACTTATCTTGCCCTTTGCCGTCTCCTATTCAATTTACTTCCCTGATGCCCCCAACTTGGTATTCCCCCCTCTTATCCAACAATCTTTTTGTCTTTTGTTGTTATGTGCTTTTGTTTCAAAAGCTCCCTCGAAATTAAAAACTTTTATTCCCCCACATTGTATTACTTCCTCAAATTCGTGGTAGCTTTGTTCACAACCCCATTGTTTCCAACGCGTTTTGTTTTCCCCCCCCCCCTCTCCTCACCTGTGTGACATTTGTGTGGTCCCTACATATGTGTTATGTTAATGTCTTTTTTTGGTTCTTTTTGTTCCATCGCCTGTTTTTTATTCTGGTCTACACTTTTTTTCCACCCCCCCCCCCTGCCCCCTTGCAACCCCTTGGAGTGGCCTCTGTATCCTGATCCACCACTTCCCCCCCCCCCTCCTTAGACTTTCCATACCTGGTACTGTCTGCCGTCACGTTTTTTTTTGTTGCTTCTCTTCCACCCGTTGACTTCTTTCACTTCCCTTGACTCTTTTCACTGTGTTGTTTGTTCCTTCTCTTCCAAGCTTCCCCACGACTTCTTTGCTTGTGGAGCTCTTTTGCCCCTCTTCCTGTTTGTATTCCCAACTTCTGATGCAGACTTCATGTGTTCCCTTATTTTCCCCACTAGTCCCCTTTTTCTTTCTAGCCCCGTTTTTGTCGAGCAGTTTATGTCCCATTCCCCTTTGACTTGGTGACTACTCTTGAGTCCTCCCCTTTTTCGCATCCCGCTCAGTTTTTTCCCCGCATCAAGATAGCGTAAGTTGGCATTTGACTTTCATTTCCTTTTCCCCCTCCGTCTTTACGACATTAACTGGGCTGACTCACCACGCCTACTCCCTGCCATCCCACCTTACTTCTTGTATATTTGCATCTTGTCTATTCTCCCCAATGTGTCCATTTTTTCTGTTGTGACTTTTAGGTTATTTTCCTACCTCCTTTCACATCCCCCCCCGCCCCCCCCCCACCCCCGTTTTTTTCTTTTTCAAAACACCCGCCTTTCGCTTTACTTTTCACGGTTTTTTCTTTCATGTAGCCCACTTTTTGTTTTGACTCCTCTCCCTTCCTTGAGGCGTGCGTGCTTTATACGAGATGTTAAGTGTCTTAGCTTACGGCCTGACACTCCTCCCCACTGTGTTTCTCTCTCTTTACCTTCTTGAGCCACCACTACTTTTAGTTCAGCTTCCTAACCCTTTTCCCGATCTACTGTAGTCTTTCCCCCTGCGTTGGTGTCTGTACTGGACACTCGCCTTCTACCCCGTTGACTACCACGCGATTGTTGTCGTCCGTCTTGTTGCGCTCACGACACATCTCTTCTTTCTTTGTTCATTCTTTCCATTCCCACTCCCTTTTTTTTACCCCTCCCCCCTCTCTCCCCCCTACATCATATCATTGCTTTTTTTCTTTTTTTTTTTTTTTTTTTTTTTTTTTTTTTTTTTTGTTCCCCGCGTTCCCCCCTGTCTTTTCACTCCTTCTCGATGACTACCCCCCCCCCCTTCTTTATCCTTTTCTTTGCAGCCCCAGATTGTGACGGCTCTGGCCATTGGTCACCACCCTTTCTTCTCTATTTGAAATTGTTGTTTCTTCATTGCCGTATTTTTAATTTTGGTGGATCTGCTTTTTTACCTGTTGTTTGTTTTTTTTGTCTTGTTTTGTGAACCTTAGATTAGTTTTTTTCTTTGTTTTTGGTACCGAACCATGGTTTTGTTAGATCTCTCGTAGCGCATTCTTGACTACTTGCTGCTACTTCCCGAACCAGCAGATTTGGTTTGTGCGGTGGGGACGCACTACCTCTTTTCCCCCCTGATCCCTATGTTTCTCACCCCGCCAGTAAGTGTTTCTGTTTCCACTCCACTCTTCCAGTCCCCATGCTCCCTCCCCCCGCACAGTGGCCCCCCCCCGTTATTCTGGCTGAGGAACATCCCCCCCTTACCACCTATCCCTTTCTTTCGACCGTTTTTCGCAACGCACCCCCCCAATAGTCGGTTCTTACTCGGTTTTGAGCATACGTGGTATCCTTCCCAATTCTAAGCCCTTTTTTCCCGAATTTTTTTTATTTCCTTCTCCAGAATATTCTGTTTTGTTCCCTCCTCCCCCCCCTTGTTTTGAGCCATTCTACCTCAGCCCCGTTTTTTTTTGTTGTCAGTTTCCATCCACCCTAAGACTTCTTCCCCCCACCAACCCCCTTCTTTCCCCCCTGCCCCTTGCCTGTTCTGACAGGGGGGGCCCCCCCCTATGTTGATCTGTCTATGAACTACGAACCCATTATGGCCCGCTTACAGCAAACCGGGTGTTGAGGTCTTTCTTTCCCCCCTGTGCCCCCCCTCTTCCCCTCCCCCCGATTCTTTTCCACTTTTCTTCTTGTTCCCATCCGTGCCCCCTTCTTCCACGCCTCCTTATTCCATTCTAGACCCTAGAGTTGTGTGCTCACACCTCCCCGGGGTTGCTCCCCTTTTTTTCTTTAGATGTGAGAGCCTTTTGATTTCTGGCCTATGTCACTCTCTGAACCGCAACCCCCACTCACTTTTGAATAATTCTGATCACTGATCATGTTCCTTATCATTCGTTTCCGTTTTTTTCCCCCCCAGTCACTTCCCTCCCACCCGTTTTTTACCCTAATAGCTCCTTGTTTTTCTCCCTTGACTCTTACCCCTTATTTCTTTTTGGTTTCCCCCTTCCTTTCTTCATGCCTCTCTTACCTGTAGGTGCTCCCGCCCTCCTTTCGAAAGCATTTTTCACTTTTCACATGGTGGCGTTGGCGTCACCAACCCACAGTTCCTTAATTCCTCTTTCTTCCTTAGGTCACCCCACTCCCCCCCCAGTCCACCTTTCCGAAGTTTTTTTTTTCCCGCCGCATAACTTGTTAGCTGCCAGCCTTGGCCTGTTTTGTTTCCTTTTCCGTGGAGCATTTTTCCTCCCCCGCGCTTCGCCCACTGTTTTTTCCCCTCCCCCTTGACTTTTTTTTTCTGTTCTCCACCGGTGTGGTAGTTCCCCCCCATGGACCCCTTTCGTTTCATAATGTTCAATAACAAGACCCGACGCCTTCCCTTCTGTTCTTCTTCCTTGGTGATTTTCTTTTCATTATAGTTGACCCGACCTGAGTCGTAGTAGCACCCGCAAAACTCCTTCCTCCTGACGTCATGTTTTGGAGTTGCCCCTAGGATTTTTTGTCCTTCGTCAGTTGTCTCTCCCCTGTCCTTAGAAGCAACCCTACCCCGCTGGCCCCACATTTTCCAATTTGTACTGCTTCGCATCCCCTCCCAAACCAGGAGTTATTTTTTTTAATCCCAAGTTCTGAACCTAGGGCTTCCCATGGTCATCCTCAATGTCTCTGTAAGAGTGCTTTTTTTTTGGCATTTTTTCCCTTTTTTTTTCACATTGCTTAGCCGTGTGTTGTTTTTTGCCCCCCGTTTTTCAAGCGCAACACTGCAAAATTTGAACCCCTCATCAATCCCATTCTATAATTTTTCCCCCTTTATCCCCAATATTCGCCCCCCTTATAGCACCCAATCCCCTTTTCGTAGTTCCAGAATTTCTCTCTACGATTTACGCCTGCCAGCACTTTTTTTTTTTTTCTTTCTTGCTTACTGGTCCCCCTCCCCCTTTGTTAGTCCCACAGTCTTTTTTTTAGTCGAAACTGCCTTATTTCCCCATCCCCCGATTTCTATTGTTTTATACCTCTTTTTTTGTCTGTTTTTTTTTACTAGTTCCTTTTCTATTCTATCTAGTTCAACGATCTGTGTTTTTAATCGCATCCCCCCCCACCCGACAGTTTTTCCCTTATTTTTGTTTTTTTTGCTTGTTTGACACCCCCCTTTAAACAATACCTTGCGAAATCTTTTGCTGCCCCCCCAGATCCCCCCTTTCCCACAGTTGAGAGCTTTCACCTTGAACAGATGATTTTGAAACTTGCCCTGTTTTCGTCGTGTTTGCAGCACCCCCCCCCCCCCCCCTCACACAAACCCCCAACCCGTGACCCCCTGTCACTATACCCCCACCGGCTTTCCCACCAGCCCTGAGAACCCCCACCCCCCCCCCCACCGCACCGCCTCCACACCCCCCCCCCCCCCACCCCCCCCCACCCCCCCCCCCCCCCCCCCCCCCCCCCCCCCACCCCCCCCCCCCCCCCCCCCCCCCCCCCCCCCCCCCCCCCCCCCCCCCCCCCCCCACCCCCACCCCCCCCCCCCCCCCCCCCATCTCCCCGCCCCCCCCAACACACCCCCCCCCCCCCCCCCCCCCGCCCCCTTTTTTCAGAGGGTAAAGGATCTTTCCTGGTTAGACTTGCCTAGCCCTCACCTCTTTTTCTAAGTACTACCTCACCCTATCTTTCCGTAGATTTACCGCCTTCCCCCATCGGGTTGGGTTCTGTTTGTGGTTTTTTTTTTTTTTTTGTTTGTTTTTTTTTTTTTGCTGTTTGTTGTATGTTTTTTGTGTGTGTTTGTTTTCCCCCTACCCCCAGTGTGTTAACCCTCGCTGTTGTTAGGGTCTGCTGCTTCCGTTTGTGAATTTCTTTTCACGTTGGTTTTTTTGACTTTCACGCAAGAGGTCCCCCCAAAACCCCAACCACCTCCTCCCCCATCCCCCTCACCACCCCCCCGCCCCTTACAAACAAAAACACCCCACCAACCCCCCCCACCCCCACCCCCCCCCCCCCCCCCCCCCCCACCCACACCCCAAACCCCACCACACAAATCAACTCACAAAACCCCCGTCCACCACAGCCCCCACCCAACCCCTCCTGAACCCACCCCCCTCACCCCCCCACACTTTTTTCGAACCCACCCCACATCCCCACTGTCACTGTGACCCCGTGTCTTTCCGAATTTTCCCTTGACCTGCCAGGTATTTTGTAACTTTTTTTCGAGTTGGAGTGTTCTTCTTTGCCAGACCCCTTTGACGTTAGTTCCCCCCCCCCCCCACCCCGGCCCCCAGACCCCCCACCCCCCCCCCCCCCCCGCCCCCCCACCCCCCCCCCCCCCCCCCCCCCCCCCCCCCCGAAGAGACTGCTGTGGCATGAGCCGCCTCCTCCTAATGGCCATAGCGCTTTCGCGTTGCTTTAGTATTTTCCCGCGTGGCTTTTTTTCTGTCCTACGTCCTTCTTGTTCTTCCCGTTTTTTTGATTTTATCTTTTTTTGAAAACATTTCATTTTTCCTTGATGTTTTCCGGATGCCCCCCCCCCCCGTTTTTTAGAGTATTTGTTCTTACACTTGTCTTAGTTCTCTCAGCCTTTTTTTTTTCCGTCATCGTTGCCTATGACTTGTTCATGTGGAAGAAGTTTTTTTCGTTGAGTTTATTTGAACTCCACTCCCCCCGATTGATGATTTATTTCAACATCGGGACGCCACCTTATAAATTTTACTTCACTTTATGCGTCCCGTTTTTTTTCTTGTAAGTTTCCGCTTTGTTCATCGTTGCACATTTTTTATATTTTTCGTGATCGCACCAGTAGGTCCACGCCCTCTAGTGTACCACCCTTTTTTTTTTCCCTTCTGTTGCAATTTGCCCCTAGAGACGCCTTTTCTTGCCTTCTTTGGGACAGTTGCTGTTGCGGTGTTTTTCTCTCTCTTTCGTGGGAAGTGTACATGCCCACCGCCTTATGCCCAGGGAAGTGTAAAGGCTGGGTGCATTTGAGATACCCTAATAATTCCCTAAAAGAATTTTGAGAACGAAGGTTCAAGTAGGTTTTGTGGGTTTTTTTTTTTTCCCCTATTGTGGAGATTCATTTTTTGACCCTGTCCTTGCAAATTTGCGATATCCCCCCCCCCCCTCTCTTCAGCTGACCCCCCCCTTTTTTCCCTTTTACCCTTTTGACTTCCCCAAGCTTCTCAATACATGTTGACTACGATGGTTTTCCTTTTTTTTTTTTTTTTCTTTTTCCAGCCCCCAAGCAGTCCATCTTCAGAACCCACCCCCCCCCTTTTCTTTCTGTTTCTGACCCCTTTTCTTTTTTTATGTAGGTCTTTTTCCTGCCCTATGACCCATAGGCTCGCCCGCTGATTAGCCCCCTCTGCTTTGTCTTTGCTGTGTGTCCCCCGACCAACATTACGTCCGCCCTCAGTCTTCCATCCCTTTTCTGCCCGCTCTTGTATTTGTGGTTGTTGGTGTTCCGACTTTCTTTCAAGTGTTCATGGTGTCAATTGCCTGTGATCTTTTTCTCCCGTCGTCTTCCTTTTTTCTGAGTCCTCTCAAGTGCATCAAGGTTTTTTTATGCTCTACCCCCTGTTGTATCTTTTTTAGTTGCGAACCCTAGGAACACTTCTTTTCCGAGTTTCCCCCAGTTTGATTCCCCTTATTTTTTTTTCCTTCCGTCGATTATTGAAGTTATACTTGTCACTTTGCGAAACCACTTTCTGCGATACCCCCGAACTGCAAGCTTTGTTACGACCCTCCCTCCCCGTATGGGAAATAATTTCTTTTCCCTCCTTTGAATGTCCCCCCTATTTCCATATTTTTTTTTTTTGGTTTTTTCCTTCCCCCCCTGTATTTCTCCACTACCTCGTTATTTTTTTTTTAACCCTTGCCTTGGAAGACTCTTTTCTCCATATGATGATTCCCCTTCCCCCCCCCCCCCCACCCATTGTTTTTTTAGTGTTGACATTCTTTTTAATAGTATAGCTTTCTTCTCCTGGTTGACTGTCCTTGTGGTTCCCTTTTAGGTAATCTTTTTTTTTCGTCTTAGGTCTTTTCGGTGTAGTGAACTTCTGCGTCTTCTCGAAACGTCTCACCCCCAGAAGCATTCCATATCTTTTTCTCCCTATTGTTCTCTTTATAGTCTTTTCCTTGCGGACGATTCCTCCCCCCCTGTCGGCCCCTATGTTTTTGGTTCCCCTTAATTTTCCTTCCTTAGTTTCCGGACGGTGAACTTCGCTTGTTTTTTGTGCTGCGTTTTTTGCTCTTTTTTTAAAAGTAAGACTCCCTTGTCCATTTTACCGCCTTTTTCCCTTTGCGCGCGATCCGTTTGTGCAATTTGCCTGGTTTCGTTTATCCGACTACCCCCGGTCCCTCTTGATGTGCGTCCCTACCCTAAAGCGCTTAGACGAAAGCGGGTACATGTTAAGTCCCCATTGGCTCCTTTTTCATTGTCACCCACCCCCCCCCCCCCCCCCCACACACACCCTTTGTCCTACCCCTTTCACCTACTCACTTCCCCCCGCGTTCTTTTTTGGATCTACGGGAATCACCCCGCTGCATTTTCCCCCGTCTTTTACGTTGTAATTTTGTCTCTTCAGTACACTCCCTCCCCGCGTCCCCTCCCCGCTTTGAGAAGGTTCGTACCGCGTTGTTCCCAGTAGTTTTAGAAGGCGACTCTTTTTGCCCCCCAGTAAACACCCCTATATCCATGGGCTTGAAGTCACCTTTTTTTTTCTTATTGTATACTGACCCCCCCCTTTCGATTTTTTTCGGATAGCCTTTCCCCTGATCTCCGAAGTTTACATACTGTCCTTTTTTTTTTTTTTTTTTTTTTTTTTTTTTTTTTTTTTTTTTTTTTTGTTTTTTGTTTTTTTTTTTTGACCCCCCTGTTCCAGATCGTAAATTGGAATCTTTTTGTACCATCGTGTTTTCAGTCCTTTGATGCCACCACTGACCCTTTTTTTTGTTTTTTCTTTTTTTCGCTATTTTTTTTTCCTCAATTTTTTACGGAGGGGACAGGGGTTTTGTGTTTTCTCCTTAACTGTTTAGAATGAGATCGTCTGACCAGTTTTTTCTACCCCCCCCCCCCCCCCCCCCCCCGAACACACCCCCACCACCAACCCCCCCCCTCCATACAAAACATGAGATGTCCTTTTTAAATTTCTTTTGTATTTGTTATCCTAGACCACCTCTTTGGTATCTTGTGAGAGTCTTGTCCTTTTTTTTTGTTGTTTAATGTTCATTTTTTTCATTATTGCCTCCAGTCGCGTGAGAGTTAGTTTTTTTTTCCACATTGCTTTTTTTCTGTAGTGATGACCCCCTTTGATATAACACACCCCTTTTTTTCCTGGCTTCTTGTCCGGGGAACTATCTCTTTCATGCTATAGACCCTTCTTCGAGTGATTGTTCACTAACTTGCCGGGGATTTTCCCCCCCCCTCCTCAGGGTTTCCAACCCTCTTCTTCCGTCAACTCGTTCTTTCTTTGCCTTTTCAGAATACTTTTTTCCCCTCTGTGTCTTAAATAGATGACTTTCAGAGATTTTTGGCCTCCTCAAAAGCGAGGGAAAGATTTTTCCTCCCCCCCCCCCTGGACCACAAGAATACCCCGGGGTCCCAACTCAGACACGTGAGGGACTTTTCCTCCTCCAATTATGATATTGTTTGAGTCTCCCCTTTTTGATGCTTTATTCTCTTTTATTCCTTCTTTTTTTTTTTTTTTTTTTTTTTTTTTTTTTTCTTAGGGAGTCCCGGTCTTTGGTCTTAATTTCCCAGCGAATTTTCCGCCAAGAAAGTGTTCCTTCTTCTTATATTCCTCCTCTTTTTTGTGCCGATTTATCCCCCCCAAATTTTTGGACTATTGTTTTCCGTCGCTTTTTCTTTTGCACCCCTTCAGTTCTTTACCCCACTCACCCCCTCTCCACAAAGGGCCTGTCCCCTCCCTCTGTTTTAAGTTTTAAGGCCTTATCGTCATTTGACTATTTTACACCCCAAATTGGCTTGGTTGTGTCACTTTTTTTTTTTCCTCGTGGCTTCCGAGGGCCCTCGGTCACATTACAACCTCTGAACTTTCCTTTTATTGCAGGGACCATTTTTTAATCCCCTTTCTCAAATAACTATGGCTTCTCTTCCAAACATTTTTTTCCCCCCTACGCACCCTTACAGTTATCACAGATGGACCCCCCCCCCTGGTTTGCTCGAGGACCACCGACCCTTTAATTCCCCCTATTTGTTAAGCCCTGTTCCTCAAAGCTGTGACCCCCCTCATGTCTTTGTTTAAAATCCCCCGCACATCGCCTTTTTTTTCTCTCTTCATTTTTCATTTTTGCCTTCTTAGTACCCATCGTCTTTTCTAGATGTCTTTCCCCAGACCGTATGTCATATTTTTTTTGTTTTTTACTCAGGTCCCCTCCCTAGCCCTCCTGTTTTTCCTAAAGTTCCCCCCATTGACGCTTCCCCCCTCATTCCGTAACCCCCCTTCGCCAGGCTTTCCGACTCCCCCCTGCCTCGAAGATCTATCCCTCCGAACTACCCCTAATTGCGGAATTGTAATTCTATTTTTTTTTTTTTTAAATGTACTTACCCCCTTTTGTCCGTCATCTCCTTTCATGCGCGATCTACCTTTCGGCCGCTAACTAAATCTTCCTGGTGCGCACCCCGATTTCCATTTTCTCTTTTTTTTTTTTTTGTTCCTATTGTTGTCTTATTATGTTTTACTCAGCAGGGTTTTCTGGGACCACCACCCACCTCTCCCCCCCCCCCCCCCCCCCCCCCCCCCCCATTTCACATCACCCAGTCCCCCCCCACAGTTTGGACACCCTTAGCTACTCCTTTTCCCCATTACGAAAACCACCGGTCCCCGCTGCCCACCGATTTCGGCTCGTCTCTTCCCCCGTGCCCTCAAGTTTTTTTTTTCTGTTATATGCCATTTCCCCTGCCCACAACTGGCCTCTGATGGACTGAATGAGCAAACCTTAACCGTTCCAGCGATAGACCCCCTTTAGTAACTATTGCACACCCCTCCACCGGAACTTTTTTTTTTTTTTTTTCAGTCCCCCGCAAAGTCCATGGTGACCCCGAAGTAAAAGTCCCCCTCTTTTTTAATTGATTTTTTCGGAAGAATGTCCCCATCAGCTGTATATATGAGCACTTCCCCTTTTTTATAAATTGGTTTAGAAGAAGGCACCAACCCCTATCCCATTTTGTCTCGGCCCTCCCGTTGCATACCCCTTAAATCTTATTGTTCAGATTTCTCCCGAACGAGCTTAAGCTTTTCCTATTTTTTTCCTTTTTTTTCTCTTTTTTTTTTTTTTTTTTTTTTTTTTTTTTTTTTTTTGTTTTTTTTTTTTTTTTTTTTTTTTTTTTTTTTTTTTTTTTTTTTTTTTTTTTTTTTTTTTTTTTTTTCTTTTTTTTTTTTTTTTTTTTTTTGACCCTCCCCAACCCCATGCACGATACTTTCCCTTTAAGTGCTCGCAGACCACTTTTTTTCACCCTTTCCCCAACCCACGACCTCCTTTTTATTTTTTTTTTTTTTTTTGGACCTCAAAAGAGGTCGTTTTTTCCTTTTGTTTCAATTCGCCCGCCTGCCTCCCGACCCCACAAACCTACGCCGCCGCTTCCTTTTCTTTTATTAGTCAACGTCTTGTCCATTTGTGCAACAACCGCCTTTTTCTGTGTTAGGCTCAACACCTACTCCCCGCTCCTGCCAAAGTCTTTTTTTTTTCTATTTCTTTTCCCCCTGATTGGGCATCCCCTTCTTTCGAACTAAAACCGATTTTGTAGTTCGAGCCCCCGCTTTTCGTGTTTCCCTTTCCCTTTTTTACAACTATTTCGAGGGTTATACCCCTTCCACAGCAACCCTGTATTCCCCAAACACCCCCCCCCCGTCTTAAAACTTCCTCCAAAAAACAACACCCCACGCGGCGTGTTCTTCGTCATCCGGCACCAAAGTGCTCTTACCAGACTGTAGTTTTTGCTTTAGCAAACTGCCTCCCGAACAGTTGCCCCCCGCCCCAAGAAGCATTCTCCTTTTCTTCTTTCTGCCAGTCGTCGTTGCGTTGTTTTTGACTATTTCCCTCAAGGGCTATGTCTGTCTGTGCTTTTTTTCCTTTTTTAAACCCCGCCTCCGCCTGCTCCTACCTATCACTTCTTGGCCCTACATGGCCTACCCTCCGACCCAACGTTTTTTTTTTTTCACCGTTTACCAAGCCGTTTTTCCGCATCTGACATTTCAACTTGAGCCCACATAGTTGCCGTTCCTTTTTCATTTTTTGACGGTAGTTCCCCCCCCAACGTTTCTTGTTGGGCCGCTTCTTCACACTGGCCACTTTTTATACCCCACCCCCCCTGTGAGTTTTTCTCCCCTTTCTTGGGCATTGTTCGCTTCGATCCCTTGTTTAGTTTTGAGGGAGCCCCCACCTTTCCTGTCTCGTTCAAGAAAACTTTTTTTTTTTTTTTAGTACCGTTGCTCTGCCTGTTTGTGGTTTTAACTGAGGCTTGGGTTTGGTTCTCCGGATCTTATCCGGGGGGTTTTTCTGTTTGATTTTGGACCTGTCCTGGCCAAGATTTTGATGGTCGGGACACCCCATGTGCAATCAGCGTGCGTCTTTGTACGGAGTTACCCCCTGATTCTGAGTCATTTTTTGGTCCTGTCTGGAGGGTGGTTTCTGTTTGTTTTGGGTCCCTTCCCCGGTTCTGGGTCAAAGTTTTTTAGTTTTTTTCCCCCCACTTCCCGCCTCACCGGTAAGTAACTCCCCCATTATTATCTCCCCAACTGTCACCCTTCTTCTTTCCCCTTCTAGTTAAAACATGCTTTGTGTAGATGGTTCCACATTCTGCCATTTTTATTCTCCTTTTTCCCCCGGCATTCAAACCTCCGAACAAAAGCCAGCATGACCTCAGGTTCTCTTTCCCCGTTATCCCCCCCAGTTTATTCATTTTCTCCTAATAGTTTTTCCCTTGACATAAGGCCTGCCCATGAGGAGGTACCCCCCACAGGAAGTTTGATTTTTTTCCAACCCGCTTGTCGTCTTCCAATGCCGCGCAAAGGTCCTCTACTTGATGTTTCCCACCACCCTTTGACAGTCCAGAACCCCTTGACCCCCAGTCGGTCGTGGCTGGCAAGAAACTCCTCCCATACCGCTTTTTTATTTTTCTGATTTTTCGAGTCGTTAAGAGGACGAGGTTACAAGACTCCCAGGGCCTTGACAAGTATACCCCCCCTCCCCCCGATCCCTGCTCCTAGAAGCCGGTACACTGATGTTAAAGATTTTATTTTTGCAATCGTAACAATAACATCTTTCTTAATTTTTTTTTTTTTTTTGCCCGTCTTTAACCCAACTTTCCAGGATAATTTACTGACATGTAACCCTCCCCCCCCATAACCCCAGTTCCTCCGTTTTTTTTCCTTAATACCCTTTTTTGTACCTTCTTCAGTTGTTTTCCCCCGAGTCTTGGGAGTATGATTCACTTTACAATCCCCCGCTCCCCAAGTTGTTTTTCTCGAACATGAGGTAATGGTCCTGCCCCACCCCGCCCCCCCACCCCCAATTTGTTTTGGAGGCCAACTTAGGTTTATTAGTGCCTCCCTTCTATTCGTTATTGTTCTACTTCTTTTCTTTTTCTTTTTTTGTGGAGAGGTGTTCCAGGCCCTCATTTGTTAACACCCCGAATGCAAACTCATTTCACCCCCCCTATTCGCTCGTATCGAACCACTTTTCACACCCCCCCCCCCCCCACAACTAGCGATGATATCCCTTCCTGTCCAGATTTATATTTTCACTCCTCCTTTCCTTGGGCCTCCCTCCTAAGTTTTTTTTCAGTTTTGAAGCTTTTTATTTATACTTGATGTTGGTGCCCTTTCGCCCAAAATACTTAGCCCAACAAAAGACGTCCCTGGGGCCTTTTTCCCCCCCCCCCCCCCCCCCCCCGAGCCCCCCCCCCCCCCCCCCCCCCCACCCCCCCCCCTCCCCCCCCCCCCCCCCCCCCCCCCCCCCACGCCATCCCCGTATGCTTGGGTGCGTTCTGCTATTTTAGCTTTTTGGGGAGCACCGCCCCCCCCCCCCCTAGTAGGATACCCTAGCGACCTTCGGCATACTGTCCCTTTTTTTCAATACCACGCTCTTCTTACCCGAATAATCCACTTGAGAGCCAGTTTGTCCCCCCCAGCAAACGTTACGCCCGTTGACCGCATTTTGCCCCACGCTAGACTCGGGTCGTTCAAGTGACCAACCCCCCCCACCGAAGGCTGTACTTTAAGTTTCCCTGCACCTCAGTTTTTTGATCTCAACGTCTTCCGCTGAGTTTTAAACCTCCTTCCTCCACTGATCAGCATTCTTTTCAACACAGATAGCTTGTCCGGGGTCTTGAAAGACATTCCCCCAATTACAGGGAAGGGACCTTTTTTTTTTTTGTTGTTTCGAGGAAGCTTACCTTTCGACCAGCAAAACCACAGATAAAAAACCCCATATTAAGCAGGTATTCATGCGCGTGCACGAGATGTGGTTGTTTGCGATCCCGAGCAGTGTTTTCCACCCCGTTGGGGGTCCACTGTTTGTAGCAGGCTTTTATCATTCTTTGGAGTTTTTCTGGCCTTTTTTTGTCCAAACCTGTTTTTGGAGTACGAAACCACAAACAACCACCACCTTACGATGCTTGTTTTTTTGCGATTTTTTTTTTCCTGGAGCAATTCCCTAGGTCCCGACCCCGAGACCTTTTCTATACAGAACCCCAGATGAGGTCCTTTGTTTTAACTAGCTCCAGGTGGAGGAAATTGACCTGGTATTTTTTCTTTTTTTTTTTTTTTTTTGGCTAACCCTTAATCTAATAGACTCTCGCCTTCCTTCCCCCCAGATTTGATACTCATGTACTCCCCCCCTCCTGTCACAGTCATTTTTTTGGATTTCTGTTGTTGAGCACCCACCCAGCTTTTTGTATTTCCTGAATAAGATCCTTACTACCCCCCTAAGCCCCTGGTCTCTATTACTGCCCCACTTGTGTTTTTCCAATGACTTATCCTTGCACCCCCTGTCTGAGTTTTCTCCCCCCACAGAGTTATTCTTTGCTGTCCACTGCACATAACCGAAGAACGGTGTACTTGATAGATAATTAGTGAGCCCTAATTATACCCCATCCTTTCCCCCGTATTGCTACCCACACCTGTTAATCCATCCCCGAATAAGTTTTATGCCTTCACGTTTCTTCCCATGACCTTTACCCCCCTAAAGTTCTGCCAACGTTACTCCTCCAAGAACACCATAACTTACCACCCCCTACACCGATGTCCACAGATGGAGGGCGGGGGTCTGGCCCGTTTGTTTCGGGATTGTTATACCTGTGAACGAGATTTAGCTGTGTTTTGAAACACCTGAAATTTTGCCAAATCCCAGGCAATGAAACCCCCTTCGCAGCACAAGTCTTTTTTTTTTTTTGCCGTTTCTTTGTCCATAAAACCCCACTTCCCTTTCCCCTCTAACTGTTTGAGACTTGACCCCTCTCGTCATTCACCGTGTAAGAGTATTTTTAGATTCCCGTTTATATTTTTTATTTTTTTTGACCAATTCTGTGTTTTTCCCCTCCACGTTTCTATCAGTTCAACGTCAGCATTTTTTTTTTTCCTTTGTAGCCCCGCACCACCCACTGAGTCGGATTCTTGGAGCTCCCCTAGACCCCTATGCCGCAAAAACGCCCTAATATTCCTTTAATGCAGACCTTTTGGCCACTCCCTCCTGGTTGTTCTTCCTTGGTTGAAGTCACGCTGTTCCCCCTTCCGTTTGTACAAACGTCGTTCTCCCTTTTAATGTTTTTTATTTTTTTAGGGGCCCTGGCCCCCGTTTTTTTTTCTGAGAAACTAGTGTTTTGATTTTTTGTCGTTTTTAGTAAAGAGTTTCCGTTTGCAGAATTTTTTTTAACCCCCCCCCCACATCATACCCACCCCCCCCCTTTTTGATCATGCCCCGACCCACTATCCGCCCTGTTTCACTTTCAATTTTCCAGATTCGGATTCTCCCTTTCTGTTAACCCCCCCCACCCCCCCTCCCCCCACTAGACCCCCCCAAACCCCTTCACACCTGAGAGTCTAATTCATCTTTTTGTCGCTCTTGTAACTCTTTCGATTGGTTTTCGTTCTGAGTAGAAGTCCCTTTCCTTATAAGTCGGAAAGCACAGTGGACCCCCCCTTGCCTCGATGGGTGTGATG
>Ga0179593_1723393_pt1 | contig 28603 bp, 38 predicted proteins | sample CZODoug2_1_08_16_FD_185931 | JGI IMG/M metagenome (GOLD analysis project Ga0179593, IMG submission 185931) | Vadose zone soil fungal communities from Angelo Coast Range Reserve, California, USA - CZODoug2_1_08_16fungal (PacBio error correction) | ecosystem: Environmental > Terrestrial > Soil >... | reverse complement strand
CTTCTTGCATGGACCTCATCATTGGCCGAGAAGGTGAAACGGCTATGCCCTTTCTCTCCTTCCCCCCCGGGTTTTCCTCCTGCCACCTTACTCGCAGGCCTCTTCTTTCATTTATTAACTTCGCATATTCCCCTTCTTCCCCACGCCTTCTGTTTCTTTTCCGACGCTCGATGGTTTTTTAGTGGTTTTTTTTCCCCAGTTTTGCCGGCCTCCCCCCCTTTTTATTCAGTACCGCATATAAACTTGTTTTTTTTCTTTTTTTATTCATTGGTTCACTTTTATTGTTTTTTGGTTGGATTCCTCTTGGGTCCCATTTGTGGGCCCTTGCCCTGCATGGGATTTCTCGTTCCGCCCCCCTTTCTCTTGATTCGCCTCTCAGGAATCACCCACTCTACCCCCCCGATGCTTTGACCCTCTTTCCATCAAAATTTGAGTTATTCTTTTTGTCCCATAATTTTCTTTTTCCTAGTGGACATTATCTCCCTCCCCCCCACGATTTCACCCAGTCATTCTTTCACGATCCTTCACAGCTTTCCCTTTCTTAATTAGGCTCTCGCGCGACGTTTCCACCTCTTTCTCCCTTCCTTCCCCTCGTGGACTTTTGCGGGGGTATCGAGGAAACTTTTGAGTTCCCCCGTTTCAGCGCTGATGGATTTTTCGCTTGTGCTTCCTATGATCTTTCACGCTTCCTGGCGTTCCCATCGAAGATTCTTTTTTTTCTGCTTTCTCGATGGCTGCTGGTTGAGGACTCCTCGCGGCCCCCAGTCGACCCCCCTTTCCTTTTCTAGCCTCGCTCTGCGGGCTTTTTTCCCATTATGAATCCCTGGCGGTTCAGTCTATCTCTAACGAGGAGCTTGATTGTGCTTCTGTCCATAATCTTTCTGCTTCCCCTCGAGGGGAGTCCCCCCACCCCCTCCCATTTACGCGGGGGCCCACCTTGTATCGTCCCTCTCTTCTTTGGAAACTTCGTCTGTTCGGGAAAGTTTCGTTTTGGACCTTCCCCTCCTGGCAGCGGCCTGCGCGGCACGGTATCCCCTTTTTTCTTGTTTAATAACCAATCTTTTCCCCCTTTTTTTCACCCCTTTTTCTCTTGGCCACCTCTGGGCATCTCTTGGTACTTCCTAACCGCAAGGCGACCTTTCTTTTCTGATTCTATTCCGCCAGATTTTGGAAGTTGACGATCTTCGCGACTCTTTCTATTAAAATATCTTTCATCGTATTTTTTCAGCTGATCTTTTTTCCTACAGTTCTGCATCTTCGATCGTTCTTTCGAAGTTTCCACCCGAGAGAGAGGTTTAACTGTTGTCTTTTCCTTGACAAGAATCCTTTCCGGCTTTTTTTCCATTCGTAGTGTTTCTTTTATGATGTTTTTTCTTTTGTTGCAGTTTCTTTTTTTCGAGTTGCGTCTCATGCATCGCACTCCTCTCCCGCTGCGCTTTGTGGGTCCAAGATTTTTTTCGGTTTCCCAGAAATGGGAGTTTCCTTTTATCCTTCCCTCCTTCGTCAAACTGGGGCCCTCAATCCCTCTTGTAACCATTTTATGGCCATAGGGTTTATGCTCATTTCCCCTTTACAGCCTGGCTTTTTCTGGTTCTGGGCGGCAAATCCAGTTTTTTTTCTTTTGGTGGTGATTTTTTTTTCTCGGTCCTTTCCCCTCTAAGTCACAAAGATTTTTTCTTTTTTCTGGTTTTGTCGACAAATCTACTCTGCGACCCCACTCCTTTTCCCGCCCCTTCTGCATTTTTTCGATATGCTTATTGTCCCTTGATCGCCGTTCCCCCCTGTCTTCCCGCATCCCTCTTTTTGGTCTCCTTAAAGCTTAACGCGGGGTTTTCTCCTCCTGAGAGAGATCCCTGTTTCTTTACACCATAGAATTTTCCCCGTCTTGCCATTTGTTCACTCTGAGTTTTTTTTTTTCTCACCTACGCACCCCGGCATATCTGCCTTCGTGTCTATCATTTCGATTTCATTTTCCAGGTAGAGAGTGTTTCTCCTCCTCCTGAGCTTAGCGACTCGGGGTCTTTTCTGTTTCAACCCGGACAGTTTCATGGTTTTTTATTCCCCCATGTGCTTTCCCATACGCCGTTTTCCCATGGGCTCCCTTCCAGTAATCTCAGTTTATGCCGAGCATCCTTGAGAACTTCTTTTTGTTAAATTTTTTTAGTTTCCTTGGGTGTCTAAAGCTTTGAATGTGTCTTTTTTTCCTGAGAAATGTCGAGCAACGTTTCGAACCTCCCCCAATGTTCGGGAGGATTTCCCAATTTTTTTTCCTTCATGTTGAGGCGGTCGCATATTTTCGAAGCTCTTTCTAAGCACGCTTTCCTTCTGCCTGAGCAAGATTTTTTTTGCCGTTTTCTGGGTTTCAGTCTGACCCGGCACCTTTGAACAGAGTCCCTTTCCTCTTCTCTCTTTTCAGACGCTTTTCTCCCCTGAGGCCACCGACTGCGTTTTTCTTCAAGATCTTTTGCTGCATATCACCATGTTTTTTCCGCCTTTCTCGATTTTTTTATCCGAGGTTTGTTTTCACTCCCCTTGTCCCTCCACCCCCATTCCTTCATTACGTTCTTCGTCCGGGATGGGAGATGAGCGCCTCTTGATTTCGTCCCTCTATAATTTTTTCCGCTGGTCCCGATTTTCGGTTTTTTTTTTACCATTCCTTTACCGGCGCCAAGCTGCCGTTTTCTCCAAATCTCCCACGTGTTCAATCATAAGTTTTCCCTTTCAGTTCCAGTTCGTAACCTTATTGACTGTATCTTTTAACCCTTCCGCAATGTTTTTTTTTCCGTTTAAGTGGTCTCCTGATCCGGATTTAAGCACTGTTGTGCCCACTTTTCCATCTTCCCTCCCCCATTTTTTTTCGTCTTCTAACTTTTGCCGGATTTTGCTCGCTTCCTGAGATGCCAGATTGAAGAGGTGTTTTTCTCTCGCAAATCCCTCCCACCGAAAGTTTTGCGGGTTTCCTCCCCCTGACCCTGGCGCACGGGGACCGCTAGACGCCATCATTCGTTAGTCTCCCTTTTCTTCCTCTGTTGGTTTCCCCCCTCTGCGGGAGTCCGGGCTTTTTTCTTTAAACTTTTTTTTGTACAGTTCTAGATCGACAATGAAATAGATTTTTCCTGTTGCGGATTGTCGCTCGTTGATGTATTTTTTTTAAGTTTCAGTTTTCCGTGCGCCATCCCCGCGCGTGTGCTTCGAGAGTAACAGTTTTTTTAGTTGAGCGTGTCCCCATCCCTCAAATGCCTTTCAGTAGGGTCGAGCAGCGCTTTTTTTTTTGGATCTTACGCAATTTCAACGCGTAGGATATTTTCTAGTATTTGGGCTTTGCCACTTTTTCCATGACAGCTTTTCCAAGTTTTTTCCCCCACCACACTCACGCGTTCAAGAAAGTTTTTTTTAACAAGTCTCCTCTAACCCCCTTATCTGAGTATTTCTCCCCCGATTTTCCTTTTTTTTTTTCCTTTTTTTCCGAGCACCTCCATCTGAGTGACTCCAACGCGCGTTTTCTCCCATTAAGAGGCTTAGCTTGATTCTTAATCCCTTCGATTTAAGCTACTTCTCCGGTCATTCTGGCATTTTGAGTTCTCGATTCTGTTGTCCCTTTTTTTCCGGAGTTTCTTCTCCCCACATTTTCACCCCCCAATGTGTTTTCCCCAGGGTTCCCTTTGGCCCACAATGAGAACTTTCTTTACCATTGGAATGGGCTTCTTTAGCAGTGTTTACCGATCTCCCCCCGCTTCTCGTACTATGTCCTCTCCCAGTTTCAAAGGCGCCCTTCCCTCGAATTTTTTTTCAACCTCTTCCTGACGCTTTTACAGTTGTGGCACAGCCTTTACTAGTTTTCTATCCCCCTTTTGTGTTGTCTCTCTCCAGAGACTTGTGCGGACTTCTAGTTTTTTTTAAAAATGTCCGCGATATCGCCCGAGTTTTTCCATATTCTTCTTTTTGCATTTTCCCAGGAGATTACCTTCCTTTCAACACCCCCCCTTGGAATTCTTTTTTGGGGGTCCTGTAGTTTGGTTTCTCCTCTTTTGTTCATTTCCACTCGTTGTCCCAGATTTTGCCGCTTGCAACATCACCGACCCTGTTATCTTGGACAGTCATGTTGGCTCCCGCCGCTTTTTTCCGTTATGGATTCCCTTCTTCCAGAAAGCCGCAGGAGCTTAACGTACTTTCTTTTCCCAGTTCTCAAAGACACTTTCTCCTCCGTTTTTAGGCTCGCCTGTGGAAGAATTTCTCGTGTTTTGGTGCCGTTTTCCTTTCTAAACTCCCAGTCTCTTGACTTTGATATCCCCAGTTTTTCCCCCGCGTTCTTTTTTAGTTTGTCTCCGTGAAGATATTATTTGGGCCTTGGGGCTATGATTTCATGCCGACCTACGTTTTTTGCACTCCTTTTGGAGTCCAGGAACAGTCCTTGTCCCATTTCTTTCGGGATACACCTCATTTTCCCCAAGAGTCGGTGAATTTTTTCTGTTGACGTCTTTCCTGCGAAAATTTTTTTTTTATTCCGCTTTCCCCGGCTCAAGCGCAATTTTCGGCCCCTTTTACTGATGCCTTTTCCCTCTTTCCCGGATTTTCCCCGCTCGACCTCAACTCTCGAGTTTTTTGAAAATGTTTGAGTTTGGGGATTGTTTTTGCGAGAAACTTGTTTTAAGAGCTCTGGACTCGCTTGGGCAGATTTCTTATGACTTCCTTCCTGCAAAAAATTAAGGGCGCCCTACATTTCCCGCTTTTTTTTCGCGCTGCAAGTTCTACCGCGCTTTTCATAACTGTTTTGCTTCTTTTTGCACTTCCTTTTTCCGAGCCGAGCGCCCGCTTGCTTTTTCCCGAATTATGCCTTGGACGGCGGTCAGTCATCCTTCCTCTCGAGGTTGTGCCCATCCTTTCCTCTTTCCACTATCCGGATCTTTTTCTCCGCTCCCGAGGATTTTGCGGAGGCTCCCTCATGGTTTTCCTTTGGTACGACCTCATATCTCGGAACTCTGGGGGTGCAATGTTTCCCTCGTTGGTCCTTTCTTACTACTCCCTTCGGTCGTTGGTTATGGTTTTTTTAAAGGAATTTCCCGGACGTCAAAATTTTCACCCCAGCGGGACTTTTTTTCTCGGACCTTCGGCTCAGCCTCCCTTTAGGGCTCTCCCATCTTCCTCTCATTGATGCGTTTGGTCGTTCCATTTCCAAGTGCCTTCTTTCTTGACCTCGTGCGCATTTTTGTAGTTTTCAAGAGTTTGTGATCTTTCCAATAGCCCCTTTCGTGATTCCGCAGATCAATGCATTACTTTTTTCTTCTTGATCGAGTATTGCGACTTTTCCTTTATGAGACCCTCTCTCACTCTGTTCGGAAGTTTCTCTCGTGGCAAACCCTCGTTTGTTGTTCCGGAGACCTCTTTTTCTCCTTTCTTGACAGATTTTGGCCTTACCCTTCTCCATATGCGGCAACAATTCCTTCCTCCTCTCGGATTGTCGCAACTAGGTCTTCGGCTCAGCTGGGCCTTTTTTCTCCCCTTTCTCGCTAACGCGCCTCTAAAACTTTCTTTTCGCCGTTTTCTAAACTTCCGTTCTGCGGCTGTTGTCGTTGCCTTCCCCTTCAGGTGATCTTCCTTGTTTTTCTTAGCACACTTCAACCTTTTTCTATTTCTTACTTCAACGGAGAGCGCGGCGAAGATTCTCTTGAAATTCTTTCTGGAGCCTGTCTTTTAATCCTTTCTTTGGAGATTTTCCCGTGCCGTCTGTTTTTCTCCGTTCCTCAGGCCGACTGGGCCACTTTGCACCTAAGTTCTTCGATGTTCCGTTGGATCCCTCCTCCGTGGTTTGATACCCTTGCTTAAAAACCCTTTCGACCCCATGCGTTAGGTCACTCGGGTACCCTTAGACCCGGGCTACGGCCTTTTTTCTCTCGTTTTCTCGCAAGGTAGTCTCTGCCATCCCTGAGAGGGAAAATTCCGTTCTCTGGTACATATTCTTTTATTTTTTCTTTCTCGTTGACGCGTTTCCCTGGGTTGTTTTTTTCCTGGCTCACAGATTAAGTTTGCGCGAGATCGCTTTGTTCCCAGGATTCCTGTGCGTTTCCTTTTTTTTCTCCCTTTCGATCGTAACGATCAGCAGCTTCGCCTCCGTTTGCGAAAGAGGCTTTTCTTTCCTCAGTCTTTCATTAGCACTACTTTAGTTGCGGTTTCTGCCTGGCTACGGCCGACACTGCAGCAAGCTGCCAACTTTCCCCAATCCCCCAGATGGGCCTTGCCGGAACTTCCTCCCATAGCCCTTTTTCAACGCTCGAACAGCTTCCCCGTTCCGCTCTGCACATTCTCTTGCGGACTTTTTAATCTTTGGTTTTTTCCCTCTCTTCTCTTTTCGTCTACCCATGGAAGTCTTTACTAGCTTCTAGCTCTCCACCTGTACAACGCGTTTTGCGGACTCCCGTACTCACCCCGCACTTTGGGCTTCTTCTCCGTTTTTTTGCCCCGGTTTTTCCCAGGCTTTGGGTTCCCTCCCTTTGTACCGCTGTGTCACAAATTTTTCCGAGATGGACTTTAATTTTTTTTGGCCATCCTGAGTTGCGTAATCCCCTTTATCAGCACTGCATGGACCTTAGGTTTCTTCTCTTTTGGAGTACCTTTTCAAACTGGAGCCGTTTTTCTTTTGAGCGCTCTAAGGCAACTCTTTGAGGGACTCCAGACTCGTTCTTGGAATCTTCTAGGAAGTTACTCCAAAGCTTTTCCGCTTTCCGAGAGAGGAACCTCCTCCGCAGGGTGTGCTCTCTTTTTCTCTATCCTTATCTTTTTTCGAGTCTCACCCCTTCTTGATCTGATCCTTGCTGAATCTTTTGCTTTCGGGATTTCGCACTTCTTTTAGCCTTCCCTTAAATTTGTCCGCGGTCTCCTTTGCTTTTTTCTTTTGCATTATCCTTCTTTTGCCATTTTATTAGTCATGTGCTCTCTTTTAGCCCCCCGCTTTTTCCGCGGCTGTTTCCCAAAACCTCCGGAGTTTCCCGATCGGAATCCCCTTCAGTCTTTTGCGTTTTTGCTTTCGATTTCCTTTAGTCGCGAGCTCGGATCCTCACCTGGCCCTCATTCGTGGAACCGCGCCTTTTGAATGCGATGTCCACGCGCGAATTTTGGACGGCCCTTCCCGGCGCCTTTTCCTCCCCGTATTCCCTTTTTTCCCAGAGCTTTTCTTGTACCGTTGACGTTTACGCATTTTCCATCTTTATTGTCTTAGACCCCCTTCTTTCACGGATTCACTGTCCCTTCATCAGGTCCATGAAAGGCTTTTGACCCCCTATCCTTCGTTCAACTCTTTCCTGTGACCCGACCCCTGTTTGTACTTATAAAAACTGACCCCTTGATTTCCCTTACCCTCCTCGAGTTCTCACGAGTGATCATGAAATCTTTGAACCCTAAATTGAGCGGGTCCTCTTATTGATTTAAAAGTCTTTTTTCCCACGATTTCTATTTGACAGGAGCCTTTATGGAGGTCCATCGTGGATCTTTTCCAGGGTATGGGATGAAAAGCCTTTCTTTTGGTGTCTTGTTACTTTGAGGAACCCCTCCTGGTGAGATTGTTCTTTTCCAAAATCCCCCTTTTTTGCCAGGTTCTTTTTTTCTCACTCTTCGAGGCCTTTTTGGAAAGGCTAGCCCCCACATATTTCATCCTTCGGGCTGGGCAGCCATCAATTTTATAACTTTTCCCCGCCGGCCGTAGTGGGAACACTCTCGCTTTTTTTTCCCGGGCGTTCAATCGACTTTTATCTTTTTTCCGCTTTTTTTTTCAACCCTTCTGCGATACAGTTTTGCGGCGCTCTTTTTTCTGCACCGGAGCTCGTATCTCTCTCTCCTCTGTGACCGCTTATCTTTCCTAGACGCCCACATCTCGGACCTCTGTTCTGGTTGTTCTTTTTTCCGAAAATATTCTCTTCCTTGGCCTTTTCTTTTTCTCCCAGTATTTCTGCGGTGTTTCAGTGTGGCACTTTTGCCTTCCCCTGCTCGATCATGCCCTAGTATTCTGCCGTTTCTTCCGAGCGCTCTGGTTCCTTTCTCCCCAACAGATTTTGGAACACTTTTGACCAAGTCTATGTTTTTTCTAGGCAAAGGGTTTCCAATTGTTTTCGGGTCCGCCACTTCCATCTTACGTCCTCCGACCCCACCCTATACCAGCTTTTCTCAGTCCTCGTGTTGTACGCGAATTGCTCCATTTTCTTTTTTGCCGCCTTCGGCTGGGGTTTGGCACCCCCCCCCCCCCCCCCCCCCCCCACCCACCCCCCCCTCAAATTTTAGAAGTGGATCTATTGCAAGCTTCCCCGCTTGGGTTTTGGTGTGTTCCTCTCGTGGACCTTAGTTGCAACCTTTCCTTTTTCGGCCGCTCTCCGCTCTGCTCTTAACCATTCTGCTTTCGTAAGGCTTCGAATTTTTTTCTTTTTCCCCTACGTTTTCTTTTTGAGTTGCCCCCTGCACTTTCGACAGAAGTTCTCATCTCGGTCGCCGTATTTTTCAAGTTCTCGCTTTTTTGATCTTTCCGCGCTAAGTATTGGATCCGCACCTTTTTCACTGGATTTGTCTTTGGATTGTCGAGCTTTTTTTTTTTCCCACCCCAGGTTCTCCCAGCCCTTTTTTTACTGGACGACGCGCTCTTTTAACACTCCGAGCCGGTTTCTCCGGTGCAACTCCGATTCCCTGAGCTATTGCTCAGGGCTTTTTCTTCTTTCGTTTGACTCTCCTGGTCTGTCCTGCTCCTTTTTTTTCACCAGCTCGACTCTGACTTCCTTTTGCCCTGTTTTCTTTGATTTATCGTGCTGTTGCCATCCCATTCCGGTGCTTTCCAATAATTGATCGGGCGGCGCTTCGGGCGGTGGCCCATTGTTACTTCGACAGCCTTTAAGTGCTGAGGCCATGTCTTTGAGGGGCCTGCCAGTACTCCCTGATTTGCACCCGGCCGCCGTGATTGTTCCCTTTTTGACTTTCCCGGTTCTCTCTCGGATTTTTTTTGTCCCAGTCCACTAGTATCATCTCCAACTGTCACGCAAGTTTTTTTTATTTTTTTTTGTATCTTAGTGAGCTTCCCTTTTTTTGTTACCAGTTTTCCCTCTTCTTTTTGCCCTCTTCGAGAGCAATAATTGTTTTTGTCCAATTTTGAGACCTTTTTTTCCTCTGACCCTATCTTTTCATAATATTCCCCTCCGCATCTATCGCGTATTGCTCCTTCTGTTCTTGAACGATCTTTTTCGGCTTTCCTATTTATCCGGCATTTAGTTCGTAGTTCTCCTGTGTTTTCGGAAATCTATGGCTTTTCCAGTGTCCCTTCGCCTCGCACATCATGAGCATCCCATGAGATTTGTTTCGCTTCTTTTCTTATTCTTTTTCTCCCAACCCCCTGGGATCTTTATTAAGGGGCTCCGCCGATGTTCCGCGAACACCTCGGCTTACTTCTTGTCGGAGTGCTGTTGATGTGGACATCTACGTGGATTGATCCTTGACCATACCCAAAGAGGATTCAGCCATTCTTTATCTGACGAGAGGACCCCCTTGAGATTTCTCTACCTTCGGTTTCTCGAGATATGCCGTGCATTCCTTTTGATCGCCGTTCATCTATCTCTGTTCCTAGTGCACTGACTGGAAAGTCGTTCCCTCTCCTTTTATCCCCTCTTTGGACAAAACCCTTCCAACCCTGCGAGGTTGCCTTCGGCTCTCAACGATCGTTACGGCGATCACGTGAATGGTCATCCCCTTTTCCTAACCCACTTTTCGGGTCAGGTGATCCTGAGTTGTGTCTCTTTAATGTCCGGCCTCTTTTTCCTACTTTCCGAGAACCCCAGGTAGCCTTTCAACATCACATTTCACTTGCACGACCAGGTATCCCAGGCTGTTCCGCGAGTTTTATTTTTTCTTTAGTTTTTTGGGGAGACTTTCAGGGTTTCTCGGGAGTCTGCATCAGCCCGTTGGCTCTAAAATGCCTTTTCTTTCGCGTTTTTTCTGGCGCCTTTTCACCCAGTTGTTTTCTATATTTCCGAAAGCTCCCCCAAGCATCTCGCCCATGAATCTCGACTGTTCACTGTCTGAACAAGCGAAAGTGACCCTTTCTTTCCAAGAAGCTTAAGACGTTTATCTCAAGTATTTTGTCGACTTTTTTGATCGCCTTTCTCATTGCTGTTCCCCCTTTTACTCGACTTTTTCGTAGAGGAATCGTGCAGTTTTTCTCGGCCACGCTCCTCCTGGTTTTTCTCATACATTCCGTTGCTTGAGATTCCTTGGGATGAGTGAACATAGGGACTGCCTTTTTTCGACCCCTTTTTTGGTCCTTTATCGCGAGGAGTGCGCAGCCTGCCTTTCTACCGTCTTTTTTTTTTCCCCCTCATCAGACACTCTGAATTCCCCCTCTAACGTAGGTTTTACCACGTCCTTTTTGATGTTTCGCAGTTTTTTTGACAGCGGGTCTGGCACTTTCTGGATCTTTTGAGGCCACTCGCACCGCCTTGATAGGCCCCCGATTTCATTTAACTTTTTTCAGAGCTTCCTTTTATGAAGGATATTTCTAGGTCCTTCGCGACGTTTATCAGCACTTTTTCGTCTCCCTTCGACACTTGCAGCTTTAGAGTATTTTTTTGGCCCCCCCAGTCATGTTAGCGGTTTTTTGACATTTCGTCAGTCGTCTTTGGGTTCAAAACCTGTTTTTCCCATCCCCAGAACAAATCGCAGTTCCCCACCCTAAGGCGCTTCTAGTGAGCTTCTGTCTCTTTTTTTAAGCTGTTTTCCTAGTTTCATCGCCTTCCTTTTGTTGATGAGATCGTACCCCCAAGGTATTTGAGACGGAACGACCGTTTTCTGGTACCTTCTCGTGTACCTAGTGTGAAAACGTTTCTGGCTTTTTTAGGTTGAATAGACCGTTTGACTCTTTTTGCATCCGGTTCCCCAGCCTTCTTTTCTTGGGATTTACCCTCCCCCCGGTGCAATTTTTTTGCACCCTTTCTAAACAAGTAAATCTGTTTTAGTGACTTCCCTCAAACCTTTTTTGCCTTTTCCTTGAACCGAGGCAACTGAGACAAATCATTTTCCTCAAATATAGGGGGCTTTTTCAAATTTTATTCCTCTCCCCCTATGCGCTTTTTTAAGGCTTTCTTTTTGGCGACCGTGGTCGGCAAGACCAGGTGTCTATTGGGCGTGCTATTCTTCCCCCCAAACGCCGAGTTCTCGGTTTCTTTTCAGGGTGTTCCACATTCTGGTCCAGGATTCTACTTGGTTTTTGCGGGGCTCCTAAAGTGGACCTTCAACCAGAAGTCTTTTCTGGGGACTCTGGCATTTTTTTCATTTTTTTTGCCCAAAGGCTCACTTCGAGATTTTCTCCCCAGAAACACGTTGTCCTGAGATGTACTTTTTTTCCCATTCTCTCCAACCGCCATCTCTCTATGGTTTGTTCTTTATTTTCGGAGAGCCCGAGATTTTTTCCTTGAAGAGCCTTTGGTCCACAACTTTTATTTTTGGACGAGCTTGTTCCTGGACGAAATATTCTCTTTCCCCTCTTGGAATTGCGATGCTCTTTGTTATCATAGTACTCCCCTTCTGTGGAGGGAAATGTCAGGTTCTGTTTTTTCGATTTTATGCTGACCGGTGACTCAATCATTACGAAGTCCCCTATGTTCCATCCCCCGTCTCTTATCGACCTTATCAGCACGCGCCACCATCTTTTTACTTTTTCACTAGGACCTCTTGCCCCCTCACTCTTCCATCAATTTCTTCCCATTGAAGGTGATCTCACCCCCTCTTGGGTCGGGCATTTCTGCCGGTTGATCACCAACCTCAATACTTCCTACCTTTGTTTTTTTTGTTCACACTTAAGAGAGGGGGTTCTTTCCCTGCATGTTTTTTTTCCGCAGGGATTCGGTCTTTCTATAATGTTGTCCCTATCGCACTGCTCAGGAACGTTCTTTCTCCCTTCCTTGACGCCTGAGTCGATTCGTTCTTTTGTACGAGCCTCCTTACTCGTGGATTCGCTAGCTCAATTCTGTTCATTCTTGTCTTCTTTTTACGCCAGATTTTCCACGGCTTTTCGACGCCTTCCCCTTTTGCTCACGGGATACGCAACAAGCAACCTTTCCCCTTGATTGTCTCCTCTGAGGACTGTCTCAGCATTCGTACTTTCAACAAACCCTATGCCCCGCCCCATGACTCCGGAAGCACCCCTTCGTACTCCGTGCCTTGGTCTTTTTTTTCATTTTGGGGAGGATGAGTGTATTCTGCGACTCCTGCTACTTATATGGCATGTCATCTTTTAGTGCTGCCCTCCCTAACACACCTTTTTTTCGGAATTTTGAATCCAAGATGCTGTCTTCATCAAGCTGCCTTCTTATCACTTTGGCTTGACGGCAGATAACCCCTTTGTCGTACATTTAAGCTTGGTGTTTCTCCCCGATTCACTTCTTCGGGGTTCTGACTTCCCGCCTGGAAATCTCTGCCAGCTGGCATCTGTAAGTTGCTTTATTTTTCCCCATCGAGATCTTTTTTTTTATTTTTTACCTGACTAGTGCCCCCTCCTTTCCCTAGGTTACTTTCTCGCCCCCTTTCTGCCGAGTGAATGGGTCATTTCTTTCGCCCACTTCGGAAGTTGCCCCTCGTTCTTTTGCCCCCGCCAGGCTTTTTTTCCACGACGGCAGCCCCCTCCCAATAGCTTCGTTTTCTTCTCAGATCATGCCCTCCGTCGTCTTCTTACGAAAGTTCCTCGTTTCCCTTTTTTGGTAAGCTACAGCCAGTTCCTCAACGTGCTTTTTTTGTTTCGTCTTTTATGTTCTCTGGATGCCCGTCCCTAGCGTTTCATCCGCAACTAACATGGGGACGTTTTTCTCCTTGGGCCTTCCTCCTTCTTTAATTTTCGACTGGGTTTTTTTCTAATTCTCCGCGTCAGCCCTCCCTTTTTCTTTACCAAGGGGACTCTTTCCCAAGTTCGACCAATTTCTTGGATCTTTCCTTCTGTACCTTGCCTGGTTCTAAGTTCGTGTTGCGGCTTCCCAACCCAGGGGGGGGTTCTTTAATTTGTTTAGCGCCATTAACGCAAAGTCCCCTCGAGAAAAGAGTCCTTCCCCCCCGATATACTTTCTTTATAATACCTTTATGTGTTTCTCGGATGACCTCATCCGTGACTCCTTTTGATTCGTTTGACAGTCCTCTTTCTTGCCCCCCGCAACTTCCCATCCTTTTTTCGCCACCCTTTTTTTAAAATCCGCGGGGCCCCGTTGTGAGATCCGAGTTAGCGCTAACCAGTCCTTTTTAACATGCGTTTCGGCGTTTTTTTTTTTCCTTATTCGCATGTCTTAGTGACCCTTTCTATAGCCCTCCCCGGTCGCCACGTGCGGCTTGAACTTTTTCTATTCAAACGGAATTTCCTTGCTTTTGCGGGCCGTGAATTTCTTCCTCTTTTTTCATCACCCCAGGTAAGCCGGACCCTTTGGGGCAACCTTTCGGACATTCAGGTACAACCTTCTTCGAGACATCCTCTTTTGTTTTCGGTATTCTGTTGGTTCCCTAGCGGAGATCACGCGCCAGGGTTCCTCCTTCCGCCTTCGAGCCAATTTTTTCGCATCCGCCGATTTTTTGGCCCATTGACCGAACTTACCGTAAATGCGGGAAGCCCCTTTGCCCTCTCGCCACAAGACCCCAAGACTCTCTTTCTCCCCACACCTCTCCCTAAGGACCCCTTGATTCTTACCCCCTGAACACCCCACCGAGTGAACCTTCTTCCCAATCAGCTTCGAAGACATTCATCTCCCATGCATACAAGTTCCCTTTTTTTTCCCTTAATTGTCGGCTTCCCATGGCTAAGTATGTCCGAGGGACTCACGCCACCTTTCTTTTTGGCAGTGCATCACGTTTCATGGGCGTGGGGTCTCCCCATTGCTTGTTCTTTTTTTTCACTGTGGTTATTTTTGGTCGCGAGGACCCCCCACTTCTTTCTTCGAGTCTCTTTTGCAATCCTTTTCCATGGTCTCCCTTCTTTTCCAGCTTGCCAACGATTGTTTCGTTAACACGTTCCATTCTAAGGTTTTTCCCCGCCGCTTCCGCAGACCTTTTATTCCCTCGGCTCTTCCCCATCTCCTCCGCGATAACGTGCCGTCACCGAGAGTTCACGCACTCCTCCCGTGGGGCGTGAGCCTGAAGTTACCGTTCTTTACTCCCGTGGCGGCGTCCTAATTCAGAACGGCGTCCGTTCCAGTCGCGAGTTCTCTTTTTTTGAGTCATGACCTTCTTTCTTTTTGGTTTTTTTTTTTCCATTTTTCCTGTTTTTTTCCCACGTGGGCCTATCTTCAACCCCGAAAAATCGCCCAGTTCAGCTTTTCTCTTCGCGATCTTCCTTTCTTTTGTCGTCGAGCCGACTTTAGTTGTGGTTTCAGTAACTTTTTTTTTGACGAGCGGGTCTGCTTCTGCTATGATTAGTTTCCCCAAATCTTTTCAACCCTCACCTTTTCTCCCTAGCAGAGCTTGACCGGTGACGTCCTAGTGTTTCTCACGTAGCCAGCATTGCTTCTCCGGCTTTAAATTCACCTCTTGACTGATGGGCCCCTCCTTACCCCCTCCTCGGGCACTTGTTCCCCCAGTGCCTCCGTCAATCTTGAGATGACTGGTATATTTCCCTTTGATTTTTTTGAATGCTCTCCTTTTTGCATTGATTATTAGCTCCTTTCCAAATACTTCTTGAAAATTTCACGAGGAGGACCCCTTTCCAGTTTTTTTTTCTTGACCTCGGTGTAATTCTTGTTCAGGGCTTTCCCAGCCCGCGGATCTCCCAACCTTCCGACCGATAGCGGCAATTCGTTGTGCCCCCTTTTCCTTCAAACTCTTTCCTTCCCAACGTTCTTTTTCAGCACGCCGGGGGCCACCCCATACCCCACAGCCCGCCCCCCCCCTTCTTGTGTCGACACTTCTCCCGGTGAAAGGGCAAGCCTCACCGTTTTTTATCGTCTCATTTCACCCTCCTTGTCCCGATATCTTTTTTTGCGTGTCTACGGAGCTCGATTTCTTATTCTCTCTATTCCTAATCCTTTGTTTTTTTTTACTCTCCTTTGACTTTTTTTCCGACTCCACGCCCCCCTCTTACGAGCCGGGTTTTTTTTCCCTACTCGTCTTTCGCCCGACCTTCCCCCAAGACCTCTTCACTTCCCCTGACGCCTCTGGTATCAGTCTGAGAGCTTCCGATCTTCGCTGCCCTCCTTGGTTCCTATGTTTTTCTTTGTGACCCACCCGACCAGACGCGGTTTCGGTCCTTCCACCGCTCTTGTTTTGCCCGACTCTCCGCCATCTGATTTTTCTATTAATTTTTTCTCCTTTCTGCAGACCCCCCGCCCTTTCCAGTTTTGTCCTTTTCTCTCTTGGTCCTTTGATTGGGAATCTGCTCTCAGTACCGTCATTCAACCAGACTTGCGGACCATTTTTTCGGCTCTTCTTTTGAGGGTTCTTTCTCGCTCCTTCAGCTCTTGGTCCCCTCAGGTGAACTGTTTCTCCGCGCCTCTCCTGGCCTTCTTCCGTCTTCCTTTTAACGCCCTTTCGCCCTCAGGTTTTACAGATCGCAAAGTTTTTTGAGGAGCCCCCCCCTTTTTGCACTAGAGAGGATTACGCTCTTCTTCAAGCTCTCCTTGAATAGCCCACAGTGCTTTGACCCCCGAAAACCTTCGGTCTTTTCTAGGAACTTCTCTGCCCGACACTGCGTGTTTGGTCTTGGTCTTTGAGAGTCTTCACAGCAATTGTCATACTATTTTTGTCCTCGACGTGCCGTACTTTCTTTTTCGATGTGGAGTCTTCTAGCATTCCCTTTTTCTGCAATTTCTCGACCGCGCCTGTCCGCTTCCCCTCCGGATTTTTTCAGGTCCCTCCGATTCTCTTTGCCCCTCTGCTGCGGGACTCTCGAACCTTTATTAGTTCACACTAGGTTTCCCATTGTTGAAGTCCTTTTCCGCGGCCCATCATGTTAAACATCCTTCTCTGCTTTCTTTCAGGGATCCTCCCCATCCCATTTCTTCTTTACTTTTTTTTCCGACCAGCCTTCGCTTCCTTAAGGGGAATGTATGCCCTTAAGCGGTGTACCCCCCCATGTCACGACTATGTTTGCTAAACCCCTTTCTTTTCCCTCGTTTTTTGGGGAAACCCGCTCGGATGTAAGTAACCATTCCCCAAAAGCCGTCCCCCCCTCCAAGCTTTCATTATGACCTATCATGAAGTAGTGCGAGTTTTTTTATTTAACCTTCCGCTCTTTTTTCCTCGGCATACGAAATGATCTTTCTGCTTTACCTTTGGTTCTCGACATGATCTTGAATCGCTGAGCTTATTCAATCCTCCCCCACCGCCCATATCGCTCTTGGCTGCATGATCCCTCTATGTGGCTCCCTATCAGCTTTCCCATTTCTCGGGAGGTCCTTGGTAGGGTTTTTTTTGTTGTGGCTTTGCTATATTTTTGTTTACGTTTCCTCTGGCCTCGTCCCCCATTGTCTCTTTATATCTCTGTCTTCTATGTCGGATCTTTCTGACACCTCACTCATTTCCTCCCCCCTCTCCCCAATGAACCCTGTCGCAGATTTCCCACCAATCCTTCCTTATGGCTCGCTCCTGTTACCTTTCCGGTGATGGTCTGAAAGTTCTTTTCTGATTCTCTCCCCCACCGAACCTTAACCCAGCACTCCTTTAGACTCTCTTTAAATTCCTTCTATCCAGGAATCGCCCCCCCCCCTTCCCCCTCCCACTGACAGCCCGAGTTCTTTCTGATATTTCCCCTTTTGATCCTGCGCTACAGAGCCGAGTCATAGCTTTCCCAGTCTTTCTCTCATTCTCCTTGGTTGTTTCCCCCGCGTTCCTTTCGTCTTTTAGGTGCACGCGCTGTTTGGGGAATCTCTTTTTTTCGTTCTTTTTTCACGGCATATTTTTTCTCCGGGACCTCCCTTATTTTTCTATCCTCCATCAATGGGAATGTAAAGTGCCGTCTAACGTTTTCGTTCCACTTTTTCTCTTCGATTTTTTTCTTTCCCAAATTTTTCCCAAGGTTTTTGGGACATCTCCTCAAGTTCAATGAACAAGTACCGGACGTGTAACCCGTGCTCCTCTCGAACTTTTCTTGGTTTTTCCCCTTTTTTCCCCTCTTAGCTCCTGGGTGAGCTCCCCCCAATGTTTTTCATGTGGTCTGAGCAGCGGCGCCGGTCTGCCCTTGCGCAAACTGTAAACACCTTTTTCGGGATTGCCACTAGAGGATTGTGAGGGTTCCCTTCCGCGAAGGAGACGGATCAAAGCCCCTAGGGATTACAATCTTTTTCTTGGCAACTTTCACAGTTGACCATTTACCTCGAACAGAGTGTAACCCTCTCGTCTCTTAGAAGGTTTTTTTGCGATCCTTTTAAGGTTTCGACCTCCTTCGACGTCTTTGTTCGGAATTACCTGGAAAGATTTTTACTCTGAAAGTTCGCTGATCCGAGTTTTTATTATTCCCCTGGCGAGTCCGGAATTCCTCCCTTTTTCACTTTCATCTTTTCTTGCTTTAGAGTCCTTTTAGTGTATTCTCCATTTTTTTGCCCTTCAGACTGCCAACAATATTTTCGTTTTTTCTTAAGTTACTTCAGCTTCTCAAGACCTGGCTCCCCCTCCTTTCCTCCCTTCTTTTCCCCCTTTTGCTCTACCCTCGATTCCCCAATGGTCGTTTTTCGCCGCCGGCGCCCTATCCTTTGTGGAAGCGTTTTTATTTTTCCCCCTTTTCGGATTCTGCCCGCCCCAGCCGGTTCCTCGACCTTTCGCCTTTTCCATCCGAGGCTTGGTCCGCTTCCTTTTTTTTTCTCTGAGGATTGAGACTTTCCGGGAAGTCCCCCTAGCATTCGGAGCCAGGCAGCTCGCCTTGAAATTTTTAAGTCGAGTTTCCTTCTTTTTGCCGTTTCACGTTCTTGTCAGATCCCTGTTGGTGGAGTTCTTCCAGTCGCTTGACTGGAAACTCTCAAACCCCTGGACTTTTCTCCTCCCCCACCTAACTCCCCTATTTGGTTTCGTCCTTCGAGTCCTTGTCTCTTTTCCCCCACAGCTGTTGGCTCTCCGATCTTTCTGATTCCGCGTTTTTTTCTTCTTATTATTTCTCAGTTTTTTTTCACTTATCCCGGTCTATCACTCCTCTTTTGAACCCCTTTCTGGGTCCCTCTCCTCCTCTTAGAGCCAGTGATGTTCCGCCGGTTTCTCTTCTTAGAGCTCCGGAGCGGTCCTCCTCCTCTTTGCATTCCTTCCAGCTTTTTTTTTTCCATTCGACACCTCCCCCCCATCTGCGTTTTCCATAGATCCTTCCCAAATCTCCTGACAGTTCCTTACAAAAAGATCCTCTTTTCCCCCCATTTTCTCCCCGCTCCCTTCTCTTTTTTTGGCGCCCCATCTGTTCATTTGTGCATTGACCAATTCTTCCCCCATGCGCCTTTTTTATGAGTTTTCCTTCCTTTTTAGCCTCCCAGCCCAGCCGGTTACCAACTTTTTTTCTCCCGATCTCCACATAAGATTTTCTTTCGTGGCATCTTTTCGTCACGGCAACTACGTTCCATTTTTCTTCGCTTTTCTTTTTCCCCATTAACTCAAAGTTTTTCCACCTCCCCAAACCTTCTTGCTTTAATCTCTGATACGCGCTAGGGGTCGTGCCCCTTCCCCACCATCTTTTCCCTAGATATTTTCAGGACACCCCATTCCCTCTTCATGTTCCTTGTCTGAGTGGAACAATCTTTTTTTTCTTATTACGCAGTCTCCCCCCTTAAGGGGTTTTTTTTTCTCCACGAGCCGTGTTGGAAATCTAGAGACCCAGTTCCCCCCTCCACGTTTTTTATTTTTTCTTTTCAGAAATTTTTCTTTTTTTTTTTTTTTTCTTTTTCTGGGTCTTTTTTTTTTTTTTTTTTTTTTTTCCTTTTTTTGTATCTTTCTTTCCGACCGTTAATTCGGAGTTTCACCTTTTTTACTTGAAACACCGGCCGATGTTTTTTTTTCTAGTTTCATTAGTTTTTTTCTTCTCTGACTCCGTGGGACCCTTCATTGGTTTGGCTAGTTTACACTTTCCCCTCCACCATTCCGCCCTCTCCTCTTTACCGGATATTCCTTTTCTCAGATGTAAACTTGTATGGACTTCCATCCTTACCGCGCCAGGCATTTTCCCCCCCCTCTTCTTTCATTTCGCCAGCTCAATCTTTTTTCATTCGCTCTAATTGGCCGATTTTCCTCTCGGGTTCTTTGCCGGGTCTTTTGTTCCCCATAATTCCCAGATTCCTCCGGACATCTTTTTCCAAAAGTCTTTTTTTTTCGGTGTTTTGGTCACTCCCCCTTACTCCTCTTAATGTAAGAAGGGATCCCTTCCCGCGCTTCTTTCCCTACGTCGCTTTTCCGAATGCTCTTCCCTTCCTCCAACGAGTCCTTCTTCCTCTTAATCAACTTTTTTTGAGAGCCTTTTCTTTTGCCGTTTCAAACTTTGCGCCACTACTGTGGTTCCACCGCCTTCCTCGCCGACTTCTTTTTTTTTATTCGATGCCTACCTTAAATATGATTTCCCCCTCGCGCTACGTTCACTCTTTTTTTATCCATTTCCCGGCCCCCCAATTTTTTTCCTCTTTTTTTCTCTTTCGCTTTGTTTGAGGTACCGGTTCCCCTTTACCGCCGCGCTTGTGTTCAACATGAGCCGTCCCTTCCCGTAATTTCCCTTCTTCTCGAGCTTCCCCGTTCTCCGTTTCTCATTTTTCCCTTCTTTTTTTTTTTCTTCCCTTAAGGATTTTAATTCTGTCCCTTCTGTCAGGAGTTCGATCCCTTTTTCTCCCAAGACTCGAACATATTCAGTACCTTTTTTTTCATGGGTTCTTTCCTTCCCTTCTACTCTCTTTTTCTGCACTCAATATTCAGCGTCCCGGAATCGGCTGCAATCTTCTGCTGGCTCTAAAAACCCCCCTCAAACCCTTTTATTGGTTCTTGACATCCCTTCTTTTTTTTCCTCATGGAACTCTCGGCTGGTGCCAACCCTTATTCTTTTCCCTTCGCGGTTTCAACTGCCAGCCTCTTCAAGGCCCTTTTTCTCTCGACCTTTTGCCCACTTCTGGTTTTTCTTTTTCTGAAATCCCCCAGCCGCCTAAAGTGCTTCTTAGTGATGTTTTTTTTTTTTCTTATCTCTCCCCCTCCCCATTTTGACTTTGAATTTGCCCCTTTTTTGTTCTCTCATCTCCGAATGTGTCTGAGCCTCTCTTTTTGAGTCGCAGCCTTTCCCCCGACTCTCTTCTCATCAATTTCTCAATCCTCTCCCTCCTGCATTCTCCTTTTTTCCGAGCTGGTGTGGAGTAATTAAAACCTCTCGTTATTTCCATTTTTCCCCCCTCTTGCAGTCTTCCTCCCCTTACCCACGGGCCCTTTTCCTGCTGGTCGTGTGCCTGGCAGCCCTTTTTTCTTGCTTTTTCCCGTGTTGGGCTTTTTCCTTTTTCCCTCCCCTTCGGTCAGGCTTTGGTACTCCTTGCGCAGTTTTTTGGGCTTCCTTCCTGACCTTTCTTCATTTTCCTTCTCTCCCCCTTTCATCTCCCTTTTTCCCAGAGTCACCAGTGTCTCTCCCAGTTTGAAAGACCCACCCAATCTTTTTTGGTCTAGTTCATGAAATTACGCAGGCCTCCCTACCTGTTTTTTCCCTGTAGTTCCCCTCACCACCCTGGGTGACTTCTAGGACTAAAACCTTTAGCCTTTCCACATGCCGTTCCAATATATTTAAGAGTCTCCCTTCGCTCCCTATCCTTTCTCGAAACCCTGAACTCCCTTCGACCCTGGCTGGGAGACTTTGAATCCCGTCGTCTCACTTTTCCTTTTTATATTACCTATACTTTCAAGCCACTAGGTTACGGGCACAGTCTCTCCTCTTCCCTCCTCTTTTTCCTCCCTCCTTGTTGCGATTTCCTGCTTCCCGTTTTCTTTGTTTTTTTTTTCCCAACGATCTCGTGATTAAACGGCCCCCTCCCCTTTCCAGACTTTTCGCCTCCCTCTTATGGTTCTTTTCCGAACTGGTAATAGTGGTTTTTCCCCTTTTCTTTTTTTTCATTTAGCGTCTTAGCTTCTTTCTTCGGTCCCCCTCCATGCTAGTTCCCCCCCATGTGTGCTCCTCCCCCCGGTAAGTTTTCCAAACATTTTCACCTGCACGACCCCGGCATCCCTTCCTTACCGGATTCTTCCGGCCTTTCCCTGCGTCTTTTCCTGGGTGAGATCCTCCCATTTTTTCTTGTAGCCGCTGCGATGCTCTCCTTCCCTTTGCGACCTTGCCATCTCAGGGCCTCAACTTTGCAGCTTGTGAGGCGGTGATGCCGTTACCCCCCCCCTCCCCCCACGCTCTTCTTTGTGCCCATCCCCTCCCCCCAGCAGGCCCCCCACTTTGCTGACCTTTTTTTTTTCAACTTGGGTACGGTCTGCCCTCCAAGCCTTCCCCCTCCTGACCCCTGCAAAACCCTCCACTTTTTTTCTCAAGGCTACAGGCGCCTGACATGCGACCCCGAATTTTGCGATTCCTTTCGATTTTTTCTTTAACCCTGTCCTCTTTCCTCGAAAGCTCTCGGATCTCTTAAAACTCTTTTTTAAACTTTCGTCTGGAGGTCCTATCTAGGAAATTTCCCCCTTCTTCACCCTTTCCTATTTCCTGTTCCGGGTTATCTTTTCTATTTTTTTTAAGCTCTCAGGAGATCACCTCATCGCTCTTCCCCTTTTTTTCCAAAAAGATTTTCTTTATCTTCAGTTGAGCTAGTTCCGCTTCCCCCCCGCGTTCTTGATTAATGGCACGGGAACCCTATCTTTTCGTTTACCTTCCCCCCTCTACCCCCCTTTTGTCTGTCTCCCCTTTACCCCGTATCTGTTGTTCTCCGCACGCCCTTTTTTAAGCGCCTACTTCGCTCTCTACACCCAGACCCTCCCCTTCTTCTTTTGCAACCCCCAAGCCTTCTTGTACCTCCCCATTCCCGACAGTGAATGACTTCACGTTCGAGTGACCTCTCAGACCTTCTTTGGCTTCAAGTTTTTTTTAGTTGAGAGTCCCTTCCCCCTAATCTCTTACGAAAAGGAAGTCGGGCAGTAGTCCTGGACCCTTTGTTCTCGTCATGTATCTCTAGTTAATGCTTATTTCCTCGGTTTGTTTGACCCAAGAGAGAGGTACATTTTGTAGCTTTCCCTTTTGGTGTTCCCCACATGATCCTCTTTCCTTCCCCCCGCCCCTTTTTGGCCCCCCAGGTGCGAAGATTTTCCTGCGCGTTCTGCCTATTCCTTCTTCGCTTCCGCGTTTTCTGTCCCCCTCAGGCAGCGCTTGGTTACTGCGATCGATCACCTCTTCTTTTTTATTATTTTCTTGACCTTCAATCCGGCTTCTTGGTTCTTGGTAATTTCTAGTGCTGACCGGGAGTTTTCTTCCTGGCGTTACCTCTATTAGTCCCCATAGCGAGTTCTTCAGAATCTTCCTGACCCCCAAGTAGAGAAACACTTCACACAATCCGGCAATTTAAAAAAGCTTTTAGCCTTTGATACTTTATTTCCTTCATCTTTTTTTTTTCATTGCGGAAGGACTTTTGATTTTTCAATCCTCGCGCCCCTGACCGAGTCATTTGACTTTCGACCCCCCGGAACCCCTCCTTTATTCTTCATGCTTACTCTTTTCCCCCGGCTTTCCAGTCCCAAGACCCTTGCTTTCTTTAGGTTCCACCCTATTTCTAGTAATCTTCTCCTTGGTTCTTTTGACTTCCCTTTACATATTTTCCCTTCAGTCTCCAACTAATTTCCCCATGTTTGGGCTACAATTAATTATCAAGCCAAAACCCCCCCCCAACAGAAGGAAGGGGTTTTATATGGCACAATGATATTTGGCCCTCGAAAACTTTCTTAGGGCCAAGTCTTTCTTTTTCCCTGAGTTTTCATTTTCGTGGCCACTAGCCGGACTGTACTTTCCCCTCTATTAGCCTTTTCTTTTATCGTTCTGAGCTCCTAGTGACTCCTCCCTTTAGTGGTGCTTTCAAGACTGGGTTATGTTGAAACTAATCACCTTTTCCCGTGGAGCTTTTTGCCCCAACCCTTTTCTTTTCCCCTTTTACTTTGAAGGGGTATGGTGTCGTCGTCTTTTTTTCCCCCCTGCATTTCTTTCCATGTCCCCCATCCCCGTTGGACTGCCCCAGACTTTTGCAAGTGAACCTTCTCACCCTTCTCAGAACAATAATTAGTTGTCTATGAACCTCTTTTTAACAGTCACGCCGAAGGTTTAAAAGATCTGATCCCCCTAACCTCAGGACCAGGATCCAGCAGGCCCCTTCTTACACGAATCGCTTCCCCCGACCTTTTTCACAGCTTTCAGAAATTCTTTTTGTTTCCTCTTGAAGCAGCTTTTCTCCAACCTCTTTCTCTTGGGTGAAGCGTGCCCCCCTTCTGTAAAGTTTCTTTAAGTTGTTTATCTTGTCCAGACTTTTCTGCCATCGAGTTCTGTCTATGTAGCCTCTTACATGGCAGGGGTTTTTTTCCCCGCGCCTTCATGCCCCGTTATTACGTGACCCTTCTTTTGCAAGCCTCTTTTCTCGTAGGTCCACTTTTTTCCTCCCTTTCAGGCCCAAGCCTTCTTCCCAATCTCTTTTGAGAGCCGGTTTGAGTTTTTCCTTTTTCTTTTCCAAACCCCTTATTCAGTCGCTGCAACTGAGTCTCGCTGAAGCCACCCTTGACACTCCTCATCGGCCTTCTTCTTTCTTCCTGCCGTTTAAGGAATCTCCGACCCTTAAAACTTTCTTCATTTTCGGGGTTGCTTCCGGCCCCTTTTGTTCTTTCTTCCACTTCTTTTTGAGTTTCCCCACAGACCCGTTTCCTCTGACCGTTTCTTCCCTTCTGCACCTTTCTTTTTTTTTTCCTTCCAGGTCTTCCCCCCCCCGTTTCCCTCCCTAGCCTTCCTTCCCCCCCGGGCTCTGCTTTCTTCGCTCTTCCGACCTTCCCGATCTCCTGTCATTTCCGCCCGGTCCTTCCCCCTTCTTCCTTGGTCCCCCTTATTCCCCTTCCCTCGTTTTGAATTTACACGATGCGCCTGGCTCGCTTTTCTCCTCTCCTGTACTCTTTCTTTTCCCAATTGCCTCCCCGCATTTTTGGGACGTTCTTCTCTCCTTGTCGCCCCTTGACGATTTTGCCGGTTCTTCCGTCCCCCCTCTTCTCACGAAACTCTATCCTGTTTTTGTCCAGGACGCCACGTGACTTTCCTTTGCCCCATTCTCTTCCGAGCGCAAACTACAATCTTTTTTTTTGAAAACCTTTCTGCCCTTCTGACTGGCCAATGCTACAATTCCCTCTTCCCTCTTCCTTCTACCCCGCCGAAAGTCTCCATTTTTTCCTTTTCACAAGTGCGCCCCTGTGTGTCTCCAGATTTCCCCCTCACTCCCCTTCCCGACTCTTTTTCCTTCTTGTGTTCTCCCCCATAGAATTCGATAAATACCCCTCCCTCCTAGCCAGACACTTCTTTAGAACCATCTTAGATCTTCAGAATCTTTTTACCTCTGGGCCTCTATTCAGACACCAAGCCCCCCCGTGCCATTGGCCTATTTCTTCCTTCTTTTTCTTTCTTTCTTTTCTCTTCATTCCTTTCGTATCTTCCCTCCTCACATGGGTATTCTTTCTGAGCGTGGTTTTCCCCCTTCCTTTCTCCCGGACCTTCGACGGGCGTATTTCGTTCTTTTTTCCCTGTCAGACCTTTCTGCCGGATCTTATCTTTCCCACTTTCTCTGATAACCTCGCGACCCCCCTTTCCGGATCTTTATACATACTCTCGTGTCTTCTTCTTCCTGTCTTCCCTTTTTTTCAACCTTTGCCCCTTTTCCTGGATTTCTTCGGACCGCCTGTTCTGGAGTTTTCTTTCGTCCCCTTACCTTTCGAACTCATCTCTCAAGTGCTTCTATACCTCGGCGTTGCTATAATTTCCCTTTGTAAATTTTTTCTCGTTTCGAGGAAAGAACTCCCCTTTCGCCATCTCGCGCCCCTTCTTTCATCTGAGACCCCCGCTTTTTCTGCGCTTGACCCAAAACCCTCCTTCTTTTTCCCCCTTCCTTTCTGAGGGTTCCATCTCATTCTCCTTTCCTTTTTTCCCACAAAAGGCCCTATTATCTGACCTTCCTTAGTAGTAGACCCTTTGACCTTTCCCTTCCTTTCTTTTTGCGCCCTGCCTTTCTTGAATCTCAAATTCTCCTGCTCCTGCGCTTTGAATTTTTTAGATCCTCCCCCCAGGCCAAGCCTCGTTTAAAACATTTTCTCCGAACCACCCTGATCCTTTTTTCTCCCGAGTAGAGAAATACAACCTTTTTCCATCGTGCGTTTCCGCTGCCATGGGTCTTTTCCTTTATTACTATTTGGCCAACTATCAGCGGTTCTTCTCCCTCACGCTCCCTTACAACCTCTTGTTTTCCCCAACTCGACGTAATTTCCTGGGATTTTTCCTCTCCGCCGCGAAGGTCTTGGACCCAGACTCCTCCTTATTCTCCCCCGAACATACCTCGTGTTTGAAAGTTCGGCACTTTTCACTTTGAAGCCCCATCCCCTCGTTTCCAATCTCCTTTCTACGTTTACGCGAGAAGTCCGGCGGATGCCATGCTTCCCCCTCAGATACTCGGGTTCTCTAGCCTATGGTTGTTCTGTACTCCCCTGTTTTAATATTTCTTCGAGACGCCCGATCGTTCTTTCCCAAACTTACACGCAAATTTGGGTCATTATTTTTACGCACTCCGGCTATTTCAGGATAGCTTCCCTTTCTCTTGAACCTTTTCCAGTCAGCTTATTCTTAGAGGTGCTTGTGTTGATTCGTCTCTTTTCTACTTTTCCCCCCTTCGCCGCGGCCTCGAGTCTAGTGTTCCTCTTGACCCCCCTCTGACGTTTCCCATTGTCGATCCCCTTATTTTTGGTGTCTTTACACTGTGTATGTTACGCCAGCTTTATTTCTTTGATTCGCCGTCCAAGTTTATGGCCACATCTTCAACGCCTCTTTTTTTCTAGATTTTTTTTACCCGAGTAATTTTCCTACCTTTGTATCCGTCTTGGGCTTGAGATTTCAGCAGATTTCCTCTCCCCTAAGTCTTACTCTTCTTTCACCTCTTCCTTGGTTTCGCCGGCTTTTCGAGGTTTTCATTTTTCAAGTACTTGTAGTAGCATTCTTTTTTTCCAAATCGCTTCAGCCTGGTACTTTTCTACGACACCCAGCAACATCTCCTTTCCCCATTTTGGCTTTTTTTCTTTTTTTTGAGATTTTCGTTTTTGATCATTCCTCTCTGTTTTTGTTCCCACTAGGACATTGAGCTTACGTTTTTAGAGTAATCCACGTCCTGGCTCATTAGGCACACGGCCCCTTCCTTATCTTGGTCTTTCTCTTCTCAGAGCTCTGTATCTTCACTTCCAAGCTTCATATCTCTGGAGCGCGTCCCTACCTGGAATTCCCCATTTTGTCCCTCATTTTTGCCAAAGGCTGACCCCCTTTTCCCAATCTGCTTCCCCCATTATAACCCCGCAGTTACTTTTCCTCTTCCCCCTCTCCAAAATATTTTTACCTTTTTCCCGATAGTACTCTCGATTTTCTTCCCTTAGAGCGGCCCACCCTACACAAGAGCGGGGGGATTAACTAAGTGACTTTTTTTTCAATATTTTGATCGTGCCCTTCACGGTTGGAGCTCCCCTTTTTTTTTGGGACCCTCTTGTTGTTTCACCCTTTGTTTTTACTCTTGGCCTCTTTTGCAAGGGTCCACGGCCTTCAATTTTTCCAAACGGCTATCTTAGTTTTTTGACTTAACCCGTTTTTCTACGGCCTCGGTGACTTTCTTCCCAATTTCTTCCTTAACCTCAGCTTCCTCTTTTTCCACCTTTTCACTCCATTCCATATTAGTGATTTTGATTTTTTTCCCCCGTCCCCTTTCCGGCTTTGGTCTCTACTCTCTTCTTCGTTTCTGAACTTTTTTCGCACGGAGCTTTAGCAATCTTTCCTCCTCCTTTTTTTGACTTCTGCGCTCCCTTTTTTCGGTTTCCTCTCGACCTTTTTCCACGCCAAAACCTCCCCCATCTTTAGAGGCTAGTTTTGAACTCTGGAACCCTTCCGTGGACTTCACTGCCCGCCGTATATCTCCCCCAAAGTAATTTAGTCGCAAAATCCCGAGGCAGAGTTCTTGGATTCCGTAGGAGGATCTTTATCTCCAGACCTGTCCTACCCCAGTCAATGCTGAACTTTATCCCTCGGGGTCATTCTTGAACCTCTTTTCTATGGAAAATGGACACCAACCTCACATGCAGGTCGGTTTTGTGTAAGAAGTCCTCTCCAATTAAAGGTTATTTGTTGTGGGCTCACTTTCCCGCCGATCTCAAGTCCCTCGGGCAGCTTCTGCCCCTCCTCGCTGGTGACCCTTTCCCATGAACTGTTTTTTTTTTGTGTTTTTTCCGCCTTATGGAAGAAATTCCCGTTTGCTTTAAGGGTTTTGACCCTTAAAATCAATGGTCGTTTTCCCCGACGTCCTCTAAATTCTCGGGCTCCCTGCCTTCTTTTGGTTAGGTGTGTTAGCCTTGCCTTATCTTTGCAGCACTTAGGCTCCTTTTCTGAACCTCAATACTCTTCAAGCCCTTTTTCAGTCGTAACACACCCAGGATGCCTCCCTAATTTCCACGTTCACAAGACTATTTTGCTCTTTTTTTTTTTTTCCTGAGCCTTCGCTATCCCGACTTTCCAGCTGGGCCCATTTTTTTTCGGCCCTTCGTTTTCAATATCCAAGCTTCTGAAATCGGCATCGCTCGAGCCGTCATTCTACTTCTTTTCCGCAACACCCATTCTGGGGTTTGTCTTTTTCCTTCCCAGCCACTTTTCCAGTTTACTTTACCCCCGGACTGCCTTTTTGATAACCCCTTTTTTATGAGGACGTCCCCCCATACCCAAAAGGAAGTGTACTATAATTTTTACTTTAGTCTTTTATGATTTCTCGATATGACTCTGTTCCTGGAGGATTGGATTAGTTTTTCAAATTTTGATATAATGGGGCATACGAATCAAGCTCGCCCCTAGTTTCCTGGTTGACAGAGCGTTCCTTTATCCCTTCTGGTATATGTTTGTAAGTTTCATGATTTTTTGACCTCTTGGGCTGAGTTCCCTCCTAGGATCTTTTTCCGACGTGATAGGGCTTATGTATCATCATTGTTTCGTCATTTAAGACGTTTTTTCGAGATTCTTCCCAACCCTTCCTTTTTGAAGGTTTTTCCCCTTATTCTTTTTTTCGTACGTTTTACGGTGGGAACTCTTTTGTCCCATTGCAGATTTTTTGTCTTTCGACCCCCTTTGTTTTTTAAGGTTGGCAGGTTCCCCCTCCCAACGCCCGGACTCTCTCCCCACCGGATTCGTGCTTCGGATTCCACAAGTCTTTGATTGATTTTTTTCGCCTTTCGCGACCCTTTCCTCTTTTTCCTTTCTGACAAGCAATAGCCTCGACCTTTTTCTTTATCAGTTTATCGCTTCTCTCTCTGCTTGTTCTTAAGACCCTACGATTTTCACTATGTTCGGATTCTCTTTTTTTTTCCCCCTGCCTCTCTCTTTTTCCCCTCTTAACGCGCGTGTTCCAGATTTTGGTTTCCCTTCCTACCCCTATTACCCTCCCTATGACTT
>Ga0179593_1691114_pt1 | contig 28608 bp, 32 predicted proteins | sample CZODoug2_1_08_16_FD_185931 | JGI IMG/M metagenome (GOLD analysis project Ga0179593, IMG submission 185931) | Vadose zone soil fungal communities from Angelo Coast Range Reserve, California, USA - CZODoug2_1_08_16fungal (PacBio error correction) | ecosystem: Environmental > Terrestrial > Soil >... | reverse complement strand
TGTGTCTGATTATGACGTACTTCGAGGTCGTCTCCTTTTGACCCTTTGCCGTCTGGCTTAGTTAGGGGCGGCGTCACCGTGGTCGTGTGCAACGACGGCCCCTGTTTAAGCGGCCTTGAGATCCCCACTTTTCCCCCCTTTCCTCATCCTCCGTGTTGTGGAGACCTCTCTTTCTCCCCCGTTGTTGCTCGCGCTTTCCCTTACTTTTTCTTTCGTCGTGTGCAAACGTTTGTGAACGCCGACCTAATTGTCGTGACTCACACGGTCTTCCGCATCGTCCCCTTCATTCACACCCCGGGGCGTTCTCCCCCTGGGTTCCTAGGCCGACCCTCTATAGCGAGGAGTCGTTTGCGCGCGGTTGATCCTTTACTCCCACCCCTGCGGTTCCTATTTGGCGCGTTTCTCCCTACAAGCGCGCTATGACACTTAATGCCCCCCGGAAAGTGTTCGTTGTTTACCGAACGTTTTTTGCAAGCAATCAACACTGTTTTGGCGGCAAATCAGACGGAGTTCAGCCCTCCCCCCACATTGCCATTTCCCTTTCGGAAACAGGAAGAACTTGATATTTCCTTCCGTCAACCTCAATGCTAATCCATGGACCTTTTTTTCGCGCCGGCGCGATGTTTCTTTGCAGCCTTTTCCCGCGTGAGCAACCAGCCTCCACTTAGGCCGAGAACGGGTCAGATTTCAATTGATGGAAGGCCTCCGTTTCCGATAAGAGACCCCCCCCAGTTGAACACCTTCTGGACCAACCTCGTTCTTCTTTTTGATTTCAATATGGACCCCCCCCCTAACCTTCACTGTCACTTCAGGCGTGCTGCAAACCTGCGGTTTTCCAATCTCGTTTTTGATCCAGAGGCCTACCTCTGGCGAACCCGGGCGTCTTCCAATTTGTCGAGCTGCTTTGTCGGTCACTGGCGGAACGTTTTTACTTTTGTTTTTTTAAAGTTCTTTTTTTTTTTTCCCCCCTTTGATGGATTTACGTCTTCCAGTGAAAAAGTAGGGTGCCTTTTCCGAGCGGGTTTTTCCATCAATCGGGGACCACCTTTTGCCCATGTAAATTTACAAATTTTTTTTCCAGCCTGTGTGCTGCATGGTTTTTGTTTTGGCAGTTTTCCGGCTTTGGAGACGCCGCCTCCTTTAAGTCCCACAACCTCCCGGGACTACCCAGCCCAAAACATATTGAAAAGGACCCTTTTTTTTCTTGACGTACGGGTAGAAGAAACTCTCTCGATTTCTCCAGGATTCGACGGCTGTCGCTTCGACAAGCCGTTCTTTTCTTTTCTGAAAACATCTTCAGGGTCCACTCCCTTTGGACCCCTTTTTTTAACCCCACCCCCCCTTTGTGTTTTCCGGTTTTTAGGAGACTTTAGTGAAGCCCCAACCGCCCCCCTTTATTGGATTTGATCACGCCTCCTCAGCGGTAATCTTTCATTCTGCGAGCATCCCGATCGGGGCTTGCCGGTTCGATACAAAAACACGATTCGCTGAGTTTTTTTGTTGAGTTTCATCCCGGGTGTGTTGTACGGACTCTTTTATGGACTTGGCTACGGTCTTTTGTTCTTGGCGACGTGCTGTCGATCTCCTTCGTCACAACAATTTTTCGGCAGTTCTCGACCGTCTCTCTTTCCCTATTTCAATCCCAATCCAAGTTTTCCCCCACTTTGAAGAAGTTCCCGCCCCTTGTTTCTCCTTCCTCGTTGTTTTCGAGAGATGCGCGGTGCCCTGAGGCTGCCAGGGTGTGGTTGTTGCCAATCTGTACAATCGACTTTTTTTTTTTGATTTCCCCCAATATTTCTTGTGGGCGGAATCGCTCCCCTTTCTATGTCGAAGCCGATCCCGGACGCACATCGTCGGCCCAATTCAGCAACCTCGTCCGCATTGTATTTGCCCCGTTTTTTTTCAGGGTTTTCTCGGATCGTCTGCTCCCCCCCCGGTGACTATTTCCGACTGGATCCTGCTCAATTGACGCTCTTCCCTTTTTGGGGCTTCTTCTCCGGCGGGCATTTTCGATTTTTCAAGACCTTCTCACCCCCTCACCTTTCGATCAGTCGCATCTGTTTTCTCAGTCGGTCGACATTTTTCCCTTCAAATCCTCAAATACTCCCAACGGCCCGACTTTCTTTTTTCTAGGGTGATTTTTTCGTGGAAGTTTTTTGGTTTTTTGGCTGGTTCCGACGACTGTGTTTCTCCTCTTTTCAAAGCTGCCCCCCCCCAGGAACAACAGAGGTTCTTTTTTCAATTGCAATTTTTTCCCCTTTTTTTCCAGGGCTTGTTCCGCTATGGTCCTAATACCCCTTCTTCTGGACGCGCACCCTACCCTTCCAATTTCAACGCCTGCCCCCCCAGGAAGGTCCCTTCTTTTTTTGATTTAACGGACCTTTATCACTTTAGTGCGCAATTTTTGCCTCTCGCGCTTTTTACAACACAATTGTCCCCGCGGCCCGTGTCCTGACATGATTTTGCCTACGTTCTCTTATTGTGCGCCGCTTACCTCCGCACCGCTTGTGTGACAGTGAATTTTTCTTTTGTCCAGCTTGAAATCCCCTTCCCCCTTAATCGCTTTTGGTACATGTCTTGTGGGGTTGGGGCTCTTTGGGGTCTCCCCTTTCACGGTACTTTCCTTTCCCCCTGAAATTTTCTTTCGTGCCTTTTCTCGGCTTTTCGGCGGGTTTCCCCCTTGGACAGGATGGCTGCAGTATCCTCATTTTCAGCGTTATCCCCCACTTAGCATGGGCAGATTTTCTCTTAGCTTCACTCCAAGTCTTTTCCGACGGGAACTCTTGCCTTCGTTTTGGGGTGAGCTCCTGTGGTCCTAGCCATTGTGCCCTGTCCTGTCTCCTCCAATAGAAAAGAGTGACTCGCCCTAAGCCTGCACTCCTTCTTCGTTGATGATTTCCCTTCCCCTATGCGCGGCGTGGCTCCTCAGACTCTCCCAGGACTTTTGTTACCGTCCCATTTTTTCAAGTCTCCCCCGCTGTTTTTTTTCCCTTTTCTCCGCATCAGCGATTGTCTCCTTATGAGAAACCCCGTACCTCTGAATTCCTTTGTGTTCATGCCATTTCTGAGTTAGTCGCGCGAACTTTTTCAGTTTGGCGGCGCCATTTTCAACCAGGGCGCGTTCTTTCTTGCACGCCGTCCATCGTTTAATTCCGAACTCGCGAGTCTCTCCCCGAAAGACGGGTTCGGCGCCTTTGTAGAGAGATCTTATTTTTTTGCGTGCGTTCGTCTTGTTGCCCCTGTCCCTTTGCCAAACGATCTGCCCGGCTTCCCCCGCAAGAATTAAAAGGTTCGGTTCTACCGAAGTCGTCATAATGGGCTTGGAAAAACCAATTTTATTTTCCCAATTTTACACTGGGTATCCATCTTCCTCCCAATTATAGCGCTGAGTTGGCCGGTTCCGGCGCGTGGACCTTTCCAATCCCCACCCCTTTTCTTGGCCCCTACTAAGTTGGTTTCCAATTCTCCCTGCCTATTCCCACCTCCCTTCTCTATGGCGGATTTGTTCGTGCTACAATCTTGCTTTGCCCTCCTAAACTTACTGGTATTCCGGCACTCCCCCTCTAACATGGAGTTCTTTTGCAAACCTGCCCTTTTTTCCCTCCGGCTGAAACAGTACACTAAGCTCGCGCAACCCCTCAACAATAGGCCCCATGGCATTTAATTTGCGCCTTCTCTTTTTTGATAAGGCTTCCATATGGCCATTTCTGAGAAACCCCTCTTACACCTTCATTCTCAGCCTGCACGATCCATGGAAAGGAAAAAGGCAAGTTTCCAGTACTCCCCCGCACACAACCCCAAGAACCCATCTGGTACCCCAACTCTGATTCTAGATGGTAAGCCCAACGGGCAAATTTTCCCCCATCCCATTCGGCCAGACGCGTTCTCCTTGGCTTGAAGTAGGCTATAAGAGCTTTCCCGATGTCCTGTCCCTTTCCCGTTTTTTCTTTTCAAGTTGTCGTTTATCTCTTGGTTCGCTTTTCCCACTTCTTTTCCGTTCCCCCTTGCTGTGCGCTAAAGACCGGTTTATTTCTCGTTATTTTCTTTTGCCCTTTTTCCCCCCCTTAGGTTTTGCCTCTTACCTATGCGTTTTTAGGGTTTCCTTTCTTTTCCCCACTCCACCCTGCCATGAAAATCCCTTGAGCCCTTTCCCAAATTTCACTCAAGCCACTTTGTTGTGTCCCCTCTTTTTTGTTTGGCAGCTTTGCCTTTTGAAGCCGCATTATGGTTCCAACATTGAATAAATCCCCGTCAAAACCTTCGAAACAATTTCCTTTTTCGTTGTTGACCTCTGTTCTTTCTGTTGAGAAGAAAACTGCTCCTGAGCAGCTACCAGGATCAGGTTTTTTTTTAGTTCCCCCTGGTATTTGATTTTTCCAAAAGCTTCGGTCACTACTCGGAGAGAAGACTTTGACGTTCTTTTCCCTGGCTATTTACAGTCGGAAATCCCCTTCGATGCGAGCATCCCTTTTCTAAGGGCGGCGTCCCTTTTTTTACTAACGGGACGCACCCCAAGATTCGCGTCTTTTTGGATTTGTGATTTTTTCTTTCCTACTGATTTTTCCTTCTTTTTGACAGTGCCGCCCCCCCTTTTGGAGTGTCGATTGTTATTTTCCCTTTTAATACTTTTCGGGGGATCCGATGAGAGCCGTCCTCCTGTCACTCCCCCCCAACTCTCACCCCCCACAACCCCCCAGCGTCAGTCTCTGATGTTTCCCGCATCTTTTTCTCCTCCTCCTTTTTTTTTCTCGCGGTCTCTTTTTCTTTTGTCAAATTGGTTGGCCTTTGCTGCACTCCATAGCCCATTTTCTGTCTTCGGACTCCAGCCCAACTTATTTCCACCATGGGAGGGCATAGACAGCACTCCAATATCCTCAGTCATCCAACTCATAGTTCGTGGACCAGTCTTTTGTTACAATCCACTCCTCTTGGTCAAACCGAATCTTTTTTAGCCTTTTTCTTGGTGACTTCCTTTCCGGGACTGCTCGTCCTCTTCTGTTAATATTTTCCGCTATCAAGTTTTCAAATCATTCATTTTCATCAGGCTTCCCTGTCCTTTTTTTCCCCTCCCTCTAAATTCTGCATTGTTCTTCTCTTTTCCGACCTCCGTCTCATCTTAGCTTGAGGCTTATTTTGCATTCCTTTTTTTGACAGCAAATAACTTAACAACCTTTCTTCCCCATTTTCTTTTGCTTTTTTCCTTACGGATGGTGTTCTGGTCTCGCTGCGTCTTCACGTCGCAGGGCCACATCCAACCCACAATCGTCTTACAACACAGGCTGTTCTCTGACACTGGCCCTTTTCCTCCCATTTCTTTCCCCAATGGTGTTCCCCGGTAACGAACCCTTTACCAGGACCATCCTTCTGCGCCCCCTTCCCCCCATTGCCCGTCACGGCCGCCCCACATCACCTGTCAATCAGCTTCTGGCTAGCCTTACCCCTTAATTTTTCCAGTTTTTCTTAAATCCTCCGATCCCTACACACTTTTTCAAATTTTCGCCAGTGTCAAGAGGACGGACCGGTCGGGTAGCCCCGCTTCGAGATTGATTCCTCCTCTTGTCCTCCGACTGATTTGTGTGTGAAGGTGTTCCAGTTGAAATCCCTTCACCGCTTTTTTATTTTTATTGTGGTTTTTTTTGTGTATCGCCTTGTTCCATCTGTGTCACATCAATTGGCGCCCCTGAAGGATTGAATAGGCGGGTCTTCTCTGGCTGTCCTTCGGCTTACCTGAGAAAAGTATTTCAGCTCCCCTGTGTCGCCTCCGAAAAACTCGTTAGGTTTTTTTGGTCAGTTAGGATTTCTGTGAAATGCAAGTACTTTGTACGCTTTTCCTTGGACCAAATTTGGGTTGGAGGTCCTTAGAACTGTGACTTCTTTATCGAATGTCCCCCCCCCCCCCCTTCCCCCATGTTGCTTTATTTCCCTCGCCCCGTGTCGGTCTCCCCCATACCCCTGTCCTCAGGAGTTCTTTTTCTCGTCGTTATACTTTGCTTCGTTCCATTTCACTTCCCCAGACTTTAGGAGTATTTGGGTCTAATCCTCCGCGCGCCCCACCCTCAGTGATATAGGGTTGTCGCTGGAACCCCCCCGTTGGCCACCCTCTTTTTCCCTGCCCCTTGTTTTATCTGTATGTCCTTCTTCGACGTGTCCCTTGAAGTTTTTCGGATTCAATTAGGTTTTTTTCCCCTTGGCGTCTTCCTTTGCACTCCGCATGCTTTGCACCACTTTCTCCGATTTCTTTTTCGACGTCCTTTCCAAACCTTTGATATATTATTTCCCTACTCCTTTTGTTGAGATTCCCCCTTCCCGGGTTTGCTTTCGTCGCCCTATTCACTTGGTTCCCCTGCTGCCTTCTTCCCGAGTTGTTTTTGAACCCTACTTTTGCGCGCCAGACTTTCAAAGGATCATTTCGGACTCACCTCGTGTTTTTTTTCTACTGGGCCCCCAAATTGCTTTTCCTCTGTTGCAGTTAAAGGGGTTCCCTTAGTCCCTCGGTCAGCGGCGTCAATTTTCTTTTTTCGACTTGAATCCACCCCGGGACCCCCTTTATCTTCGTCTGTTTTATTTGTCCCCCATCCCTCATTCAGGCCCTTTCTATTCGAGGTAGTCTGAACGCGTTCACTTTTGCAAGCCCCTACCGGACTTTCTTTTTAACTCCTACTTTTCACATTGGAGCTCCGCAAACAGGGCCCCCCAACCCTTCCTTTTTTCAATACTTTGATTGATTCCGAACCCAGCTTTGTACTAATCCATTCCCCCGTGTTTTTTTTTTTTTTCTCGCCTTCGAGGTGTTCTTTTTGGAGCCATCCTGTTCCCGAGCCCCTATCCTTTTTGAGCAAGGAACTGATCCCCTTTTTTCCGTCTTCGTCTTTCTCCCCGTTCTATACCTCCCAACCCCACCTGGGTCTCCCCAAGAAGGAGTATTTGGATGGTGATCCCCCCAGATGGTACCCCCTTTCCCCTTTCCCTTTTTTCACCCCCGCGTGCGGCACAATTACTTGCGGCAGCCCCCCCTTTACCCTTGACTCCTCCGATCAGAGCATATGTCGTCTTCCGCGGCGTTACACACTTTTTGAGCGCTTATTCAGGGTCAACCCTTTAATTCGGTTCTATCTGTCAAGCCTCCCCCAATCCCTGCGGGGTCTGTTCCGGTTTTTCTGGCCTGATTTGACTTTACCATTGAAAAAGCTTTTATCGGCATGTGTCCTCTTTTTTTCCCATCATCGGGTGCCTGCAACCTTCCTTAACTGCCCCATTTCGAAGCTCTCCTTTGTCGCGTTTGGTTGGCCCTTTTGCCCTTTCCCCTTGCGTTTAAGTGGCCGCCTTTCTCGACCCAGCCCCAACCCTGGCCCCCTTCCCCGACAAAAAATTTTTCAAGGAAATTCCCTTCCTGTTATGTTCCTTTTCCCGAGGAGAAGAGAAACCCTTTCGATTTTTTTTTCCTCTACAGGATCGCGTGCTTTTTCTTTTCTCTTCCTCCCAAGCAGTTCTTTTTCAGGTCTTGTGCAACCGGTAAACGTTCATGAACCCTCTCACCTACACCTGATGAGCTTTCCCCGACTTCCAGTACGTCCCCCTGCGTATTCCTTTCTACCTCTCTGGGGGTCGCGTTGACGGCTACAATCTTTAATACCCCACCGATTTTTTGTGGATTTTCCAAGTTATCTATTTCCGGCCGCTTGGATACCTTTAACTCCATATTTTCCTCCTTTTGTTTTATGCAGCCCATGCCCGAAAATATTTGGTGTGGTAGAAGCTTCTGACTCTTGACATATTTTACCCCCCCCGTCCCCCTTTGAAGCCGTTCCCAGTCTCGATTTCCCTTCTATCTATTTTCCCTCTTTTTGATGCCTAGGTCTGCATGGAATGCCGGTTTCCCCCCTTTTTTTTTTTATTTGATTGAGGTTCCCTGTCACAATAGCCTGTCGTTTCCGACGGACCGCCCCTTTAGAGTAACCTTTTTTTTTACCCCTTCCGTCGCCCTTTCCCAAGCTTAGCCAACATTCCCATCCAAATCGTCATTTGGATGACAATCCCCCGCAAATCGCGCATCTTTTCTTAGGCAGTTTGATTTTCGGGTGAATCTCCCAGGATGTTAGCAATCGCAGTTGACTCTTTATAAAGCTGTTAATCACGTCATAAGTTGTAGTTTCTTCTACGGCGGCATTTGACCCCTTTTCTTTTCCATACCTTCTACCCTTAGTGTCTTCTCCCTCTGACTCTTTCTAGAATGGGAGCTGCGGGTGCCTGTTTCGCCCTTCCTCCACATAACGATGTGTCCCCCCCTCCTCTTTGAGACGTGAGAATCTATTACTTCATTGCTTCGAATGAGGTCCTTTACGAGCTTGCCACATATTTCCCCCAATCGCCAGCGACACCCTTTATTCGTGACACTTTTCCCCCAATAATGGCGTCCGATGATGGCCAACGACCTCCTCGGACCAGAGGCTTCACCCTACTTTCCCTCCCCACGGCCCTTTCCCTAACTGCCAGACCCTTTATTAGCGCTTTAAAGGGATAACGGCGTTTTTCACAGCCCAATAGTCCCAATGGTTAAAAGCCCTTCTTTTTGGAACGTCCTTCTATGATTCCATTACGTCCTTCTTTATGCCGCGTTCATTTCCCGCCTTGCTTGCTTTTCCCTTTTCCCTGTTACGTGGCCTCCCATCCCCTCCAACAATCCTCAGCTTTTTCAGCCCCGATGGTTTCTTCTGGTGCTCTCTGCCTTTTGGTCGCCCTTCCCCCTTTCAGTGCCCCCCTTCCTTTCCGTTTTTATAGGTTCGATGTCGGCGGGTTCTTTTTTTCCCCAGGATGGCTCAGGATCACACTCTCTGGACGCGCCACCTCGTTTCTGGATTCCCCCTTCATATTTTTTATTATTTTCGGCGTCAATCTATTTTCGACGGGTAACGATTCCTTGGCTGTTTTCGGCTGTCTTCCCTTTGTCTAGTTTTGGCCTCCTTCCGGTCCGGGTATGCGTTTCACTAGCCTGTGTCCGGTCGAAACCTCCCTTCATTTGCGTTTGGACCGTCGGATATTGCGGCGCTTTCCTTTTGCAGACGCGCCATCTTCGGATTACTTGTGTCCCGACCGTGGTGGGAGTTCCAGTGATTTTCCCTCCCTGCCTCAGCGCTTCTTTTTTAGGGTCTTGGCCTAGGAACCCTTTCCTCCCAGATGACAGCCCCCCTCAGGAACCATTGTGCTTTTTCGTCGCTTCCTGGCCTTTTCTGGCGGCGCACCTTAGTTGTTAGTTAACCTTAGTCTTCTGCCCCATCCCGGGAACCCCTCGCCGCGCAGACCCCCCTTCCCCGAGTTTCATCTTTTCTTTCCTCTTTGTTGTTTGTTGAGATCTATCCTTTTTCGGCGTATGATCTCGGCTCTTTGGTGCCCGGCTCTGCCTTTGCCTCAGCCGCCGTGAACGCCGACCTTTCAGACTTCAAAGTTCTTCCCCTCGTAAAGTATCCTTCCTACACTTTTTCCTTCTGTTCAAGCTTTCCCTTGTTTTCCTTTCCCCAGCCATATTCTTTCGGAGGAACCTTGCTTTTCCGTTCACTTCCCCACCCTTGGTCCTTCTCCCTAATTTTCTGTTTATCGCCACGCGCGTTCCCCTTTCCCCGTCCTTTCTGTGATTGCTTCCCGTTTTTTACCTCTTCACTCTTTTTTGCAAGCACTCAGAACGGCCTACCCCGAATTCACCGTTTCAGCCCGCCTGCCCACCCTCTCGTCCCCGGCTTAATGAAATATGTGATTTTTTCGTACCAGTCCCCTCCAATGCGAGACTCCATGCACCCCCCTGAAGTTTTTTCCCCCTCGCGATGTGTGCCTCTTTCCAGCCATCCTGGTTTCTGGAGAACGCCGATTCAATCCGGACGAGTTACCCCCTTCCCACGTCAAGTGTCTTTCAAGTGCTCTCCGAGCCCCCCCCAAGTTTTTTTTTTTTCTGAAAAGCGTTGTGCTTTTCATTTTTTTTTTTTTGTGTGTGGCTTTCCTTTCAGCTGTCCCACCGGCAACTTCCCTGCAGCGTTAACAAGGACGGCGGCAGCCCCATCTCTGGAGCTTATCCCTATCTTGTAGGTAGTCCTCCTGGCGATCGTCATTTATGCTTGTTTTTTTCATGCGCGCCGTATTGTCGTTTCCCTTTCGCCTCCTCCTTGTCTTTCCGTGAGGCCCCTCCTTGTGACGTTGAAAGTGAACCTGGGCGCGGCCTCTGGTCGAATTGTATACTCGGGACAAGCCATTGCAATTTCAATTGAAAATTAATTGTCACCTCTGATTTTCCGTGTGTCTCTGGCTCTTTTGTTTTTTTGGTTGCCCGGGCGAGGTCTGCTCCGAAGAATTCGGCCACCTCCCTGGAATCTTTTCCCCAACCCCCCCCACTCCGAAAAGGTTCTGTGTGGACTTCGTATTTACTTTTTTGCGAAGAAAACCTGTCTCGATTTCTTTCCCATTTCTTCTCTGTCTCGTCGAGCTTTCTTTGAGAAGGTCTTCAATCTTCAGTTCAACCTCGTCTTTTTAGAAAACCCACGATTTTTTTAGTTCCTTTTCCAGCCCGTCCAGTCTTCCATTTCTTTTTTCCGTCCTCCCGATTCCCCCCCCCCCCCCCCTTCAGCGCTTCACCATGTTTTTTAACCGGCCGACCCCTTCTTCGACTTGGCTTTGGATTTTCTCTTTCCTGATTTTCCGCGTCTTTTTGGCTACGGATTAGAAATATGGTCTGAATTCGGTTTGCCGCCATGTTACTGTCCTGGGGGAGACTCGTATCTCGTCTCACTCATTTGTCCTCTCTTCACATTGCCCCCTATTTCCCTATTTCCTACTCTTCCCTTAAGACTTTTGGAAGCTTCTCGAACAGGTTTTTCCGATTTCACTCCCCCCTGACACAACCGTCAGTCTCGCTTTCAACGCGCATCTTCTGTCTCCTCCTTCCGTTTTTGAGAGTTTTCCGCTGCCCATCCGGATCGGCTTCAAAGTGGTTTTTTTGATGTGTTTCTGACAACTCGTCACCATCCTGGTCGAGATATAGGCCCGCCGCCCCTATTTTTCGAGTAACTGAATCGACATCCCCCCGAACATATTGCCAGCACTCGAGCCCCCCCTCTTCCGTTTCATCTTCGCCTTATTATGTCCCCAAAGGTTTTTTTTTGGGTGTGTTTGGGAACCCCGGCCCCAATCGCGATCGTCTTCCCGGCCCGGTGATTTTAGTTTTGACCTTCCCCTCCGGATGCCGCCTTCAGGTGAAGATTTCCGTACTCGCCAATCCCACGATCATCAGTTTTTTTTGGCTTCTCCGCATCTCGTGTTTGAAGAATTTTTTTTTCCCGATTCTTCAAGACCTTCTTGTTTTCGCGACCGGCCCCTCGTCGCAATTCGAGTTCTTACCCGTGACAGCAGTCCAAATTCCACAGGCCTAAGCCTTTTTTCTTATTTTTTTTGCGTGGAAGTTTTCTTCCCTTTTTTGGCTTTTTTTCCGACTGGCCTTTTCTTACAATAGAAGTGTCCCCATGACAAAACCACCTCTTTGAACCAACTGAGGATTTTCTTGAAATTCCCCCAATTTTTAATTTGCCTTTCTTTTATGATGGCCCCCACCCTCACCCTCCTCTTCCCTCTTTCTCCCCCTATTTCCTAACAGTTCACGTGAAAGTTCAATCCCGGCACGCTCTTTAGCGGTTGTCTACAGGTCTCTTTTTCCAAAAGTGCGCCCCCCTCAGACACCCCCGCGCTTTCCAAAATGTAAAACGCGAACGTTGTCATCGGTCCCTGTTTTCCCGTCCATCCCTAATCCTCCGGTTCCCTGAACGCACGCTTTTTCAAGTGGAAGGTGCCCGGTCATTATCATCCACCGCCACCCCCCCCCGCTTTGGTCAGCCGATTTTTTCCTTTTCGTTGGGGTCTCGTATCGTCCCCCCCCCCCGGTGTGCGCCCACAGGTCAAGTGCAGCTTGTCTGCTCTGATTGATTTTCCTCGGCGGCATGTCTTCTGAGCCCCTTATCCCCTCGAAGGAGCTCACATGTCGTTTCTAGTAGCATTTTTTTTCTGATTTTTCCCCCTTGCCCCGCTTTTCCCCCAGGATTTACTTTTTACGGGTAACGGATTTTTGCTTTTTTTTTTTTGACTCTCCTTTCGGTGCGTTTGACGCCAAGGTCAGTGTATTCTAAGATTGACTTTCGCCCCCTCGCCCTAAGGAGCGCCTGAAGGTAACCCTCGAGGTGGCTCTTCAGTACGCGCCAGCTTTTATTGGTTCTTTGGGAGTTCAAGTATCCCCGCCACTTTTATTCCCTCAGCGCTCTCTTCTTCCCCCCTGCCCAGGACCCCCCTTTTTGGTGCCACCAGTCCTCCGAACTTTGGGTTCACTGCCCAATTATTACTTCGGATCCGGCCTGAACTTTGAACTTTTTCCCAAATTCGGGTCGTCGTTCCCCGGGCTCGTCCTTCACCTGCCCTTCCTTCCTCGGCACCCCTCGCCCCCTTTGACCGCCGGAAATAACCCTGTTTTTTATCTACTAGTTGGTATTTTTCAGAGCGCAACCGTATCGGACTTTTTTTCGCGCGTCGGAAGTGTTTTCCTCCGGTTTCCAACGAGGTCTCTTTTGAACGCCGCCCCCTCCAGACTTCAAGGTTCCGGCCCGCTGAAGAACTCGATATGCACAACCCTGGCCGTTTCCTCTGGGTTCCACTTGTCACGCCTCTCTCTTCTTGAGTACTCCCAGTTGTGCGCGCGTTTCCTTGACAACTCCCTTGAGGGACTCCTAAGTCCCATTGCGTTTTTCCCGCCCACGCGTGTTCCCATTTGCCCCCGTTTTCTTTCTGGCCCCGTGGTTCGTTTTCTGGCATCTGCTAGTCTTTATCATCCCGGGACCCGCGTTTGGTTCCCTCCCCGAAATTCCTTTGGATTCACCCTCCGGCCCATCGTCCCGCGGAAACCCATTACGGTGATTGCAGCTGTCAAATAATTTCCCCAGTATCCCCGAAACGACTTTTTTTTTTCGCGTTTGTGATCCGCTCTGTCCCCTTCCTGGCCAGGCCCTTCGAACCCGCGATGAACAATACTATCCCTTTCTTTCCCGTGCCGTGGCATGGCGCCCGTGACGATCTCCCAAACCCCCCCCATCCCCACCATCGTTCCTTTTTCCCCAAAGCGTCGGATGTTTCCTGGTTTCAAAGGGTCCCATTGACACTTGTCCTTTCAGGCGTGCGGCAGGAGCGGCGGCAGCCCCCTCTTCTCGTAGGCGATCTCCTGACCGATTCTTCCCGGACAACGGGTTTTTTCCTTTTTTCCTCGCGCGCGATTTTTTTCAAAATGCGCCCCTTTTTTCGTCTCCCCTTTTTTTCGTAAAGACTGCCTTTCTTGGCGTGTTTACGGTCCGTGGAAATGCCCGTTATAGCTTCTGACTTGGCCATCCTCTCCACAAGGCCCCCTTGCCACTTCGGAAACTTCAACTTTCCTTACGAAGACCTTTGTGTCGCTGGCGTGGCAGCTTTGCCCGGCTACATTTCGGCCCAGCCACTTTTTTCCTCCTTCCACGCAACAACCTTTTCGAAAAGGCCCCTTTCCCTTCTTGACATAGTATTTTCTTCAGGGGCGAAGACCCCCCCCTTTAGAACTCGACTGGGTTTCTTTTTTAGACCAGGATTACTCCTTCGTCGAGTTGACTTGAGAAGGTCCTTTTCCTTTCAGGTCAACGGCGCTTTTCGACTCAGTCCCCACCTTATGAGCGTTCTGAACAGTGGATCGCCCCCTTCCCTGATTCACCCCCTTTGCGCGCAGTCCCTCTCGTCACCGCGCCGGATCACCCTTTTTTCTAAGGAAACAACCGCTTGTTGGCGTTTTTTTCATCCCCTTCCACGTCTTTTTTCGGCCATTATCCGTTGGAGACTTCTCACTTTGCTTCCCCTCTGCCGCCATTCCTCGAAAAAATATTGTCGGGGCTCTCTATCCTTCAAGGTTCTTGTTCCCTTTAACTCCCAAATCCCTCCCCCCCACTTTGAAGCCGTCTCGATGGCAGCGCGCATCCGCCTCACGTGTTGTTGTTCTCTCCGCCGGCGTTGACATCTGCGTTGACGTCTTCCCTGGTCGGGGATTGTTCCTTTCAAATATGTTGCACATTCTGATCTGCTTCCGCTTCCCCCCCCATAATCTCTGATTAACTGCGGCATCGCCCTGCGCGCCAATATTGTCTCAGCTTCGCCAACGTCAGCTTCCTGAAAATCGTTCATTTTTGAAAATCCCTCCAGCAAAATTCTTGTTGTCTTTTCGTTCGAGTTCGCCCGGATTGGATCTTCCTCCAAAGCGCGGTGAAGCTTTACCGTCTTGGATCAAATCACGCTCTCCTTCCGGTTTGGGCTTTTGGAGCCTCTCGGTGCCCCCCCCCTCACCACCCTCCCGAGGGGGGAACCGCACTTGTCTATCGAGCTCGTCTGGTAGTTGCAGTCGGGTCGCCCCTTTTTTCTTATACACGTGACTCCCACGAGTCCATCGAATGGAATTTTCGAACCTTTTTGCGTGGAAGTTTATCTGGCTTTGAGGAGGCGTCTCTCGCGGGCAAAGATGAACCAATTTCTCACAAACAGGGTGCTTCCCCCCTTTGCAATTTCCCTTTTTTCCCCTTTCATGCCTTTGCACTGATGATGGCCCAACTACCTCCCCCTCTCGGTACCCGATGCGAACCCTACTTCTTTTTTACAACGTCACGGCCTAACCACCCGTGCCAGACCGGCTCTTTTATTGCACTAATTTAGACCGGCCACCTTTCTCTTGACGACCCCCTTCTCTTCTTCGGACAAATTTGAAAGCGCTTGACGACTCTATAAAACGTCCAAGCCGTTTCTTTTTTTTTCCTTTGCCGCACGACATGTCTTGACATTTCCGTGGGCTGTAGCTCCCTTTTAACCCAGACTCACCCCCCCCCTACTTGTAAATTATGGTGTTATGGGTGACCGTTTTTTCTGTCCTTTCCACTGCCGTGCCCTCCCCCTCGTGCGCTTCGATGGATCTTTGTTCTCACTCAGGCGTGTTTAGGCTTGCCCTTTTTTTTGATAACAACGCTTGCCTTCAGTTCTTTTCATCTCTCTCTCATTTTAGGCGAGTCTTCCAAGTTTTCTTTTCCTTCCGGGTAACGTCTTTTTTCCTTGGGACTTTTTTCTTTTTCTGACTCCCTGTGAACTTTTTTAGTTGCCGCCATGTCCTTTATTTGCCCGCAAGAGTGACTTTCGCCCCCCGAACCCGTTCAGTCTTTGTCTTATGGTTCCTTTGCGTTGAAATATGCAGACTCTACGCCTTAGGATCTTCACGCCAGGGGTGGGCAGTCATGCTCTCTTCTCCGCCGTCGCTTTGTCTGCCCTATTCCAGTAAGATTGGGCCCCCTATTTTTGTTCATGCACCATTTTTAGTCGCGGCCGGAACCTTTATCGGCGCCCAACTGAGGTTTTCTGGGATGTCTTTTTGCCACCGACGTTTTTCACCACGGCCGAATTCTCAGACGCCCCCTACTTCTTCTCTCTTTCCCCTCAACGTTTGTTGTTGTGTTGTTTTTTGATAAGAAACCTATTCGTCGTTCGGTCTTGTCCCTTGCGCTGCGCTTTCCCTGAGGAAGAGCCAGGTTTACCCCCGACCTAATTTTTCTCTTTCCCAAAGGTTCCGTCCCCGAATCGAAGTCTTTATCTGGGCATGAACACCCTGGGCGTAATGGTGGCCCCGTTCAGTCCTCTTTCCCCTATAGCGCTGATGCGTCAAGTGGTGCGCTCGGTTCCCTCCCTTCCCCCTTCTTCCCAGATCCTAAGTTTCCCTTACATTGTTCGCAACCTCAATCGCCCCCAATTCAGCCCCAGCTCCTGACTTTTCGAAGGGTTTCCCTCCGGCCGATTTCGTGCGAGTGCGAGCAACATCCCTCACGGGCCATGGCTTTAAATGAACACTGGATTCAAGCCCGCAACTTTTTTCCCCATTTGCCCCATCACCGGCTTCCCCATAATTTGCTTGACTCTCCTCCGCCAAAAACAACCCCAAAATAATCCCCCCTCCAATTGAGAATACATTCCCATTCGCGGCGCGCTTTTCCCTAATGGCTCTGCCTCCTCCTGGACACTTTTTTCCTCGAGAACCGCTACAATTCAGGCGGCCTTGCACGATCCCCTTTTTCCGGCAAGTGACCGTGCCTGCGTTGACCAGAGCCCAACCAACTACCCACCATCTTTTTTCCCTCCCGGAGGATTGGTGCTTTTTTCTTTCCGCTGTGCCCACCCCCCTTTCACCTACAATGTTCACCCCTCCTCCCGGTTGCGGCAAGGAAGCGCGACAATAGACGTTTTTGAATAGGCGATCCAGTCTATTTCTGTACGGACACGTTTTTTTCCCAATTTGTCTGCCGCGCCCTGGGTCTTTCAAACGTCTCCTGGCGTTATACCTTGTCCGGCCGCTACAGAAGTTGGAAGGAGGGATTTACGGTCTGACTAAACCTTATGTGCGCGGTTGAGGTTTTTTCGTTGGCCAACTTTTCCACTCCCCTTGACAATTCCCCCCAAATTCCACTTCCCCACGAAGATCCGCCTGTTGTTTTCGATTTGTTTAGCAGATTTGCCCCTTCTACCTATCCCCTTAGGACCAGCCCCCCCCGGAATCCCACCCTCCCGCCAACCCCCCTTCGAAAAGACATTCGCCGTTGTTTTTGCGTACGGCTGTCACGGTTGAAAAAGAGGCCCCGGACTTTTCCCCCGGCTTCTTTCTTTTATTTGAGAAGGTCTTCCCCTCCAGGTCCCTCTTCTCTCAGGCTGACCAAGCCCCAACCCAACTGATGAGCGTGATTTTCTGGATTGAATTTTCACTGAAGTTTGCATACCTCTTTTCCAATGACGCCCTCTCCTTTCTTCTAAACCCCCCCTTTAGATTTGCTGGGAGTGGATTTCAGAAGGAAGACCCCCTTTGCCTAGTTTTGTTACGGCTTCTCCCCCCCTTTCCGTGCTGTCAGCCCCTTTCTTAAAAATATTGGCGGATGCTATCAGATTCTCGACCATTTTTCAAGGATTTCACTACCCCCCCCCCGAACAAACCCCATCGCTCTGTCCCGCGCATCTCCTTCTTTGTTGTGTGAGCGTCAGAGAGCATTCGGTGCCATTCCCCCCTTCTGAAGCTTCCCCCCGTGTTTGGGTAAAATTCTTCTGCGTCGAGTAACGGCCACTCTTTTTTTTTTTTCTAGTCCAACATTTTTTGCCTCGACAGCACGTTCTTTAAATTTGTACGACCCAATCCTCGGCGAAATCTTCCATGAAAATCCCCGCAAATCGCTTCTGGTGTTTATTAGGCTTCGCCGGCGCAGGGTGTGTCCGTCCGGATGCCTGCCCACTTCATGTGAATATTTCCGACGGATCTTTTTCTGTGATCAAACTTCCCACCTCCTCATCAGGTTCTGGTTCTTCTCCGGTGGGCATCGTGTTCCCCCTTTTTAGGCCATTCTCCAAAGACTGCTGGTTTTTACCGCCGTCTTTCTTAGATGCGCACTCTCGGTCGCCCTTTTTCTTGTTACGAACAATAACTCTTCCTGCTTTTTTGAAGGCTTTTTGCGTGCAGTTCCCCCTTTTGAGGGTTTTGGTACGAATGAGGTCCCGGCGGCTGCCGTGCTGCCCCAACCAAATTTCCGCCAGCGACACCACCCTTTCCCTTAGTGACAATTCCCCCTTTTCAATTTAATTTTTGATGTTCCGTATTCATGTCCACTAAGAACCCTCTTCCAAAGAGGGAGCACCTCCCTCACTTCATCCCGTAATCCCTTCTCCCGGTTCTTTAGCGGATTCAAGGTTATAACGGCCCCCTTGCAGTTTGACCTCCCCTCGCGCGCTTTCCCAAAAATTGGAAAACTTTGTCGAACCTTGTCAGGCTTGATAGCCTACGTCCAAGTTTGGAGCCGCCCTTTGCAGCCTGCGTGATTGACAGTGAAGGTGCCCGTCAAGCGGAAAGTCCCCTCTCACTCTCCGATTGGTCCCCTCCATTATGGTTGTTTCTTTTTTTTGTGGGATCGTATTCCGCGTGGCGCATTCCCCTTGCCGTGCCTTTCTTTAGTGTTGATCGGACTGCTTTTCTGATTCTCTCCTGCGCTTCCGGATTTTTCAGAAGCAATTTTCCAACACTCGCGTCGTGCTTTCCCCTTCAGGTCGTTTTTCAGCATGGCAGATTGGACTTATTCTTCTTCCCAATCAACTCTTCTGTTTCTGGTGGTACCTCCCCATTTGGTCCTGGTTTGCTTTGTCCTCCCTGTGCCTTTTTTTCAGCATGGGCCGGTTGCTTGACACTCGCACCTTTTTGACTCGCGTCGCCCCCCTTTTTCAGCCCCATTATCCTTTTTTTTTCGGTTTCTGAATCTTGCTCGGCGACCCCTGGGCCAGAATTAGTGATACTGGTCCCTCCCCGGTGGGAGTTAAATTACGCCCCCTTCCGCTCTGTTCTTTCCTTGTAGACATAGGAAAAACCCCTTTAGTTCATCTTGGGCCGAGAAACCCCCCTTTTCAATGCCCATTATCTCCGAATTCGCGTTCGTCGCCTGATTCTTGAATTTGCCCCCCCTTTCCGGCGTTAAAATTTCGAGTACTAGTTTGCCCCGCCATCCCGGGCCCCCTAACGCGCGTCTTCCGAAATACGGGTGCGGATTTTTTAACTCCATCAGTTTTTTTTTGCGACAATTTTCTTTCCCTTCTTTTTCGCGTTCTTTTCTGCAAGGCGCTGCGTCCCTTTAAACGAGGAACGCGCTTGACCGCCGACCCTATGCGCCGCCAGACTTCCCTTTCCCCCCGGACGCGACGACCTGTAGTATAATGGGCCTGTCCCCCTTGTAAGGTTCCCCCTTCCCTGGTTTCTTTTACAAGCCCTATAGGGCTTGATGAAAATTTGGTGCGTGTAGAATTTCCCTCCCCCCTTTGTCCCAAGATCCTCCGTTTTTGACCCCCCCCCCCCCCCCCCCCCCCCCCCCAACCCCCCCCCCCCCCCCCCCCCCCCCCCCCCCCCCCCCCCCCCCCCCCCCCCCCCCCCCCCCTTTTCGCCACGCGCGCCCCTCCATTCCGGACATTCATCAGTTTTCCGGGCGTGTTCGACCGACCCCTGCGTGTCCAGCATTCCCGGCCCTGTCCCTTGTCTTTTTTCCTCAATTCACAGGGAGCTCCTCCCCAGGCCCACCTCCCGGTAACCGTTAAAACAGGAAATACTTTTCGTTACATAAGCCCCTGCCCCCCTCAGCCATGAATATTCCTTTTTTTTTTCCCTCGTCGCTCTTGCTCCTGGCTCTGTCTCATGGACAGCGCCGAGGCTCCAGATCAGTACGGTAAAGTTTCCTTTTCTTTTTTAGTGACCGTGAATGAGCTCCCCACTCTCTACGAGCCCCCCCACAAGAACACCATCGGGTCCCTGAGACCAAAGAGGAGGATTTGGCCTTATTTAAAGATGGCCCCATCCACACCCTTTCCTTACCTCATGAGTGAGGGCCCCCTTAAAGCGGTTTGTCCCTCCTATTCCGTCTGGCCGCGATCCTTCTTTTTCTGAACCGTTGCTTAGGACAAAGGGCGAGTTTTCCTGCGTTTTTTTTTTTTTTTTTTTTTTTTTTTTTTTTTTTTTTGCGCGATTTTTTTCCCCCACTGGCGCACGGTGGCCCTGGTGGTAAAGCCGCTCCCCAGGGTCTGGCGTGATGGCTTCTTTTTGACTTTGTCAAAAAAAGTAGTGTTGGCATCTGTTTTTTGAGGGTTCTGTCGTTTTATCGGAAAAAGCCATTGCCACCCTTTCATTGACTTTGTAACCTGACTCCCAGAAAGATCCCCCTTTTCGCTGGCGATTTGTTGGCTTTTTTTGGTGGAGGGAGCCCGCCGCCCCCAAGCCAACACAACATCCGGGAATAAACCCATTTTCCTAATCACTCGCCCTTTTTTCTTTTGTGGTCTGTTACGGCTGGTTCACGTTTTCTCCTTTTTTCAACCTTCGCCACTTCCTACTCTATACCAGGATTCGACCCTTGGTAGCGAGAGAAATCGGTATTTGAGACGGTCCTAGTCATTTTTCCACGCGATGGCGCTCCCCCCCCCCCCGGATGAAATTCCATCCCCCCCGAAAAATGATTTGAGCGTTTTACAAAGCTGGATCAAGTCGGAAACCCGGGTGCGGAATTTTCCCGATCCGTTTGCGTCCCCCCTTTCGCCTCAGGGCCGAATACCCCCAAACTCTTCTCGATTTTTTCCCTTGGATTTTCACAGACGATTTCCGGCTTTTACGTTCTCAGCCCCCAAATATTGGCGTTTTTACCTGCTGTTGCAGCCCAGTTCCGAAAAATATTTGTCCCGGCCCTTTAAGTTATCGACCATGCCACATTCAACACTCCGACAAAATTTGAAGCGTCAGTATTCTTTTTCGGCTCCCTCTATTTTCTCCCCCCTCAGTTGTTGTTGTTTCTTCCTCTGCGACGGTGCCCCTCCCCCTTCTTTGGAATGAAGGTCCTTTGGTCGGTGTCTTTGTTTAAATCTGTCAACCATTTCCTTGGTCAGAGAATTAGGGCCAATTCCCCTTCGTAGTAACATGGGAGGTCCTTTTATCCCGTCGTCCTGGTCGTTCTACCAACGTAATCGGTATGTCCGACCCCTGGTCCCTTTTCTCCTTTTTCTGAAACTCCCTCACACCTCGCGTCCTCCTTTGTTTGTTGTATTCTCTTGCCGGCGCAGTGGAAGAGCCCCGGATGTGTCTGTTCCGCAAATCTCTTATTTCCGACTTATCCTTTGTCCCACGATCATCAGGTCTTGTGGAGTCTTCTTCGGTTTTACAATTTAGATTTTGCCCGCCCTCAAAGACTTTTTCGCGGCGACCGCTGTTTATTGGTATGAGCGCAGCGTGTTTCGCCCTGTGTACTTTTTCCCGTCTCACGACCCCCCGAATGTCATTTTAGACTTTTTTTTGGTGGAAGTTTTTTTTTTCCGAGCTTTGTTTGGCTGGTCCGATGATTTTCCATCGCCGGGCAAATTTTCCAAACACCCATCTCCGCGGCGTCTTTTCTTTCGTGCAATTTGCTTCTTTGAAATTGTTAATTGGCAATTTCACCCCGTTCTTCCAACCTCTCGTGACCATGAGTTCCGTCCCCAATATTTTTACAATTTCCCCTCTAACGGCCGTAATCCGGCCAGACCCGGGCTTTAGCCTTTTCGGTTATACTTTCCCAAATTTCTTGACCCCGTGTTCCCCAACGGCTCTTCCAAATGGTAAACGGCCCCCCTGGGACGGACATCGGCATTCTCGACTACGTTTGTCCCTTCTTTTTTCCTTGGTGTTTGTGCGGTTCCCCTTTTCCACAGCTTGAAATCCCCCTCCCCCCCAAATCTCGTGTTTTCCCGACCGATGGTTCTTGTGGGTGGGGGCTCTCCGGTTTGGCCCTCCCGGTCACTTGCCTTTCCCCAATTGGATTTCATTCTAGGCCTTTCTTACTCTCTCGGCGCTGGCCCTTCTCTGCCAGAGGACCAGGACCCTCTGCCCGGTTCTTTTCCCCGGTAGTTTCATGGTATTTTGCCTATTTTTCCTTTGCGGGCTTCCCCCTTCACCCTTCTGTTTAAGCGTTTAGATGGCAATCTGTTTGCGGTCTTTCGTTCTGAATTCTGTGCCGCATTGGCCTCCGTGTATGAGTTCCTTGCACTCGGCCACTCGAGTTCGCCACCCCTGTCCGCACTCAGTCCTTTATGGCCGGACGGATGTCCCTGCGCATTGCTTCCACGAGGTCTTTGAACAGCCCAGACTTATTTCTGGTCCCGCAATGGGTGGGAGCCCAGAGCTACTTTTTTACGCCTCGCTTTTCCTTTTTTATGACCTAATGGAACCCCTCCGCTTTTGCCCCTACTCCCTTTTTGTCCTTTGCATTATGACGCCTTTCCTTTTTGGTCGGCGGCCGGCCCTGTATGCGGCCCGCCCCAAACTTTCTGGGTCGGCGTTCACCTTTTCGTTTGCACCCCTCTCTGCCGTGTCACCCCCACGCGCGAGCCTCGCAAAAACGGGTGAGGTCCTCTTTCCTATCATCGAGTTGTTGTGCTCGAGATCCGCATCTTTTCGCCCCCGTCTGGAAGTGGTTTCTTGCTGTCGGTGCAAACTCTTCTCACGGTGAAAGGCCGACCCCCTGCCCTACTTCCAAATTTCGGCCGACGACGAACCCCCCCTACATAATGGGCCTGAAACAAAGGGCTCTGGTGGCCAAAGGCAGGTTCCAACAAGCCCTTATCTTTCTAGAAAGTTTGTTTGCCCCCCCCCCCCTCAGGGGAGACCTTTTCACTCCACCCCTTGCTTCCCAATTACCTCAAGTATTTGCGGAGTGAAATTTTCCTGCACTGCCTATTTACCCCCCCCTTGATGGGAGGACAGTTTTTTTTCTCCCGACCTCTTGCCTCGTGCCTATACACGGACCGGGCCATGTTTTCAACTCCGCCCTCCAGGGCGCCTTTCACCCAATTCCAAATTGCCCCTTTACCGGCTGGTTTTCTGTGAAATACTTTTCTTGATCTGAAAATTCAATTGCCAATGGCCCCTGAAACGAACTGAAGTTTTCGTCGGTTGACCCCTTGATCTGTTCCCCCCATCCTCTGGGCGCCGAGGTTTTGGAGAACGCCTTCCATTCAGCCGCGACCCCCTCTTCCATTTCGGCAAGTGAAAGTGCATGTTTTCACCCCTCACAAACCCCCCAACAAGACCCAACTCGTTCCCCAACCCTTTTCCCCGACTTATGATTTGGTCCCTTTTGATTTCAAGTTTGACCAAACTGGTTCATTCACGGTCACCCCCCCCAGTTTTTTTTGCACAGATTCTTCATAGGATGGGTCGGCGATTTCCTCTTTGCCCGATTTCCGTTGACACGTTCGTTTTAACCATTTGCTGCGCGCGTATTTTTCTCGCACGTTGCCCGATGACTGTGTCCCTCCGCAAATAATCCTTTTAGGGCCTTTGGTGGATTTACGTGGGAGTTGAACAGTGACCCCCCCCCCCTTTCCTGCCTCTGTGTCCTCGTTGTTCTTCGTTGTGCCCCCTCATCGGGTGCCACTCCATTTGCCCAACAAAATTGACCCACAAATTGCCCTTGTCACGCAGCCGCTTTTTTTTTGTTCTGTTTTGTTTTGTGCACTTGGCCCTTTTTTTAGACGCCTCCTTTCTTGGACCAGCCACTGAATAAACACGCAATCCATTTAGACCCAGGAAATTCGTTGCCTTTTTCTTATTGTTACGCGGTCACGGGTATGCACTCAAAGGGAGACCTCGTCCTTTTTTCACCAGGATTCTACTGCGGTCGCGTCCCTTAGCTTAGGTCTTGAGAAGTCTTCCCATCTCAGGTACACGTCTTTCCAGTCGCCCACCGCCACCTCTTCGGGATTTGATCACAGCTTTTCCAGTCGGACCTCCCCCCTGCCGATGGCGGGGTCTCTCCTCCGGGGCGCGTCGAGCCGGCTCACCTTTTTAATAACAAACCGGGCTGTTGGATTATCCGCGACTTTTTTCTTTGCCGATGAAGTTTTCTACCCTTCCCAATATGGCTTCCTGCTTTCCCAGTCCCCTTACTCGACACACCTTTTAGCGAGAAGGATTTTTCACCAGAGCCTTTTTTCCAAGATTCCCCCAATCACCCAACCACTTTGTTTTTCAGTATCGATGGTCACTCTCCTCGTGTTTGTTTGAAGAGAGCTTTTCCTTCGAGACTGACTGCCCCAAAGTGGTTGTATTTGGATTTTCTGTAACAATCTCCTTTCGAATATGGCCGCCCCTCCCCCCCTCTTTTTTTTCGTAACACTGGCATCGACCTTCTCCCCAATATGGTCGAAGCCGTAATCTTTATCGGCTTTAAAAAAATCTTTGCCTGATGAAATCCCCGGATCGTGTGTTTTTTTTTTTGTTGAGGAAGGCGCCTTTTTTCGACCGGATGGATTTTCCCGCAATCTATTTCCATTTCCGACTGGATCCTTTTTGATTCAAATCCGCCCGGTGTCGTTTTTTTCTTAGGAGGCATCTGTGTCCTGTCTTTTTTCAATGACCTTCCCCCTGTTGTTTTTTTCGCCTCCCTCCGTCGAACCTGGTAGATGTCCCGTCGAGGTCGCCCCGCGCCCGTGACAGCAGCGCCACTAAAAGTCAACCACCCCGTTCGCAGTTTGTTGCGTGGAAGTGTTATTCTCGACATTTGTCTGAGTCCGACTGCTTTCGTTTTATCCTATCGGCACCGTGCACCCAACTTCTCTCGAAACACAGACCCCCGATCCGTGAAAAGGTGCAATTTCCAATCCCTTGCAATTGCGTTTCCCCGATGTTTTTTGTCACGAAAGACCCCTTCTTGACAGAGGCCCTGCACCCGCCCAAGTGTCAACGAGGAGTAAATCAATCACGTTCCCTTTGACCCGGATGTCATTCGCGTTTTTGACCGACAGGGTTTTAAAACGGCCCCACGTTGAGCCTCATTGACAGACCAAATCGTCCCTAGCGACCCCATTGGTAAACGCGCCCGGGTTCAGGGACGGGTTGGCATCGGCGCTCTGACCCATTTCCGACGATATGTTGTCCCGCCTTTGCCGCACCGCATGGAGGTTTTGACAGGGAATTAGGTTTTAGTTGAAATCCACTCCACCGCTTGGTCTCCGATGGTGTCTTTTTTGTTTTGGCTCGTCTTACCCTGTTGCCCCATGCAAGGTCCCCCGTGCCAGACTCTCGTGAGTTCGCGGCCTTGCTGGTTTCCTGGCGCTTCCCCTTTTTGATTTACCCGCAGTCTCACCCGCCCGGCGCTGACCCAACCTCCCGGTCCGTTTCCTTAGCATTGGCAGATTGTTTTCCCTTACCTCTCAAAGTATTCCCTTTTTCCCCCGTAGATGGCAAATTTGGGTTTGTTGCGGGCTGAGTCTCTTTAATTCTTTTTGACCTCCATTTTGTCCGTGTTTCTGTGCTTGCCAATCGCCCTCTCGGTCGCCAACGCTGCCAGCCCTCAGGGAGCTTTTATTTCCGGAACTTTCCGGGGAATCTTGTTCTTGGCGTACACCTGGCTTTCCGACTCTTTTGTCCCCCCGGTGGGAGTTTTCCCTCGCGCACCCCATTCATCAAGGCTATTTGGGGCTTTTTTTTTTCGATGGTAACCAGGTAAGTTTCACAGATGACAAGTCCTTTTTGTTCTTATGATATTTCGTCTCGCGGGCCGGGACATTTGTAAGTCTTTTTTTTAACTTAGGGTCAGGCGTTTTCCCCCTCCTGTGTCCTCGGTTTGCACCGACCTTCGGGAACCACTCTCCCTTCCAGACTTACGCCGGTTTTTTTTTTTCTTTTTCCTCCTCCTCTTTTGAGAGAGATCCTCCATGTATTTCGGCGGTCTTTCTTTCGCGTTCCGTGGTGCCGTGAGCTCCGTCGGTGCAACACCTCCTGAGACGGTGAACTCCCTTTGACCGAACCCCTTTAACCTTTCCCTTTTCCCGCTCCCTAAATCGACATCGTCATGGGCATTGAACCCCTTTTTATTTCACTGTTGGTCCTCTTTCCTGGGTTCCATAGTTAAAAGCCCTATAGCTTTAGGCGAGAAAATGGGTCTGCTCTACTCCCCACCCCCCCTTCCAGTCCTAAGTCTGTCTATTCGCACGCGGCTCTTATTCCCATTCCAGGCCATCAACTTTTTGAGGGAGGAAAGGTCTACCTTCAACTCTTGCGATTGCCCCCCCGCCCTTTCCGGACCGCGACCCTTTCCCCCCCAACTCCTCCTCCATGAGCTTCCGCCGCCACAGGACCTATTGCACACTTTCCCGGAAAACATGTCAGTTAAGCTTCCCCAATAATCCCCCATCTTGCCACTCCATGGAACCCGACCTGATTCGCGCCGGCGCCTTTGATCTCTGGCAGCCATCCTGTCCCCTGCCTTCACCAATCCACCTGCCGCAAACGGAACTATCCTTTGGGAACGGCAAGAACGTTCTTCGAACCGTATGCGCCCCCGAGCCCCCCCCCCAAGAACCACACGTTTCCCCCAAGCGGAGGATTGGTCTGGGATTTCACGCGGTCCCCGGGACCTTCACTGTCACCACGAAGGCGTGCGCCCCCTTATAGAGCCCCCCCTTTTCGTAGGCGATCAGATTGACCGATTTTGGACACGGGCGCGTTTTATTTTGTCGAGTTGGTGCGCGCGATTGGGTCTTATGCTTCTTGTCGTTATACCTTCTTTCCGCTAAAAGGTGTCAGTCCGGGTTTTCTATTTACGGGCAGTGACGTTGTTGAAAAAAGTAGGTTTTTGCCTATGGTCGAGGGTTACCTTAGTTTTTGACCCACTCCCCAATTAACCCTTTTTCCCTTGCCAAATGTCACCTGTCCCGCCGCCTGTGTGTCGCTGGTCCTCTTTTGCAGCTTTGTCCCGGCTATGTAGGCCTCATTCTTTCGCCAAAACCTGGTCCTAACTTCCAAGCAAAACCCGCCCGACATCGCGTTTTGACTTTTCCGTTCTTTTTCACGGGGAGAACTGTCACCCCCGACCTCTACTCCTCCTTCCCGTTGATTCGACGGTCTCCTGCGCGAGACCAGCATTTTTTTTCGGTCGGGGAAACCCAGGTCCACGAGATGTTGACTCCTGGTTCTCCCCCCGCCCACCTTGATGGTTTCTTTCTCCCCTTTCCAGTCTGTAACCACTGCGGATGCTGCATCTCGGGGCGCTCACCTGTTTTTCTCAACCGGGTCCGCCCCCCCAAACAACACGGATTCTTTCTCTTCTTCGCGACGATTTTCCTGACCGCTGTTGGTTCTTCTTCGCCACCCCCTATTGTTTATGTCGAGGACGCCCTTTATTTTTTTTTTTCCTTGTGTTTTTTTTTTTTTTTTTTTTTTTTTTTTTTTATGTAAACATATTTTTTTCTGCCTTAAGATCCAGATTCTCGGGCGCTTGTGGACCGCCCCTACAAAATAACTTGAAAAACCCCTCAAGAAGGAAGTATATTTGGTCATATTAGACTTCCAACCGCCTTGTTGGGGTTGTTGAGCTCCTGATGAGCGGTTTTCCATTCGAGACATCCTGCCAAAGTGGTTGGTCTGGTGATTTGGGATATCTGTCCAAAATCTTTGTGGATCTTCCGGCCGCCGCCCCCCCTTCGAGTAACATGGGCTTCATCGACCTCCCCCCCCAATATTGTCGGCCCGTGAGTCCCACTCGGCTAATCGTCGGCTTCTTCCAACTGCCCAGACAAACTTCTCTTTTGGGTATTCGGCCCTCTGGCGCAGGGTGACGCGCTCTCGGGATGCTCGCCATCGCCTTCTTCCGACTGGATCCAGGCTGTGACCCCAATCCCCCCACTGCATCAGTGTCGGTGGGTTTCCGGAGGCATCTCGTTTTTTCTCCACGATTTTTCACAGTACCCCTTTTCAAAGACCTGCTTTTCTTGCGACCGCGTCTTTGTAGATGCGCAAGTCCTTTGGGCCTTTTTTTCTTACCACTTTCCCCTCCGTAAAACAATCCGCAACACCTTTGAATGTCCTTTCGACTTTTTTGCGTGGAAGTTTTCTTCCCTGAGGTTTGTTTTTCTAAGGATTTTTGCCCCCCTCGGTGCAAAGGCTGCCACCCCCCCCGCCAGCGACACACATTTGGCTCCTTCGTTCACACTTCAATTTTCAATTTTTTTCTTAATTTGCAATGGCTTGTTTCCCTGATGGCCCCACACACCAGCCCCTCTCGGACCGGGACTCGCACCCTACCTTTTAACGTCACGGCCCGTAAAATCCATCACTTGACCCGGCTTTTCTTCTGCTTGACTTGGTTTACCTTCCCAACTTGCCCCTGACCGACCCACCTGCGCTCGACAAAACTTTCACGCGCCGTGCCTTTCCGACATCGGTCAGGCTTCGCCACTTTCCACGATTTTGGCATCCCCCTTTTTTTTCTCCTCCGTCGGCGAGACAGGGATTTGCCCGGTTGGTCCAGCTCAGCTCACCCCATATCCGTTTTCCAGGACACGATGGTGTTATTTGGTTGGGGCTATTCGCACTTTTCTGCCCCTGCACTTTTTCCCGGGCCTCAATTTTCGTTCCTTTTCCCTGATTGATCTCTCCTTTTATTTGCCAGGATGTGCTGCCCTCCTCTCCCCCCTCGCGACGGCTTTGAAAAACTTCCTTTTTCATGGATAGCCAGTTGCATTGGACTTATTTCGGCGCCCCCCCAAAAAAAAACTCAAAGTATTTCCTTTTTCGGGTTTCCCTCTTCCCAAATGTGGCTTGTTTGCTTTTTTTTACGGTCTCCCTGTGCCCCTTATTTGCCGCCATGTCCGTTCCGTGTATTCGTGCTTGCACTCGACGCCGGTAGCCAAAGTAACCTTTCCTCTTCAGTGAGCTATTTTCTCTTTTCTTTGCGAAAGCATCCGCGTGACTTCTTCTACTGGTCCCGCAAGGGTTTTCAAGTATCCCCGCGAGAACCACTTCTTCCCAGTCTATCTTGCTTGTCTTCCCCCTTCCTTTAAAGCTTGGTTCCACCCCTCAAGCCCTTTTTTTGTTCATCATTCCTTCGAGTTCGTCGCTTTTCCCGGAACCTTTGAAGTCTGGTTAAATAGGGGTCGTCCCCGGGCTCGTCCCCTTCCTTGCACCCTTCACCCCCTTCCGAAATCCTCCTGTCCCCGCCGAAATACGGT
>Ga0179593_1330057_pt1 | contig 28609 bp, 35 predicted proteins | sample CZODoug2_1_08_16_FD_185931 | JGI IMG/M metagenome (GOLD analysis project Ga0179593, IMG submission 185931) | Vadose zone soil fungal communities from Angelo Coast Range Reserve, California, USA - CZODoug2_1_08_16fungal (PacBio error correction) | ecosystem: Environmental > Terrestrial > Soil >... | reverse complement strand
ACCTGATTCTCCCCTCAGACTGACAACTATCGGTTTCCTTTTCCCCCCCCTTTTCAGTTCATTTGATCCTGGCTTTTGGTTCCCTTCCGGCACCCTCCCGATTGTGAACCCTCATAAATTTTGCCTGTGGGAGGGTCTTACTCAAGAAGCTTTTATTTGGCTCTCTGTCCTCTTTCACTTCTTTTCCGCTTTTTTTTTTTGCCAGACATTGTTTGCTCCTGCATGAGTTGTGATTGGTAGACGTGCTTTTTTAGTTTTGTATATATTTTCTCTCACTTTATCCATTCTCCTTTCTTTTCCGTATTTTTAGCGTTTCTTACGTCTTCTTCTTCTTGTGTGTTTGGTTTTTGTTTTTACCCGATTTCGGTTATCGTCCATCCCAAAACTTTGCCTTAATAATTTCTTTTCGTCTCCTCTTTATTAGCTTTGCATGATTCTTTTTTCTGCAGAGTTACATCCCTACTCCCTGCCAGCTCCGATGCTAATGTTGCGTTCCCAACCCCCCATTTCTCCCGCTCTAGATCGCCAACCTATTGTTTCGTTATCTTTTTCAGTCAATATGCTATATTCTAATGCTTTTGCCTTTTCAGCGCTTTTTGCATCTCCGCTGCCTCTTTAGTGCCCTCCGCTTTCTTTTCCTTGTTTATATTTTACTTTCCGGACCCCCTTTTTCGCACATCCCCATCCCCGACCATTTGTGATTTTCATCCCATTTTGGGCTTTCACGTTCTTCGCCCTGGTATTCAACTTCGCACCCAATTTTCCTGTATATCTTTTTGGTTAATGCTGTTCTCTCAGGTCCTTAGTGGCAAATTCCAGGCTTGTTGGTTTAGACCTCGCGTCCTGACTTCGCCCTTCTTTGTTCCCAAACTCGACCCTCTGCGTCCTTAGACGAATCTTCCCTCTGTTCCTTTTCCTTCGCTTTCGGGCTGCCACATCCGGAGTGTGTTCCTTTTTCTCTTCATCTCCATCCCTTTTCTTTGGTTAATTTATTAACAGGCACCACGCCAAATTCGCTTTAACCAACCGTCTCTCATTTCTCCATGCTTATCGACCAGCCCTTCTACGACCCCAATCGTTAGGTACTTCCGACCCAAGCGACTTCCACTTGGTTTCGGGAATTGATTTTAATCCCATTTCTCTACCGTTTCTGGATGGACTTCATCTTTTTTCCATTCTCCTTCCTCTTCCCACGGTCTTTTGCTCTGCCTTTTTTTAGTTATAGGTATTCCCACGATGGTTTTCACTTCCCACTATTCCCTACCCAACATCTCCGCCCTCTCTCTCCTACCATGCTGCAGGTAATCCCCACCTCCCTCCATTCGATTGTTACCGGTATGATTTACCTTTCGTCATTGCTGAGTTGCCTTTTTCTCTTCCTCGCCGCTGTTGCCTTTTTCCCCTACTTTTTTCAACCGTTGTATAATCCCCCTGTACCCTTTCATTTAACTAGTTTTGTCCGAGTCCGCTTTATACTTGTCCTCATCTGACGCTTCTTTTCCCCGTTTTCCCGGTTGTTTCTTCTATAACTATAATTTCAATCCGGTAGTATCCTGTCCCCCTGCGTTCCTGCTTTTTTTCACTATTACCCCCATCTCCCTCACATCGATTGCGCTCATGCTTCCCATTTTCTCACCCTCCATTTTACGCGTTCCTCTGACCTTAGAATACGTACGTACTCTGTGTCTCCCTCCTGTTCGTATCCGCCCCCCGTTTAGTTGTGCCTTATTTTCCGACCCACTTCAATACTTTCTTTCCCCATATTCTCGAAACCCTGACGTCAGTGTTTATTGATTATGTGCGCCCCCATACACACCTCTGACCCCCCTGAGTTCGTTTCAAGTTTGTTACTTGAGCGTCTCTCGAACTCTCTGTATTGTCATTTTGGGTCAATTTTCCATTACTCTGCGACTCGCGACCTTCTAGGCTTTTCCTTCTCCTTTCTTTTTTTTTCTCTTTTCTTTTTTTTTTCTTTGGTTCCCCTCATCGCCGTTCCCATAATGCCCCTTTTTATGCCTCCTCATCTTCTCTACCTTTTTCTCTGTTTTCTGCCGCTTTCTCCTTCTACTTTCTTTTGACACAACTTCCCTCGCTATAATTCGACTTCCGCCAGATTCCCCTTTCCCCCCATTGCCCCCGTCTTGTACATTTTTCCTCCTAATACCTATATGTCGGGTCCCTAACCGCCACCCCCTATATGTACACTGCAATACATTCCTTTTTACTATGTTCTTGATTTGCCGCGCTCCCCCCCCCTTCTTCCCCGCATTGGCCTTTGTCCTCCCCTGCACCCTCCAGTTGTGCACATCCCCCTTTTTCCCTTTCAAATTTTCGTTTTCCGCTACCTTTAGCGACGTATTTTTTTGCTACTTCATTCTGCCAACCTCCGTTTAACGTTTTGTTTCCCTGTTTTTTTCGAAGGATATTTTCCTGTCTTCCCTCTTTCTAGTAACGTCGACCCTCTCAGTTTCGTTGCGCCACTCTCCTCCCCCTCTATAATTGTTGTATTATAATACCCTTAGTGCCATTCTTAATCGGATTCCCGCGCTTCCTCCCGTTTTCCTCTCGTCTTCTCGTTACCAACTGCTAATACAGCCCCTGCCTCACTGATTTTTCCCTCGTTCAGTATAGCAGACTATGCCTGCACCCCTTTTACTTTTTCTTTCTTTTGCCCTTTTTCTGGCATTCTCTCCCGTGTTTTTTCTGTTCAGTTGTAAGTTGCAGCTTTTATATTTCCCATGTCAACCTTCAAATATTCTTACTGCTCTCAACCCTCTATCTATTTTTCATCTCTCTCGTGTTGTTTGGCTCAGCTCATTCTGACGATGGTGGCTTGATGGGGTGTGTCTTTAATGTGATCTTCCCCTAGTTTTATCGCACCTTGCCAAACCCGCGGTTCCCTCTCCTCACTCCCCCTCCTCGGAGTCGTACATCGATACATTTTGTTGTTCGGGCTCCAAGGAGCACGCGCGCTTTGCTGAAGCTTCTCGTTCCTTGCTTTCTCCTCTGTGCGCCGGCTTCAGAAACCCCGATCTACCCCTCCTTTCGGACGGCAAATCACCCCCCGTCTGTCGAGCTTTTTTTGCACCCAACAGGGTTTTTTTGATGTTCTCTGCGGACGCAGCGCCCTGTATTGTATTCGCCCACCCTTTTTTCTCGTCCTCCGATGCCCTTTGTTTTCCTCCTCACAATATAATCTTCGGTCTCGTTTCTATGGTTTCTTTCATTTTTCTTTTATTTGATACCTCCCCCCCGCCTATTTACTTATGAACCTATAACTTTTTTTTCTAGGGCTTGCATGTGCTTGGGTTTCGCGGGTCCATGGCCCTCCCCCCTGCCTCTTCTGCGCGCGTCTTTGACATGTTTTTTTCCTTTTGCGTTGTTGGTGCGGGGGTTTTTAATGTCCTTGTCCTCTCCTTATGTCGATTTTTTTTCCATTCGAAGTTGATCGTCGGTTCCCCTATTTCCGTTCATGCCTATTCCTCCCGTTGTAAACACATTTTCTTGATGATCTATGATTGTTTGCTGGTCCGTTGTCTCTTCAGAATGGTCTTCTTTGAGCTCCGATGTGAGTATGCCTTCCCCCTACACCCTTTTTTCAGATGTTGGCTTTTTATAGCCGCTGCCCTTTGTATTCCCTTAAGTTCTCATTTATTTCCGACTCCTTTGTTCTAGGTTTGTTTGTCTGATCGTTCATCCTTTTCCGATATGGGCCCTTGCTTGTGACCTAGTTTTGAAACCCACCACGCTTCCTATCGGTTGATTGGATTCCTGTCCCCATACTTACGGCTTTCGGTTCGGTTACCCATTTCCTGACACGATCGGCGCCTTTGTTGCTTTAGTCAAACTGGCGACCTTAGTATCGGCCATGATTGCTGTGTGCGAGATGCGCACTATTATCCGGCCGCTTTTCTCCGGCGCGTCCGTTTGTTGGTTTTGATCCTACTGAAACTCTGGATGCATTTGTACGCCATCTTCTGCCTTTTTTTCCCGGCCCAGCTATTTCCTGTTTCCCCTTTTCCTGTACTTGCGCGCTTTGTTGGTTTTCAGTTTTTTCTCGTCTTTTGAAGTCGCCCAGCGCCTTTCGTCCTCCGCAATTAAATTTGTGGTCTTCTCGTTTTCCGCGGTGGGGACTTTTATGTTTTTAAATTCTTTAATTTTTTTCTTTGTTGTGTTATCCTTGGATTTTTTCCGCTCTTTTTTTTCCATCCTTCAGCATTAATTCCCCTGATTCGCCAATCAAACCTTCCCTCGACCTTTTGGACCTTTACCGTCGCTTGTACCACCCTTTACCCTTCCGTCCCGTCTTTTGGATTTTCTTTTCCCTCTAGGTCCACGGTCTTGTTTAGTTGCGCGACTATATCCGCTCCTCCTCGTTCGTTTCCCCTTTTTGTCGTCCGGGATGTCACTTTTTTGGGGCCGAGGAATTTTTCTCTTTTTCTTTACGTATCTTTGGCGGTTCAAGCGCAATCCCACAACCATTTTCCCATGTTTCCCGGTGATGTTCTCCGTAAAGTAGTCTCGCAGCGACGCTTTATTTCTTTCTCTCCCTGCACGCAGGGCTTAAGTCCCGTGTTTGTTTTAAGAGTGGCGATCTTCACTTGGCCTTCAACCCCGCAAGCTATTTTCCCTTCTTTCCCTTTGCTCTACTTCCCCCCTCTTATACAGTTCAGATCATTTGAAAGCCGTTGCCGCAAGACAGTCCTCTCTTAAGGTCGAGTTAGATCTTTTCTTTTGTCGTCGGTATTTGATAATCACCTATTGTCCCGCCCTTTTGCTGCACTTGTTCTTTGGCATATGTTTGTACAACAAGTTTGAGGAGCTGCGATATACTTGGTTGCTCTCCTCCTATGACGTATTTTTTTCAGGACGTCTGGCTTCTCTGACCCCTCTGATTGATATTGTGGATTAGTCCTTCGCTGTTTCTCTTGTTTCTAGACGCCGGCTGTCTTTCCTTCTTCTCATTTGCATTTTCCCCTTTGGGTCTTAGGTTTCTTTGTACCGTCTCTCCTCCCTCCTCTTCCTTATTCTCCACGGTTTGTTCCTTTCTGTGTTTGTGTTATTTGCTTGTGTTGTCTTTATTTGCAAACCACAGTTTTACCTTCGGTTCCTTGCCCCTCGGAATGATCTACGAACCTGCACGTACGAAGTAGGTCGCCAAGTCAACAAGTGTTCCGATGACCCTGCTTGTCTGAATCGTCTCAGGCCCCTCCATTAATTCTCGCGCCTCGGTTTCTTTTTCATATCCCTCTGCGTTTCCACATCGGCACTTCACTATTGTCAATCTCCTGTCATTTCCTCTGTCCCCCCTTCCCATTTGCTCACATCCTATAATGTCCCCTTTATTTGGTTTCCTTTACTGTGTTTGACATTTGCCTCTCTCTGCTTGTTCGGGTCTTGACTCTCTTTAATCTCTACGCGTTGAGGCACATAATATGTTTATTGCTGTTTTTCCTGTCTTCCTTTTTTTCCTCCCTTCTTCTTCCCCCATATTATGCTGCCTTTTTTTAGCACTGTTAGTTCCTCCTGATTCATGTGCTTCCTTTGTGCGGATGAACTACCGTCAATTTTCTTTTGTCTTTTATTTCATGCTTGACCGCCTTTCCTTTCTTTACCTTTTAAACACTTTTCGCGTTAGGCATTACACATTCATGCATGCAAGGTATTTTTGTAGTCAGTACCCTCCTTTCCCTACCTGATAGTAGCATTCTTGTCGCATCATCTCTCCTTCCCCCTTTTCCCTTTTGCTTATCTCTTTTTTTCCTATACCCATTTTCTTTTTTTTTTCATGACACCCTGTTTTTTTTCAGCCCCGGATCCTGGTATATCGGCTTCCTCCCATTTCCCTTCTCGGGTTCCTTCCGGTCCGATTTAATATTTGTATGTCCTTGTATGCTAAAAAATTTACATTCTCTTCTCACCCGCTCAATTCCCACTCGCCTCTTACCACCCCGTGTAACTCCCTCTCCCCCCTCCCAACTGTACCCCTGCGTTTATATAGACATCTATTGCGTGTCCGATGAGTTTGAGTACTGATTTCATAATATGCCCGATAGAGCATTACCTGCTTTCCTCACTTGGTCTCTCCCTACGGAATAAGTCTTCCCTCGTCCCCTTGTGCTCCCTATTTTCATCGAGTTTCGTCTGAAATAATGCTGAATGCTGAGATTTTTCCACTTCTACGTTATGTGTTGCTTATCCTACGTCTTTACAGAATTTTTTTCGTGTCCCAATTTTTCTCTCTTGGTGTTTCTCCATCTTACTTTATTGGATGCTCTTTTTCCCTCTCCTTTTTGCTCGCCCGCTTTTTTTAGCAATTTAGTACCTACTTCCTTTCTATCTCTTTCTCATTTATTCCTCTCCCCCGGTTTTTATTTTCCTTTCTCTTACTGATAAGCTTCAACTACTACTCCCCCTCGTCTCAATCTCCCTCGTCTTCCGGCCTGGTATGTTCTTTGTCAACCCTTTCCCCCCCCCCTTTTTTGAGCAACCACCTTGCCCCCCTCTTCCTTCTTGATCCGCCGGTTCCTCAATGGCTCCCCCCCTAAAGTCCCGCGGTCAGTCCAATATGGGGCACCCCGCTTTTCACGACGGTTACCTTATCTTTTTCGACTTTTCCGTTTTCCCTAGCTTTGTATTTGCTGCAATTCTTTTGGCGAACTCTCCCTTATTCCCTTCTGTCATCTTTCCCCACAATATTACTTTTCCTGTACTGTTTCTTACATATATCCGCACACCTGCCCTTCTTTATTTCAAAACATGTCCTGGTCCCCCCCCCATTGATTATTTGCGCTCTCTCGCTCCCTTCTTATTGCTGTTCTAACACCCCTTTTGCAAATCCACTTTTATGGGACTTCTTGAGCTAGTTTCCCCTCGGCACCGTGTCCATCAACCTTTTTTCTCCCTTGAACCCCGCTTTCCCTTCTATTTTCCTTTCCTTTTCTCGGTATATTGTGTATCTTCATGGGGCCTGTGTCCTATTTCCTTGTTTTACCCTGCCCCGTAAGATTTTTTCGAATACAGCCTTCCCATTTTTTCACCCCTCCTTCAGCGTGCTCTGCGTTAGTGTTTCCCCCGCTTCCGTTTATGTTTCCCTTCTTGGTGCCGTGAGTTGTATTCGCCCCTTTATAGCGCTACCCGTCTCCCGATTCCTCCTCTAGCAGGTCCCCCCTGATAAGTCGCAACTCACCGATTTTCCCCCTTCCGTCCAACTTGTAGATTTTTTTACTCCCTTTCTTTGTTGCTTTCTTTTAGACCGTTGTCCGCTGTGTTTTGCCGTGACTTACGAGCCCCTTCTCCACCTCCCCGCCCCCACATTCTCATTTCCATCTTCTTTCCTCTCACATTTTTTTTTGTTTGTGTTAAGAGAGACCCTGCTTCTATGCACGTTTTGTCTTGTGGAGACCGGAGCTTCCCCCCGCTTCCGTCCCGCCCACTTGCCCAACCCCTGATGCTCCTCACTTCCTTCAACTCTTGAATCGCGTGGCTTCCCTTCTATCGCTATGCTGATGCTTGCTTATCTTTGTTCCTTTTCGGGCTGTCGCTTGTTTGCTCGGTTTTGTACTGAAGATCGAAAATTCTACCTGCTGGACTTTCCATTTTTAAAAGTTTATAGATTTTCCGTGCTTCCTCTTTTTTTTTGCCCTTACATGGATCTTTGCGGTGCTTTTTTTATTGTAGTATGAGGTCGTCAGTCGCTGCTTGCCTCTTTCCATGCCACTATATAATCTGATCCGGCTTATTGTATTCCTTCCTAAGAACTCCCCCTCCTCTCCCCTTTTTTTGTGCAGACTTCATGTGATTATTTTTTGCTCCGTTATTTGCGGATAACTCCCTTCGGCTTCTGCGCACGGCTCGTTTGTTTTTTTTTTTTTGCTCGGTTTCTTGATTTTGGCATTTGTATTGGTTACCCTTCTACCTGATTTAAAGTGCAAGGGCGATGAGTGCAGGCACAGCTTTATACCTCTTCTTACCTTTCCGCTTCCCTTACCTCCCTAAGTTTTTTTTGTGAAGAGTTTAGGGCTTCAATTTGTTACCTGGCGATTAGACCTTTGTTTCACGTCTATTCTGTTGCTTCGCTTCCCTCCCTTTTCACTTGCCGAGCGATTGGCATTCCGGCATATACCCTTCCGCCTTCAGCGTCTCTGTTGTTGAACCTTGCATTTCCGTTTTATTCAACTTCCGCGTATTTTTCCGTTCCTTTCCTTTACAACATGAGTTTGGCGTTCCTTGGTCCACTACGATAGTTAGGAAGGCCCCCTTTAGAATTTTCCCCTCGGTCCTTCTGTGAGAACAACTTTTCTCACGCAGAGTTCGTTCGGGGTTTCAATACGTTCCCGCTTTTCCATGGCGAGCCGATAACTTTTGAGTTCCATAGAAAATTTTTCCTTTTTTTTTATTCGCATTGGGCAGCCATCCTTTCGTTCCCCTTTCCCTTTCCTTTTGGATCTTATTCCATTTTTCATTTTAGGGTAAACTTCCTCAGTTCTACCCCAGCGTATTGTGCAGATCTGCCTTGAAGGATTCCACCTCCCCATTCCCTTTGCCGGTAGCCTTCTCCTGGTCTTTTTAGTGATATCGAAATTTGACTGTCTTTGCGTCTTCTTCCATGCTCGGTGTGAATTTTCCATCTGAAGAATTCTTAGGCTTCTCCCTTTCCATCCTCCCGTGGTGACGCCGCTTGGTTCCCTTACGAAGTTAATCGCAAGTTTCCTTTTGTATTCAGCCGAAAGGCTCTGGAGGTCTTTGCTTTGAATATTCTGGCCGTTGTCGACCTGTTGCGTCTTCCGCCTGGCTTTCTGCTTTATGATCGTTTGGTCATTCCCCTTCGTCTCTCACCGTCGGTTCATCCTTCCCCAAACAGAACCCCTCTTCCTGGTGCCCGCCTCCCGTCCTCATTATCCCGCTCCGATGAAGCTTTATTTCCTTGCCCCAGTTGCGCCTCCGGGAGTTAGTTTAAGAGCCGTTTTTCACTCCTTGCTTAAATCTTTTATTATCGGAATTTTCTCTCAAACCAGCAGCTTCTTTGCCTCTCTTCGTCTCTTTTCCTCGCCCCTTCCAACACATTATCTAAGTGCTTTCTCAAGCCCCCCCGCTTGCTCGCCTTCATGGGGGACTTCACAGTTTTAAGATTGAGCCGGTCGCTTGGTTTGGACTCAATCTTGACTCCCTTCCATGCTTTCATGATTTTCATTCCGCGGAGTCTTCTGGCACGCAGTTGTTTGGTTCTGGAATTCCGGTCGGTCAGCATACTGAGACGAACAGCGGTGCTTCCCTCTCCGATTCTTGATCTGGGCTCGAAGTGCTCTTGTTTCGCGTGCCCAATATGTTCACTTCTCAGGATCATGCTCTATTGCCCGCATTTTCTTCTTTTTTTTGAATTTTTTTACTTTCTTTTTCCTCCGTTGTTTTTTTTTCTCTGATTCCAGCAACCCCAAACCGTGCTTTCCCTTGGTAGCGGCGTTTTTCCATGCTCCTTGCGTCCGAGCAAAATTGGCATTGCCAGCGCACTCTCCCCCCAGCTTCATTCTCTTTTCCCTCTCCTATCCCTTTTTTGTTCTTCTTTTCTATATGATCCGCCCTTCCGGCGCCGCCGCCAGATCTTGTTGATCTTCCGCTGCTCATTCCCTTCCTCCGGTCTTTTCTTCACATATTTTTATCAACTCGTCCAGGTCAATCCAAATTGAAGGCAATAGGTTCTCTTTTTCTTTTCTATCTTCTTGCATGAATCTTCTATATTTTTTTTCCGGTACCGGCATCCTCTAGCACCTATGCTTTTTTTTTCTCGAGTTCTGACTTTCTTCTTATCGTCGCAAAAACATCTCAGCTCCCTGCGTGCATTCTTACTTATTCCATCGTTTGTTCTTTTTTATGAGCTTTTTTTTTAATAATACATCCGCCTATTTATTGTCGCGTGTGTTCCCTTCTTGACGCGGGTATCTACGTCGACTTTGACACAATAGCTCAGGCCCCCCAACCTTGAGCTCAATTCCCTGTTTTCGCGCTGGCCTTCCCCAGCAATTTAAGAAGTCCCCTTGCAGTGTTTTTACTATTTCGCGCTCTCCCCATCCGTTTTTCATGCGCGTTTGAATTTGACTCACCCGTTACACCCGACGCGTTGACAAGACGCTAAGTCGCCCTTCCCGCGCTGTCGTTCCCTTTTTTCGCTGTTTTGCACAGTATACTTTGGAAGGTTTTTCATTTCGTAGATTGGCAAACCCCAATCATCCCTCCCCCCCAGCTCAGCGCATCCGCTCCATCGCCCCTTCTAAATTAGATTTCCTAACCCATTCCCCCGGGGTCTTAATTCCGTGCCCTTTTCCCTTTCCGTTTGCGTCGTTCTCATGCACCTCGCGACCCCTGTGAGTACACTTTCCCGTACCGTCCTGAAACCCTCGTCACTCCTTAAGATCCGCCCCCATGCCCCTGCCGAGTCGAATCATGGATGCCCCCCCCTCGGTTTTCACACATTGTTTCTTTTCAATCCAACCGGCTCCGCCTCCCTGGCCAAGCGCGGGATTTCGTTCCATCCTTCTATCCCGATTTTGTCCCCTCCCCCCTTTTATTCACCGCCCCCGACTCTGAGAGTTTTGATTTTTTTTACCTGCGTAACTGCGAGTTCCCCCCTCTTACTTCCCCCAACCCAACTTTCCTCCTTTCACTTCCGTCAAATCTTCCGGTTCCGAAAGCTTTTGTCCCAAGTGCCCGATATTTGCCGCTTGCTTGTAGCGCCTCAGCTGACTCTGCAAAAATTTCACTTAAATAGCGTTATCTTCCCCGTCACGAAGGCATCATTTTTATATTCGTGGTTCGGGGGTTTTTGAAGTTCTGAGTAGATTATGAAAAATAGTCCCTCTTTTGGAGAACGATCACGCCCTTATGCACGTCCCGTCCAAAACACTCGCCGGTAGGACCTACCCCCCCCCCCATCGCCACCCCCTTAGGGCAACGGCACCCCGCAGCTGCCCAGCGCGCCATAATCGTTCCCTTGTAGTCCCTGAAACGCCTTTGCAAATTCCCCAATCCAATGTTCGGGCCCTTCCTTCTCTCTTCTTTTTTTGTCCCGGCCATTTCTCACGCTTGCCTTCGGCTTCTCGTCGCTTTGCTACTTTTTCGCTATTCTTTCAGGCGCGACTACCCCTCGAATACATCCGACTTCGTCGTCCGCACTTCTCCTCCTTTATCCATTTTGAAAACCCGCCCCAGCGCTTTGCCCCTTGCTTTGCATTCTCTTCCCATCATCTTAGTCTTTTTCTTTCTAACACCTCCCGCCCCCCTAGGATTTCCCCTCCAGTCCCACTGTAAGCTCCATCACGTCCTCTCTATATCCTTCAGCAACCTTACCTTCTTAAGCCTTTTGAGATTTTTTTGCATAGTTGTGTGTTTGTAAATTTACATTTCCCTTTTCTATAATCTCCCCCCCCGCCCTCACCAATGCTATTCCCCTCTTTCTCATCCCCCGTGTCTTTTTGAGCGACTTATTGCGACATCTGCGGTGGCTTTTTGTGGCGAAGGATCTAACCTGCTTCGTCACACTTTTCCAAATCACCCAGGTTTTCAGAAAGCTAAGGCTTGATCATTTCCCCATTTGCGTTCCCCGTCTGACATCGCTGCTTCTTTTGTGGATGCTTCCGGTTGGCGTTACGAGTGACGTTTTTTCTAACACAGATCCGACAAATCGTCTTTCCCGCGCTATTGCCTCCCAACACAGTCACTTGTCCATAGTCCCATGTGTTTTTTAAAATATGCTATTTTGTGATTCCCTTGAGGGAGGATTTCTTTCTCGGGGTCTGTTCCGGTTTGTTGTTTGGAGAAATTGCTGTCGGCTGCCCATACCACTCCCACCTAGTCCCAGCTCCGCCTGTGATTTATTTCCTCGTTCTCTCGCCACCACTCGAGGTTTTCATACCTCCATTTTGCTTGTTGATTTTTACAACTATTGGCGGTGGCGGCACAGTTCCTGTTCCCCTCCTATGGCGCTCCCCTCGTTGTTTTGCCCTGTTTTCCGTAGTGTTAGGGTTTTTGAATGGGGTTACTCCTTCCGTACTTATTGTCGCGTTGTTTGCGACTAGTTGATCCGTTCTCTTCATAAACTACGCGTGCCACTTGTCTCCTTCCAGAACACCCTCGCAAAGAGGTTCGAAGCTGATGTGATACCCCCGAATTTCTTTTCCCTTTTTACGTCTTTGCAACCGCTATTTTTCGCTTCATTCGAATTGTAATTGCCCGCGTCCCATGATTTTGTCTTGCACCGCCTACCCGGATTTAGCACCTCTTCGGTTAAGATGGCCCTGTTTTTTGTCTTCACGTCATCTCTTTCATTTTAATTCCGTTCTAAGGCCCCTAGGTTTGAACTTTTTTCGTTTTGCGGTCCTCTTTTCTAATCCTCTCTACGTCGGCTTGTCACTCCTTTATCCAGTATAGTGTGCCGTTTGAGACATGTCAGACCGACTTTCGTATGCGATTTTGGCTGATCCCGCCACTTGTCCGTTTTCAGGACTTACTTTTGTTATTCCTTTTATTTTTTTTTTCCCCACAAAGACCCCTTTTCCATCCCCCTGCCGGACTGAGAAGCTGGGATTTATTCGACCCGATCTTTCCCCTATTTGCAGCTTGCGGAAGATTTTCCGCCTGGTTCATCTTCCTGGCCCAATTTCCTCCCATTTTTGGCGCCGACGCATGGTTCTTACCAGTTAGAGCCGCCCATTTGTCCATGTCCGGATAGCATGCCCTCTGGGTTTGGTTTTATTTATCATTACTACCGTGGAGGAGATTTTTCTTTATCTCTTGGGTGTGCGATTTTTCCTCTGCAGCAATTCCCTTACGCAAATACAATAGAAATCTTTTTTCAGGCAAAGAGTGGAGTGTCTTTCTTAACGTTATGTTCAACCATCCTGTCGTGTGATGCTGTTGATCTTCAACTCTAAGTCCCTGCGTCGGTCGTGCTCATCGAATATTCCTCTATCTCTGTGGCGAAATTGAGCGTTCTAAGACATGAGCCCTGAATTTCTTCTTTTCTCTTCTAGCTCCTTCTTATATTCGACGCTAAGACAGGACGTCCAATTTTTGTTAGACCCCCCCCACTACCAAACCTCAGCGTGCTTTGGCTTTTCTCCCTCCGATCATGAGACGAACATTTTGAAGACGGACTTACCCTCGACGCTGAAGAATGAGGTGTGCAAAGATGGGGGAAGAGATTACTCAATTTCTCCCCTAGTTCCTGCCTTGGTAATCCAAGCAATCTATTGGCCCTCCTTCGGAGGCCCTGCTTAGTCTGTACCCACACCCCCTCCCATGTAGATCTGCCAGCCCTCTTTCGTCTCCCAAGCTAAACCCTCAGGTGCACTTTAAAGTTTTTTACCCAGGTTTCACTGGCAGTATTCGTTGCTTCGGTCCGTACCTTTTCATTATTTCCTGAACCCGCACCTCTTGACTTTGCGGCGTGCCCGCCTGGAGTGCCTTAGCCCAGCAGCCGTTGAAGCTCATTGCCATTGGCTGACTGATATTCATCTCGAACGCCCCCCCCTTTGTAAGATAGAGCCGATTTTTGCTTTTCTGGCTCCGAAGTTCTCCTTTTAGTTAGTGCCTATTTTCTTTTTAGCATCTCCAATGCCTAGATCCTGACGGGGGTATTCCCCTGTTTTTTTTTTTGCTGGAAATGATTCTATTTCATAATAAGCAATCTTGTGTTGCTATTTTTACCAGGCAACCCCCCCTTGATACCGGCCGCCAGGTTGCAATCTCCCTCATTCTTCGTAAACATCCTGCAACGTCAAAGAGGTTCAATTCCTTCTCCCAGATCCAATCAGCTCCGACCCGTCCCCCCCGAGGTCTGATCGTCCTAGGAATCCATCCGTCCCATGAGAGTTCATGGTCTAGTGGTCACTCTTTCCTCGCTCAAAGCATAAGTCCCTGATTTTCTCTACTGGCACTCCATTAATTCCCCTCGATTGCCTAATTTATAATTCACCCATGATGGTCATTCTTTTTGCTGCCCTTACCTCTTATATCTTGGTTGTGGTCAGGCTATCAGGAAGTTTTAGTCGATAGGCACATATCTTGTTTGTATACTATCTTCTACTTTTCTTCGCCTCTTTCTGCCCCAACCTCATTTCCTCTGCCGCGCCGCAAGGAGTTTCCACTTCAATCAGCTAATTTGAGTAATGTTCTTTCGTCGATATCCCTAATTCCGCTACTCGGAGTTTTGTCTGTGTTCTTTATTTTGTTGCCAGACGGTCAGCCTCGATTTTATTTAATTTTGTTTTTCAGGACCACCTCCCCAACACCACACCCCCCCGCTTCCAGTTTCCACTTTGAACGTCGGAGGTTGATTACCTCCCAGAATCCCCAGTTTTTTCGTGACTCTTATGCGCCGTTAATCCATTTTTATTTGAAGTTTATAATGAAATCACCCCCCCCCCTTGCAGAATTATTTACGGACCGTCCCAGGACCATTCCTTTCGGTCAGTCACACCGGTAGATTGCCAATGTTCGTTATGGGTCTGTTCACCCTGATGGCAAACCCAATAATGCGCCAAATTAAGAGTCCTTGGTGCCCCCACGACCCGCCCTTCTCCCCGCACCTATGATCCCCGAAACAATGGTGGCCAGGCTATTTGCCCTTTTTCCTGCTTTCCGCTGCGGCTTTTTTTTCGATCTTCACCCTCCCGCTCTCTCCCTTGCTCATTTTTGAAGTTCGTGTTCCGCTAAGTATTCCGCCCGTTCCATTCGGATTTTTCATCATATGGCGAAACCTTGCGCAGGAACAGCCAGGTTGGGCGCACAACCTATCTCTCTACGGCCCCAATCCGCCGGATTGTCGTTGCCCCCCCGCCTCCGCCTCTCCCGCTCGTCTTGTCCAGACGCGACCCAGCTTGTGCTTGTGCCCTGCCGCCCGTGCGCGTATTTCATCTTCCGACCCAAACCTCCCCAGTTAATACTCACTTCCATGCCTGCGTTTCATGAACATGAATCTTTGGCCACAAGATCCCAATTTCCCCCCCGGGAATTTGATACGCCAGCCCGCATTTATGAGCCGGTTATTACCAACATCCCTCTGAAGCTTTTTACCTAGACGTTTAAACTCCACTCAGTCCAAGAGGGCACAGTTTTTCCCAATCCTATTCTGCCGATTGTATTTCGGTTTATGTTTTGTAATTGTGATTAAGGTGATCAACCTGGAGCTTGGCTCCCGTTCACTTCGCCCTTATGCCCGTCGACCAAGCCTAGACCGTAATGTCCCCTCTTCATAGGGCCCACAGACAACACAAGGTGCCCCACCGGCAAAATTACGAGTGTTTATTAACAGAATTAAGAATTTATGTAGAAAACTCCCACTCAAGGTTCCCCCCTCCATCAAATCACATTGTTCCCCCGTTGAGTTCTCTTCTCTTTTTTCTTTCGCCTGAGCACTGGTGGTTGTAATTTCCCCGGCAACTCTCACGCTCTTTTCCCCACCGCTTATTGTTCTTCCTATATTGTTTTTCTCCCACAACTACGCTCTGGGCCCGCATGCCTCTACCTTCCTTCCCTCCTACTCAGTCGATAGAGCAGTTCCCCAAAGGGATCCGCAATTTCCCTTTTTCTTTCCCCCCTCACCCGCCTCCTTCAAGCTCCTTGCTGAATGTCCCCTCTTCTTATAACGGTTTTTCTCTCTTTTATAACCGCCGGCACAAGTGTTCTCGCGATCCCGCACTACTTTTTTGCCCCTGGTAGGTCCCCAGCCCAGCCCCACTCGCTCCTCCTGCTCCCCCCCCACAACGGGTATTTCCCGTCTCGATAGTGTTTGTTTTGCCTGTAGTTTTTTTCGTCCGCCTGTGTCCAGTGGGACTAACTTTTTAAATACTTCTCCCCCCCTTCCGTCCCCCCATGCATATGCATTCTTCTTATATGACTCTCGGTCGTTCGAGATTTGCGAATATGGCTTGCTGGCGTCCTTTTGTTGTGTCTTAAGTTCTCACCCGTTTAGTTAAGTTAACCCCCGCTTAGATAGACCTCTACTCCCCCCCCCCAGGCGTGCATTTTTGTACGTCTACCCTTTGTCCTTTACAATTGTGAGTTTTTTTTTACACTGTGGAAGCCTAGCATTACATGATGTTCTTTGCCCCCTCGACTTGTGCGTCGGTCAGTGCGGAAATATATCCAATTTTATTTTTTGTTCGGACGCGTGCCCTCCTTAATCACCTCAAGATTGTCAAGCGGCTGTCATTGCGTGTTTTGTTTTTTTGCATCTTCGGTCTTTGTATTCCCCGCTGCCCGCCCCCATTCGTTTCACCCTTCCCTCTCGTTTTTTTTTTTTTTTACTGCTTCATCGGGCTCCGACACGTGTCCGGCTCGTCAGCCCCCTTCCCTCTGGATTTGCTCCTCAGCAAATAATCTCCTGCGCCGAGTACTCCTTCAGGTTTCCGGGCCAGCGTTACCCCACTTGCCCTCCGTTACCCCCGTTCAGACCCACACACAACACCACGCAGAGATTTAGGCTTCTTTTTGACTCTACCATCCCCTTAACATTTTTACCCTGCTCGTTTTTTTTTTTTGTGATTTGACCCCATTGTTTTGTAGTTTTCTCCCTTTCACCATCTCCCCGGCGCTATGTCGCGGCCTCCCCTTTTACCCTTTGTGTCTGCGGGTATTGGTGTGGGAAGTTGACGACACGTTCTTGTCGACCTTTCTAAGTCGATTATCGTTTCGGCCCCCACAGATCCTTTGTTGTGGTGTATTTAGAATCTCCCTGCATGTGCTTTATTGCTGTCAGAGGAAGATGACTTAGAAGGAGTTCAAGGCCCGGTCCGTTATTCTTGATTTTCTTATGGCTGTTTCCCCGGTGACGTGCTGGTATTGGCAGCCTCCTTTCCAATGTGTATATGCCTTTGAATTGCCTCTTCCTGCTATGGGTCTTCAAGGGAATTTTCGGGTCACGGTTTGGCGCTGGACTCTCCTCTATGTTCCCTGACAACAGGCCGTTCCTTTTCCCTGCTTCTTTGTATAGTTTTTTTTTCTTTCTTCTCTTTTCAATCCTCCCGAAGTTGTTCCTGTTCACCCCCTTATCCTTCTACCTCTCCGATGTCCTCTTTGATTCAAATTTGAGTACACTCATATTTTGTTCACCGCTGACACGTCTATGGTGTTCTTACTGCGACTCCCCCACCTATAGGACTTGCCTCTTTCTTATCTGTGGGATTGTCCCTACTTCCTCCTTGACACCATTTGCCATTCCTGATGCCTCTTGTGCCCCCTCTCCTCGCCTCTGCCTATGTCCGTTCTTTTTTTTCACTTAAGAATCTACAGTTCCGGGGACAAACCGCAGAAGCTTTCTATGCCTAGTTGTGCCCCCCCGTTTATATTTTCCCCACTCCCATCAGCATATTCCTAGCCTTCTTTTACTCTTTTTTATTTTATTCAGCCACCTCTTCTGATCTCGAATCCTCCGACTTTTTTTCTTTTGTCTGTGTTCTTTTTGTTCCCCGTTTTTATCTATTTCCCGTTTAACCTTTGTCACTGGGTTATTCGCCTGGCTTTTATTTCTCTGTGCGATTTGGTGTGGTCTTTTCGATTTTTTTGACATTTTTCTTGGCAAGAAAATCCGAGATCAATGTTTGTAAATAGTACGTTGTTGGTGACGCCAGATTGGTTCGGGATTTATTGCAATACCAGTTTCTTTGCGGCGGGGTACTCCTCTTTCCTTCTTATAACCCACTCCGGTAAGAGTCCTCTTTTTAGCCGGTTTTGGACTTGATTTGCTACTATTCTTCTTTCGGCGGAATTTCTTTCTTTTCGCAATGTCCCTTACGTCCTTTGGGACTATTGTGCTTTGTTTGTGCATTTTTACTATTTCGTCCTTTCTCCCATTCTTTGGGCCAGTTACCCCCTACCCCTATTATTTGGAGGTTGCATATCTTGACCCTCCACGCACTCAATTCCACCGACCCCCCCAATCCAACCAATTCCATCTTCCCTTTGACTTCCATGAATTTGTAATTCACTAGCCCGACTTGAGAATTTTGCTCGGCTCTCTTCTCTGTCCTTTTTCTTGCTTCCTCGTTTTGTTGATCTTCGTTTGAGTGCCTTTTTTATGCATGCACATAGTAAGCTGTACCGTCGGCCCTTTTTTTCCTTCCAAGTTCGCCCCCGCTTTTTTTTTGTTTGCGGAATGTATTCTTATAGCCTTGTTTTGATTATCCCCAAACCCCCTATTACCGTTGATTTTTCCTTCCCTCCGAAGAACTCGAATTCAATTCCATTTTTTCTGGTGCATTACCGTGAGTTGCGGATTGTTAATGCCCACGTTTGTTGGCCCGTCCTTGACCATCACACCTCTTTTCTAGCTAATTCTATTAACTTGGCCCCATTGATTTTTTGTTGAGCGATCCTATTGACAAAAAGAATAGTGTCGTTTGCAATTGATTATTTGCTCCTTACTTTTAATGTCGTCATTTGTTTATTTTTCTTCAAGTACCCCTCTGACCCCGCGGACTTACCCTCGTACCTATGCCATCTCGGGGTTGCTTATGCTTAGTGCGCTGGTAGTCTGTAATCATTCTTTTCCCCTCTCGTATGCATGGCGCTTCATCGGCCTTTTTTTTCCCCTTTATCGGTGCCCCGCAAGCTTCTCTTTAACTATCCCCGTGTTTGTTTAGTTTTTCTTCTCCGGCCAACTCCCGGCACTTTGGCTTTTTTTGCATGTTAAGTTTAGTGATTCCCAGGATTCCCTGATTTATATCCCCCCTCACGTTGATACGTCGAAAACCCATAGCACTTCGTTCCTTTCCCAATCTTCATATCCTGTTCTCTATAGCAACGGGGCCTGACCTTAGTTTCATAGCCATTGTCAAGCCCGTAATTTTCTTTGGCCCTTCATCCGGTTTTTTTTGTTTTCATGTAAGTATATTTTTGAGCCCACCCGTTCCCCATTCGCGACCCTTATTCGTTAGTTTCCTGGTCATCTCTGTGGTGACTTTCCCGTTCAATAGTCCCCCCTGCCCCTCTCAAATCCTTATGACGAACCTGCATTTGTGGTTAGTCCCTCTTGAATGAAATTTATCATTTGGTATTGACATTTCTGTTTTGTTTTTTTTCGTCTCTTATAGCCAGCTTCCCGAGTCCTTCTCCTTTTTAAGCTTTGATTGTTTCTGTTTACTCGATGATCCTTTTCCCCTGAAACAGTCTCTTATCGACGTGCTTGCCTCTACTTCGCGAATTTTCTCCTCTTTCCCCCCTTTTCCGAATGGTTGGCCCTTCTTTCTCACAATGATCCTATTTTCTTGTCTGTGTGATTCATTCGGCCTTTTCACACCCGCCTTCCTTTTCTCCCCCCCCCTTTTGGTGATCCGGACTTTAAATCAGTAAACCCAATTCGCTCCCCCTCTACCAGGCCCCCACATTTTTATCTCGACGCCCGGGGAAGTACAGCGTGCAAGTAACTTATTGCATCTCCGCCACCCCCCAAGTACACTATATTCCCCTTTTCTTAGCGTGACCTACCTTTAATCGCGACTCTTTCCTTTTTTCCTCCGGTCTTATGTCCGATATCCACCCGCTCCACCCGCTATGGAACGGCTTCCTCACTTAATTTTTTTCCCTCCCACGCTGCTTCCCACTTTTGTCCCCCCGAGCCATTCCCCCACCCGTTTCGATGTCTTCTTCACTGTGTGCTTTTGCAAAAAAAATCCCCCCCACCCCCTGCGCCCGCGCCCAGCCTCCCTCTCTCTTTTGATATAGACGACCGGGCAATTTTCTCTCCTCTACCCAAACACGGTCTTACGTTAGGAGGCAAGTTAAAGCCTGATTTGAGTCTGGATTGCGTCGAACCCAATAATGCAGCGACCGGCTTTCATTTGCCAGACGGAGGACCAATTCCCGGTCTCTCTCCCATACCGTTCCTTACTCCCCCTTTTCCCCCCCTTGTGCCATTGCTTCTACTACCGTCCAAGTTGCCTCCACCGTTACCTTCGTTCACCCCAGACCCAACCGTCTCTGCGTCTCATGCCAAGCTCGTGCTTTTTTCGCCATATCACTGAGCCCCGCGAGAGGTCGCCCCCCTTTACCCGAAACCGCCTTAACAATTCCGATCCTTTGCTTTATTAACTTTTAAGTTCCTCCTTTTCTTTTTGCCCTAGCCCGCAAATAAACTTTTCAAATTGTCCCCCCTCCACCCGGGCTAATCTACTTTTGTTCTTGTCATTATACTTGTTAGCCCAACATAACCCCGATGACCATTGTCCCGCTCGCTACAGCCCTCGATAATTGCATCATTGTTCTCCGTTATTTTCTTTTCCACTTTCTTATCCCTTTCTTGTTTGCTAGTCCACTTATACGGCAGACTCCCTGAGAGGTTTTATTTATTGGTTACTCCCCTTTACCCTTTCTGCCTCCGCACCGTTCCCATCTCTCCGAGCACAGTTTCTTTTTGTTTTCACGTCTATTGTCGACTTGGGTTTTTCCGACTTTTCCCTCTCACCAGCGTACTGATCCCTCTGCCCCCCCTTGCCACTTCCCTCCTTTTTGTCCCTTCCCCCCTTCCCCTTTTGTTCTACTTTCTTGACTATTACTTCAGACTCTTTTCCTTCCCGGATCTCACTCACCCATCGCCGGGGCTTCAACCTCACCATGCATTCAATTCCCCCCCCTCAACACTTCGTCGGCTCCCACCTCTACATTCTGTTGCATGATTAGCCCCCACTTACAGATCATGTTTTTTTTTCGCACATCCTCTGCTCTCAAGCTTTTCTCTTTTTACGTTTCCCATAATACTGACTCCCTCCCCTTTTTCCACCTTCATTCCCTCCTCGTTATCCCTTTTCTGTTACTTTTCTTTTGACCTTGCGTTCTTTATCGCGTGACGTGACTATTGATGATTGTACATCCTTACGATTCCCTGTTCTCCTTTCCTTTTTCTTTGTTTTTCGACTAGCACATCACTCCCGTACTCCCTCGCTTATATCTCGAATTACCGCCATTCGTCCACTAACCCCTTCCGCTTCTCGTTCCTTCTGTCCTTTGGCTTTCTTCACTACCGCATACTTTTTTCGATTTTTTGTTTGTATCCATTCCCTCTTTACTTCCTCCTCGCACCATTCATTTTCCTCCTCAGCTTCATCATGACCCACCTCTTTGACTATACTCCAAAGGGTCTGATTGCAATTTGGTAGATTCGTCCCGTTTTTTTGGTTTTTCTGTCTTCCTGTACCGTGCGGTACTTCACTTTTTAACCTCCTCTCCGCCAGCTTCCCCCACTCCAATCCTCTCTCTCGATGGGGCTGTTTTATCCGCCTTCTTTGCATCTTGTTTTCTTCATCTGTGGCCGTCTTGGTTCTTTCAAGTAGCCCTTTTCCAGTCCCGCCCAACACCCCTTTTCCGACCCGCCTTTCCGAACATTTTTTTGCCATTTTCGCTTTCCCGTTGGTGCTGTTCCTTTTTCATCGCGTTTCCTTGTTGGCAGACTTATTCATTCCTCTTCTTGTCTTCAGCGTTTTGGAAGCATTTCCCCCCTTTTTACATCCGAGCCAGTAATCGTCCTCGTCTCTCTTCCCTTCCATTACCTCTTTGCAGCGATTGTAAGCCGTGTGTCTCCCCCCCCTAAGTCTGTTCCTATGTTCCTGTGCTGTAGTTTCGTGTCAGAGCCCTTGCTCATGATTCCTTCTAGGTCCAATTTATCCTCCCCCCTCCTATCCTGCGATTATGCAGCTTAAATTAAGTGAATCCAAAAGCCTATCAGGCCTGTTATTTTTTCACACTCATTTGCTTGTTTCATTAACCTGTTTTTTTTTCTTCCAGCCTGCGTCGAGCCGATGTTGTCTTCTTTGCCATATTCTTTTCGGACCGTGTTCACCGGTTTGTGCCTGTTATGTTCTCGCATTTTTTTTAACTCTCTTTCTTTTCTTTCTGTTGACTCCTACCTCGTGGTTTTTTCGCGTTTTGGTCCCCCACATGCATGCGCCGTTTTTCATCGTTTTCCCATCCCAGGATTCTTTCTCTGCTAACGCTTTTCCTGAGTTATAAGCTTCTGGGGGTCGTTGACTTGCACCTTCTTTTGCAGTTCCTATCTCTTTCCACCGCTTTTCGATTAAATTCCACTGGTTTGGAGCGACCGTTACTCCCATGATGTCGAGCTTTTGATTTTTGCCTTATTACTTTGCCCGAATATTTTTTCTTGGTGCCTCGTTTTTGCCTGGAACTTCGCATTTCTTCCGATTCCTTTCCCAGGACCTTTTCTGCCTGGCTTCCTTCTTTGTTATCTTTTACCTTTTCTTTTTCGGTATTATTACGCTTTCCCAACCTTCCTTCAGCCTTACAGCGGCAGGTCTACAATTCTTTCCCACTTCCCCTCTTCTCCTTTTACCTATATTTCCTCTGTTTTCGACTCTGAGGTGGGTTCGCTGCTACAATCTCTTGCTTTTTTTTGTTCTTGCGCGATCCTTGTTTTCTTTCTACAACCGACTTCTCCTTTATTTTTTTTCGTCACTTGTTCCTTTCAGCCCTTCTTGTCCTATGGGCTTGTTGAGTAGACTCCGGATGTTTCACTTCCCGTGGGCCTCTTACCCTTTGCGCGAGGGTTCTTCCCCTCTCACATCCAGCTGCGCGCGCAAGCGCCAACATTCCTTAGCGGCTTGCCGTGGTTCTTCAGCCTACGTATTCCCCCCGTTTCCCGTCTGGTGCTTTGTCCTTCTTCGCTTGGCTTTTTGGATTTTTCGGGAAATATACTCTTTGCTATCTCGTCTCGCAAACTTCGACCGTGGTGACTTCTCACGCTTTTTTTTCTTTACGCCGCACGTTCCTTAACCTTCTCGTATTTGTTTTTTCTAAATACATCACGCGTTTGTCCGCGAGTTTTTTTTTACTTTGTTTTTATTCTTTCCTTTGTTATTTTTGCGGCCCCCCGTATGGTCTCATTGCCCCTGGTAAGGCCTTGTTGATGCGTGTTTTGACCCTTTCCGTCACCTTTCCCCTATTTATACCTTTCTATTCCGCCTCCCGTTCCCTAGCACATTGACCCACCCTAGCACTTCAATCAGCCTGGTTTAACTGTGATGTTTTTCCTCCAATGCTCCTGAGCCTTCCTCTCTTCCTTTGTTTCCTCGTTCTCCTTTCTTCAGCCCGGGAGTTGAGTACAGCTTTGAGTTGTTTTTTTCTTTCCTTCTTTTTCATGACTCTACTTTTTTAAATCTCACGCGGCTTAGCCGGCCCTCCCCCCTGCAATGTTTTAATTCTCTTTCTTTCCTTGCACTCCCTGATTACCTCTTACCTTCGGACACTTCATGCAAGTACTCCCTTCTCACTCTCAAGACGCCCCTCAGGGTTGGATTTTCACTTTTCGATGGACTGGTCCTAGGGTTCCCCCGCCGGGTTTCTCCAACACTTCCATCTCATCTAAATGGTGCGCTTGATGCCGTCCCCTTTTTCTCCTCTTCATCTTTTCCCCAAGCCGCTTAAGTTTTTTCCTTGCCGAGCCTTCGGTCTATCTCATTTGACTCCCCCTTTCTCACTATGTCCTCCCTCGGTGCTGATCCCTCGATTTTTCTTTTCCTAGTTCTGTTCTGCAGACCTTTTCTGTTCCGGTTCGGCTTACCCTTATTTTTACTCCGTTATCCGCTCATGCGCCATAATTCGCCCCTCGCTCTCGATGTCTTTTCCCTTGATTTCTTCGGGGTCCTCCCGTTGTCCTGCAATCCCTCTTTCTTGCCTCACTCGTTTTTGTTTTATTCTTGCCAGAGTTCACTTTCCCTTGCCATCATCTCACACCTTCACCCCTTGTCCTTTCCACTGCAGCCCTCGTCGGAATCCTGATTTCTTACTGGTTCCTCGTTTAAATTCTTTTATATTTGTCCGCTCGTCCCCTGCATTTTCTGGCTTCCCACTTATTCCATTTGACCCTGGTTCCCCCTTTCCTTGTATTAACCGCCGCGTTCCTTCCTTTTCTTTCCCCCTCTCCCCACCCCTTTATCTTGTAATAGTTAGGCTGCCTCGTTATGTCCGTTTACTCACTTTCATTTTTTTACCGTTTTATTTCTCTAGCGCTCAGTCCCCATGCTTGTGAATACGACGCTGTTTGCCAACTCTGCATTTTCTCCTTTCCCTTCCCCACGTATCAGGTCCGCAACTCCCCACACATCCGAACTTGTGCCCACCTTCGGTTCCCTTTTCCTTCTATTTTAGTAATTTGTATTTCCTTTGCCCTGTCTCCGTCATACACTTTCTCTTCGTCTCCCTGGTTTTTTGGCATTTTTCTTACCTCTCTGGCAGGAGCAGCCACGCGCATATCTTTTATCTTAGTCTGTTTTGGATCTTCAACTGCATTTTAGTTCCCTTTCTGAAATCTTTTCCAATCTCTTCCGACCTCCTGCGCATTTTCCATACACGTCCGCCTATATCTTACGACTAGTTTGCTTTTGCTCTTGGTTTATCCATCCCTTGTTTTGCGTTACCATCAATTTTGATCCACCTCTTTCTTCGGGGTTATCTCCCTGTTGGCTTCTGTGCTTCTTTTGCCTTTTGACCAAGAAGGTTTCTCTCTCTCTTTTTTTAATTACATGTTTTTTCGACCCATTCCCTGGTAACACCAGTAGCCTTTAGCCCTTTCCCATTCTTCCTTACCCGCGTTTGCCAATCCACTTCTCTACGCTCCTTTGCGATTCCGCGTGACCTTCTTTCACTCCCCTATCTCTGTCCCGCTTGATGAAACCTCCTTTCATATTTTTTCTCATCTTATCTTTTAACACAGATCCCCTCCCGTCCGGATGGTTTGTGTCTACCCACGTTCATTGATTGTTCACCATTTATCTTGCTTTTTCCTGCCCGCCAAGTTCCTATGTCCCACCGCCTTTGTCCCTATCCTCTCGTGTCACTTCTCATCTTCCTCTTTGCGTACACAATAGTTTTTCTAAAAGTCATCTCTCGCATCCTTCCTATTGTTTGATTCCCGCAGTGTCCTTTTTTATTCTTTATCCCCCCCCAACCTGAGCTTACCCCGGGGCCCTTCTACTTCTATCTGTTCCTTCCTGCAAGCTTTAGGTTCTTCTCCTTCCTGTCCATTACTCTTCCGCCTGCACCGCTTCAGTGGTCATCTACTTCTTCCTTTCCACACGAGTCATCTAGCTATCCTTTTAAACATGTCTGCCGCCCGTTCTTGCTCCTACTGTCGTCTCCCTTTTTTGGGTGATCCCACCCGTCCCTAGCTTTTGTTGTTTCATCAACAAATAAGGACTTTTTTCCAGTCCGTTTTTAATCAGTCCTTTTTCCTTTTTTGGCGCTCTTCTCTCCTCACCGCATCGCCTGCCATTCTCTGCGTTAAAGTTTCTAACCTTATCTCCTCCGACAACTTTGTATTTTCCCTTAGTCCGGTGATTCCTCGATTTTCCCTGCTAGGCGCCTTATCTCACCCCTCGTTTCCCCCTTTTTATACTCAATTCCCTAGATCCCCACCTGTTTTTCCATGCTCTTTCCTTGTCCCACCGCCCAGACTCCTTTTTTCTCATCGGACTTCTTCCCTCCTTCCCCTCGTGCTGTTTCCACTTATTTCCACATAACGGCCCTGTCCTCTTCCGTCTTTCCCTTCCATTTCCATTTCTCCCGCATCGCCTCACCCGCTCTTTTTTTGTCCTTGTTCCCCCCCTTCGCCTCCTGGTCTCCTTTCACCCTCCCTCTCCTATTCATTTCCTTCTCGCCGCACCTCGATAATCTTTGCTCCCTACGTGACTTTTCACCCTGCAACATTCTTTGAGCCCCCTTCCCTGTCTCCCGTTTTCTTCTTCTGTCCTAGCGCCTACGTTTTTCCTTTGTTCCCGTTTGCATTATCTTTTGTCCCTCCCCTCCCTATACTTCCCACTTTGCCCGTTACCTCATTTAACTCTCTCTGCTGCTTCGTTTGATTCCCCCCCCTTTAATTCTGAACCCCCTCCTGGGCCGAACCCGATGCCCGTTTCTTAGAGCCAAATTCGCACTCACTTCCCTTTCCTCCACCTCACTTCTACCGTTTTCAGTTCCTTTTACCCTGGTCGTTGGTCTTCTTCTTACGTTACGCCGATAGGTACCGCCCGTCTTTCTTCTTTCCCTTTTCATTCTTCGTCAAGTTTCTACTTCTCTTTCGCAGTTCTTAGGCCCCTACCTTTTTATATTAGTGCTTTTGAGCACACTTTCATATTCTTGTCGCATTCCCCGCCTTTTTTTGTGTCCCTCCACTCCGCCTACCTTCCCCCTCTTGCCGTTCGAGTGTATGCCCCTACTCCACTTGTGTTCCCCTATTAATTCTGACCCCTTACTTCCTGCAATTTTTTTTCTTTTGACGTGCCTCTTCCGCTTTATCTCCCTTTTTCATATGTGTTGACTTCAACTTCATGCACCAAAGTTTTCCTTTTCCTTACCATCCTGGAACTTTGAATAAGTTCCTCCGCCTCTCTCTCCTTGAGAAAAAGGGTTAGCTACCTTTCGCTTGGTAGCTGCCTTTGTGTGCGTCAAGTGCTTGGCAAGTTGTTTCTTCAGTCTCTTAAAAAACGCCAGCCCAATCTCTATCCTTCTCCTTTCTTTTCCCTAACTCCTTGTTTTTTTTTAGAGATGGACATGCGCTGTGTATGTGGGAGTCATGAGCAACCGTAGCCCTGCCCCCCCAAAGACGTCCGCAAGCCCGATAACCACAGTGTTTTCTTCCCCCGTTGGATTCCCTTCTTTTCCATTCTGCTTTGTTTATCATTTCTTTTCCGGGCTTCAATCGTTTCGCTTGAGTGAAGCCCAGATCGAACACCTTCGTTCCTTCCCTCATGCGGGCCCATCACAACTAGTTCAGCTATGAAGGGTTTTGCCCCATGTTATTTAGCCTCTTGCGTTGTGCTTCTCTTTGATGTCGGGATTTCTTTTTCCCCTCTGTGTCTTTCAATCTGATGCCGGCCTCTACCTTCTCGAGACGACGCCCCTGCAGCTATAATTTCCGAAGAACTTCCAACCCGACCCTACCGGCTCTATCTAATCCTTTTTTCAATTCATTGTTACACCCTTTTGGTATTTTTCGACTCCGGCGTTTATGGACGCTCGCGCCTTCGTGTTTGGCCTTTTTTTTGTCCCCTCCGTTGTTTTGGATTGGTGATTTTTAACCGCGCTCGCTTATTTCGCCGGGATACTTTCGAAGTTATCTTTTTTCCCCCCAGCTGACGTTTTTGCCGTCATCTTTCAGTTCTTTCTCCGTTTCTGCACATTGCTCTGCAACTATTTATTTCACTGTTCGTGATAGCTGACTTTGTTTTTTTACTCATTGCTTCCGCCCAATTCGCTTCCTTCACATTCGTTTATTACCCCGATTTGCTTGAGTCTGCGCCTGCGCATTTTGGACAGTCTTCATCAGTCGCGATGCTGGAGTTGGCGTCTTCTTTCCGTTCGTGTTCGGGTCACGGTTGTTTTTTGTTTTTATTATTTTATTGTTTCATTGTCCGTCCCGATTTGTTTTTTTCGGTTGTTTATTTTACTGTTTTTTTCCTTTTTTGTCCTGGCCTTCTTGTTTTCCTATTAACGCTTCTTTTTCTTTGATCCGGCCTTGCCATACTGTATGTATCCCCTTGAGATGTGTGTCTTTTTGAGGATTTTCACCCCCTTTTTTTTGACCTCTCTCCGCTTCGATTCGAGGTGTTGTTAGTCCCCCCTTTTTTGCTTCATTCCGTTATTCACTTTTTGATTGCCAGTCACCCCTGACATACTTGCTTTTTCTGCTTCCTTGTGGCGCCTCTTTTTTACTGTTTTCAACTCTGCTCATGGGCTGCTTTGTTAACTTTCCTATTTTCACGTTCTATTATCTTTCTTCCCTAGCTTTGTTCCTCCTCTAGATTGTTTGTCCTATCTCCCTTAAAGCGCCCCTCCAGCGTCCTTTTTGCATTACATGTTTTGTATAGCCTTCGTCCACTTTTTTGGATGCTGATCATCCCGTTCCCTTTGTCCGTTTCCTGTGTTTTCATGTTTGCTGTGTTTCGTTTTTTTTTTGACTATTGTTTTTTTGCACGATTTTCGGCCCCCCACTCTTTCAAACTCTACCCTTAAAGACAGTTTGTTTTCTTTCCTCCCCCCTCCTTTTCTGTACTACCTGGTCAATGAGAATTTCATACAAGGTTTTTTTTCTGCATGTGATTCCTCTCCACTACACAGTGTCCTTCCTTTCTTTTCTTTCTTTTTTTGCCTTTTCCCCTGTTTTTCCCTTTTGTCGCCTTTTGGCCATGCATCCTCATGCGCTTCTGTCACTCCTTTGCTCGGTTTCATTGGTGGCCGCTTTACCCATTACATTTTGAGAATGGCCTTTTTTTCCCCCCTCAGTTTTTTTTGTTTTTTCTGCACAACCTTGTTTCTTCGTTTCTTTTCACGGCGGTTAAACCTATTTCCTCCACCCCCCCCTCTCCACATCATTCTCTCTTTTTGTACTCTCTTTAGTGTTTCTCTTTTTTCCTATATCGTTCCACCTTCCCAGGTGCTTGATGTTGACGAGCGAGCTTTATTTTTTCTATGCTGTCTCTGACCTGCGGTGCTTCCTGAGATGTCCGATATGCCTCTTCTATAAGATGATTTTCTCTTCACGCTCTTCATACCTCCCACACCCCTGTTTTCTTTTTTGTCTTCTTCTTCTTCTCTTGCTGACCTCCTCCAC
>Ga0179593_1477092_pt1 | contig 28612 bp, 38 predicted proteins | sample CZODoug2_1_08_16_FD_185931 | JGI IMG/M metagenome (GOLD analysis project Ga0179593, IMG submission 185931) | Vadose zone soil fungal communities from Angelo Coast Range Reserve, California, USA - CZODoug2_1_08_16fungal (PacBio error correction) | ecosystem: Environmental > Terrestrial > Soil >... | reverse complement strand
GCCTACCTGGACCAACTCTGGTTTTCTTTTGCCCCCAGAAAAGGCACCCCCTGGCGTATATCTCCCCCCCTTTCCTTCCCATTGATGACATTCCACGAAGCTTGGGTGAACAATTCTTCTAGTCCTCCATTCTTTTGTTCCTGTCCCTCGATAGGGGGGTCTGCGCTGCTCGTTCAACTCCCTTTCCAATTTTGCCTCCGTGACCCATAAGATGACCAAGTGTTTCCTACCACGCCGCGTTCCCCTTTTTCCGGCATTCATTTAACCGTCTTCTTTTTTCCCCCTAGCCGTGCGTTCAGTTGTGAAACTCACAAAGGAACTTTTTCAAACTTCCCTGGTGCTTACTCACCTCCTCTGACTGATTTCCGTCCTTTCTTTGATGATTTTTCCTCTCCGCGAAGTTCCAGTAGTGTTTGTTCAGCCCGTCCTTGCTTAACCGCCTTCGATGCCCATTCTCCGCTATTACACCCCTGCCCCAGAAATAAAAATAACCAAACCCCCTCATTTTCCTTCGTTGCGTACAAACTCATCGGTTCAAATTTATGCCCCTTTCCTCTGTGCCAATTCAATGAGCGTGGCCGTTGCTCTGCATACCCTTCTTATGCAGTTCCCTTTTTTCGTTATGTTGCGGACTCCCGTTCCCCTGTTTACATGCTTCTGGTATGCCTCCTTCCAGCCTCATCCTTGAGCCAAGCACTTCGACTTCCTTTTTGTTGTCCCTTACCCAACGGTACTCCTTCCTTTCCGTCAGAGCTGTTTCCAACCTTCCCTCCCCCGTTAAGTCCTGTTTTTATCTTTCCTCTTCCTTCTCAGCCGGCGCTTGACACCGTTCGGCGCCAAGGTTCAGCGGTAAGCAATTTTTCCCCTTTCCGACACTCCCCAAGTCTCCCGGTAGTGTAATCTGCTCCCGAAAGATTCTTCGCGAAGATGGGACAACTGCTCTCCTTTTCTTCAACCTCAACCCGATCCCTTGCTTCCACCTTTTCTCGCCTGCCTGATTGTATCTCCAGGACATCCCCTGTAGACTCGAAGCCTTTTACCTCTTTTCCCCAGCATGGTATCCTCCATGGTCTCCTGGTGTTAATTCTTTTTTTCTACTGGAAGAGATACCCCCCCAGGTGATCTGGTCCCAAAAATTCCTTCGTTGAATTCCGTGTCCGTTCTGCTGCACGTCCCGACGAGCATCTCTAAAACACCATTTAATTTGAAATTCTTCTTCTTTTCTTTCCTCGATTTTCCCAACCAAACCCAAATTCTCTTTTCATACCTTCTCACAATCTCCTTTTTGTCCTCCCTCCCAGATTTTTCTTGCTCCCTGAAGACCCAATTCCACAACCAACCTGTGCAGCCTTGATTCCATTGCCTTTTTCCCCCCTCACGGAATAATTGTCTTCACTGTCGAACACATTCTCCCGAAGCTCCGCCGCCTTCTTTTTTTTCCTACAATAAACGCGCTTTCTTCCCCCAAACCCGGAGCCCGCCTCTCCCCCCTTGACCGGTCCCTACGGTTGTTTTGCTTTTATTCGATCCACAACTAAACTCGTCTGGTGCTTGCACCCTTCTTGAAATTGTTTTCCTCCAAGTTTCCTGTTCCGACGCCCACCCCAAAAGGTTCCCCCCCCTCTTTATTATTTAGATCGACCACCCCTCACCCCACTTGATCCTTACCCCCCTTACTCTCTTCCTCAGACTCACCCTGGACCCATCAATCGTGTAGCGCTATGTTCCTCCCTTACACCCTGGACACAGCCCCCCTTCCCCCTTCCTTTTCGACAAGCGAGAAGATCACTTCCCGTTCCTTCAATTACTGCGAGCTAGAGTTAAAAGAATCACTCATTCTCCCCCCCCCTGACACCAAACGCCGCAGAATCCCCCAAAATCATGAATCCCCCATCTCATACAACAAACTATTCTTTCCTCCATTATTTCCCCGTTTCTAAGATTATTCATTCCTGTCTACTAAGTTCAATGAACCCCCAAATTGATAATCTAATCTCTACGAGAATTCCCTCGAAGAATATGCTACCTCTTTTCGATGCCCTTCCAGCCCCCCCCTTTTTTTTTTTTCACGTGTCCCAGAGGGTTAGATGCTACCGCGCTTGTTCTTAACGTTCTAGAGATTCCTATAACCCTGCGACTATTACTTGCCACTTTCCTCCCATTCCCTTATTTCCGAGCGACTACTGCGGAGTCCTTATCCGACGCCCCTCTCCCCTGTTCCTTGATCGAAGCGCGACATCGATTGCTTTACCAGCCCCTATACCTTCCCCTTCTGCCCGCGATCAAAGCAGCTTTTTCCCCCCCCCGACGAATGTTCCCTCTCCATCCCACTCGACGGCTGATTGAGCAATCTTGACCCTGCTGCCGGTTTCCTCCCCATTCGCCCTGCCCGTCCTTCCCCTTCTCCTCCCCCCCTCCTCCCCCCACCGCAAGACAGACTTTTTGTATTTGGGATCTTACCTAATTAAGGCTTGGCACCTTCCACTTATGACCCCCCCCCTGCCGCCTTTCGTCCGCACGCCACTTTCCCCCCCAAAAGATACCCGCTTTTTATCGTTTCCCCGTTTTGTCCAGCGTTGCTGGGGACCATCAATTTGATTCTTCGCCCTGCCTTTTCCAGTCCCCCTTACGGTCCAACCTACCCAATTTCCTGACGTCCGTTCCTATTCACCTTTTCCCCTTTTTGATTCAACTCCCCTCCTTTTTATTTGCGTTGAATTGTTTTTTCTTCCCTTCGTTCCCCTACACTTCCCTCTTCCCCCTCCCTCTGAGGAATCTCTCCCTCTTTCTCCCTTTTTTTTTGTGGAGAGACTACCCCCCTTTGATTGACTGAATTCCTTCCTTCGAAGCGAGGATAAACACTGCTAGCATTGGAGGAAAAATCCCTGACCTTCCAACGAACCCAGAGTTTCTTTGAAGCCGACCTTATCTTGGCCGAGGTCCGGAGGAAGAAACGTCGGTCGTGAAATCCCGTTTTTGCTCTTCCCCAAAATGGATCGGGCAGGAGCTTTTCTTCTTGCGTTACCCCCCTCTTTTTCTCTGACCATTTTTTTTTCCAACCCTCCGAGTCGCCGGGTGTGTCCTTTCTCAGGGCCTCATTTTTCCGGCCCAGTTCATAACCTTTTTGTGCCAAGCGGTCTTATTTCTTCTTCTTCCTCCGTCACACAATCCCTTCAGTCTTTTTTTCTTCGAGAATGTAGCTTCCTTCCTGATGGAGAAGGATACCTACCTCATTGTCCTTTTTTTTTGCCGCCATACTTCGAGTTTTAATTCCCGATTATTTGGTTGGCCGATGGTGATTGCCCGGGCGTAACTTGCTTTCTTTTTTCCTTTTAAATGTTCCGGAATAGAGCTTTTTTTGTTCTATCCCCCCTCCCCGGCAGAGAGTTGTATCTGCTCTGATTTCCTTCGGAGATCGAGAATCCTTGTCTTTTAGTACCGAGGATCCTCGCTGGGTCCTCCATTTTTCACCTCTGTCTGCCTGGCATTTTCCCCCTCACAGAGAGAGAGACCTGCCTCAAACCTGCGAGTCAATCATATTTCTGATCGCCTGGTTTCTAGTCAGTCGGGGGTTGCGGCTCATTTCGGCCCCTATTTCATTCGAGGGAGAGTTTTTCTTTTTCTCACGGAGTTATCTATATTCCAACCTCCGATCTTTGTCCCTTCTTTTTGGTTACTTCTCTTTGTTCTGGATGCCTTCAATGAAGTGGAGCCCTCGGTGGTTTTTCCCTAATCTTTCTTCCTCCTTCCTGCCTCTAGAGCAGAGACATATTGTTCCCTATCTCCCCTTATCTTTCGCGCTTCCTCTTTGACGGGTCTCCGGCTGTCTGTTCTTAAATTCTTCTTTTTGATGGTGCTTGATTGCTTATTTTAGGGTTCAGGAGCTCGATACGCAGTTCTTCGTGAGAGTTGGCCTAGACCAATCCAAGTGTGTTTTCCCCGGTTATCCTTTGGTCGCCGGTTTTCCTTTTGCATTGGTGCAACCCCCAGGTGGAACTCCGTTCTCGTTTTGCCGCCCCCCATCTTTTTCTGTTTTCTAATGCACAAACAGCCCGCCCGGTCCCTTTCCGGACCTCTCACTAAACTGTTTCCTGTTGCATAAGACTCTTTCTTTCCCCCCCCCCCCCGCATTGCTTCGTCCCTCTATGTTTGGTATTTCTTAACCCTCTCCCCCCCGGTTCAATGACCATCACCTTCAAATTTTTTATCCCTTGACCGTTTACGTTCCCCTAACCTTTTTCCCGGTCTTCTCACCGTTTGTACTCCTGCCGACTTTTTTTTCCCCTTCCCCGCGAACGTCCAGCAGAATTTTCAAGTACTATTTTCCTAAGAGATGGTAGGTCATAAAGCTTATTCCCCCCCCCTCCCGGCCTAATACGAGCCTTTGTCCTCCCCCGAGCAAGCAAACATTTTCGCGCTCGTTACTGCTTCCCCCCGAAACGACCATGTCGGATTAAAAAGTCTTTGTTCTGGTCCCACGCTTTCAGCGACGGACATACTAGCGTTTAGAACAATCGCCCGGTCAGACTCCACAATGGGTAGTTCCCCTTTTTCCTTTTTATTTTAACTGTGCAGTGCTCCATGCATTCCATCTCCTATTGTCCCTCTTCTCCTTTTTCTTCCGCCCTCCACTACGTGCACTCTCCCCTCGAGCGGTCGGTGATTTTTCGATTGGCTCTTGACAGCTCGGCTCCCTCCCCCTCTCTCTCTTGTCCTAACTTTTCTCCTTTCCCCTTCTTTTTGGACGGTAACTTATCTCCACGCCTGTCCCTACCCCTCCTCTTTTCCACAAGCTCGGACGCGGAATCTAGGTTACCACAAATCTTTTTTTGAAGTCGATCTTTTCTCCAGTTGCAGTGATGTTTTCTAACCCGGATCCTTTAACATTCACGGCGTGCCTCCTGGCAGAACGGGCCCCCGCTTGTAACTCTTTTTCCCCTTTATTCAGCGCGAGGATGGGGCCCTTAAACCTCTATGTGTGGTCCTCCATTTTCTCTTCTTTTTTTTTCCTCTCAAGTCCCCCTCACTTTAAGTCAGGACGTTTTGTATGTGATTTGCTTGCCTTTTCCCCCTTGCGTTTGTGGATAGATTTTCTGTCCTCCGGCGTTAGTTTTCTGATCCAATTCTGCTGACACTGCTTACCACCGAAACCCCTGTGTGCTTTTCGCGTGTTTCCCATATCCTCCCTCCTACAGACATACCCCCTTCGGTGGTTTATGAAGTAGGGCAGTTACGCCCCGGGCACTGACTGGACTTTGTTCTTTTTTTCCTTGAAGCGTGGCTGAGGAGCACTCGAGTATGCTTGCGTAACCCCTCCCCCATTCCGTTCTTTCTCTTTTAGCCCCAAGACCCCAATTTTTCATTGCGCTGTGTTAAACCCCTGGATGTTTTTCCCTCTGGCGATTAGTTAGTTATCAGCCCTGAAGGGTTTCCATCAGCGATACCGCCCCTCATTACAATCGCTGACTGGTTTTCCCCGAGAAGAATTTTAACAAAAAAGTCGCCCCCGTTTTTCCAGGCCTCCCCCCCATGCCGTAATTTGGGCGATATGCGCTTTCCTTTTTCTAACCCCCAAAAAGCCCCTGATTTTGCTTTCCCCCTTTTCACTAGACGTTATTTTTCTTCCCTTCTCAAAGCCCGGCACAAAATTCGTTTGCTTGGACCTCCACATCCCACTTCCCCCTCCCGCCAATTACGGATGGACCCTTGTTCTCTCCCCCCCTCCCCTTTTGAAATATTCTCGTACCCTCAATGCCTTTTATGGTGACTTTTTTTTTTCCCCGGTCTCGATGATGCCGTTTTACTCTCTTTGGCCCAATATCCCCCATCCCCGTTCCCCCTTCGAATGAAGAATTTTCGCCTAAGTTTTATTTCCCCTTCCCTTGCCTGATCAACATGTTGTCCTTTGCACTCCTCTCTTCCCCGCTCCCGGCAAAGAAACACCTGTGTTTCTTCCTGCACGACTCCATTTCCTCCTTTTTTCAGAGTTGTAGTGCTGAGCTCCCTATCGCGACTGGCACAGCGGCTTTTTTCCGGTTTTTGAGTGTCACCCTTTATCTCCCGCAATAGCTACCCGCCCCCTATGCCCCATCCCTTCGATTCAACCCCCCAACGCAGCCCCTCACCCTACAAAACGTCCTTCCGCTCTTTCCCGCCCACCCCCCCCTTATAGGTAACATTTCTATCCCTTCTCTCCTTTACCCTTCCTTGCTTTTTCCCCTGCCGCAGCGCTGCAACGACTCCTCTTCCTTACTCTTGGAATTTCTGACAGTGAGGCCCACGTTATTTTTGCTTTTTCCGAGGTCTTTCCTTCCCTTCTCATTCCAACATTGTGTCTCCCGCTTCGCCTCATATTTGTTATTGTCTCACAAAGGCGCGTCGCCGATACTGTTTCCCTTCCAAAGCTTCCTTTCAGTCAGTGAGCTTGCGAGAAGTCAGCCGACCGTCTTGAATTCTTCCATCGACGACTCCCGAGCGCGTCGCCTTGCCACCATACTGACAGCGCCCCCCTGTATCGTGCACATGTACTCTTTTCCCTCCGAGTCCAACTTTTCCCTCTTTTCCACTGCGCTCTACTGAAAGGGAAATCCCAAGCTTAGAACCCCGTGGTCTGTTTCTCACCTCCGCTTTCCCTCTCCCCGCCTTTCCTTTCCCTAACACAGAAAGTTTTTATCCTCCCCTTCCCGGTCGTCCCACCCCCCGGCGCGTGCCGCCGATACCAATTTTTCTTTTCGGTTCGCCCACAGGGTCCCCGTATCGTTTGACCTCTTGCGGTAGAAGGCTTTATTGTTCTCCCCCACTCGCATCCCCCCATTAACCCTTCTTTTGCAGATTTCCACCCCAATTCTTGCTTTTTTGTCCCACATACGCGCTTTCAGCCCCATGTCGTTGGAGTCCTTCAACAACTCCCACACCCAATGTCTGTCATTGTTCCTGGTATGCCCTTGGTTTTTCTCCCTCTTCCCGTGATCACATATCCCGACTCCTTCCCGCAGACCCCTTCTCTGGGCGTGACCCGAAAATCACCCTTCTTTTTTTTCCACAGTCGAACAGGTTTATTTTTCGTGAACTTCCTTTTCTGTTTTGCCTTCCTCGGAGCCAAAGAACCCCACGTAACCCGCGTGTGTGTCTTCCCTTGCCACATTTGACCACTTTCCAGTAACGGAGAAAATTCTGCCCCCCCCTCTTGAATATTTTTCCCCCTGCCAACATAGCACCTCCTTTCTTAGTCGAAAATGACTGCCCATATTTCCTTCACGTAAGCGCCCTGGCATCCCGTGTGTACCGTACGACGTCTTTTAATACTTCTACACCCAAGCTACTCATCCTCCAAGTCCTCTCCAAGCTCAGTAATTTTTCTGACGATCTTCCCCGCCTTTCCCTTTCCCCTCTTCCTCCCTCCCCCCATTAGAGAGCACCCTGAAGATTTTCCTCCCAACTAATTCATCCCCCAATCTCCCAGTAACAACACGTTATCCTCCTTGGGAGGTACGAAGAGTGTTCAACTCCAGTTCCTTGTTTCTTTCCCCCCCCTTTTCATATAAATATTCTGCTCGAAATTGATCCAGTATTCTCCCTTGTTTCTCCGCGCACGATGGATGGAACGTCATCCCTTAAGGGCGGTCCTGATTTTCGTTCCCTTAGCAGTCCTCCCGCGGTTGCTCTACCCAATTCGTCTTTCCCCCCTCCTCACAGATTGCCAGACGAGCTCCACTTTTATCGCCATCCGCTAAACGCCCGATAGTCCTTTTTTTCGTAGACCTCAAGAGAATCGATGCTGGACTTGACCCATCCCCGCCATGTGCGTTTCTTTTTCCGCATTAACCATTTCTTCCAGACACCTGTCCTTCCACTACTGATAGCAAAGTCCCGCTTCCTGGCAAGTAGCGTTTTTCCCATCCTCCTCCTTTTCATTCTCTCCCTCCTCCCCCTTGATAACAGACATTGCTTGTTCTTGTACTTCGCTAACCTGGCTTGCCCCCCTTAAGGCTAGGGCCACTTTATTAGTTCCTCTCCCACACGGTCAAAACCCCCCCGTTAACCTTTCTTTTGCACTTGTTTTCATTTCTTTGTCCGTCTTTCTAGCGTCCCCCCTACTAATTTTGCCTTCTGCCCTTCCCCCCATAGACAAACACGAGTTCTCTTTGTTTTCTTCATACGTTCCACGGGATACCTGGTCCCCCACAATCTGGGTTCGTTACTGGTCACCCTTTCTCTTTAGCGCATAGATTTCACTCCTGCATTATTCCTTCGAACTTTTTGCCCCCCCCCTCCTCCTTCTCCTCCCTCTCTCCCCCCCCCCCCCACCCCCTCCCCCCTCCCCATACTCTTCTCTTCCTGCCCCCACCCATTTTTCCTTTTTCACCCCTCACCTTCCCACTGGTTCGCTCCCTCCCTTGCTACCCTTACTCCTTCTTTGTCTCCCCCCTTCTTCTCCAACCTTTTCCTCTTCCCTCCTCACTCCGTCCCCCCTTATTTTCCCTCTTCTTTCCTCCCCCCGACTTTCTCTCCCCTCCCATTTTTTCTTCACTCCCGCCCTCCTCCCCTTGTTCCCGTCCCTCACTTTTCCCCTCCTTCCTTTCCCTCTTCCCCCCCCCGTCTCGCTACGCTACGTTCCCCGCCTCCTTCTCTCCCCCCCCTCCTTTTCCCCCTCCTCCTACCCACACCTCGCCCCCCCCCCTCCCCTCTCCCCCACGGCCCCCTCCCCCCCCCTCACTACTCTCGTTCTCCCTCGCCCTCCCCCTCCCCTCCCCCCCCCCGTCTTCCCTCCCTCTCAACTTCTCACCCTAAACCCTTTTCCTCCCCCCAGCACCTACCCTTCGCACTCCTCCCAATAATCCTTCTACCATTTTCCCTTTCCCACCCCCCCATCCCCTTTCCCTCACTTCCCTACCCCACTTTATCCCCCTCCCGCACCCTCCCACCCCCCTCCCCCCCGTCCCTCCTTCAGTCCTTCTCGCCCCTTCCCTTTCCTTAACCCTCACCCCCCCCCACCTATAACCACACTACTCACTGATTCCCTCCCCCCCCTCCCCCCATTTCTACGCTCTTCGCCCTCCCTCCAACCCTTCCCCCCACCCTTCCCCCCACCTCCTCCGCAATCTTCCATCTTCTCCCCATCTTTCCCCCCCAACCTTCTCCTTTCCCTATCCCCTTTCCCCCCCTTAGCCTCCCCTCCCCATAACTCTCAACTATCTTCACCCTCATCTTCTGTTTTTTCCTCTTTCTCTTTCCTCCCCCTCTTCTTTTGATTGGTTAGCATTCCTTCCGCGCTCTCATTAATCCTTGGACATTTGCGATCCCTTTTCAACATACTCTGCAGGGTTCTCCCCAACCCCCCAGAATGTTTGAGCAGCCAGTACCCCCCGCCGTTAAGGAAAAACTGAGTCGGCCTCGGTGGTCTTACCCGATTCCCTTTTTCACACTGTCCAAAATTGGACGTCGAATAGTTTCGCCGTACTGGTGGCCCCGACTTTTCCTCGATACCGGTGTCAAACCTTCTCCTTTTTTTGGATTTTGTTGGGACTTGCTGGAGCCCCTGTCCTCCCCTTTTTTACCTGGTTTCTTTCAGACGTATTGCGGCCGAAGTCCCCCAAGGACTTTCCATGCGGGCGTCGAGGTTTCCATGGACGCTGCCCTTGTCGGAGACGCTCGCTTATCCCCTCCGTTTGCATCGTACAGCCCCTTTCGAGCTGCGTCCCGATTTAGCCATTTCCCCTTTTCGTGGTTGCTTTTTTTGGAGGCAGTCCCATTGCCCCTTGTCCTATTTTTTCTTGGTAAATGTTCCAGTTTTCCCCTCTGCGCGTTAGTCGATCTCAGTCCCCCCATCGCGGTTCGGATGCCTCGACTACTTCTAGGTTAAATTTTTTTGGATCCTTATGAGGCCTCAAATGCATGCCCTTGCTTGTTAAATCAAAGCGCCTTCGTCCTCCCGAACAGACTTCTTGTCCCGACCGGTCCCAACGCGTCTCTAGGCTCGACTAGAAACTTTTCCGAGTCTTCGGATTCTTTTTTCGTTTGATTTGTTATGTTATTAGTCACCTAGTTCCTTTCACAAAGAGTTAACCCTCTCCCATTTTTTATCCATCCGATTCACCTCTCCTTCTCTTTCTCCCTTTTCCACTGTCTTCCTTTCCCTCCTTTACTCCGCCCCTTCTAGCCTGTTTTTGCCACATAGTTTTTTTAGCGGATTGTTGGGGTTATGTCGTTGAGGACGTCGTGCGAGCTCTTTGGTTTATTTCCCCTTTTTTTTCCTCGGCGGTGTCACTTTTAAGGGCTTCGAAAGCTTGATCCGCGGATTTCGCGCCCTCCGATTGAGCTGAAGTGTTAAGGGTAACAATGTTTCCCCCTCTATGGATGCGTGATTTACTTTTCGGCCTGCTTTTTTAAGTATTTTATCATGTGATGAGCTTCCCCCCTGAAGAGTCGGGCGAGTGGGCAGAGAACCCTGCTTCCCCCCTTTTGTCCTCTTTTTTTTTTTTTCTCCTGACGGTGAAACTCTCCCTTTGGCTTTTCACACCCTGCAGACGTGGCTAGTTCTGCATACGGGTGGGGGTATGTTTTTCTTTGTCTTCCCTTTTCGGCCCCCCCCCCAGTGCAGCGGCACTTTAATCTCCCCCCCCCCCCGGTCGCCGGCCTGGGAATTTCTCCTCGCGTTATTTCCTTCCCCTTGAACATTTCTGCGGAAGATTTGATCTACGATTTTTTTCTTCACGCGGTATGTAGTCTTGCCGGGGGGGACCGTCCCCAATCCCAATAAGTTCTGCCCCTTTTTGTTTTGCATTTACAGAAGGTACAACTGGGTCCATTGCTTTTTAGTTCCCTACAGATTTGGTCGCCGTCAATCTCTTTTTTTCCAATCGCGAACCCGATTCCCCTTCTTCAATCCCCGATGTTTTTTCTTTGCTCCGTCCCATACGCCGGCGACCCCTGCCTCCCCCCCCCCCCAAGGCCCCGTCCTCCCCCCTCTTCCCATCACCTGTTATTAGCGGCAGCTGCCTCGTCTCCCCCTTGCGAGAAATTTTTTTCTGAGGCTAAACTGGTCTGGGTATGAACCTTATGATTCTGCGAAGGGAAATCGGAGATTTGATCTAATAGCCCCCCCAGTTTTTTTTTCCCATGGGTTCGGATTGTCCCTCGGGTTTGCAGGCGCGTTTCTTGCATGGCTTATGGGGGAAGACGGAGCTCCTTCCCCCCCCACAATTAGCCCGGGCTTGGTCGTATAGCTCACCTCTCCGGGTTTTTCCTGCCGACAATTTATTCCTCTTGACCTACCTTTCGAGAAAAATGACTTAAAAAGGTCAGTTTTCCCCCGTCGCGCGTCCTTTTTCGTTGAAATGGACCCCAAATTGAAGTCGCATCTTTCCCCTTACGTGTGGGCATGAGCTTTCCCACTTCCACATCAGAATTTATAAAAATTTCCATGCCTTATGCGGGCATTCTTCCCCTTTTACAATCACACAATTCTCTGCCCTATGAGCGTCACAGGTTGAATTCCTTTTTTTCTCGACGGCCTTTTTTTAAAATTTCCTGAGAGTTTTGGCGATCCTCCCCTTTTAAACCACCCTGCCCTTTCTTTAGGACTTTTCTTCGGTATTTTGTTTATTCCCTTGGTCGGATGGTTCCCTCTTCCAGTGGTTTCTTTTGGGCCAAGTCCATTTGCTTTCTCCCCAACCAACGAATGCCAAGATTTTGCCCCCCCTCTGGATCTCCAATTTTCTCTAAATCCCCCCCCCCCCCCACCGGCCTAGTCATTCGGGCACTTTCTACCAGTTTCCCTTTGAGGGCCCTTGATGGTATCTTCCGATGATACGTGGCTGCGGCGCAATCCACTTTTGGCTGGCTCCCCCCCTCCCCTCACACTCGGAGATCCCGAACAATGAATGATGTCACGTGGCCCCCTTAGTTCGTTATCAGATTGAAGTCACAGAGTCGACCTCAACCCCTCCGATACCACCCTTTCCCTTCTATTGTGGTACGAGAACCCCCGCTCTGCTGACTTTCATCCCCCTTCACCCGTAATTTGGGCCTCTTTTCCCTGCCCCAATTGTCTGTGATGCACCCCCCCCAATCCCCCCTTCTTTTGGTCCATGGCATCTCTTGTTGTTGTTGTATATGATTACAGCCCTTTCCTTCTTCCCTTTTTTCTTCTGGGAACCCTCTTCCCTCTTATCGCCCCAATTAAGATGGCTTCAGACACGAGATGGGGCAGCAGTACCCTTCAAGACAGTCGACTCTTTTCTTTTTTTTTTTTTTTTTCTTTTTGGTGTTTTATGGACCTTTTGATGCTCCCATTCCTGGGCTCCACTCAAATCGCCTCAGTGCAAATCCTTTCCTTAGAAATTTTGAAACTGTCGAGGAAAGTCAGTTCTTTCTCCTGACCCCCCTTTAGTCTGTGTTGGCTTTTCCTTTTTTCTTCTCGCCGGAACCGATCCCCTTTTCCAATTTGTGCGTCCTAAAGCATTCCATTTCCTCCTTCCCTCTTTCTAAGCTTTCCTCTTTTATTCGATCCCTCGGCGGTCGGCCCCTTTGCAATCGTTTTGTTTTCGCTAAGTCCCGTACAGTTTTGCTTGATTCGAGCTCCGCTCCGATTCCTTCCGATTCTCCACAACGTCTCCCACCGCGCCTACCCACTACCCCCCCCCTTGGCCTTCGTTGCCGTCTGCAGACAAAACCTACGCCATAGCCCATCGACGGAAATAAAAGTGAGTTTCCCCCCCCCCTCTCCTAGAATTTGATTCTTTCTTTCCCTGGGCAGTCTTGGGGTCACGTGCTTGGCCCTCCTTTCTATCAGGGATGCCTTTCATTGTCCAGCCATGACCGGAATTGGTTGAAAGCTTCAATTATATTTGTTGTCATTATCACCCACCCTTAAATCTGCTTTTTTCTTTTGATGTTTCTTCTTGTAGGGTACTTTATGTCCTTTGTATACGCGACGAAATCCCCTGCCAATAGCGCGCCCGGTGAAGATGTCCGCTGCGTCTCCTCACTGACCGCCCGACAGAAAGTATCTTCACCCCTTGACGGTTCGCCCCCCCTTTTGATCTTAAAGAGCACCTTCTCCCCCCTCCCCTCTCCTTAACCGTGAAATAGTCCTCCATTCCTTGACAATTGTTTTTAGATTTTGATCACCGATAAGATTCCTGGAGATGCTCTCCAAGGACATGTGTATCCCATTTCCTTTAGCTTCCCCGCAGGCGCGTCCTCCCCCCGCTACCCCCCTGTGATTGCCTTTAAAAAAGGGATGTATTTTTAATTCCTTGGACCCTTTAATCCTTCTATGATCCGTCCCCCCGCTTCCCCCCCCCCCCCCCCCCCCCCGGCGAACACATAGTATTAAAAATTCTTTTTACGTTTCGCGATGGACCCACCCCCCCCCCCTCTTCGTCCCTCCTTTAGAGTGCTCCCCTTTCCCCCCCCGAGTTTGATTTTTTTTCCTTTTTTTCAGAACCCCCCATCCCCCCCTTGGCTCGATGATTGTTTGCACGGTTCGCCCGCAGTGGTTTATACACGTTTTTCCCCCATCGGTATGACCTTCCGCCAATGCCTTGGCTTTTTCGCAACCCCAGATCTCTTTCCCCCAAGGAGCTTTTTCTCTTTAATGAATTTCTTTTTTGTCGTTTTCGGACCAAGACCCACCTAACTTGGGCCAAATATCCCCGTCTTGCCTTTCCAAGCCCATCCGGCGACCCCGCTTTGTGAATCTTTTGCTGAAAAGACGCCTTCTTTTTTTACCTTGCTCGAAAGTTTCCCCATAAGTCCTCCAAACCTCATAGATCTCCTGCTCCGCGGGTCATCCGTTTGAGACACCCCTTTGCACACTCTCCCCACAGATTCGCAAGCGCGAAAGACCCCGTCCTTCGTCTGTGTGAGGGCCCGCCGCGAGCCATCTTAAACCGACAAACAACACGCGCGCCCCTCCTTTGAGAGCAACTCATGAATCCCAGATACCAAAAAACTAGTTTGCCAGAAAATGCTTCTGGCTTCCTCGTTGTGTTAATCTCCTAGACCTCCGTTACTATACCCCCTTTCTCTCATATCGCGGCCGTTTTCCCCCTTTCTCTTTTGATCCTACTTTTTCTTCGAGCCCGAGCATTGATCATCTGCCCCTTTTTCTATGAAAGAAGTCGTCTGCTTGCTTTCGTGGTAGCCTCAAATTTTGATTCTGTGAATTTTCTTCGGTTTGAATAATCCCCCCAGCCCTCTTCGCCGAGCGTTTTGCCCAATTCGCGGTTACATCCCTTTTTGTAGCTTTGGGCGGTGCGGAATCCCTCCCTCCCCCCCTTGCTCACCCTTTTCCCTGACAGTTATCCCTTCCAATGACGCCTCGCCCCCCATGAACTAATTTCCCCCGACGCATCAAAATCGCGTGTGATTCACAAGGATGACCTTTCTTCCCTTACGTTCTCGATAATTCTCGCGCCCCCTCCGACGCCCGCATGGAGGTCTTTTTCCGGCTCCCTGAATAAGTTTATCAATGGTTATGACACTGCAGCCACCCCCCTTGGTTACCTTCCCTCCCTCCGGTTCCCCCCGCTCCACCGCTAGTTCCCTGTCGCGAGCCTTCTGTTTTAGTCCGTCGGTGCCTACTGAAAGAAGCCCATTTTTTCCCTTGGGCCTGTCCATCCTCTCCCCCCAGTTAGCCTCTTTGAGTCCCTTTCTACGCAACGGGGTCTTCCTTTTTTGCCACCCCGACCAACCGTTCGTCTTATTCTACCCCACCTGATAGCTTCAGTTTGCATGCTTCTGCCCGTCTTCTGCATATCTCTATTTCCAATCTCCTTTTTTGAGAGAGATTAATACTCTCTCCCCTTGAAGTCCTTGCGAAGCGCCTGCCTTCAGAAGGACACACTACCAGTAAAAGAACAAAGATCTTTTTCTCCCCCCATTATAGTTTCCTTTCTTGACGGAGTCAAAACGAGTCCACCCTTTTTTTTTTGACTCGGTTTGACCTTTATCGGCAAAATGGCCTTTAGCGTGGGCGCGATCTGGTCTTGCCCCTCCTTCACGCTTTTTTCCTTTTTCCGAACGGGAATAGCGGTTGTGCACTTTTCCCCCTTTGCGCCATTCCTCAAAAAGTGTTAGAAGGCCTGTGAGGAAAAGACGCATTGGTTTCTCCGTCCTCCCCCACTCCCCCCTGAGCGTGCGGTGCGTCTCCTCCGAGCAAATGAAGTTCGTTACGTTTCTTTTGCTAACTAACCTTGATTTCTTGCTCGGTTTTTTCTCAGCACGTCCGATTTTTTTGAGTCGTATTATCTGTCGTAGGGGCCTCGGGGCTTTTGGTAGCGCCCCTTTCTCGCGAAGTCTTGGTAAGTTCCCAGGCATGCGGGGCTCCCGATATCCCGCAACCGCCAAGGATACTTATTCTCCGCTCCGCTAATTGGAAGAGGAGCCCTTCTTTCCCGGGAGTCGTTCGATTTCCAATGTTGTGGATTCAGATAAAACCTTTTCCCTATGGACGAACAGTCCTTCGCGACTTTTCATCGTGATGCGCGTCCAGACATCTTTAGAACCCCTTGCTAGAAATCTCTTCTTGCTCATTTCGCTTATTTTAGATGTTCTTCGGTTGATTTTTCGTTAGTCCTTACAGGAATTCTTTCACACGCGGCGTCTTTTTTCCCCCACGCACAGCATTGCTTTCCCCCCCTTTTTTTAAGGTCGGTTGGGGATTATTTTTTTGGCTGCGCTGCGTGCTCTTGCCCGATTTGGGTGTCTGGCTTGAATAGGGATAGCTTGCGTTTGCACTATAGCCAGCCACTCCTTGATCCTTTCTTTCGCGTTGGTGTCCTCGTTTGCCGGGTTCTTTTTGCCCCTCGCCCTCGAAAGATCGTTGTTGGATTTTTTTCTGACGCCTCTTTTCCCTTTATGACTCATGGATCTCGATTACGATGGTGCGATTTTTCAGCGTTGGCTCCCCTATTCTGTACGTTGCGTCGCCGTTGCATGTTCCCGGTGGCCTGGTCGTCAAACCAATCTCTGGGTATTTTTTTCCCATCCTTTCGGTTTTTTAGACTGAATAACCGGAACCCCCCCCTCCGGTCACGGCCCTCTTCCAATTACACCTGGTCTTTTTTTCCTCCGATTCTCTATCGTCAACGCCCAGCGTGCTTGTGGCGCTTGTTACGATGGTGACCGCTCCGTATCAACCTCTTGTTTGATTTCTTTTCCATGACCCTTTTTCAGCGGACAAATCAGCGGCTCAACATTTTTGGATGGGCCTTCGCCAACCAACCGGTAAGTGTTCTTCTTTTCCCTCCTCGATTGGTAGCGGAACTGCCCATCTTGGGTTTTGTTCCCATCTCTACCTGTCCACTCATTTTTCACCTTACCTATTTTTAGGTTCCTTTTTACGGCTATATTTCCTTTGCGCCGCACCCCCGGAATTCGTAAACGAGCCCTTTTTCCCGCCCGATGGCCCCTTAGAGGCACGGCGCCGAGTATGACCGAACCCAGAACCCGCCCCGGAGGATCCACATGTCTTTGACTGCGCTGCGAGCGAAGGGAGATTTCGCTGTTGTCGACATTCCAGGCGCGCCACCAATGGCTCCTTTCTCACGGTGCAGTGTCCTAGACGGCAGTGTACCATTTTTGGCGCATATCGGGAGACGGTTTTTTTACTTTATTTTACTATTGCATCCTTCCTGACGGTGATTGGTCGATCGTCAATGCGACGCTTTTCCGATTCAGGGGGCGTCCTTTGGAACTTTATGTCAAGAGCCCCTCTAGGACTCCTTGCTCCCGAATGAAACATGCGAAGTTCTGGTCCCCTTATCGCAGCAGCCCCTCCCCTTTTCCCAAACATTCTTCCTGTTGCCGCTGTCTCAGGCCTTTGTTTTATGAGGGACTTTCCAGGAACGTGCTTCCCTTAACCGGCGGGCAGAACGGGCCTTTTTCCCTCCATTCCAGCATCAGTCTTTCTCTGCCACGCTCCTTCCCCTTTTTTGACATGGGCAATTGAAATTTTCGATGCGGTTTGATCAAGCCTCAACGAAGCAGGACGGTTTTATTTTAGGTTGCTCGTTATTTGTGGATATCTTGAGTCTGGGCAGCGATTTAGCTCTGCTTAAGCTACTGAATGGATGATTAACCTCCCCTACGCACCCCCCACGCGTTGGATACAATTTTTCCCCCCCGCTACAACTCCATGAACTTACTACAATTGGGCAGGGAAATTCCTTTTCTTGCACCAGTTCCTTTCTTTTCTGTGCGTTCCGCGCTGTTGAATGGCTGCTTCCCCCCTCCCCTTCCTGATGATGCCTTTCCCGGCCCCCCCTTCCCTTTTTAATCCTTCCCCTTTCACGCTGAAGGATGTTGGCGTTTTTATTTGTCGTTATTTTTTCCTCCTCGGAACTCAGCGAGTCATTCCCCATATCACGAAAGAGATTGCTCATTTTTGTACGAGAAGCATTTCCCCTCCCCCCCTCGGTGCTTGAGTTCCAATGTCCAGCCGTAATTTGTTTTTTTCTCTATTTCTTTTTTTGCTGTGGCCATACACCACATCCCCCGGCTTTGTCCCTTGTTCTCATCCGTGTTTTTTCTGAGAGAACCAGTCCAAATCGGGCTTTTTTATTCGGGCCAATTGTCCCCAAGTGCATACGCACAACTTCCTGTGGCTGTTCTTCTTCAGCAACGCGTTTTTCCCCTTCCACGCAATGCAGCGCTTGCCTCGAGTGAGGACGGGCTCGATTCTCGTGGTCCTTCTCGCGGATTCCCTTAACGCAAATCTCCACTTTAAGAGAAATGAACCCTAGGCTAGCTGGCACGTTTCCCTCTTTTTCTAACACTTAGGCGTGTGCGCCGCCGATGTGCTCATGGAACCTCGAAAGGCCCCCCCATCACATGCCCGGTGGCAGGAATTTCCAACCTTTCCCCTCCTTAAGTGCTATGTAGTTTATTTCTCTGTTTTTTTCCCTCCCCGAGTCATGGGACCAGACTGGAATTCTGTTTTTTTTCTAAAGCCCCCTTTTTCAGTTTCTCCTTCCCATAGCTCCGGCCTTCGCTAATTTTCTCTCCCAAATAACGATTCACCCACCCCATTTCCACCTTCAGTCCCCTTTCTCGCCAAAAACCGGATTTCATCGCCCAGGAGAGAGTCCCTCCCCATTTGAGCGTGGCACGAACCGATGCATAATTTTCTTATTTCAAGACTTTAGGGCCGTTTTTGCTTGCTTAAGTCTTTTCCTTTAAGCATTTCCCTTGACTTTCAAGTCACTCCCTCCCGGAGGGCGAAAGCTCGCTTTTCCCTTTGTCATTGATCAAAACGTTTTTTTTTTTTTTTTTTTTTTTTTTTTTTTTTTTTTTTTTTTTTTTTTTTTTTAATGATTCCGCGTGCCGGCTGCCATTCTTTTTGAGTCAGGAGTTTTCTCAGTTCTCTCCTTGACATAAAGTGTATCCGACGCGCCCCGGGTGTTACTCTCCTCCTTTTTTTCGAGACCACCTTCTACCCCAGAATTGACCGCGCCGGTTTGCTTCCTTCCTTTTTTCTTCGCAGAGATCTCAAGGGCACCAGAGAAGCCGCGTAACGGAACTAGGAACCCTCTTGCCCCCCCCCCTTAGTCACTTGTTGCTCTCTTTTTAGAAACTCATTCCCTTCTCCTTCCGCATCCCGCTCATAAAACCAGATACCTCCATGTTCGTTTACGCGTCTTTTTCCTCCTGGGAGGCCCCCCACAGGACTGCAGGGGCGCCAACACACAGTGGTTGTATTATGCATCTTCCTTTATTCGCTGTTCCCCGACGCCGCCTCTCACTCACTTCCCCCCTTGACAAAAGTTCTTTTTCATTAGGTTCGCGATTGGCCACACCCCCCCACCCCTATGTTTTCCGCCCCATCGAGCGCGTGATCCTCCTTCCCAGAGTTCTTTTCTTAGTACTTTTCTAATAAAATCCACCCAACAACCTTAAGCCTTTTTTCGTCACTGCCCGGGCCTCCCCTCAGTGATCCGGTGTTTATAGATGCGTGATCACCCCCTCTTTCTCCCTTTCATCTTCCTCCTATGGCTCTGTTACGATAAAAAGAGATTCTCCCCCAAACCCGAGCCATGTCTTTTCCTTGCCCGGCAGCGGGCGTTTTTTTCCCCCGGTTCACAAATCCCTTCCCCACCGTCTTGTTGGCCAAATCTCAGTTGACACTGGGTTGCCGCCCCGTTACCCGTTCCCTCACCCCAAGCGGATACTTTTTTTTTTCTTTTTTACGCTTGCCCCTCCCCCTTGACTTTCTGCGTCATGTAGTCCATTCTTCTTCCCCCCCACATTCTCCCCCCGGAGACAGCCCTTTCCCTATGTCGATTCATCCGGAGACACCCTTCCTTTTCAGACAATGACCCGTCGCCTCAAGATCAGCGCTCCCCCTTAATTTCTCCCCTCGTATAGTTCCCCCCACTAGAGCCCCACGAACTGACCCCACATCCGAATCCCCTCTCGCCAACTCCTTACCCAAATACTAGGTACCCTTTTTTTCCCAAGAACCCACATGCGGGGCGGTTACGTTTTCAAGTACTCCCCTCCAATTCCCGCTAAAATCGCGGCCGATGAGTTTTTTCTCCCCGTTTCGGGTTTTGCTCTCACAGCTTTTTTTCGATTTTCTTCATCCGGTCGTCGGAGAGATTGTTCGGTTGACAGTTCTTGTTTCTTTTAATAACCGCTTTGCAGAATGCCCCCTAAAAGCAGATTGGCCGCCGAGCGCCTCTTTTTTCTCCGGAGCGCATACGCGAACCCCTCCGGCCTGTGCCGTTCGGAGATCGTCCCCAGACCAGATGACGGAAAACCCAACTTTCCCGCCATTCAACCTTTTGCTTCCTCCAGCCACTCACATCGTCCCCGATACTTTTCCCCCCCCCCCGAAACAACTCGATTTTTCGCCAAATCCGCATCAAAAGGTTTTTTCCCTGTAGCGTCCTCCCCGCATGTCCCGCTAAGTTTTCTTCTCTTCACCGACGACGCCCGCCAGTCTTTTCCTTTCTATCAGAAATTACGCTTGTCCCCCCCCCCCTTGTTATTCCACACGACCACTTGATCCTCGAGCCGGTAACCACCCTCCTTCTTATTGTCTTTGAGAAGTCGGCTTTGTGGTCGCTTCCCAGATCGCGGCCTTCCCTGCCGACGACAATTTTTGTGCAGCCCAGAGAAAACCCCTCTTCTATTAGCGTCCCGTTCCTAAGTCCAACGGGGACCGTGCTCCCCTGAAACTCTTTTTGCTGTCTTTTCACCCCCCTAGTTTTTTTTTTCCTCTTTTCCTGCCCCCTCTCATTAGCCAGACTGTTGTGGTGGGTTGGGAGGGGCATCTCTATCCTACCTTTTTTGTTGAGAGAATCCGCGCCCCTGAATCTGATTCTTTCCAGCGATTTTTTTCCAGCGGGGGACCGAAGTCCCCCATCCCCCCAACGCGCACCCTACTGTTTCGGTCTTCCCTCCCGTTATCATTTCCGGACTCTGAAACGGGCGGAAGGGAACTGAGACAGCGGGGTTTGGTTCTCTTGTAAATGTTTAGGGTCATTTCCTCGAGTGGATGGCCCCATTTCTCTTTCCTTTTTAGAAAAGGTTTGCAAACTCCTATCCGTTGTAGTTTTTTTCAACCCTTGCGCAGGGACTACCCATGTCCTTACCTTTGGACAACCCTTGTGGTTGAACGTTAGGGATAGCACTTTTCCCGCCACCACCCCTCTGCCGAGGTTTCATGGATACTTGACTCTTTGGTGATGGAGAAGCTACCTTTAATCCCCCCTTTTATACAGACTGGTCGATCAGCTTTCCTTTCAATGATCCTCTTTTGTTTTTTTTTACCGATTTGAGTTTTTTTTCGCGGCATAATTGCCTGGAGACTTTTTTAAACTTCTACAGTGCGGGGTCGACCGGACCCCCGCCAGGCTAGGCTTTTTCCCGCGCTACGCATATAGGAAGTCCTCCTCGTCCGCAAATGCTTGGAGTCTTTCCGTTCCCCTCAGCTTGGTTGATTTCCTACTCCCAGCGGAGCTAACCTTCGAAAAGGCGCCGCGAAGTCTTTCCTAAATTCTCTTCTTTCCAATGCCCAGCTTATGACGCCGTTCTTCTCCCCCGGGGGAGCAGAGGGGATAATTTCCTTACTTGAGCGAGAGGAGTGTTTTTTGTTATTCGTAGTTAAGTGCCCGGAGTCTTTCAGCTGCGTAAACCTCCATTTCTTTTGTGCTTTTCCCCAACTAGTGGTTTCCGGTCGGTGTTCTTACTTGTTGGCTGCGACTCTTAGTTTTTTTCTGGGGGTTCTTGGCTTTAATCGGTGGCGCGGCGGGTGCCCTCGAGCACTGCAAGTACTGGAGACGATTTTTTCCATTGAGCTGCTATAGCTCGTTGCAGTGTATTGCCCGCGTAGAAACTCTTCTATTATCTTTTCCGGGGATTCCCTCTTGCTAATGTGCCTTCTCTCTCCGGAAGACGTCGCATTGTCCAGCGTCAACTCTCCTTTTTACGAATTTGGGAGCCGCTATCACGTTCCCCAAACACTGTGGTCGTGGCAACAATGTTCCCCTGTGGGTTCTTGTTGTCGCCCCCAACCCCAAGATTTTTTGTGGATTCTTAGGTCCCAAAAAGCCGTCCTTCCCCGCGAAAGAACACTTTCTTTGTTGCATCCCTTCCTCGTTTAATTTTTCCCTTACACGCATTTTTCCGGCTGAGTCTCCGCTGGTGCTCCTCGGTTCTTTTATTATGCCGGGGTTTTTTCCCTCCCCCCGGCAATGAAAATCTCAGGCTGCCCCCCCTTTTTGTGGCTGAGTGTCTTCCCTCATATGGTAGCCCCCAAATCACTTTTCTGGTTTCCTTTTGAGAAGAATCGATGGTCTCCTTCTGCCCAGCTTGTTTGTTCCCCCCGACCCGAATCACGACGAAAATTCCGATTTTCGCCCGCTGACGTATTTTTACGGCCCAGCTTCTTTGGCTTCGTTCTTCACCTCGATCATGGGTTAGAAATTTGCACTCCACCTGTCTGTGATGCGCCGCGGATTTCCCAGAGAAAGAAAATTTCTTATACATTTTGGGTTCTGAAACGGCCGGGGCTCCCCTCTTGAAACGTGAGCGGTGTCTCACAATCGCCAGGGAGTCCCCACTGGATGATGGCAATTCGGTCCCCTTATACTTGTGGACCTTTTCGACTTTTCCCAGGCTGTGAGTTGCGATTTGTGTGACCTAAAGTGCACGACGGCCGGTTCTGGTGGTAGTTTCCCAATCCACTCCCCCCCTGCTCTTACTCATTCACAGGGTTTCCTCCCTGCGATATGGGAAGTGAACTTTATGTCAGCCCCTTTTCGGGGGAAATTGCGCATCTTCCCTTCTAAACCCTTTTTTTTTCCGTGGGAAATTTGTCTCCGCGGAGAAACCTTCCGTTTGTCGTCCATCCCAACACCTAAGCGCTTTTTCACAGGCCGGTGATGAGTTTCGTGCATACGGGGATCGTCCCTAACTTTTTTTCACGTTCCGAACGGACAAAGCTTTAAACTCCTCCTCCTCTATGAAGTCGGGCTGGCGCAAAGCCCAATCTTTTTTCCTTTTCGAACTGTGTATGGGTCAGAATTTTTCTTTGGGAGATCCCCCTCCTCAACCCCCCTCCTTTCTTTGTTTGGTAGGGTGTGGAGGGCGGCTTTGAGGAGTTATGGGGGACTCCCCCTCTTCTTTCTTCTGATGCATAGAAGGAGCTTATTTTCGGTTCCTCTTTAACCGACGTGGCTATACGTTCCTACCCCCCGAATTCACAGGAAGTGTGTCCAGTTTTTACTCACAGACCTACTACTTACAATCATTTACGGTCCCTCCGTTAGGGCAGTCCTGCCACCTTTCCTTTTGGTTTTTTTGTTTCTTTTAAAGTTTTCCCCACGTGGCTGTGGCCACCTTTCTACGTCGAGTCGCCCGACACACTGAAGTGCCCTCAGGTTTCCCCCCCCCCCACCCAAAAATTTTCATTGCGCGTGAAGATGGCCCTGCATGAGTTTCTCGTAGACGAGCTTGCAACGGCATCAGCCCGCCCTCCTCCCCCCCCTCAAGTAGTCGCTGGGCTTCGAAGCATTCAAAGCGCGGTGTCTTTTTCCCCCAATTCCAGCCCTTCCTTTGGTACGAGCGCTTGACGTTCTTTTTGACATCCCCAAAAAGAACCGGACTTTGGCTTTCCTCAAGCCGTTGTTGTTGTTCTCTAGCAAATTCTGGACAAAATCCGGGGCTTTTTATTTGTTTCTTCGTTGAAAAGCGCATCTCCCTACGTTCCCTGGTTGATGCCAGCCCTTTGATTTTTTTTGAAATCTTCTCTTTCCCGCCAGAGATCGATGGTCTAGTTTTGTTCCCCAGATCTTTTTCTCGCGGACCCCTTCCCTTTTTTCCCCAATCGAATCTTTTCCCCTTCATTTCCCCTTCAAATACCCGGCCTCCTTATTTCTCATTGTCGTTAGCAATGCATCCCCGCTTTTTTTTCTGCGTCCTCTCCCACGTGTTTGCGCGGACCCAGGCAACGTACATCAATTGTCTTTCTTCCTTTGCCCGATTTCCCTTTCCTCCTCTAGACTTCCTTTATTTTTGCTGATGTATATGTCTACCTCCCGTGGGTCAGCGGCTTTGAACTTTTTTTAGTGTCCCTGGTCGCTTACAGCCCTAGATAAACGCATCCTCTCCCCCATCCCCCGATCAGACCCACCTCCTTACCTGCCGCACACACCCATACCAACGCTGGAATTCCTTTTCGTCTTGATCTCCAAAACATAGGACGGCACATATCCCGTCTTTCAATTCACATTGGAGTGGCCTATAGCGATGCCAGACTTGATTCTTAAGTTTCCTTTTTTTTCCTTCTGCCCGTCTTTCCCTCCTATTTTCCCGATTTTTCCTGGAAGTCCGATCATGCCCCACATTTGCTTTTTTATTTCCAGTGATCTCATAGTTTTCCTTGCTCACAAAAACGTAAGATTCCCCCTCTTTCCCCCGTTTAACATAATCCTCTCTTTAGTGATTCTCTCCTTTTCCCCGCCGCTCTTGACCCTAACTTTCCTTTCTCGAGCCCGGTGAAGACTGTAAGCCCCAATCTTTAGCATTTCCCGTCCCCACCACCGACCTCGTTTTGTGTTGATGTACTCCTGGTCTTCCGAACGAACTTTTTCAGCTGCAAAAGGGAAACTGACCTCTGCATCGTCCTTTTCATACCCGCCCTCATCATTTTGTGGAGCTCCTTTTCCTTTTTACGACTCAGATTTCAAATTCCCCGTAACAGTTAATAACCCCCCTCATTCTTTTTCCTTTTTCCCCATTTGGTCTAGCGGTCCTTTCCCCCGCGGTCGAGTGAAGCCCAGATTCCCCCGCGACCCCGTCCGGATGATCTTATCATGCGGTCATCCTCGTTTCCTGTCCCCGGCTCTTCTCCTCCACCACCTAGATCATTGAAAAATCCCTTTTCTCTTTTTTTTCCCCCCCCAGTTGGAACCCCAACCTCCGTCGGCGACCAAGACGTCCTTTTTCTTAAGAGGTGAGTTTTTTACTTTCCTTCTTACACCTCCCCAACCAACTGTCAGCCAGCTGATGCCTTGTTTCAGGCCGGCATTCCGGTTTACGCTTTCTTCACCATAGGATCCCGAACTTCCTCCCCGCGCTGTGCTTGTACGCAATAAAAGCCTCTTTTTCCCCCCCAACTTTGCTCACTTGGCCGTGCACGGCAGCGGGCTGTTTGTGAAGGTTGTTCCCCCCCCCCCTGAAATCTAACCGACCCGTCTTTTTTTGCAACCTTTCCCCTTTTCTTGCCACCGTTGCCGCCACATTCCCAAGTTCCAGTAAGGAGACCAAAGTATAATGGGCTTTCTTCCCCCATCGCAAGACTTGCGTATCTCTCCCGAGACAGCTGCCATAATTCCTCCTATCATCCTTCCCCGCTCGTGTGTCTTCCTTTTTTCCCCTTTACATCACCTCTAAAGACGGATCTCCCGCTCCAGTTTTAATTACTTGCCTAGGTGAAACCGCGTTCGAGTAAGAAAGACCCTCGCGCAAGTGATTTCTCACCCCCGAACTCCCCCTTTCAAGTAACCCAACAAAGAGTTTACCCCTCCTGTTTTGATTTGCCGACGTTCATTTTTGAGCACTCGTATGACTCCCCTCCCCATGCCCCCCTTTTCCATGCTCCTCTTTCTTTTCGAGAGGGCGCGACTTTTTTCTTTATATCTCTTTTTTTTCTTTCCAGCCGGTCTGCAGCCCCCTTCCCTTCCTTTTTCCTTCACAAGTCGATCTTTCCTCTTCCCCTAACATCAGGCCGCGATCTCCTTAAATTTAGGTGCGCACTAGAACACTCCTCTTTTTTTTGAGATTCTGAAGCCCATCTGCCCGATCCTTTTCCCACACCAAACATTCCTTCCCCCTTTTTTGAGTCCATCAATCCCATGGCCAGACTATGCAACGACGGCCCCTCACTCTCGTGCTTGATCGACCCCTCTTATAAAGTTTTTTTAAGGATTTTCCCCCCTCCCCGATCTTCTTCCTCCTTTTGTGCGCACAACCGCCCCGACGGAGGGTGGGAAGGTTTTATCTGCAACTTTTGGCCCCTCCACCAGGGTATGCCACTGCCTCCAATTATTTTTTTTTCTCAGGCCCACGTCCATATTTCACCCTACGCACCCTGTCGAAGAAGGATGTTGGCATTCCATATTCCCCCCCCCCTCCGTCTGATCAGAAGCACATTTCCCACGTGCAAAAAGCCTGTAACCCCCCGCTTTTTGTAGCCCGTTCCCGTTCCTTAATCCCCCTTTCTAATGGATACACGAAAATGTTAGTTTCCCTCTTTTAAATCTAGCTCTTTTCGATTCTTTTTCTATTTCCAGAGAGCGCGAGGAACCTTACCTCCCTCCGTTGTGTTTTTTGTCTAGATTCCCTCCTCGATAGAAGAAGTATCATCGCGTTCCCTCCTCTCATGGGGAACCCTCCTAAGCCCCTATTTTATTTGACTGCCGCATCCCCGTGGTAGGAACTTTGTGGCGGCTTTAAAACGAGTCTCAAAGCTTTTGTTTCCTTCTTCGGGCCACGGCAAAACCTTTTATCAGGATAGCCCCGATTCTTTAAACCGATGGACCAGCATGACGCGAACCGGTGCAAACCTCCCTTGTAGATTTTTTTTTTTCCCTGTTTCTCCGCTTTCAGTTTTTTCGGAATGTCATAACTTTTCTTCCCGAAGATTGGATAGACCGTCCCACAATAAGGGTTGGACTTCTTCTCTCCTTTCAACGGGCCTGGATCTTCTCTTACGGCCCAATAAAATTTTTTTTTTTACATTTTTTTTGATCCGCTCTCCCGTCGGTTGAATGTTCGTTCTTTAGATGGCGGTTAGTTTGTCGCGGCAAGTCACCTGTCTTTCCCTTGTCTTTTAAAATGTTAAAGGAATCCTCGCTTGCGTCGGATATCAGAACATCCCCCCTCTCTCGTTAGTCCGAGGACTCATACTTTTCTCTTGCGCTCGGCTGGACCCCATCTCTTGTCGTCGCGGTTCCCTCTTAGTTGGATTGAATCACCGCCGCTGACTACTGGACCCCAGAACCTCCTCCCCCCCTTTCTTAATCACCCGGGGTCTTTCCCCCCCCCTACCAGCTGGCGTGCGCTCGTCTTTCCCCCCCTCTGAGGAGCCGCGCTTCCATTTCGTTGCTTTTTAGAATTCTAGAGCTTGTTCTGTTTCTCACTAGTGAGCCGTAGATTGAACACGCGCCCCCTCATTGCTTTCACATAGTTTTTCTGTATCTTTTTATCTTCAATGATGTGGCTTTTCCCGCCCTATTTCGTCCGAGATGTTGGGTGTTTTCATGAACCCCCCCTTCGGTGCGATCGCAGCGCAAGTAGTTAATGTCCCCTCTTGAGGATACCCCTTTGCGCTTGCGGGGATTTTGTTTGCCGTGTTTGACTCCTTCTTTCTCGTACCCTCCCTTTCGTCTTTCCTCCTTTGCGTCTCTTTCAGCTATGGAGGACTCCTGAGCGTTGGTGTTTCCTTCGAAAAAGATCAACTTTTTCCGCTTTCGACGTACGGTAACTTTTCCTTTGCGGTCCCCCCGTAAGACCTGTTTTCTTGCACCCCCTGTCGGGGGTTATTTTTTTCTCCTCCTCCCGGAACCCCCCCCAGCGAGGGCCCCTTTTCATATAGACCCCCCCCTTTCGGGGGACTCCCTCTTCGAGTTTCTTTCGTCCAAGCAAAGACTTTTAAGCTGGGCTCCGCTTTGGTGGACACGCGGTAGATACCCCCGTCGTTCCGAGGTCTGAAATTTCCCAATCATCCTCTTTTATGAACATTTTTTTTGGATGTCGATAAGGTATCCAAATATGGGGTGAAAAGTGACTCCCTCGATTTCGCCGGACGGCAAGACTGATTTTTTTGTTTTTCAACATCTCTGATCCCCCGTCATCATGCCCCTATGTTTTTCGCGAGTCGTCCTTTTAAGTCAGCATACGCCGCTTCCCCCCCCCTCCCCACGTTCCATTCAAGACTCGCCCCCTTTGTTTGTCTCATTGCCTCACAACGTTTCTCGCCGCCAGCGACGGTTTCCGACCGCGAAACTCCATTTTCTCCCCAGGTCGGTTTATGACCCTTTTTACGCGGCGCTCTGTTTATTGGCTACAATAGCAAAGGGCCGAGACACAATGTGCTTTTTTCAGGGGTAATTTCACGTGCGTCCCTTTCAGGGACTTCAGCTGTCATATCGCGGGCGGAGCTATTATTTGAACTCTCCCTTCTCCCGAGGTTGGTTCCGCTTTTGACCCCGACCTCCTTTTCCCGCTTAACCTGGCGCTCCCCGTCTGCACCTAAATTATTTTTAACGTATCCAACCTCCCCTTGATGTATGCTGACTAGCGAATTTGATTTTCCCAGATGGCGACGCGGAATCTACGTGATTCCCTTACCCACAATTTTTTATCTTTTTCTTCGATTTTATAACACAGCATGTTTGGCCGAGTTCCCTGTACTAATTTCCTGGCCAAGGTAAGACATTCCCCTCTTCAATTCTTATGCAAGTCGCGGTTTGACCCCGCTCAGTGTCATTTCCTGCCTTCTATGTCTTTCCTAACTCCCCCTAACTTTTTTTTCGAGCCCACAAGCAGTCCAGGACGTTTTTTCTGTTTTTTTATTTCTCCGTTTGGTTTTCTTTTATCGATCGGGAGCGGTAGATTTCTCGGCGTTAGCATGGGTTCCCTTCCATGGTGCTCACTCAGACCCCTCGAATTCCCTTCCCATCGGGGGATCGCTTTTCAGTTCCCCCCCATGACTCACTAAATCGTAATGCCTTGGCATTTTCTGCCCCCATTTTTTTTTTGATGGAAGTTGCTTTTCTTTTTTCCCGCTGCTTTCCGTGGCTGCGGCGCCCAAGGCCCCCCCATGTTGATGCGGTCCCCCCCCTGACCCCCCCCTCTCCAAACTTCTCAGAAAATTTTTCCCCCGCGTTTCAAGGATTGATTTTTCGTCTCAGCTCGAAGGCCGGCAATAAGAGTTCCCTCCCGACAAACTATCTCTCCCTTTTTCTTGAGTGTGTTTTTTTGAAGCCCTTCCCCCCAGCGCGGGGCTGAATTATAACATGTCCTGGCGTACGGCGATATGCCCCCTGGTTCCTGTGATGGCAAGAAATTACACCCCTATTTTTTTGTAAATGTTTTT
>Ga0179593_1297379_pt1 | contig 28631 bp, 41 predicted proteins | sample CZODoug2_1_08_16_FD_185931 | JGI IMG/M metagenome (GOLD analysis project Ga0179593, IMG submission 185931) | Vadose zone soil fungal communities from Angelo Coast Range Reserve, California, USA - CZODoug2_1_08_16fungal (PacBio error correction) | ecosystem: Environmental > Terrestrial > Soil >... | reverse complement strand
CCCCTTCTCCTCTTTCGATCCTCCTTTCTCCCTGACCCCCACCATGGTGTTTGTATGTAATCTCTGCTTCTTTGTGGAAAACCTTTTCCGATTTCATCGCCTAAAGCCATCCACGAACATCCCCTTTTTCTTGGATTTTATTCGGGACCCTCTTCTTCCTTCTCGGCATTTTTCTTTTTTTTTCTTAGGACCTCCTTACGAATCGAAGTTTTTTTTTTCCCCCTCTTTATGACCGTATCTCTCCGGCTTTTCGTTCCCTCTGTCGGATCCCATTGAAAGTCCTTATGGGCCTCTCTCTGTTCCCTTCCAGGCACAATCTCCCCCTTCGAATGGGTTCACTCTTGCCGGGGGCGTCCTCTTACCAGTTGTTGCATCTCCTTTTTCCCCCCGGCCGAAAAAAGTTGTTTCAGTTTGTTGACGGCTTCGTGAAGCGGTGTCCGTGTGCTGCCTTAGATTTTCTTGGCTGTGGGTTTTTGAGTTACTTGCACTGCCCCTGTAGCCCTGCCGTCAAAAATCGCTTTTTCCCCTTTTTTTTCGCTCAGAACTCCCTCCTTTTTTCGTTTGATGCCTCACGCAGAGGTCCGGCAACGCCTTTTTCGCCCTCCCCTTCGTGCAATCGTGGGGTGTGAATTTAACAGATTTTGGCTTTCTTTTTTCTGTCCTTTTGACCATGGACATGTGGGTGTTCCCTTTCGTTCCTTTCTCTGCAAAACATCCATTTTAACCCGAATGAGTCTGTCACACCCAGATTCGTCCCCTCCCGCCGGTCGTCAAACTTCTTTCGGGTCATTTTGCTGTGTGACCACTTTTTTCCGGTTTAGGTTGCTTTTTTACGCAGGGACAGTTAAACACCGTTTCTTCGCTCCTCTTTATCTGTGCGTTCTCCAGGCGGCGTGCCCCCCCCCCCTACGCCCCTTCGGCCCCCTTTTCTATTTTAAAGACCCCAAGTGTTGCGATTTCCTTGGTTCCCTCATCCCTGCGTGTTCGTTGCCACAAATGGGGTGTTCGGGGCCGCTACTTCTCCCGTTCCTTACACACTGGTAGTATGCGCCGAAGGCTCCACCAGTGCGGTGCGTCCTTCAGTCGGTTGTCTCCGTCTTCCCGGGTCTTTACCCCACATAATGGTTCGCTACTTTTTCAGTTTCGATCGTTTTTGGTAAGGATTCTTCTCCCGGTAACTGTTATGCTTCCCCCCGAGACGTGATTGTGCCGGTGTGACCTGTCTCAATGTGCCTCTTTTTTTCTTGTAAGGGAGTTCACTTTCTCATAATTGCGGTGCCCCCTTTCCCGGCAATATTAACTCGTTCCCTTGCACGGCCTTTTGCAATTTCTGTTACTTTTTTTCTCGTGTTCAACAAGATGACGGGTTAAGGTTTTACCCAGCAACTCCCGTTTTTCGCCCTGTCCCCTGTGCCAGATTCAAGGACAGGTTTTTCTGGTGACTTTTTCCCCCCAACCGGTCCTATGCTCCATGACCCGAATCCCCCTTTGTTATTTATGCTCATCTGCGAGATAGCCGTCCTAATCGATTGTATGACTTTTTTTTGCGGAGATTGCCCCGGAGTTCCCCCGTCCACCTTTTAAGTCTTCTGGGGCGTTCTTGGTCATCCTGATTTTTTTGGTTTGAGGGTTCTGGGTCGCTCTTTTTCTTGTTTGCTGGCTCAATTTCCCCTCCGGACGTGTGGGTCATTCCATAAAGTGTCCCACCCGCCCCCCCCCTCTCCCCTTTTGACGCGCCTCGCCTCTCCCCCCACGCCAAGTCGCTTGCTAGCCACATATTCGGTGTGGACTTTTTTGGATTTGCACGTTCCGTTTTAGGCATCTGTTTGCTCTTCTCACCAATGGCGCAGTGATGTGTTTACAAAATTTTCCCGTCTCTCGGAGGTTCCGCCTTTCCCTTTCGAATTTTTTTTTCCCTCTTTGCGAACACCCTTCTTCTTTGTAACTTTTCCGCCATTTTTTTGCTTATAAACCCCTTGCCCAACCCTAACACTCCGGTTTTTTTTTTTCCTTTTGGTTAGAGGCATCGTCTTTTGAAAAAGTGTTCAGTTTTTTTTTCCTGATTTTTGCCCCTGGTCACCCCCCCCTGACTTTCTTCTTTGTTCTTTTGCGATTAAGATAACTTTCCATTTCTCCCTTCGTCTTTTTCCGTGTTTCTCTCCCCCCCTGGGTTTTTACATGAACGTGTATTTTTTCCCCCCTGTTCTGGGGTTTCGGTGTCTTTCCTAGACCCCCACTCCCTCTGAACCCCTTGTCTCTCCCCCTTGCGATTTTCCTTGTATTGATTTCCCCTCCGGGTATGTCACACCGGCTAAACAAACCTACCCGCTTTTCCAGATGCCTTTCTTTGCTTGCATCTTTATTTTTTGGTTTTTGTAGCCTAGGGTCGCCCAAAGCTGTGTTTTCGTCCCTATTTTTCTTTTTTGGCCAAAATCTTTTTATTCTGTGTTCCGTGGTTGTTTGACCCATATCCTGTCCCCCTTCCGTTTCTATGATACAGCACTTTGCGGCGACAAGCTTTCGACTTCCCCCGCCCCACCTTTAGCAGCAGGGGGCTCTTTTTTTGGTGTGGGCCTCTGTCACAAAATATCTCCCTTTTTAATACTCTCCCTCTTTGTTGTATAGTCCGATGCTCTCTTTCCTTGGAAGGGATTCTCCTCTGCCTTGGCCCCATCCCTTTTGTCTGGCGGTTGTCTTTGTTTCTTCTCTCTGGGTCGAAAGGGGGCCATGTTTTTTTAACTTTACTCGGGAGAAGTCCCTTCGGTTGCCCCGCTTTTTCTCTTTTTTTACCTCATTGAAAATTTTCCACCATACGCCGCTTGTAGGAATGATTCGTGCTTGCACCGGTGCACTGCCATGCCCAGACTTCTTATCTTTTTCATTTTTGTTTCTCTGTTTTTTATTTCGGTTATTTACCCCCTCACGTTCCCCTTCTCGTTGACTTGTTTCCCCCCCTCTTTTTCGAGGTGACGAATAACGGCGTTTACACCCAAAACCCGTTATCCCCCCATTTTCCCCCACCCGTTATCGTGTTCCCCCTTCTATGGCCGGCCACTCCCTATCTTTTCCCCCCTTTCTATGCTTTTTCCGATCTACGCAAACTATTCTCCTTCGGTCATACATCGGGGTTCTGTTGTGAGGTGCGGGCAAACTTTGACCACCGTATCGATTTTCCCCATTTCATCGAATTTCTCTTCTACAAACACTTGAGCCCTGGGGGCTTTTCGGGTTCCTTTTTTCTTTATCTCCCTTCTTGTTTTTTTTTTGGCTGTCGAATTGGCCAGTGTTTTTATTGCCCCTTCTTGGCGTTTTTCTTTTCCCGTTTCCCGTTTTTTAATGATGTTTTTTTTGCAGAACAACTTTCCTCCCTTTCTCGTCTGGCTTTGAGATATAGTCCGCTTGAGTTTTTAGACGTCCAAACTCTTACCCAGCCACCCCAACAGAGTATGCTTTGCAGAGGTCCTATTGTATTGTGATGGATCATCTTTTGCCTGATTTTTTGGTCCCACCCTTTCTCGTTGTTGACATGATTATGACCTGGGACCGCGGTCAGGCTCTTTTTGTTCCTGCTAAACGCTGCATTTTACCCCCCCCGACTTGGATCGAATTGCCTTTGGCCCCCCTCTTGCCTCCTCGGATACACGGTTTTTTGTGCACCTTTTTTGCAGCTCCCCGAGCGTGCGTTCCCGCCCAAGACACAATAGGGGGAAAAGTGGCGCATTCCCAAAGTTCGAATGTCTCTTTGTAGAGTCCCCATGGGCCTTTTTTTTGGGCTGACTTTTTTTCTTCTTTTTTTTTTGTGGTTTGTTTTTTTGTGGTCTGTCTGCGGCTTTTTATTTTCCTGGTTTTTGTTGACCACTCTCAAGTCGTCATTCCGCTTTCTTGCCACAGATCGTTGTGAGCGACGTCATTCCTGACGCTTCGCTTTTTATGGTAGGCCACGTCTGCTGGGGATCTTCTCTTCACTTTTGAACCCCTCCCTCTTACCCGACTCCCAGATCTTCAGTGACTTTCCGGAAGTCTCGTATTTTTTTGTTCTGTGGATTCAATTGGTTTTTTCTTTCTATTCCTCCGCCCAACCGAATTTTCTCGCCGTTCCGCCCAGGACCCCTCGGCCCCGACCATCACTCTCGTGGTTTAGTAGCAGATCATTTTGCTTTAGGGTGCGTGCCCAAAAATGATCGGCCCGGAGTACCGGCCCCAGCGTTCTTTTTTTCCCGAACAGGGAAATTGTTCTTACCGGGCGATCCTTTGCCACCTCCCTGGCTGGCTTTTTTTTGTTGGGTGGCAAGTTGTGGAAAGTTTCCCTCTTGCTTTTCCCCTTGGGCGGACAGTGTCTTTTTTCTGCTACTCCCTTTTTTTTCCGCTTGCCATTGTTCTCCGTAACCATCTCTTCTGGACCATCTCCGCCGGACAAGTTTCTTCCGTATTCTTTTTGGGCAATGATTTTTTCGTCCTGTTGCAGACTGCTTTTGTGCCTTTTCTCCCCCAACCCCCCAACCCGCAAAGATCTTCGGAAAGGAAGCGGGTCGTTTCTTACTTTCTCCATTCTGCGTGTCTTTCTTTCCCCTTTTTTTATTTCAAACGCTGCCAGGCACCCTCTTTCTGATGCGACGATCCCCAAACTAGTTCCTCACCGTCCTTTCCCCGTTTCGGTATTTGGGGGGCCGCGCAGCTTGTCACATTGATTGCTTTTTCCCCGACCTTTTTTAACGTTTCCCCCATTGTGTAAGACCGTTTAACGGCGAGGAAAAATCTTCGCAGGTTCTTCGGTGGAAAGGGGCCTCTTGTTTTTTCGCACTGCCCAGATGGTCCAGGCGCGGTTGGCCTCAAAGGGTGGATTCTCAATCCTTGTTCTTTCTGAGCTTGTCCGTTTTTTTGTCTTGCCTTGCGGGACACCCGTGGGCGCCGTATTCTGGACGGCCGGTATTAACCGGTGTTTCTTATTTTTATTCCTTACCACCCCTTCCCCACAACCTTGTTCCCACCCGACTCCCCTTTTTCCCCCCACCCCAGGGAACCGGAGGATTGGTTGATCTTCTTACTTCGGGGGCGGCGGCGGCTCAAAAGTTCTTGGTTCTGGCGAAGGGGACCACGGGTCGCTGCAAGAAATAAAAACTGTGTCCCAACACACAAACCACCCCCCCACCACACCCCTGCAGTAGTATTGAGATTTTTGAAGCTTTCTCCCTTATGTCGACTCCTTACGTTGCCGACCCAGTTTTTTCTTCGGTTTTGCCGGTTTCCTTCTTTCTCTACGGTTAGACAGTTCTGCCGCTCGTCTTCGGTCGCGGGCTTTTCCCCAGTCTTCGCCCGCCGATTGACCCCAAGACATTCTTTTTTTCTTGCCGCCGTCTCACACGTGTTCTTTCTGTAGGGGTTTCATGTATTGGCTTTTTTTATTTTTGATTTTTCCACCTTGCACGGTCTCGCCCCCGGCGTTTTTTTTTATTAGGCACTCTTCGATTGCGGGCTATTTTCTCTATTCCGTTTTTTGTTCTCCGCAATTTGATAGTCTTCCTTTTTTTTTGTGTGAGAGACGGCTTTCAGAGAAAGAAATTGCTTGTATCCGTAGTTCGAACTTGAAATTTCCCCAAAACAAATCCTGTAGGAGAGTAGGCCTTTTCTGGACCTTGTGGCAACGAAAGGATGGTGTTTGCTCAACCGTTTCTTTTGGGATGACCGTTTCCCCCCTTTTGCCGGCTCCCTAGACACGTTTACTTGGTCTGGCCCAGAACGCTGGACAAGCGTTCTCTCCCCCTGTGTGATGGCTCTGGTTTGATTCCTGATTGGACTTTTCTTTTTGCGAATTTTGCTTCAATGGCCCAGCCTGCCCTGACGTGCAGTCTCCCCGGGTTGCAAGGCTTTTTGCCCCCCCAGTCGCACTCCTACACCCTTTTTGCTTTTCCCCTTAGGATCATCTATGTTTCCAAGGGAATGCCCCCCCCCATCTTTGCACGCCGCCTCACGGACGTTGTCGACCGCCATCTTGTTTCCTCTTTTCAGGTCTCCCTTTCTATTGGAGCCGCTTTGCTGACCCCTTCTGATGAACTGCCCGGCTTTTTTCTGGGCTCGTTGCCCCACAGCCCCTTTTTCGCTGAACCCACGACGGGGCCCTGATTATGGGCCCTCAACCGTCTGGGCGGCCCACGCCACTTCTTGGGTTTTCGCGGAACGTTTTTTTGGTTTTTCATTAATTTCTTCATCTCTGCGCCTTTCTTTTTCAGGAAAGTGCTGGATAGGTTGCGTGACCTTTTTTTTTTTGATCCTTTCTAGCCCTTGGTCTTTTTGTCGTCCAGGTTCCATAGGGTAACTTTCCGCACCCCCGTTTTTTCAGCCCGTGAAGCAAGCGTTTAGGAGATCGATTTTTTGTCAGCTTTTCTTTTGACCGCCTGTTTTTTCTCTGTTTTCGGGAACCTTGGCTCGTTGTTTGGAGAGATCTCTGCATTTTTCTTTACGTTTTTTGGGTTCTGAAGACAGGGATTTTCCATTGGTTTTTACCACCTTGCAGTTACAATACTTGTTATGGGAAGTTCTTGGCCTTTTGTGTCCCTTAAATCGTTTCGTTTTTCTTTTCTTGAGCCTTTTCGCCTATTGCTTCTTCGTTTTCCTTTTCGCATCTTCACACTTCTTTCCTTTGAAGTTGAAACTGTTCGCTTCTTTCTTTTTTTAGGTCCCGGGCTTTGTCTTGAGCTCGGATTTGGGCTCGCTTTTTTTTCCTCTTTCGCCTTGTACCCGTGCCACATTCTTCACACAAATAGCAACATTTGAGCGATCCCGGCCCGGTTTCTCACGTGGACCCCTTTAACCTGCCATTCTGAGGAAATTGCTACCTAGGGCGTGTTTGTAGTCCCTTTTTGGAGACTGGTCTTTCGTCTCCTTAGTCTTCCCTTTTGTGTCTGGTTTGTTTTTTAGTTTATACTTTTCCCCTTTTTTTTTCTCAGTTATTTTTTCCCCACGGCTCAAGTACGCTCGGACCACATTATCGCGGGGGGTTTTTTCATCTCCCACCATTTTTTTTTCTTTTTTTTCGTGTTTGCTCCTTTTGTCCTTGTTGAGAGGTTCGGTGATTCGGTTGGCTCGTTAATTTTTTTTTGTGGTAGAATTTGGTGTTGTCGATGGGCTTGCTCTTGAGGCTTGATTTTTGTTCCGTACGCTTTTTTTTTTTTTTGTTTTTCTACAACGCCAGTCTTCGCTTTGGCTTCCCTTTCCCGCACCTGATGGGTTATTTCCCTTTTAGGTTTCAGCCGAATCCCATAAGGACCTTTTTCTCAAGACGTTCTTAGAGGGGTTCACGGGCCGTTTCCCCAGGGTTTTTTGGGGCTGACCTTTCTACTCATTTAATGTAAGATCCTGCGTCACCCCTCTCTTTGGAGATCTTCCGGCCCCCCCCCAAGCGCGAGTCGTTTTTCCGTTGTCCGTTTCTTTTTCTTCCAAGTTTTCTTTGCTTTCAGTCAGTCCCAGGCACATTTTCTGCCCTTTCAGTGGTTTTCCATTCTTTTCGGCCGGAACAGTTTGGTTGACCCCCCACTGAGTTGAGTATTCAGCCTCTCTTCAGATCCTTGCTCTTGAGCGATCGTTTCCCTTTTTTCCCCTGGTTTGGTGTTTCTCCTTGACTCTTTCTTTTCAATACACCAAGTTCGCCCCGTTGGTTTGCTTTTTTTTTTGGTCCCCCCTTTGACTTTCTGGCAACCCCCCCGGGTTCTCGTTCGGTGGGTTTTCCACAGGGCTTGATTGCTTTTTACCTTTAGAATTCCCACTTCTCTAAATTTGTCCTTAAAGCGTTCGTTGTCTCTTCCGCGTCTTTTCACTTCCCCTTGGAGGAAAACGTTCTAGATGGGGTTTGTTTCTTGCTTTTCTCCTGTTTTTCCCAATGAGTTCCTGCGTGCCCACACTTCTTTGCTTCAGCTTTTTTAGTTTCAGGTCTTGGGGCGTTTTTTTTTTGTTTTAAAAGGTCATGTTTTTTATTTGGGTTAGCCCCCCCAAATCATTTCTCACCGCGGTTCCGGTGTCGAGTTGCTCTGTTGTCCATTCAAGACGGCATAAGGTTGGTTGCCGGTTTCCCCCACATACTTGTCTTTTTACCCCCCGCAGCTGTTTTCTTCAGTTCGGATGAACGGTGAGGTTGTTTCCTTTTCCTGGCTACCCGGCGCTCCACCAGCCTGTTACAAATGTCTGCCTCAGACATCGCCTTTGATTCGCTTTTTCCTCTGCTAATCTTCCTTGCTTACGAACTAGACTGTTGTTCGAAATTTTTTGTGAAAACTTTTTTTTTTTGGAATCTTTCTTCGCCTAAGTCCAAAGTGTCCCCACTTCCATCCTTCACTTTCTTTCCCGGTGGCCTTTTCTTTTTTTTGCAGTGGTCCCTTTTATTCTTTGTTTTTTCGTTGTTCCAAAGTCTCCCCTTTTATTAGATTGAGTTTTTTCAACAGTGTACCCGGTCCTCGATGAGAGTTACCTTCTCTGCTTTCTGTGTGTCTTGCGGATCGGACGTCATCTCTCACCTTCTTTTATCCAACCGGCTTTTGCCGGGCAGGTTGCCTGTTTATGGTCTAAGCGCCCGGGGCCTCGCTTTACCCAGGGCTTTAACAGTTCGGCCGACGTCTTCCCCACCCATTCCGACCCTTCCGTAGTTGGTGTGCTTTTTCTTTCTAGGGTAGATATGGGTTTTGTGGCTTTTACCTTCGGTCCATCCCCGCTCCGACGTTCAAATGGTGTACTTTTTTTTTAAGTTCCCTCTTGAACGACCCTCCTAGTTTTGACTCGGGCGCTTCCCTGCTAAGAGGTGCTTTTGTAAAATCCCCTGGAAGCAGATTTCTTTTTTGTCCAGCTTTTCATCTTGTTTTTCTTGGGTCTTTTGTGAAGTATGACGCGTTTCTCTGTAGGAATTTTCCGTGGTTCCCGCTTTGCTTTACGGAGTTCTCACTTGCACAAATCACCTTCTCTCCACCTTAATTGAGCGCCCACCAGATCTTTCCGCCGCTTGTAGTTGAAACTGTCTCAGGTTTGCGTTGCCTCAGTAGATTGGGCTGCGCGCTTCGTTTCTTATCTTCGGGTTTTGGTTGCAGGCCCTTACCCCCATTTTTTTTTCTTGGTTTCTCCGCATGCTTTTTTCCTTTCAGTTTTTTTTGGAAAGTGTGTCGGTCCCCTCCCCCTAACATCTTGTCGTCTCCGCAGCTGTTTTAGTGCGATCTCGGTTCGTTCCGAAGCTGGTGGGCTCACAACCCATCGGCGGTCTTCCTTTCGAATACATATGAACTGTCCACTTCAGAACGGTCTTCCGTACCCTTGACCCCCTTTTTTTTTTTTTTACACGTTGGTTCTGCCGTTTCTTTCCGTCCGTGTGTCCCCCAACCTGTTGCACTTGCTTTCTCGTCTCTAGGGGGTGGATGACTCTTGCGTTAAAATTTCCTCTGGCGGACCTCCCACCGAAAGTTTTGGCATTTTTTTTCTGGGTCTCTTTTCTACATTAGGTTTTTGTCTTTTTACATCGACTCGTCCAGGGCCACTCCCGGAAGGCAAACATTACGTCTCCAGGTTGAACCTTTGGTTTTTTTTTTTTTGTCCTTTTCCCTTTCCTCTTGGCCGGGCGAGCTGTTTTGTTCCCCCCCCCCGATGTATTTTTTTGATCAAGCTCCTTTTCATTTGTTTTTCCCTATTTTTTTTTCATATGGCCGTCTCACCTCCCTCTCAGTTTTTTGTCCCGTTTTTTTTGTCGTCCTCTTTTTTCCCCCAAACACACCGGCGCGGTATCTCTCTCAAGGGGCGGCCAGGTTGTTTGTGGCTTGCCCGTCCTTTGTTTTCTCATGGCGTTTGCCTTCGGTCGGCGGATTTTGTGTTATGTTTGTCCGCTTGACCCCCCGTTTGCGGCGTCTTTTCCGTTTTGAAGGTCCGGATTTTGTCCTTTCTGGTCCCTGCCCTCTGTTGGTGACGGCAACTGCGGCCTCTTGTCCCCCATTTTTTTTTCCCCTCCCCCCCGCAAGCGCCGGTTTTTGATTTTCTCTATTCCCCCGTTTGAAAGCTCTTGTCTTGGACGAACAGTTTGCTTCGGTGTGGTTCCTTTTATTCGGGTCTCTTTTCGTACGGTTTGTTTTCACTTTCTATCTTTAAAGCTGGATTGTCCCCCACCAAATGGGGCGTCATCCATCATGAGCTTCTCACGTAATGTAAGCTCATGGCAGATAAAACTTGCTTCTTTTGGAACTGCTTCAACCCGGCAAGCCACCCCAACCAATTTACCCCCCCTTCACCGTGATTTTGGGATAAAGTGGTTTGTTCCCCTCTCCTTCCAACGTTTGCCATCTTGTAGTGTGGTTGTTCCGCCCTTCCCTTGCACAAGAAGCATTACCATAAGCGTTTCCTTGAGTTATTCCAAAAGTCCCACTTTTTTTCCGACGTCCCCTTGTAAATCGGTGTCCCCCTGGCGTTCATAGTAGGGAATCCGAATTTTATTTTTCCTGTTTGTGTTGGACTCTTTTTTTCCTTTTAGCCTAGACCTCCCTCTATGCATCTACCCCGCCTTTTACCCTGATTGTGGTCTTACGGAAAATCTTTCACCCTTTGTACAAACCATCCGGGCTTTCGCTGTCCTAGATCTGGGAGATCAGATTTTGTTGCATCCCTAGTTTTGCGCCTCTTTTTCGTCATTCCCTTAGGTTGTTTTTTTTTTACACCCAATGAGAACGGGAAGCTTGCATTTTTTTCGGTAACTACCCTCCGCCCACGCCAGTCTTTTTTTTACCACCGATTACGTCTCGAAACGGTCTTTTCGTCTTTTCCAGTGCGGGTTCTTTTTCAGTTTTGCACCCTTCAAACCACCTTTTTTTATTTGGTCCCAACCACTCTAAAGCCATAAGTACGACCCCACTCCCACTTTGTTTGTTTGTTGTCCCCCAGTTTTAGCTTATGGTTGTGCTAGGTCGGTTCTTGGTTTGCTTGATTCGGGGATAATCCACCCTTCTTTCTTTTGGTAGCCGGTTTCCCCTCTGCCACCACGGATAGGTTTTTCCTCACACATGGTACGCTTTTTTTCTTCTGTCCGCTTGAGACTTTCCTCTTCTACTTTTAAAGTCAAACGGACCCCCTTTCCCCACGACCCACCTCCTGGCCTTGCAGGTTTCCCCGCATATGCATCCCCCAGCGGTTTCTTCTGAAATTGTCTCTGTTTTCGCTTGTTTTGATTCCGTCTGACTAAACTCCTTTTTTAGCAGGCCTCTGGGGGTTTTCTCCTCCTGTCGATGTGTTCCGAATACCCCTTTTTTTTTTTCCCTTACCCCCCCCCCCGTTTCGCCCCCTCCGGTAGTGCGTTTTTTTTTTTGCATATTTTTTTTTCCCCCCTCCACGATTCCCCACACAATACTTCTTCCAGTCCTCTGCTTTTCCCCCCCCACTACCGGACTTCTGGATGGAATACTTCTTGGTGCCGTGTTGTTTTCCCATTCAACTACTGTATTTATCGCAGATGTTTTTTTTTACCCCCAAACTGAGCTAACCCCTTTTTTTTTTGTTTGGTGGGCTTTGGTTTCTAGTCAGTCTTTTTTTTGTTCGGCGTTCTCCTTGGTTTTTTTCTAGTTCCACCCCCCATCTTGTGGTCATTCGGGGACTTTTTTATGCGGCCGATGTCTGGACGGCCCAGCCACATTGGTTGATCCTCTTCGCATCTGCCCTTTTGGGTTTTTTTTGACTTTTTTTGTTTCAACAGGTCGTTAACCGTTTTGTTTTTTCACGAAGGTTGTCGTTTGGGGTGCAACTATTGAGTCGTATGAAGCCGCTTGTACCCCACGGTATCTCTGGCTGTGCCCCTTTTTGAAGGAACCACGCGTTTCCTTCGTAGTTGGGTTGGACCCCATGCCCAACAGTTTCCGTTAATTTTTTTTCCCGCCCTTCCCTACATTCCCCCGGGAACGATTGCCCTCGGGACCTCTCGGCACACAAGACAGGCAAGCCGCACAAGTCTGTTGAAACAGCGCTTGTTGTTGGACCCTCTTGTCCGCCGTTCAACCCGTACTGGCGCCCCTTTGCTGGCTTGTGAGCCCACCTCTCGGTGTTGACATCATTTCTTGTTCCCAGTCGATGTGACTTTTTTTTTGATACCCCCTTTTGCCGCGCTAGGTTCTTTTTTGGCAATTGTTTTGGCGTTTTTTTTTTTTGGTACGGTCTTTTTTGTCACCATTTTTTTTGTTCGATCACCTTCCTTTCCTTTGGACTGACCGCGTAATTTTGTTCTGTGACGGGCTTGGTCCTTTTCTCTTTCGTAGGCTGCTTCAAGCACTGCTAGTAGGTTACCCCGAATGTCCGTGGACTTTACCTTTTCTTTTTACCGCACCTTTCCCCGTTCGGTGGTTACATCTGTTGCAATTACTTTTTCTTCTCTACGGTCCGACCCCTTCTCTTGTTGCAATCATTTTCTCCCCCTCGAAACTTGTCAAATTTGGCGAACTGGAATTTTTGTTTCCCCCATTTTTTTTGAGCGGCCCCCTACCTTCTAGACTTCACAGGTGTCCCTTCTGGTAGTTTTTCCATGTTTCCCAATTGTCTTTTTATTGTTCTTGAGACTGTTTGCGTTCCTTTTCCCCGGCCTTTCTCGTAAAAAAAAATCCTCTTTCACATGATCGACCTCCATATTGGGCGGTTCTTTTCCCCTTTCCCGTTGGTCACGTTAATGGTTATCTTTTTGCCCTTTTGAGTGGGTCCCCCCCTGCCCTCTCTCCCGAGTTTTTTAACTGCTGGGTTGGGGTTACTGTGGGCCCCTGGTGCTGATTCGCTTTTTTTCCCCTCACTCAAGGTGAAACCCGTCCGGCTTGGTCCAGGAGGATGCGTTTCATGTCTTTCTTGTTTCTTTTTTTATCACTGTCTAAGGGAACCGGAGTTTTTCCATTTTCTCCTTTTAGTTTGGATCCGGTTTTTGCTATAATGAGGCGACCTTGATGTTTGGCCTCGTCTCTTGACTCCCTCACCACTGTTTTCCCCTTTTCCTCAAATACAGGGTTGAAGCCCCAGAACTCTACCTTATTTCACGATTAAGGTGGACCCTCTTCAGATCTTTTTCCCGCCGAGTTCCCGTCCTCTTCGTTGAGCACCGTCTTCTTGGCGTTACCCCACCTGCGCGTTATTTTCGGGCTAGTTCCCCCTGCTTCACCCTTCTCTGGCTTTGGGCCGGACTTTTTTTTTTTCCCTCAACACCACTATCCCCTAGAGCCCGGCACCCCCACTCTTGACTTGGAGTGAGCGTCTTTTTTAATATAGGTTTTCGGTTGGAGTTTTGCATACACACCCTCCTTCAAGGAAGCGCCCCTTTTTCTCCAGTGCGGCTAAGGTTTTTTTTTGGAGGCCTTTTTTGCTCAGTCCCTGCACTCCTGCTTTCTTCCCCCGACAGGTTGCGGTTTTTCTGGTAGAAAAGATTTTTACCTCAGATCCGGCCCGTGACCCCACAAGGCCAGTGACCCTTTTCTGTTTTTGGCTGGGGGGACGTTTGGCCCGTTTTACCCTACCGCCCATTGAAAGTCGCCTCCCCTCCGTCTGACCGGTAATTTTGCGCGTTGCGTTTTTTTTTCCTGCCCAAAGGCCCACCGTCCGCCTCTTCTCTGGTGTTCCCTCTATCTGTGTTTTTTCTTCTTTTTTTTCGCTTACTGGAGATGCCAATTGCAACTTTTTTTTTTCTAGGAATTATGGGCACCAACCATGTTAGGCTTTTTTGCCAGGCTTTCTAGTTCATTTTGCTCGACATTTTTCCCTTATAGGATCGTAGTGGTTTATGAGCGCCGTCAGATAAAAGTCGTTTGTTTTTCTTCTCGTCACTGGAAGTCCATTAACCAACTTATTGCCATTGCTTTGGTGTTGGTGATCCGCGCATCGAGCAAAGGTGAGCGACTAGCTCAAGTTAAAGTGTTTTTTTTTTTCTGATGACCCTCCAACCCAGTTTGCTTCGCTTTCTTGCACCCGACCTTTCTCGTCTTTTATCCTCAACCTTGTTGGCAACCAATTTTCCGGCCAGTCTTTTTCGACAATTGCTTTGCGTGGTGACGTCCTCTTCTCGGGCTGTGTTTTTTTTTTTTGCGTCGCCCGTTCGACGGATGTCCTCTTGATTTTATGGAGCGTTGCTCGGCCCCCTGTCTTTTTAGTACCCCCTCTTCAAGATCGGAAAGTGGGTTGACTTGTTCCTGTAACTTGTCGGGCTTGATAAGGGACTCGGCACCCCAACCTTTTTTCTGGGTGTATTTCTTCCAGTTTCCTTTTCCCTTTTACGACAGATTCTGCGGCAGTAGTTGATAGCTTGCGACACACAAGTTTCCTATCTTTTCTGCAGCGTCGCTGTGCACTGTAAGTCTGAATCCTTCTCCTTTCCCGCGGACTCGGGCAACCCCTTGTTTTGCCAATCAAAGATCTCGGGGGAGGTTCCTCTTTTTTTTATCCTTTGAAACGGTTCTTTATCTATGATTTCTATTTTTTGACCTTATTTGATAGGGTTCCTCTTTTCCCGTTTTCCCCAGTTTCTGAGCGCTTCTTGCGCGATCTTCGTCCTTGCGTAATCCATCGCACCTGCTTCCCGTCCTCCTTCTTTCCTCTTTTTTCTGGGTTTTACGTCCACTTTCGAACTGACTTTCTTCCTTGTTTGTTAGACGGATTGTCGGTCTCTTTTTGCGCTTTTTTCACTTTTCTCCTCCTCTTTCGTTATCATCGAATCTCCCCCTTTTTGTGAGTGCACTTTCTGTTTTCTTTTTTTTTTTCTATTTCTTTGGACATGCCCATATTCTTACCTTCCCCTTTTTTCTGAGGTTCTTTGTTTTCTCCGGTAAGTCGCCGTGTCGTGAAATTTTTTTTTTATGTGAAAAAAACCCCTTTTGCCCGTCGTTGTTTTGTGCCCTCCCCCGCGAACACCCTCGTCCTTTGTTTGTCTGCTTGAAGTGTGTTTTTGTCTCTGGTTTGGCATTTTTGTGATCCCACCCTTTTTTGGCTAGAAGTTTTCGCCGTAAATCGCCGCCACCCATACGAACATTGAAACAACCAATGACAGTGATCTTAACCCCACATTTACGCTCCTTATTTTACCGACTTCCTTCCCCATTGCGTCTCAACCACAATTCTACCTTTCCTGGCTTTTTCGATTTGTCGAGACCGGTGATCTTTTGATTCTGTCTTCTTTGTCTATATCGTGGTGCCGTGAGTTCTTCCTCTCTTTTTATCCTCCTTGTTTAAGTCTTCTCTTCCCCTTCCCACTTCTGACGAAAGACCCTCCTTTTCTTTGTTTTTCTCGCCTTCGCGCGAGGTAGAGTTTGGATTTCCGTTTGCTCGTCTTGCCCTTTTGTTTTCCCCGCAGAGTGTCTTTTTCTTTTCTTTGGGTTTGTTTGCGAGTCTTTTTTTTCCTTTTTCTTCCCCTGAGGAGAGACTTCCGAGGCAACCTTCCTTTCTTTTTCTTCCCACCGCAATTTTGCTTCTTCCTTTTTTTTTCCAAAGGACGTATTTTTCGGTGGCGTTTTCCGAAACAATCGGCTGTCTCAACCTCCTCCTTTTTTTAGTTGAAGGGCTCCCCACTAGGCGCGTCCCTTTTTGGTTCCCCCCTCTTAGCTATTGGAAATGTTCAGCCTGCGTTCACCCTTCCTGTCCTCCCCCACGTCTTTGCGTTTAAAAAACCAGCCCTTGCGTTCTCCGTTAAATTTTTCTTCTGCCTCGGTTCTTCTTCTTCCCACCAAGCCTTGTGCGAGTAGGACTTCCACAATCTTTTGCTCCCTCCGTCTTATTCGTTGCGTTTGGTGCCCCGGACCCCTCGTTGAGAGGGGACCCTTCCTTACAAGTTCTGTAGGTTTATCATTTGCTGTAAAAGATTCGTGAGGTCGTCCTCTCTTGTTTAGAGAACTTTCCGCACCGCTTCCTCCCTTGCTTCCTTGATCACCCCCCCCCGTCTCTTCCAAGCTTCTTCTGGGTTTCCACTCAGTTGACTGCACCCTGTTCCCTCTTTTTTTTCGTTCTTGTGTTTGCACCCGACCGTTTTTTGTTTTGTAACAGGCATCCGTCTAAGCTCTTCCCCCCCCCTTGCGCCAGCAGAGCGCCTTTTTCTCCTGTGGTTTTCCACTCTCTACGTTGTTCTTTCGTTCTGCCGTTTTTCAAGCTTTTCATGTCCCTTTCGTTTTGTTGTCCAAAACCGCTTCGTATTTTCGCGGCGTGGCTTTTTTATTGTAGCCGCTTTCCCCTACTCGCGTCAACGCTCATTTCATCGTCTCTTTCTCTCATTTTTGGGGGGTGGTCTTTTGCGACCACCTCCCTTATTAGGGCTTTAACACAATTTTCTGATTTCCGTTAGCGGGTTTTTTGTCCAGCAGTCGTTTTTTTTTTTTACGTATCTCCCTGTTCGGTTTTGACCGGCGTCCAAACCTCTTCATTGCAGCTTCGCAGCAGTACCTTCACCCCCTCATCGCACCGATTTTTCATCTTCCTGTTCGGGTTTAAAGGCGCCCCCACCTCTTTCGGTATAGCCGTCCTGTTCCCCCTTCACGATCCTTTTCTTGGACTTTTTATCCCCGGTCAGGCTCTCTTTTAAGCTCCCCCTTTCATGTTTGTTTTTTTGACCCGCCTTTTGCGTCGTCCAACGGTTTGTTTTTTTTTATCAATATGGCATCGCCCCCCCGCCAACCCTTTCCAGAATTTTTCCACCAAATTTTAAGTGTATGTCTTTTCGGTCTCTTCTCGGATCCACCCGTGTGGCATCGTTCTCACGATCTGTTTCCCACAGTTGCGGCCTTCCCCTTGCATGAAGATTGCAGGCCTTTTTCCCCCCTTATCGGGGTACCCATAGCCCACGACCTTCTTTGAAGAAAGTGGTTCCTTTTGTTTTTATCTTTCTTCCGTACTATTTAGCAATCCTTATGCGGCCTTCCTGCATTTTCTGAGGCAGTGGCAAGTTTGCTCTCCGTTCAGGAGTCACTTTAGTCGGGACCTCCATCTCTCTCTCAGAAGACTATCGATTTCCCCTTGTTCGCCGTGTTTTTTTATTTTCTATTATTTTTTGCGTAGCGGCCACCCTCTCCTCGTAAACTTCCGCAGAACGGGTCTTTTCACCCTCCTAATTTCTGCGGCGTGACCCGTCCTCTTTTTTTTTTTTTCTTTTTTCCCATGGCAACTCTTTGGTCTGCTTTGTTCGGATTCCCCCTTCCTAGCGTTTCAGACAGGCTACTGAATGTTTGATGTTCACGCCTTTTTTTTTTTCTGGCTTTTCTACTGGGCCCCTTTTGGTGGGGAACGGTTTTTTCTGAATTCTCCCTAAGGGTCCAACCCACCTTTTTTCCCCCCCTGTCCCACGAATTGAGTCGTCAACTCTAGTCCCGAATTTTTTTCGTAACCAACTTGATAGGGACGCTTAATCCTGATGGAGTCGCTAGTTTCTTTTGTCTAAGCGGAGTCGTCTTCACTTTTCCCCAACCACGTATTTCCCCACGCATGGCCTCGTTCCTTTTCTCCTTTTTGCTTCAAAAGTTCCACCTTCTTCCCGCTTTAGTTCCTCCGCATGGTTTCGGGGATTATGGTTCCCGCATTCTAGTGGTATTTCACAATTTTCCTTCTTCGAGCATACTCTCGTTGTCCATACCCGCGAGAACAGTGACCCCCCTCCCTGTTCCAACACGTGATGCTTGACTCTTAGTTCTGTCCTTTTTTCCTCCTTGTCTAAACAAACTGTTCGTCCCCCATTGCTTGATAAGTTTTGAATGGTCCTTCTTTCCTCCCGTACACCTGTTTGATTATGTCGCCTTCCCCACTACACAAACGTCCTCTACGGTTCCTCTTGTATCGGCCGGTCTTTCATCGGGGCTCTTTTTCCTCCTGTGCACACCATCCCAGTGCCACTGGCCACTTCCTGAGTAGTTTTACTTTGAGCCTTCCCCTTATGCATTATTTTTGTCCGGCGACTCTTTCCCCCCCCAATTTTGTTTTCGCATCCTCCCCTTTGCCCTATCCTCCGCTCTCCCCGTTTGCACAGCCCCTTTTCCCCCTTCTCATCACGGCCCCTTCTTTTGACGGGTTCAAACAACGGGCTCGTTTTTTCTTTCCTCTCCCTCAAAAGGTCGTCCGTGTCCTTCCCTTCTTTCCCGTCACCTCTTAAACTCCGTCTCGGTGCGTTCTGCCGGATTTTTTTTCCTTTTAACTTGTGGCCTGAGGGGCGGGTTGCGGTAGTTCGGTGCGGTTTTGTCCGTTTTTTTTTTCGGCACCCCCGCAGGATTCCTTTTTTACAGTGCCGTTTATGGACCTAACACGTTTTTCCCTGCTTTTTCCACGTTTTTTTTTTTTCCCCAAGGGAGTCTGTGTTCCTTTTTTTCCCCCCAAACTTCTTTCTTCTTTTTTTTGGACTGTGCTAGTTTTCTTTCTCAGCGGCCCTCAGATGCTGCACCTAATTCCTCCCACTAGATTTTGACAACTTTCTTTTTTCCTCCATTCAAGGAGGCCCCCTTGCATCCCTTCTCACTTCCCTTCTTGGCCTACCCCTATTCTCTTGTGAACAGGTTTTTTTAAACAGTGAGCCCTCTCTCCCCCCCCCGGCCCAACCTACCCTTTTCCTGTGCTTCCTTTTTTTGTTTTTATAATCATTGTTATTGCCCCAACGAGTGTAGGTGGGACCCTCTTTCCCACTGACTTCTTCCTTTTTACGTTTCGTCATAAAGTCTTTATGCCCCTTACTCTTTCTTTTCTTTGTCCCCCTCTTCTTACTTGCGCATAGCAGGTCACTCCTCCCCCCTTTTCTTTTTTACCTTTTTTGTTGGTCGGGTTTCTTTTCCCCCCTCGGCAACCATTCTTAATTTTCCTCTACCCCAAGATTGATCTTTCTTTTGTCCTTTCAGTTCATACGGTCATCAAACCGGCTTTCCAAAAACCCTTTTCTCCAAGGCTTTTCTTTATCGCTCTTGCGGTCTTCTTCTTTTTCTCTTTTTCCGGCAATATAGGATACAAAGGCTTTTTTCTCTCTTCCAGTTAGGGTTTTTGTGGGACTCGAGATCTCAGGGCGGCCCTATTTTTTTCAGTTCACTCTGACGATGCTACCGCAATTCTCCTTTGCTTTCTATGCCAAGCAAAATCGCAGGTTATTTCCCCCATATATCTTAAGTTGTTTTGTTTTTTGTTTTGTAGTTCTTAGATTGGGTTTAGTTTTTTCCATTAGCTTTCTCTTGTTTGTCTTTGCCTTATCCGCTCTTCCTCTGTCGTTTCAAGGCAAGTCTTCTTTCGTTCATTGGTACCCCCTTATGATAGTGTTTTTTTGGTACTACCTGTTTAGAAGGGCTCTTTGCCCCCTCCCCCCTAAAAATTACATCCTACCCCCCCAGCTTGGAGCAGTAGTCTTCCCCCCAGTCCCTGTTCTGCCAAAAGAAGTTGCTTCTTGTAGGGGTCTTTTCTCCCCGGTTTTGGCTTTCCTCCTCTTCTAGTGATACAACTTCCTCTCAGGGCATCTGGTTGTTTGGATGAGTTTTCTCTGTGTTCGACTCCCCCCCCCTCCCTCTCCCCCCACCACAAAGTGGCCAAATAAACGTTCGGGGTGATTTTTTGCTGCTCTGTCCCCACCTCCGTCACGATGTTTTTCTCCCCCTCCGCTTATTTTTCCTTCTAGTGTGAGACCCCTCCCTCTTTTCTGGGTCCCTCTCGTCTTGGTGTAGGCACAAGGTTTTGTCTACGGAACCCCCCCTCCCCCCCCCTGCCTCTTAAATACCTTGCTCTACCAACCGATTTTTTTTCCCCTTGGTTTTTTATTTTTGTGGTCTTTTTTTTCTATAAAGTTTTTGGTTTCTTTCCTTTTCCCTACACAGGACCGGTTTTAAATTTCTTCCCCACTTCTTTCTGATGGAACTTTTTGATCATTCCTTCCTTCTGGAATTTTTTTTTTGACATTTTTACTCCCCCCTTCTAGTGCTTTTATCTCTAGCAGTTGGCCGCAATTTTTGTTTATTATTCCTTTCCCCTACGAACGAAATAACCCGTTCACCCCCCCGATTGGTTTTTCAGAGGGCCTCAGCCTTTTTTTTTTTTCGGTGATAGTTTCTGTCTCCCCTTTTCTCCAACTTTAGTTGAGGTGTTTTTTCTCTTTTCTTTGACTTACCGTAGGCCGGAAGTCTCTTCTGTCCTTTCCCCCCAAACCAAACCCTTACTCACAAGACCGTCCCCCAACTCGGTTACCTTTTTTTTTTTTAAGTACCCCCTCCGGACGGTTTGCCACAAGTTTCCTTTACCGATTTTCTTCTCTTCAACGACGGTGACTTTTCGAGTGGTTGCATCACCTTTCTTAGCCGCTTCTGGCAACTTTTCCCCTAAACTGATTGAGCTTTTCTACCCAGAAGGCTTTCTTTTGAAAAAACCATCCCTTCTTCCCCTGACGGTTGAAGGCAATTGATAGTTGTAGCTCCTTCGGCTTTTTTCCCTTTGGACCATCTGTTCTTTTTGCCTTTTTAGCCCAGAGTCATTGTTTTCCCCGTCCTAGACGCGAAAGTTCCTTCCCTGACTTTCACCTTGCACCTTTTTGGAACGGACCGCGTGATGTACTTGTCCCTTTCCTTTTTGTTTGATTGCTCATACCCTTTTGCTTCTGGACTTAAATTTCTGAACCTTACTTGCGCCCCTCGGCGAACTTCCCCATACTGAATCCCAGCTTTGGTTACTCAAGTCGCAGAATCGGTGTTTACCCCGGTCTTCAAGCCCCTGGAACCCCCCTTCTCGTTTCCCTTCTTTCCCGCTCGTGGGGGTAACTGTGACATCTAGTAGTCTTTTTTCCCAGCCCCGCGATGTTCACAGTCTGTCAAGTACTCCCTTTTCCTCCGTTGTTTCGGGCTTTTGCGTTCAACAGTTGGTTCCCTTCTCTTTCTTCGCGGTTTCTCCCTCCGTGTTTGTTACTAGAACCAACCACATTCCTTTTTTGCTTTGCAACCAAGATCGAAATACCAGGCTTGGCGTTTTGATTTAGTGAATCTGGTTGGAGGTTGAGGTCGGTGGGTCCGCAGACCTGGCCTGGTAAATTTTTCCCCTCCTCGGCTTGGGCCCCCTAGTGAGTTTTCATTCAGGTGCACAGCGGTAATCTTTTTGGTTTTTTGATTACTGTTGTGCCATGCGATACGCTCTCCTCCCCGGGAACCACCCCGGCGCCGCCCCCGTTCAGCAGCGCGGATGAGCTGAGCATGCAGTCTAAGAAGGTCTTTAGGCTTTCTTGCTATTTGTTTTTGGCTTAATTTTCTTGACATTGGATTTGAGCCACCCCTTATCCTACTCATGCTTTTTCCCCCGACCCGCTGAAGTCCCAGGACAGTTGTCACCATGAGGTCTGCTCGCTGTCCCCCTCCCTAAACTATCTGGGTCAGCCGGCCCGGATTGCTTCAATGGGCTTCCTGTCCTTCCTGCTCGGGCATATTCATTCTCCGCTTAGTGATGTCTCCTTTTTAGGCCGGGGAATTGCGTCAAACCCCTTCCCGGCTGGCGGCGGACTTGGAAGTGCTCTTGCTTCAACCTCCCACATATGAGTACATTCTACTGCCGGCCCAACCCTTCCTCGAGAGTCTTTTTGGTGTCTCAATTATTCTTGTTTTGGAGTCGGCTCCCCTTTTTTACGGCAGTGGTAAGGCTCTTTCCAGTTCGCACCAAGGTGCCCTTCCTTTTTGAGGAAAGTTCTTTTTCCAGGTCTCTGAGGTCTGAGACGTGAGATTGCTTCGTTTCCCCAGGATGTTACCGTCTGATACCGTTGGCCTTTTACCACTTCTCCTTGCTTCGCGGGGTTCCTGTTTTTTTTTTTTTCGACCAGGTCACTTTGTTTGCCGCTCTTATAGATGTAATTTTCAATGAGATTGCTCCTTTTTGAACCCTTGCTCCCGTGCACCACCCCCGTTCTTGCCCAGTAGGTGGTCTCTTCCGCCCGTGAGGGACCTTCTTTCCCTGTCGTTCATTTGGATTGTGGCCTAGGGGCGATATGAAACTTTAACAATCTCTTTTCCGGAGAGGACTTCCTTCCCCAATGATTTTTGTTGGTTGAGGTTCCTGTATTGTCTTCTTTCTTTTTTATCCCAGGTGTCTCGAAGTCACCTGACTCGGATCGTAGTAATGTTTTGAATTTTTTTTCTTCTCTTAGACCTGAGGGATAGACTTTTGCTCGGAAAACAAGACACCCCCTTGTCTACTTCTTTTTCTTAGGGGCAGCGTCGGCTGCTGTTTTCTGGCTAGTTGGGGCGCCCATTTCCCCACAGCCCCGGTTTCTTTAGTTCCCCTTTTCGCTTTGCTGGCCCACTCACCGTTCGTCAACGCGGGGCGCCAAAATTTTGCCAATGGCCTCTTTTTTTTTTTTTTTTTTTTCTTGTGATGTTCTTTTGGCGCAGACCTTTTTCGGCCACCCCTTTTCCTTTTCCATGAATTTGCTGCCCAGTTCGTGGCAAGCTTTTTCAAGGAACCGCCGCGTCGACTCGTTTTTTTGCACTCTGGAAAGTGACCGTATGGGACACCGGCTGGCGTCCATTCTAAAGGGCGCGGACCTCGCCCCACACGTCGTTCTTTCTATCAATCGTTTCCTCCCCCTTTTCCGGTCTAGACGCGGTCTCGTTGTCCTGGTGAAAACTCTTATCTCGAGGGCCGTGGTGATTTTGATTTTTTTTCACTGAATCCCCCTTCCTTTTTCCGCTTGACCCTCCGGGGCCCCCCCCATCTTTGTGCACGCCCCAACAGGTGTCTTGGGCCCCCGTCTCATCAGGTTTTTCTCTTGAGTCACGGTTTTTCTTTTGTCGATCTTTATGTTCTCCCCCCTTCTTTTGATCGGTTACAGTCGTCCTTTTGAAAATGGTATTTGTCTTTTCTTGGTCTATTTCTGGTCCTGCTGATCCTCGGGCTTGGTTTCGCCTAATAGGTCAGTCTTCGTTCTCGGACCGGTGTTTTCCCCAATTGGACCATAATTTTTTTCTTGAGGCAGCGGTTTTTGTAAGATCCGGTTAAGTTGCTCAGTCCTTGGTAGTAACGAAACGGCACTTCCAACCTTCTTGTTTCGTCATTCCATCTATGCCACATGGGGATGGAATGAGGTTTTCACTCAGGATAGGGAACCGATTCGGCAAATATTTTTCCCTTCTCCTGTGTCAGGTTTAAGGTGTGACGCCGAGGGTTTTATGGAGCTGGTCTTCGTCGCCCCATCCTAACCACCTATTCCCCCAACTGACACCACCCTACACCCGTGCCCCAGCCTGCCATCCTCTTACCCTCTTAGCAGCTGCATCACAGTTCCTCGTCTGCGGCTAAAACGGGAGTGACCGTCTTCACGATAAACAATATTGGCTGTCGGGGTTTGCGCCGAGCACAAGATCAGCGCAAATGTACCCAAAAACCCCCAGAGCACTTGGGATCGCAACCTAGCACCTCCTCAAGCTGGCCCACCTCCCCCCACCCCAACCACCCGCCCCTCTACCCCTACTCCTGACACCTACTGGCGGGCCTCTACCCCCTCGACGAGACCGCTAAACCCCTTCTCCCCCCCACCACACACACCCCTCCCCCCACCCCCTACCCCACCACTCGCCCCCCCCCGTCCCCGACTTCCCCCCTTCCTTCCTCCCCCTCCCCCCTCCCCCACCACCCACCCCCCCCCCTCCCCCCCCCCCGCTTCTTCGTCCCCCCCCCACCCCCCCTTCTTCCTCTACCACCCCGCACCCATCCCCCCGTCTCTCCCCCACCCCCCCATCCCCTCCACACCCCCCCCTCACCACCCCCCCCCCCCCCTCACCCCTCACCCCCTCCACACCCACCCCCCCCCTTCCCCCCTCCGCCTGCCGCTCTCACTCCCCCACCCCCCCTCCCTCCCTGCCCCCAACCCCCTTCCCTATCCCCCACGTCACCCGCTTATCGCTCTACCCTCCCCACCCCCCGCCCCACTCCCCTGCACTTCTGGAACCATCACCTTAGGTAGGACTCCCCAAACCACACAGGCCCCTACTTTGGGCCCCTACCATCAAATTTCAACCGCATGGTATACCGGTACCCGTAGCACGAGAGTTCATTCCCCCACACCCCCCTGCAGGTTGATCAGGAACACAACACCCCTCTTACGAGAGATCCGCCCCCCCTCACCGAATAACATTCCCCCCTACCCACGATAAAGCAGCTCCCCCCCCACACTTCTCCCCCCCCCGTTCCTTTCGAGAAGGATGTCCCAAACCCCCCCGGGCCACGCAGACCAACACCCAGACCCGGACAACACAACCCAGCGCGACGAGCCAACCGCACACAACACCCACAAGGCAGACCCTTTCCAAACGACCACAAACTCCCACCTCTCTCCACTGACACCACCATGCACGGACCCACGCGAGCGAGGCTTCATTCCCCCTCCCCTTCCCTTAGATCCCCCAGGACCCACCCACACAGCCTCCACTACCCCCCCCCTCCCCCCCCTCCCCCACTCCCCACCCCCCCTGACCCCCACTCCCGACCTGAGGCCATGGCCCGAGGCTACCCTCCCATTCCCCCCCGATAACACCATACGAGGGGAGCAGGCCTCCGCTTCACCCCCCATCTCACCCCTGCGATCAGCAGCCACGGCCCCCCGTACCCGCTAGAGTGCTCAGCTTTCCAGAACGACAAGTAAGCGCCCCCCCTCACCAGCCTCGGTGCGGTTGGCCGCGGAGGCTTGCATACCCACCGCTCCGGATCGCGAAGCAAGAATCATCCTTCCCACTCTTGGTCGGCCCACTCCTACCCTCCTACGACCCAGTTTACTAACATTATAACCCCCCTGCACCGACGTAGGGCGAATTTGTAGTGTTGTTTGAGGTCCACCCGTGTCTACTCCGTGAATCGTCTCGTTACCCCTTTTCCGGGAGAGTGCACGACGGGTGGAAGCCTCGAACACGCGTGTTTTGAGACTGAGGTTGCGTTCACTGTGGTCGGGAGACGTCTCGCAGCCGTAGGAGACTGAGTAATGGGATGTTTTTTCTCAACCTACATTCTTTCTTCCCCCCCCCCTCCAACACGGGGCCCCCCCAACCACTTTTTACCCGCATGTGTTTTTCTGCTCTCGTGAAGGCCAATAGTACCCCCCACGGTTCTCAAGACCGTCTAAGAGATTGTATGGATTTTTCTTCTTAACCCCTTGTTTCGTCCTCCGCCCAGGCTTCCTTGGGATTTCGATCTTTGCCTCATACCAATGCGTCACCCCTTCTTTTCTCCCTGTCTTGCGATATAGTTTTCCCCTCGCCGCGTCGAGAGGTACTTTCAGTTTCTTGTTTCCAAACCTCTCGCGTTAGTCTTTTCCTTATCCCTCTGGCATAACCTGGCGTCCTATGGCCGTGGCCGGTGGGACCGCTCCCCACTAAGACCTTTCTCATTTTTTCACCCGGCCTGGAGGATCACTTAATGTACGGACCCCCTTTTCTCCCCTGAGCGATCTTTTTTTGGGTTATGAGTGTGGGCGCCCCTGATCAGATTTTTTTTTATGTCCTCCCCCACCACAAAGTTCGCCCCTTCTTTGGGGATTGGGGGCGGCTGCTTCACCCCCAAAATTGGGTTCCCGCTTTCGCCTTTGAATCTTTTTTTCTGTCTTTTTCCGTAACAGGGCCCCTTAAAGAATAAAGAGTTCATTTTAACCTTTGTTTTTTCTTCTCAGAGCTTAGAAGTTTTCCTTGCCCGTCCAGATTCTTCTGGAAGCCTGGGCCGTTTTCTTTCTCGCTTAGCACGTTGTAACCTGGGCGGTCGCGTGCAAACTTTGAGTAATTAGACAGTCGTTTTTCTTTTGAGGCCAGTTTTTTTTTTGTCCCTCTGGTTGCGTCTATTTACATATGGACTGGTCTTGCTGACAACTCACTCTACACCGCGCGCCACCATTTTTCCAACTGTTTTAGGTACGGTGGTCCCTCCCTTTTGTTTAGTTTGATTAGATTGCTCCTTGTTGATGGTTCTTGGGGGGTTTTGGGGGGGTTGCCCTTCGCATTTTTCTTATGTTCAGTCCGTTTTTGGGACCCTCCAGGGATACACCTCTTTGGTTCCCGTTCCCGTTTCAAAGTTCAGCTCCGCTTTCTTATCTCCGTTTAGATCTCCTCTTTTCATCCGATTTTTGGTGATTCGAGCCTTGTTTTATTACGAACATCTTTGGGACTGCCATAGAAAATACTTTGTTTTGTGTCCTTCCTTACTTCCCTTCCGTTCCCCCTCCCCTGTGTTTTGGATTTCCCGTCTCCTCCCCCGAAAATTACCCTACCTCTTATTGGTTTGCTAGTTTGGGGCCATTAGACCACTGTTGCATTGTGCGGTTTCTTGTTACCATTTTTCGAATGCCTGCCTTACGATCTTTCGGAACTCTGCCCGTTCCCCGATTTTTATTCGTGTGGACCCGTCTCGGTTTTGCAGGGTTTTCTCGGTCCGGTTCTCCGTCCTCTAGTCCAAAATCACAAAAGGCGGCACCTTCTTTTGTTGCCCCGTGGAGAATAGACCTTTGCCTTTCTGCTGTGGATTGGGGCCAGAAATTTCGGCCGGGCCGTGTCTACCTTACTTTCTTCCTGTCTTTTTATTGCCCCCCTGCCCGCCTGTTGGTGTCAGGGGCTCGATGTATCGTTCGGGTTGCCGTTTTTCCCCCTTTCCGTGCCCATACCCCGCGTTTGGCAATGTCCTCAAGTGCCAGCGCCTGACCAAACCTTTCTACAGCGGCGATTTTGACTAAATCCGCCGTCTAGGCCCCGCCTGGTTGCCTTGTTTGTTTTTTGGACAATCTTTCGGGCGGTTGGCCCTTCCTCGTGTTTCGTCGCTTTCTTGGGGAGTGAAAAAAATGGAAAAGTGGGTGTTGGGTGACTAAGCGTTAGGTTCCCCAAAAAATCCCCCAGTCCCGACCTTTCGCGACACCCCCCAACCGCCTCGGAACCCTAAGAAGGGCCGTCTGAACTTGCTGTTTTCCATCCCGCTATTTCTCGTCTTGGTTTCCCGTGTCGGCTCGCGCTTTTGCCTTTGCCCCTTTCACCCCCACCCCGAGTCCGACTGTCGTGCCGTTTCCGCCGGCTTCTGTGCACCGACGACATTTTTGTTTCTTTTTTCCTCCCAGCTGTTCGGTCTGGGTTCCTTGTCTGCCTTTTTTTCCGAGAAAACCAAGGCGGCTTCGCCTCCCCTTTCGCGGAGAGTATCCCAATTTCTCACCCGAAGGTTTTCCTTGTCTTGCTGAATTTTACGTTTTCCGATCGCGTGTTTTCCAAACCCAACATTTTCCTGTTCCACCTTGCCTTTTCGTCTTAACGGTGTCGGCCGTATTTCTGTCACTTTGATCTGACATACAGCCCTATGGCTTTTGGAGTCATTTTCTTTCATGCCCTTGCTGAACTTCTCCCTGGTGAAGGAGTCACTAGATACTCCCTTGGGCTCCCGGTTTCTGACCAATTTTTCAAGGTAGTTTCCCGTTTCCCTCTGAATCTTGTCAGGCGAAATTGTCCCACAACCGATGCCTTGTTTCCCCTCAAAGCCCAGCACCCTATCCTCTTCTCCCTTGGCCGGTCTCTTATCTCCCTCCGGACTCTTTTACTTGGGATTCTGTTCCCCCAAAAAGGGAGCTTTCTGCCTCTTCCAATCCCAAGGGGTCACCAGTTGGCGAGTCCTGCAAGTTCACCTCGTTTGGCTTTCTTTCCCGAGCTTGTTTCATTATCTTGGGGATGCTGAAGTTCCCAGTGTACCCGGTTCTTGGGCCTTGGCCGGCTTCCTCTCTGTGTTGTTTTTGTCTTTTTATTTTGGTTTCCCTTCCCCAGGTCCCGTTCCCGGGCCGCGTTTAATTCATACTGTTTTGAACTCCCATCTACCGTGTTCATTCTTCCCCCCCGCCGCCCTGGTCCCCCCCGGTGTCTTTGCTCTTCAACAGGTCTTTTTGGACATTTCTTCTAGGTGTGTTTTGTGTTCTTCGGTGACTTGCCATTCTGCAACCGCCTAGATTTGACACCCCCTGGGGGCTTTACTTTTCCATCCCACGGCGTGGCATTCCACCTTCACATTTGACCTTTTATTGCTTTTGCGAACTAAACACCCGGGCCTTTTTGTCACCTTCCGTGAACAAACCGAGATTATATACACAACAACACCCGACCCCTCAACCATCCCCAGGTAGCTCAGTTGTCTTTTTTTTGCGTTTTTCCTTTTCTCTTTGACCTCTCACTGGGTTCTGTTGTTCGCTTTCCGCCCCTGTTTTGGCCCCCCAGCCCCCTATATTCCCCCCTATGGGCTTCTGCTTTTCCCCGATTCTGCAAATCTCGTATTTTTTTGAAAAATCCCTTGTCACTGGCGAATCGCTCGAACTCGAACGTTTTTTTCACTTTTTTCTTTTTGTAACATTTCTGGTCTGAGTCCCCTCGGACCCCCCTGGCGGATAACCCCCCCTTATGCGCTCTCTTGATTTTCATAAGTGTTGACCCCCACAACCACCGGTTCCCCCCCCCCCAAAAGGGCTTTCGCCTCCGTGTTTTTCTTTTGTCATTTTCTTTTTCTTTTTTTTTTTTCTTTTTTGTGCAGCCTAGATGCTCCCACAGTCGTGGCGTATGAAGTAGTTTTCTTTGGCTCGTTTCGCCATTCTCCCGTCTCTTCTTTCGGGCCCTCCTTTCAAAGACTGCCTTGTGCTACCGCCCGGGTTTGAGTCCCTCCGGGGATTCCGCAGCAACCACTTCTCTCCCTTTCCCTCACTT
>Ga0179593_1687610_pt1 | contig 28636 bp, 34 predicted proteins | sample CZODoug2_1_08_16_FD_185931 | JGI IMG/M metagenome (GOLD analysis project Ga0179593, IMG submission 185931) | Vadose zone soil fungal communities from Angelo Coast Range Reserve, California, USA - CZODoug2_1_08_16fungal (PacBio error correction) | ecosystem: Environmental > Terrestrial > Soil >... | reverse complement strand
ACTTCCCCTCTTTTTCCCCTCCCCGAGACGATCTCTGGGCGAGATGCTTCTTGTACAGCGGCAATTGCGTTTCTCTCGATTTTCCTTTCAAAAGTTTCCTTCCTTTTTTTCTTTTGTATACCCCTCGAGCTTGCCTCTCCTCGCCCGGCCAAGGAGCATTCACTTCTCAAGATAGTAGAACTTTATCATAACCCCGAAGGAGGTTGCCTCGACTATCTCCTTCATGCTTTCTTTCGGCCTCCGTCAAGGTTTTCCAGTGCCGTGAGCGCAAGTCGTGAATCCGCGAATGCTGACTCTTCCCCTTCATCTTTTGATTATAATGTCGCTTTCCTTACATTGTTCTTTTCCCCTTCCCTTTCGTATTTTTTTTGACGTCTGTAAACGGTCCCTCTCGTGCGCATCGCTAAAGACTTTTAGAAAGGCCCTCAACAAGGTTCTTTTATCCTCTTTTTTTTCATTGACAACTTTTTTTCATGCGATCTCCTTTCCTCCTACTGTAGGGTAAACCGAACCGGGACGAACACTATGTTATCCCTGTTTGCGAGGTTTCCCCGACCTCCCTTTCCCCTCTTGACTCTCTCCTTTTATGTCCCCCCCATAACATTCCTTCCTTTGATGCCTGGCCCATCTCGGGTTAGATTCTACATAGATAGTCAGACCCCCTTGCTGAGGTTTCTTGGCTGTCCTTTTTTTCTCAAAGTCGGCCCCGGCGTAGTTTGTGGCGAGCGATACTCTTTACTAATAAGTGTTGTCAGTGGAATCTCCCACTCCTGGGGCGACGGATTCCCTTTGCGGTTTTCCTTTCTCCACTTTTACCCTCTTTCCTCTTTCGGTTTTTTATGGATTATTTTTCTTTGCGGATACTCTTTCTCATCAGAAAACTTCTCAGGCATTGGCTGAGTTCGACTTTTTTGACGGAAACTCGCGCTTCCTTTTTTCTTTAGAGGGCAACTTTTTTTCAACTCTTCTTTTAGAGTTTTTTTCTTGTTGAATCCCCTTCCGGATAACCTATTCGCAGTGAGAAGCTCCCCTTTTTCAAATTTGAGCCTGTCGGGGTCTACGTCACGTGTTTTTTTGCACTTTTTTCTCGGTCCCGCCAGATAGTATTTCTTTTTATGACTTCTTCCGGATCGTCTGTATACATCTGTTTGCGTCCTTGTTGACCGCAACTTCAACTCTCACATTAGACCCAAAGGCAGCCTTTTTTTCAGATTTTTGATGTCTTGCTCTTTATCTTGTAACTTGTCTAGCTCCCACTCGAGATAGGAGCTGCATCGGCAACCTCGTTTTTTCCTTTGATTCTGTTTCGCTATCTTTCCCCATTATTTTTTTTTTTGGCGGTGTATCTGATTTAGGCCCCCCCCATCTTTCGTCTAGGCTCGCTTCTTTCGGTAGACTTTCTTTTCTCCTTTTGTCAACAGATCTGCGTTCCGAGCCGTGAGAGGGCTGAAAGACTGTTCCTTCCCGGTCTGACTCTGCTGCAGAATCGCCTCATTCTTTTTTTCTAGGCGTTTTTTTTTCCTCCTTTTCCCCTTTCCCCTTCTTCCCGCTTTTCCTTCTTTCACACTCCTTTTTCTCGCCAAAAAATATGTTTATCGACTCCCCCCCGCTGTCGATCGGCATTAACCCCTTTTTTTTCCGTGACCATCGCGCGTCTAACGAGGGCATTTTTCCCCCTTGCCTCCCCTCTTCCCCTGGTCCACCAGTTGGAAGTTCCCTCAAGAGTTTGCTTTCTAAATATATGCACAAGATGAACGTTTTTCAAACGTGGTTCCTCTTTAGTTGGTCCCCGTTTCTTTAAGTTTTTTCCTTTCTTTCTCCTGGGTGCCTTGGTTCTTTCAAGTTGCTTGTATAAACAGGGTCCAGGGGTACAGGACTTCTCCCCTTGGCCTTCCACTTTTCTCCCCCCTTGAATTCTTTTCCCCTTTGAGGCCCTTTTTTTTTCTGCCGTTCCACAATCTTAAGCTTCGGCGAGCAATATCTGTTTCTTCTGTGGTCTAACTGCCTTTCCCCCTTCTCCACTCCCTTTCTCCTGCACCAAGTGTCTTGGAGTCTCGACACTTGGCCGAAGACCATTTCATAAGGTTCGGATTCCCCTTGCTTCTTCGTTACTTTTCCCCTATTACTTTCTCCCTCTCGCGGGCGGACCAATGCCGGCGCCAAGCAAATCAGTTGCAATATCAAACCTTTTGAGAATCTCCCCTCTTTCCCACCTTTTCCCCGGCTAGTCAAAAACAGCGTGGATTTCAGCTGAGGAGCCCCCCAAGGAATATTCTTACCTTTTTTGTCGCGAGTGTCCTTTTTAATATCCAAATTCGTTTTTCCTTCCTATTCATTTTCTGGATTACACTTCAGAAGTTTCGGTCGGTATTCTAGGGCCTACTGACCCCGGCTTTTTTTAATGTCAGCTCCCAGGGCCCTACTTCTACTTTCTTGCACCCTCCCTCCTTAGAGGCGGAGTGTTTGGCTGGTGCTGGAGTGTTGTCTCTTTCTCCAAAACCCTCTATATTGAGTTCCTTCTGATGTTTTCCCCGCCGGCTTTTGATGACTTTCTCGTTTCTGTCTCTTTGCCGTCTATTGGTCCTAGTGCATTGATTTTTACTGTTCCCAATTCTCAACTTCTCTCTTTAGGGTTTTTTTTAATATATTCTCAGGTTTGTTGTTTTATATTCCTGATGCGGAATTACGCCGAAGACAGGGTGTCAATCCTATTCCCCCAAATTTCACTCCTCTTTTTTCCCACACCCCTTTTCTCTTCCGCAATAGTTTTCCTACCCCTGGCGAGGCTTCATCATCCGGACTTCCTCCAAACCTCGGTCCCTCCCCCCCTACCCTTTTTTTGACCCCTAGTTCCCCACCTCTTTACAAATCTGATGTGCGTTCCTGCCGACACACAGGACGCGCACTGGACTTCTGCCCAGCTTTTTTCTGTGCCCCTGCTCCCTCCTCGCTACCGACCGCGCCTGCTTTCCTTAAAACATGATCCGTTTTTTTTCTTTGGCCCCTTTTCTCCCCTCTTCCCCCGGGAGGTTTCCTTTTGTCATGATAAAGTTGCGTTTTTCCCCCTTCTTCCCTCTTTGCCCCTCCTTGCATCTCCGTAATGGGCCCTTCCCCCCCCTTTTCAATGTGCCCTTTCAGAGGGCCCCCCCTGCTCTTGGTTGATGATGAGATGCCTTGATTGATTGGTTTTTTTTTTTTTTCCCTTTCGCTCTTTTTCTCTTCTTCGAGCTGTCCCCCTCTTCCTTACTTCACCTTTTCACGTAAGGACCTTTCGTCACGCGGGGCCCCTAAATGTTGCTCGGCCCAAAATGCATCAGGGAAGGTGACCCTGAACGACAGGGTGGTCAGTGCCGAAATTATTCTTTCAGGTTTTTTTCTGCCCTACCGTCCCCCTATCTTTCCTGCTTAAAAATGTTTTTTTTTTTTTTTTCCCTTTTTTCGCCGAAGCTTCCTCTGCCTCTTCAAATTTAAGCAGCAATGCTGTGCGACTACCCCTTTGACTCCCACACTTTACATCTCTCCCTCCTTGGCTTTTTTTTTTTTGCAAATTTAAATCCCCACAAACTGCGACCACGTGATGTAGATGCATTCCCAAAGTTCCTTTTTTTTTTCCGAGCCATCGCTTCCACTAAAGTTTTTTCCGTTCATCTCAATGAAAGGTCGTCTTAGGTCGAAGATTTCGAGATCGCAGCAAGGACTCTTTGCCTTTCTGAAGAAGGGCAGTGCCCTTTGAATAGTTTCCCCGCTTATTTCCCTTTTTCTCCAGGGCGTGTCAATGCGATCGAACCTCATTTCCCTTTTGAGCTTCCCCCCCCTCTTTTTGGTGTTTCCAGGAAAGAAGGTATGAACTTCTTTTCCTTGTTCACGACCCTGCAGCACACTTTTCTTTTTTCACAAATGACGCGCTACGCATGAGAGATTTTCTTCGAAGAGGACCGAACTGATTCTTGGACAACCACCTCCCCTCTTAATCCTCTTCCTTCTCTCTTTTTGCCAGACAGGATGATTTTTCTTTTTGTAATGCTTGTTCCACCTACCCACGGCTCCTGCCTATACGGTCCGAGAGGGTCCTCCTCCCCATCGCGAACCGCAAGGAGCGTTCCATTCTTTTTCAGTCTATTCCAGTGGCGGGGGCATCCCTTTCTTTTCCCATCTTCCCTTTTTCCCTAGGATGGCGTGACCCTGGAAGACTACGACGAATGTTTGTTCCAAGGAAGATTTTTTTTCACTTCTTGGAATCCGTCTGGATTGACTTCCTCATGGAACCTCAGTTTCGTTGTCCATTACCAAACGTCGATAGACCCATCTTTTCTGACGAGACCCCTGACTTCCACTCTTTCTTAGCTGCATATTTGAGAAATTTTCCCCACACTTTGTACGGTGCCTTTTTCCCGTTAGTTGACGCCATGTCGTTTTCACTAATGTAGGAGTTCTTTTCTGAGATATTTATTACTCTTAGGCTCCCCCCCCTCCTTTTTGTGTTCCACGAATCTCTCCCTTCGTTTGCTTATTTCTTTGCAGCAACTGTCCAGGGCTGGAAGCTAGTGGATTTGGGCATTAGAACTACCCTTCCTTTGTCCCCTTTTTTTTCTTAATTTCTCCTAGATTGACCTGTTGTGAGGCCTCTTTGTAATTTGGCAGTTGCAGACTAGAATTTTATCCGAGTAGTGGTCTATCGAGCTTACTTTTTTCATCCCTTCCCTTTTTTCCTCTGAGCTTTTCCTTCCCTCTCGAGGGGACTTTATGTTTTCCTTTAACGTGAACGTCCTTCACGCCGGAGATTTTCGGCAGAGGATTCTTTCGATGTGAGATGCAGGCCGCCCCGGTGAAGCCGCAGTGATTTTTTCCCCCCGCTTTCGAGCAGTCCTTCTTCTGGGACCTTTTCCTCTTAGAAAACCTGCATTGAGGCGTTCGCCGGGTCGGTTGCTTTTCCAGAAACCTTGTTAGATTTTCCTTTATTGGTCCCCTTTTTCTCCTCCCCCGATTTTGTTCCCACGTTTCCCCCCTTTGGCTTTCGAGGTTTATGGCATATGAGTCTTCGGCGGATTTCCCGTTCGGATAGTTGTTCATTTGATCGGGGATAAATTTTTCTTCCTGAGCCCCTCACCGTTCTTTCTAGAATTTCTTTTTGTAAGTTTCTCTGCTTATATCGCCAAGGCACTCCCCTACATTGCGTAGTATGTTATCAAATAATCATGTCAGTGTACTTCTGCGCTCTTTTCACCCCCTTCCCTGGGTTGAACGTCTTTTACGATCTAAGTTTGTCCGCGCCTTTCGGTTGTCTCCCTCTTTTCCCCCCCCGCTCAAAATCGATGCGCAAGTATTTCTTCCTTTCCCGGTGTTAGTTTCCGCTTTCTCCTGCCTTCCTCGCATGGTTCTCGAAACTTTTTTTTGGCTTGGGACGCCTTGTTTCCACGGATTCTAAGTGCGGTACCTATCGGTCTTCTAATAGATGTGCCTAGCCGTCGTCCTTTTCCACTCTCTTAGATTCTCCCAGATTTGTTCCTGAATTGACCACCTCCTTTGCCATAAGCACAAAAATAGGTGTTCTCGACTCCACATCTTCTTTTATTCGGTATTCCCCCTTTTTCTTTTTCCCAATTCTTCTTTCATTTTTGCTGCAAATGCCGGTCCTCCAAGACAAGTGCAAACCTGTTTTTGCGGCTTTCTTTTCCGCTCCCCCCCCTTCTAATCTCTTTTCAGACGGCTTTCTTTATCCTCAAACGGGTCGTCCTGGTCTTTTCGCCGCGATCAGAGCCCTTGGCATCTCCAAATTTTTTTTTTCCCCTGGCCTTTTTTTTTTTTGCTTTACTCGGCTGAGCCCCTTAGATCTTTTTGCCACTAGTTTTTCTGGTAAGTGCCCGCGTAGTTCGCACTTATGCTGATTTCGAAGGATTCTCTATTTCCCCTCCTTTTTTCCTTTTCTCCTTCGAGTGTATGTGTTTGCCGCGCGACCTAGTTTACTTGGCACTGCACCTTTCAGTCCCCATACTTTTACTTTTTACTCTCCCCCTGCCCCTTTATCTTCAAAGCCCTTCTTTGTTACTATTTTTTTTTCATAGGAGAGGGAGCTCAATGATCTCGCCGCGTTTCTATTTCTCCCCCCTTTCCCCATTCCTCTTATTTCCCACAGCCTTACTGCCCCATCTTTTTTATAATTAACCACGACGCATCGCTGCCTCACGTACCAGCAGGATTCGTCCCCCCCTTGACTTTTCTTTCCTGCCTTTCGAACCCAAGGTCCCTAATCTGGTTTTTTCTCGAGTTGTTCCCCCAACTAGGGCGGCTTTCCAAGTGTACCCCAACTCCACTGACTTTCTCTGGATTTCCTTAACCTCCTTCTCTTCTTTCTTCTGGGACCCATTGCGCTGTTTTCACTGTGCTGCAAGTCTTTGTTATGGCTTCAGACGGAACCTCATTACCTTTTCAGCTTGGTCTTTTTTTGTGATGTTTGTAACTTCTTTGCGTCCCCAATTCTCCTCTTTTTATATTCTTTAAGTCTTTCAAAGCCCCGGAAAGGAGTTCGTCGGATCGGCAGCTATGCGTTCTAGTGCCACACGCGTTTGCATTCCTTTTGACCCTATCTTGTTTTCACTCCTTGTACTCCCTTTCGTTGCAGGCCTTCTTTCACTCTTTTTAGGTTGAGGTTTTCAGATGTAGATTTGACCTTGAGACCGGGATGTCACCTCATTCTTTCCCCCAACTCCTTAATTAACTCTTTGCCCTTTCAATAGATGCCATCCTCTCCCCAGGTAACCATGCACTTCGTGAGTTTTAATTTCCCTGGAATTTCTGCCTGGTTTCCCACACCTCCCCCGCACGTTTTTTCTTTACCCTCCAGCCCCCCCCACAAATCCCCCCCCAGAGTAAACTCCTTTCGGTGCCAGTTTAATAAAACCGGACTGCGCTTGGTAACCTTCATCCTTGAAGTGATTTTCGTCCCGACTCTCATGAGGGGTCATCCTCTCCCAAACCATGATGGGAGTGGCAAGTTTGCGAATTTCCACATAGTTAGTTTGGTTATTCTCTTCCCCCGACGAACCTGCCCTTTTTTTAATTTTCATGTTTGCCGGCTCCCCCCATTCGCACCTTCCCTTCGGAAAAACATCGGCTAGAAAGTGAAGTTTTTTTTTTTTCTAATCGTTTTCGTCGATATTTTTTTCTTGAGTGCTTCCTTATGATCTTTTCTCTATCTGCCTTTGGTTCTGAGCGTTTTTATCTAGTGATTTCCCGCGCCACTTCCGAACGCTCTTCTACAAAAGCTCTTTTTTTCTGTTTCAAGACTGGCGACTTTTTCCTTTGACCCACAGGATTTTGCCCTTTTTTGTTTTTTCCGTTTGTGTAGAAACGCAGAGTGCGCGCCCGTATTCAGTTCATAGGGTCGCATTTTTGTTTCAAATGTTTCGAACCCGCGTTTCGGACTTTTTCCCCTTCGATTTTAATGTTTTTTTTTCTTCACGTGCCATTTGCCCAAAGGGACAAAAGCTAGTGAAGCCCCCTTTCTGTCAAACATTGGTCTAAGACTTTGCCCCCCTTTTACACCACCCTTTACCCCTTTTGGGCTCTCTTCCATGGCTCCTCCCTTTTCGGACGAGCAATTCTTTAGATGAGGACCTAGTTTGGTTTCTGAAATTTCCTTTTCGATTTATTCAGATTCCCCTTTTTTATTTGCGGAACCTTTTACGCAAGGCACGGTTCTTTGAAATGTTCTGTCATGTTTCAAGTTCCAAATTGCATGTTCCCCCCCTTCTTGTTAAGTCCTCCTTTTGTTCAACTTGACATGAAGGTGGCGTCGGAAAACTATTTTTCTGCTTTAAGTGACGCCCGTCGTGGTTTTTTGAGGTGAAGGCTGTCCCCGAGTCTTGCCAGCTTTTTTGTTTCCCTCCGGATACCTTTCTTGCTATTCTGACTTCGAAGAGGTCACTAATTGAGTCCTCTTGGCCAGGTTACCTCCTTTTCTCATTTTTTCGATTCTTGTCTTCCGTTCCCCTTTCCTTTTCTGGCACAGGTTTTAATTCTTTTTCGGCTAGGAGCCCCTTGGAGCCAGAGAGGGGGGCCTTTCGCCAACTCGGAACTGACTCCTCGCAATACTCGTCCCTCTTTTTTCCTCCCCCAATCAAACGCAAGTTTTTTTCGCGTGTGCTCTCTCTCACGGGTCAATTGAGGGTACTCAGGAAGACCTTTTGCATGTCGGTGACCGTGACTTTTTTTCTCACCCTTTTCCATCTCTCTCCCTTCCTCTTCCCCCTTTAATTCTTGATTGACTTTTTTTTTTTTTGTCGTATAAAGGAGTCCCCCGATCCGGATGAAGTTTTGTCTATCACACACACTTGAAATAGATTCGTCTTCTTTCTAACGATCTGCTCCTTCAGCCCTTTTTTCCCCACACTTTTTTGTGCCAGTTCGTTGCTCTTTTCTTAACCCTTTTGAAAATCCCTCCTTCTTTTCTTTAACTGATGAGAAGGACCCGGCTTTCAAACATTTACCCCTTTTACTCCCTTCCCCACCTCCTTCTCCGTTCCTTTTTTCACGCGACTTTGAAGGACTTTTTCCTGTGGATAGATCATCAAGCCGCGATGAAAAGGTTGGACTGAAGTGGTCCCCTTTTCCAGTAAGCAGACAGATCTAGCTCGCTTTTTTGGGCCTTCTCTTCATCCTCCTTATCACTTATCGAATCGTCCCTCTCACCCTCTCCTATTCCTGTCCCCTCCTACTTTTTGCACCATCACCCCCCCCACTTTCACCTCCCTCTTCTCTCATTCCCCCTTTTCCTCGTACTGCTGCTTCTCCAGCCCCTCCATACGCAACCCCCCCGCTGCCTACTTTCCACCCTTCCCACACCCCTCTCAATTCTCTTCTTCCACCTTACTTCCCTACCGAATCTCCACCCCCCACACCCAGCCCTCCCTGACACTCCCGTACTCCACCCTCTCCCGCCTTGTGCCCTCAATATTCTCGCTTAGGCCTTCACCCCCCTTTACCCTTTGTTACCGCCTAACTCTCCTCCCACTCGTCGTTGTCCATTACCTTTCCGACCCGTCTTACCTCCCCCCTACTACCTCTTTCCCCCCAATCCTATATACCCCCGCTCCACTTCCTGACTAAGCTCTACCGACATGCCGGCCTCTCTCGGTATTCTGTATCTCTATTTCCCCTTTGTCTACTACGCTTTCTCCATCCCCATCCCCGCTTCGTGCCCCCATACCCTCCCTCTCACCCCATCACCCTCTTCCCTCATGCATTACTCTCCTTATCAGGCTTGACCCCATCGCTCTCCTCGCTCCCAGTCCGCTCTTAGCTCTTCATAACTCCCAACCCTCACTTCCCACCCCACCCCCCCCTCCCCCCCCCTCCCACCCTTATCTTCCCTCACACAGTTCTCTTCGATCCCCCCACCCTTCCCTTTACTCCCACCACTCCCCTTTCACCTTGTTCGCATTCTCCCCTCTTTCCCACTTTGGGAACTTCGTTTTCTTCCCCTCCATTCCTCTCCCCCCCCTCCCTCTTCTTTAGCCCACCTTCACCTCCCTCCTCCCTTCCCCCTTCCCCCCTTTCTTACCTCCTCATCATCCACTCCCCCTGACTCTCACGCCTTCCCCCTTTCGCATACAGATTCTCTCTTAGTTGTCCTCTGCAGCCCCCTTCTTTTTTTTCCTTTTCTCATTTGTCGGCTTTTCGACCCCTGTTGAGACTTCTAAGCCGTTTTGTTTCCAGCTGATTCTGAAACGTTTGGACCGCTCACGTTTTTCCTTCTTTTCTTCGCTTCCTCTGTTCTCTCTTAAAGCACCCATTATATTGGATTTCCTGCTGTGAGCATTCTCTCCATTCGTCTCTTAACCGCGTACAGTTCCGGACCCGTAAGCCTCCCTGCGCGTGTCCTTCTTTTCGTCTTTCTTTTTCTTCGGTCCTTCTTTTACCTCAGACTTTCATGGCTTTTCAACTTTCTCTGTCCGGGAACGCCCCCCTGCTCCCCACCGTGTTTTTTCCCTTCCTAGCCTCACCCTTGCGATGAGGTCTTCTTTTAACGTTTTCTTCTGTCCCCTTGATGAAGGATGGTCTACAGGAATTTGGTCCTGTTTTTTTTTTTTTTTCAACATATACGTCGGGATGACATTATCCCTTAATTTTCTCGGCCTTTCCTTCTTATTTTTCGCCTTTTTTTTTTTTTTCCACTACTCTTTTTCTTTTCCGGAGTAACTCATAATGCGTAGAATTATTTTTGAGAGAGGTCAACCTTGTCATTTGGGTATATTGAAAGCAGTTTTTCGACGATCTTCACCTGTACAGTATTTATTTCCTTGGCTTCTGTCACTCAGATGTTATGATACTGTCTGGTCGTTTCCCCTTTTTCAGGTCCGATACAGATCTGAATCCGAAATTAGCTTCCGTTCTGTCCCATGAATTCTCCTTTTCTCTGTTTTTTCCTCTTTCACTTGTATTATCCGGCTCCTTCTGAATTGTTATGCGTGCGTCGTAATTTGAGGTCTAGGAAGTTAGGAACCGTTTGCTTTTCCGCCTCCCCTCCATTACCCTCCGTTCGTTACATGTTTTACTCGTCCACCCGTACCTGTTTCTATCAGGACATTACACCCTTAACGATCTGCCTGGCACGCCCTCAGGCTTTGAACGATTCCTTGCTTGCCATTTAGTCCCGGATGCCAAATTTTTTGATCGACTTTTTGACTCCCCCGTACGTTGGATTGACATCCATGCACCCAGACTGAACCTTTTCCCCTTTGCAGCCAACCCTTTTCTACGGCTCATTTGCTGTGAGGCTTATCCCAATCCATTTTTTGCCGTGTGGTGATTCAAGTTCCTTCGTGCCCCCCCGGTGCCTTTGCGGCCCCTCAGATGGTTGATTTCACCATTTTTTCATTCGAAGGTCTTCAGTCGTTTGAATCTGATCTTTCGTTCTACAAGTTCTTTCGTATTGAAGTATGTCATTTCTTTTTGTCGGCTCCTCGTCTGAAACTTTAGCCTTAGCGGATTCTTTCTCCTTCTCCTCCGTTTCTTTGTGAGTTTTTTTACACCTGTAGGACACGTATTCTCCCCAACTTCTCATTCCTCGGAGCGGATCTCTTTTTTGTTGAGGCGTCCGGCTCCAGCTTGCGACCCCAATCCGTCCTCCTCCAGAACCTCAGACTGCACACATCCCCTATTGCTGCGATTCTAATTTTGAGTCCCGACTTTTTCTCTTTTGTTTCTTGACTTTGGGAGAGACCCCCATAATCCTGCATTTCACACTTTTTGTTTTTCTCCCGCCCTTGTTTCCCCACGTTTATAGTTTTAACCTTGCTTTTTTTAGAGGTCTTCCCCCCAGGTTTCAAGAAGGCGCTTCGGTATTTCTTTTACATTGCAAATATTCTTTTTTTTTTTGAACGCGTTCAGTTTCCTTTTTGCTTCGACCCTCCCGTTCTACGCTCTTTTTTTTTCCCAGAGCGTCCCCCCAATATCTTGGTGTGACAGGATGTATTTTTTTCCAAAACACGGAAGTCTTTCTTTAACACCTCGGCATTTTTGTCGTGGCGTTCCTGCAGGTTTTTTGAAATTCTTTCTAAACGTTTCTTCTGCGTAGAATGAGCCTCTTTTCGCTCCTTCCGGTTGTTGTTTTTTGCTTTCGACTCCGGCCTTCAGCGCGGCCCGGCTTTTTCCCTTCTTTTTCACCATTTCACTTACTCCCCCGGGAACTTCCTTATAGGCTGAAGCGTCTAGAAACATTGCCCCGACTTGCTTTTCCCCTCACTTGACTTCTTTTGGCACCCAAATGGTTTTTTTTCTTTTTTTTTTTGACACGCCTAGGGACAGAAAGCCCTTTCAAAAAAAAAATCCTCTCCCTGGGTAGTTCGTCGTACTGATTCTTTTCGTTTAAGGTCAGCCTCTATCTTTGCAGATGGCCCCGAGATCCCTGAACGCAGACTGATTTAGTGATGTTACTCCTATCCACCCTGATTTAAGTGGGATTTTCCCCCACAATTCTTGACTATCCCCCCTTTCTTAAAAAAGCGAAAGATCTGGTTAGTAGATCCCTATCCTTCTATACTATTCCAAACGAAAGGTTTTCTTCCCACTAATCCTTTTCCCGTGACCTTTCGGCATATGGCGATGGTGGTTGATGATTTGCAGTCTTCTTTCTTGAGGCTTTTTCGGGATTTCATTTTCCCTAGAGATAGTTTTCCCTCCGTCATCCATGAACGAACGACCTTCTCCCCTTTTGCTCCCAAGTATGATTTGAGCTCACGTCCGTGGGCCCCCCTTTTTCTTGCTTGGTTCCAATGAAATTCTTCCTTTACCGCATTTTTTTGGCTAAGTTTTCGAAAAATTCTTTCTTGATAGTACCCGTTTCTAAACGTTTCCTCTTTCCGCCGCAGTTCTTTAACAACGAGGCTTCTTTTTTCCGCAGACTCCTCAGCATGCCTTCTTTTTCAATACCTTTTTCAATGCCCCCTTGAACCACAAAGATAGTGACGCCCACCCTTCTGCACCTCCTCTATTCAACTTGGTCCCCCACTGAGCCCTAGCATGCCCCTCTTCTTTATAAGCGGATGCAAGTCGACGGTCCGGACGATTTTTTGGCACTTTCATTTTTTTTTTGCATTTTTTCCAGCCCCGTTTCGTTCAGCTTTTCAAGTCAAAGTTTTTTGACGCATGTGTGCCCAGTGGCCTGCAGTGCCCTTCGGGCAAAAGCCGGATGCTTTTCCCCCTTCAGACTGGCTCTTTTTTTTCAATGCTTTTCAGCCGGCTCGTTTTTTGAACACACCTTATTTTTATGGCAAAAAACCAAACAAAACCCAACAAACCCCCCCCACAAGCATAACCCCACCACCCCCCCCACAACCCCAAAAACCCCCCAAAACCCAAAACCCCAAACAAAAAAACAAACCACCCCCCCCCCCCCCCAACCCCCAAAAAACCAGACCCCCCAACCCCCCCCCCACCCCAACCCAACAAAAACACCCCCCCCCCCAAAAACACAACCCCCAAAACCACCAAACCCCCCCAAAACCGGGTGTTTTTTTTGGAAAACACCCAACTACTTATTGTCTGATTTTTTAAGCGGGATCCCTCCTGGCGCTTTTTCCGTTGACTCCCCCACTTTGACAGGAAGAGCTCCCTTTGCCATCCGCTCTGTTTCTCCTCCTTTCACGAATCTTCCTCCTGGGTCCCCATTGCGTTCCCCCCCGCGCACTAGTCGCGAGAGGTTTTCAATGCGTTTCTTCCGGACTTCCTATCCGAGCTTCTTTGATGAAACCTTTTCCCCCCAAGTGCTCCGGATCCCTTTTCTCTCTGGCCCTTTTCGGAGACCCGCCCCCTGACGCAGGCCCTCCCTTCTTGCAAGACGTCTCCCCCCCCCCGCTTGGTCCTCCCCCCCGTAACACCCAGCACTTCCCCTATGGCTCCTAGACTTTAGGTTCCCACGACTCCCTTTTTTTAAAGTGCCCCCTTTTCCCCTCTTGAGCGCCTTGACTCCGAATGATGACCTCCTCGCCATTTCTTCCGACAGGTTGCCTAGGCCCTTTTCCTCCCAGACTCCTTCTTCCTTACTCCGTTATTCCTTTCACCGGAGCTCCTCTTTCTCAATTTTCTTTTCCGTGGAGGAAGCGAAGTTTAATTTGACCCTTGCTCTCATTTCCTTCTTTTCTTAAGGCGTGTCGGAGCCCACCGAACAGTGCTTCTTCCACAAGAGCCGAGAAGTTCTTCTCATCAGGGTTCCCCTTTTACGGTCAGCGTATTGTGCCTCTTGGGAGGGGAATCCGCCTCCCCTCTCTTCACTTCTTATCCTCGAAGACTCCCTCCCTTTTCCTACCAGAGTCCTCCCCCTGTGCCGTGAGTGCTTTTTTTGTCGGGCATCCTCGAACTTTCGCGTAGTCTCTTCGCTTCCATCCTTTTTCCCTTCCTACGTTGGTTTTTTTTCTAGAGATGGAAGAGATCCCTCCCCTACGCTGGGACTCTTGCCGTTTTATTTTCTGTTAATTTTTTTTTGCCGGTACAAACGTGTCCCCCCGTTAGCTGCGAGGGTTGGATATGAGGTTCTCAGCAGGAATTTCTTTCCAAGATGAGACTCTTCCCTTCCGTCGATCTTTCCTCTTTCAGTTTTCGTAGGAACATGCCTCCCAAACTTTTCTTCCTTGAGTGTAGAGTTAGTACGGTGTTGCTCCGAGTCTAGAAGCTACTCCCTTGAGCCCTGGTTTTCCCCTCCGTTTACGACCTTTTCCCCGTGTTTGGCCCTTTCCCGGTTTCAGGAGCCGCATCGTATTCATTCCTCGCGGATTTAACGTTCGGGCTCTGCATTCCATTTACAGATTTTTCGCAATGGCGACATTGCTTCCCCTTTCAAGCCCTGAATTCCTCCTTCGGATGTCCACGAGTGGCTCAACGTCCCCCCCCCCCCCTGGGCGGCACCACATTGCGTCGTTCTGCTCATCTTCCTTCTTTTCTGCGCTCTGACATCGGTCCACTCCTTTTTTTTACTTGATGACCCGCTTGTCCGACTCTTCTATTTGGTTTTGTCGTTTCTTTGCCACTTTTTCCCCTAAACTGCCCTCCCCCCCCCCCAAGTAATGCTCCCTCTCCCGGTTCTTGTTTTCCCAGCGTCACGGGCCCTTTTACTTGTCAAAGTTTCCTTTAAGAGAGATTCCCCCTCTTTTGTTTTTTTGAAGCAGGTGTCACCGGATGCTTCCCATTCCTGCGTCTGCGGACCTCTTGAAGCGCTAATCGAGAGCGTTGTGCTTGCCAGCTTCCCCCTCCCCCTCATGAACAATCCTCTACATCAGCCAAACCCTTCTTTTAGTAGCCGAAGATCCGGTTTTTCTCGGCATGACCCCCTTAGATCTGATCCGTCGCACAGGTTTTTCCGATTGCATGTTCCTGCCCTGACGTAAGAAAGATAGAACCTGTTATTGCTTATGGCTCGCTTTCCCTCAAGTGGGCTCAAGCGACGCGTCTCTAAAATCGATCGATGCAGCTTTCTTCAGAGGACGCTGAGGCTCGCGCTTTTGAGAAAGAGCCAAGGCTCTGGGGAAACTTTCCCACCTCTAGCCCCCCCAGACAAATGGGGTTTTTGGGGGCAGGCCCTAGTTACTAGTTCTTTACCGCCCTTGGGCAAAGTGCGGACAACTCCCACAGCCGATAACAGAATCTGGGCTTGGTTACTAGACCTTGCGGTCTCCCTCCGTCTCCCGTTCCGGTCTGCTTGTATGCCACGCCTTTACCCCCTACAGTTCGGTCTTCGAGTATTGACTCCATAGTCGCCTACCCTCCGCCCGCGCCTCCAGCCACCCATCTCCTTGTGTTCCCTTCCTGGGATTGCCATACCCTTCGCCACTGCCTTGACCCCCCTTGCTCTCCTTTATTAACCACCCACTGCCTTCTGAAGGCTTTCTGCCTCCTGACCTCAATACCTATATCTGTACCTGCGCCTGAGCTCGGTTTCTTTCCCCTATATCTTTGCACTCCCTTTCCTTCTCGGTCCCACTCGCTGGTCTCCTGCAGCTGAAACTCGCCCCCACCCTACGTCTTTGACCTACAAAAAGCCGCCATTTGCATGTGCCCAACAACCACTCCTGGGCCTCGTGCAGATCATCCTCGACCTCCCACCAAAGCCTTGAGCACCCGCCTATTTTTGTCTACGGTTTAACCGTAACCAACCCCTATGCGTCTCGCAAAGGGCGGACGCGTTCTCATCGCACTTCTGTGTCCCCGTCCCGTCGCTCGGTTCACTTTCCCCTCCTCTTCGGAGCCCGGGCTTTGAGAGGCCTACGGGAGCACGTCCCACCCCAATCTTGCCGACCTGATATCCGTGGTCAGAGAAGCTCCCACTTTTCCCCTCGTTTCCACCAAGCCAACCCGATCCAGCCCAACAAGACTTGCACTCCAATGCGCCCACCCGCCCTCCACGCATGCATTGAACCCTTCGTAGGAACCCACCCTCCACACTCACTCTCCTTACATACCGCCAACCCCTACGGCTTCCACAGCTCCCTCAGCTTACGGCAACTTTTCCGCCTTGTAAGCATCCCCTCGTTCTCCCACTCCCCCTCGACGACTCACTCGCATGTAATCCCCCCTTCCCCATCCGTCTATTCTGCCCTATTCTTCTCCCTTTCTTTTCTCACCCTCCGTCTCATACTCTTTTCAAGCATGACACCCTCCGGCAGTCCCGCATCCGGCAGTACCCTTCCCACCCGCGCGCGCATCTGAGTCAAATCAGCCGAGAAGCCGCCCTCCCCCCCCATCACCACCTCCCTTTGACCAAGGTGAGGTCCTCCATTGGCGTTGCCTAAACTAACTGTTGCGCGCCCGACCCCACTCCACCTCATCCTCTATCTAAAATTGACGACCTATTGGGGAAGTCCAGGCACTCCACGCCCCTGCACTAAAACCCTCACTTCCGGTCAAAACGCACACTGCAGCGGCCGCCCTCTTATACTACTTCCGCCCTCGACGGCCTAACCCAATCGCCCCATAACCGTAGAATTCTCCCCTCTGCTAACCTCCTACTATCGCCCACCAACCTCCTCCCTTGCTTAAATTTCCCCTCTCGCCTTAGGTCAGCTCACCCCGCTACCTGGAATCATGGACCTTAGTATACCGCCATGTGATCGTGAACCCCCCCCAGTCAGTCGGTCTGCACATGGAAGGAACCGTGAATCCCTTGACGGAGTATGGCCGATATGGGACGCTGGTGCTACTCGCCGACCTGACGGGTACTATCCCTATTTTGGAGTTTGGCTTCGAGTGATTGTTCTCTTCACCCCCCCTGAAGGTACCGCCTTCCCGCCTCCTCTTCGCCCCCTTTCCCACTTTCCAGATCCCCCGCACCCCCACCCTCTCCCCTCCCCCTGAGCGGCTTCCCCCAAACCTCACACCTCCCAACCCGGCCCCCTAGCTTCTCCAGCCCCCCCACCGACCCCTTAGGCCGGCCCCTGCGTCATGCTTTCCCGTCGCGGACCCCCCCCCGGCGTCTCCTCCCCAGTGTGGACCCTTCCCCCCGTCTCGCTATCAAGTGCGCTTTGCGGTTTTCCCCCCCTACCCTACCCTTACAGGTTTTCCCATTGTCTCTAATCATCAGTCGGTCTATCTCCTCCCTATTCCTTCTCCAAGGTCAGACCGGAAGCGCATACTGATCGTCTTCCCTCTCCCTCGGTTACACCATGGGTATACGCGTACGTTCGTTCGCTTCGCCCAGACTAAGCTCGAGGGCATGTTTTAAATACGTCGCGAAACCATCACTCCGAGTATCGGGTATACTTGGTTCTAAGCGTACTTTACTGTTTTTTCGCCCTCCTTTTTGTTGAACAACACCCACCAGTTGACCAGATTTTACTAACCAGTCCCGTGCATGGTGTGGGGGACACCCCCCCCCCTCGTATTTCCCCATCCCTCCCCACTCCCCCGCCTCAGTCGCCATCCGTCCTCCCTAGAGTTATCAGCTCCTCTCCACACGACACGCGCGCACTCACTTCCGCCTCCCATGTCGCCCCCCATTCTTCTTTGCGCCCACTCACTATCTATCCGGAGTCAGCGGTGCGCAGAGCTAGACTTGCTCCGGTTGCATTCCCCTCAACTCATCGAGCTTTCTCTACGCCCCGGTTTCGCTGGGACCCAAATGCATGCTTTGCTCCCTACCCCCCCGGCCCCCCTCACCTACACCCACTTACACATAGTTCGGCCCATGAGAGTTCCATACATAAACCTATTTCTTCTTTTTGTGACCCCGCCCTAGAAAACCTCTTCCCACCTGAACGCGCCGATGGACATGCCCGCGACCCCGCGGAGGCCTTTAACCACACTCCTCACTCCCCGCATCGCCTGTGGCTTTTTCGATCACCCCCTCATGACCAACCTTACCGCTACCCTCCCATCAACCTAACCCCCTGCGTCACCACATTCCAAAGATCCCACCTCGCACTCCCCCCCCTTCCCCAATCCTCCTTCCTTTCAAATAGCGTTCCGCCTACCCACAACACCTGTCCCCAACACTATTCCCTTCTGAACCTTGTGTCTGCTCTCTGCCGTCACTCCGAACTGCACAGGGACTCCCGCCCCCTTTCCTCTGTACCCCATAACCCCGGAAGTGTCCCCCGCCCTCCTCCACTGTTTCCCAATAGCTTCTCCGTTGGCGGTCTACACCAACTTTTTTACACGAGTCTCACTCCAGAGTCTAGGCCCCTGTCTCGACCCTCAGCCCCATGCTTATGGCGACTTCGCCACGCGATTCACACTCCTGTACCGCCCCCTCCTCACTCTCTTTTAAACTAGCCTCCCGGCTTCCTTCACCTACTCACAACAGCTCTTTTTATTTCACCCAAATTTCACTTCTTCAGTTCCCCTTACGCTCGGCCTCCCCCCCCCCTCTCCGTGTGCATCCTGATCTCCTTCCTTGGTCCCCGTAAACTGCCCCTTAACTCCTCCACCCCCTCCCTGTGTCCATCCACCTTTACCTCGCCTTCTCTCTATCCCTATCCTCCCCACCTTCTCCCACCCCCTTCTTGCCCCCTTTACCTGCCCCCACTTCACCTCTCTTTCCCCCCGACTCTCTAAGCGGTTTTCCACTTCCAGGCCCGTCCCTTGGAACTTCCCCCCGCCACTGACCCCCGCCTCGTCTCAGTCCTCTTTACTTAACCACCGGGTCCATTCCCCATCCCTCTCTCCCTTCCTTATCCTCTTCGTCCCCTTCTTTCCTCCTCAGACGCCGGTCCGTGCTCCTCCTCCCCTACCTGACCCCCCCACCCTCCTTTTTCCCCCTCTCGACCCTTCACCGACCTATCCGCCGCACTCCCCCCCACAGAACCTCCTTAGGGTGTTTCGCCGCCCGATTATACCCCTGAAACCGATCAAAAGCTACCTACCCTGAGCTACCAAGAAGACGCAATCCCGAACCTCAAACCTCCTTAAACCCCTCCTATGCCGCCTTCACGCCTATCTCCCCACCATTCCTCGTATTCCCTGTTTCATCTCTCGCCGCTCTCCTCCCCATACCGCTCCCTCACATTGGACCTGGACACACACCCCCAGGCACCGCCCCTGTCCCTCTAACCCCTACCTCCCTCACCCTTTGCGTCCTACGTCGATCTCATCATCCACGATCCTACCACCACAAGTGATCGTAACCTCCCCTTTTACTAGGCGCTCCAACACACCCTGTCCCCCCCCCCACCTCCCTGCACGAGCACACGCCCCCCCATTCACTGGTCACCAGACGGTAATCATTAGTTATAGAGAGTCTCCGTATCGATCTGAGTTTAGATCTTTGCCTCCTGCTCCTACTCTGCCATGCCTCACCCTTTCACACCACCTTGGTCCTACGTGTCACCCTTGCTTTCCACCCACTCCGCCTCCCCCTCTCGCTTCCTGAGTCCTCCTCCCCCCTCTCCCTATCACCCACCGTTCTCCCTTCCGCCCCCTCCCCCCCCCCCCGTGCCCTTGTTCCCTCTTGATGTTCTTCTTCCCCGACTCCCCTGGTATTCCTCAGGGCTTTCTCCCACTTGCCGCCCCCCCTCACCAGGACCAACACCCCACCGGGCCACCCGAACGACCACTCTCCTCGCAGTCTTTACTCCCCCCTCCTCGATTTAGGATTGCGGTAACTTTCTCCCTTCCCCTCCCTCCGCCCTCCCAATGTAACCGTCACTCCCTCAGTGCCCGTTTTCCTTTGAAGGAATTTTCCCGGCAAAGGACTCCTCCCAAATACGGCCCGCAAGATCTCCAGATCCCCATCCTTCGAGCCACGTAGCATAGTCTGGAGATCCCACTCTCCCTGCCAACCTCTCCCCCTCCCTTACACGTTTTCACCCCACCCAAGTCCACGCCCAACCGAACCGCCGCTGTATGGATCGCTTCGTTAACCTACCCCCCCCAGTCACCGTAAGATATCTCCTTTTTCCTTCCACCTTCCCCCCTCATTTCTGTTCCCCTCCCCTCATGGCCCCTGCCGATTCTTAGCGCCCGGTCCCCTGTACCAATGTCAACTGTACCCTCCACTCCTGTTTTGTCTTATTCCCCCCACACTCCCCTGCTCCTCGACTTACGCGCCACACCTCTTCCTCCTACTTTCTCGTTTCATCCCCCTGCCCCTCTTTCCCCTCTGGTATACTACCGACCCCTTTACCCTCCCCTCCCCATTCCCTTAATACGGCCATACCGTCGTCCCCACTAGCCAATCCAATTGCGCACCTCCACCCTATACCCCATCTTCCCTTACCTCTCCCACTCTTGTTTCATATTACCGTCTCCACTACCTCGCCTTTTTTCTACTCCCCTCCACTACTTCTCTGCATCTTCTATCTAACCCTAACATTCCCATCCCCTCCTCCTCCCCCTCCTGCTCCCCACTATCCTTCACCCCTCCGTTCTCTCCCTCCTTCCCTTCTCCGCTTCCCCCCCCCCTCCTCGCCCACTCGCCCCCCTCCGCCTCCCATCCTTCCTTCGGACTCCTGCCTCCTCTAATCCTCTTCCTCCGGCTTTACACCTGACTCCACCCTCCTCGCCATCTCCCCCCTATATTCCCGCCCTTTTTCCCCTGCTACCCTTCCATGTCCGCTTTTTGCCACCTCTTTTGGCCCCTTCCATCATTTAACCCCTCTACACTCTACACAGGTCATCTCCACATTTCGAGCGTTTTCTCCGATTTCTCGCAAACAGCTTCTCTTTTAGTCTCTAAGATTCCTCCCCCCCCTTCCGCTTAATTTTTCCTGCACCTTCCCTCCCTTTCTATCGCTCTATGTACCCACTAGCCTCCCCTTCCGTTCTACCCCTATCTTCTTCGCCCACTTCCCACCACTTGTTGTGCTGCCCAACCTATGACCACCCCCTACTATCCATCCCCTCCCACCCCTTTGGCCTTCTTCCTTTCTCTTCCTGTCTTTCTTACCGCGTTTGTCTCTCTCTTTATGTCTTCTCTTCCCCCCATCTCTTCCCGTCCTTGATCATCTCTCCCTCATACAACCATTTTCTACTCCCCTTTTTCGCTCTGTGTGCTGATTTTTTTCTTTCTCCGTCACTTCGACCACCCCTCTAACCTCCTTCCTTCCCATCCCCTTTTCCGTCATCGCCCGCCCTTCCGGCCCCCTCCCTATCATTCGCCTCGACGCTTTCTCCTCCCTCCCTCGATTTCCATCCACTACCCCCCTCCCACGTCTTCTCCACCCTCCACCTCCCCCTCCTCCACCCCTCCCACCCGCCTTTCACGATCCCCCTTATCTAAGAGCCTCCCCCTCTCCTGCTCCCTTCTCCCTCCACGCCCCCCCCCTCCTCTTCCCGCTTTCCACCTCTGATTTTCCTCTCCGCCCTACTCTTCTCCCTCCCACCCTCCGCGTGTTCGTATGCTGGCCTCCCCCCTCATCTCACCGTTCTCTCTTCCCCTCTGACTCTCTTAAACCCCCTCTTCCTCACCACCCGGTAGTCTCCCACTCTTTTTTTCTTTTCTTCCCTCTCTTTTTTCTTTTTTTCCTTTCTTTTTTTTTCTTCTCTGTTAACCATCTGTACCATCTACTTGTACTCCCTTACTAGCGTTCTCCCTTCCTATCCATCGCCCAGAATTCTCACCACCGCCTTCCGCCCACTTTTATTCTTTTCTTCTACTACATTTGCCCCATCTCTCGTCCTCTCGACGCCCCCCGGGCCTCCCCCGCCCTACCTGCCGGACTTCATACCGCCTCCGTCTTCTCCAAACTCTATGATATCCCTCTTTAACTCTTTCTCCGGGTCCGCCCGCCCCCTTCTACCCCCCCCCCATAAGAACACCCCCCCCCCCCCCCCACCCCCCCCCCAAACACCCCCCCCCCAAATTATTTAATTCCCGGCACAAGTTGCGAAGCCCCTACCTCCTACCCCTCGCCCCCCTTCTTTTGCTCAGCATTCTCCTTTTCTAAGTGACCATCTTCTGTCTCGTAGCGAGGCGTTCCTTTTGGCTGTGGTTCCTTTGTTTCCTCCTTTCCCTCCAAGAGTGCGGTTCGCAAGGGCCCTTTTCTTCGAAATGTCTGACCGCAGGTGCGCAGGATTTCACAGCCACTGGTCCAAAGAAATTTGTTCTCTAATTTTGTTCTTCAGACCCCTTTTTCTGAGGCAACTCTTTTTTTCCTGATGTCAGTCGACCTCCTGATTGCCATTGCTTGCGAATGCCTGCTGACAGCCTCCCCCTTGGATTTCTTTTTTCCTAAGCCAAAAGACCCTTTTTTTTGGCCATTCCTGAAGCAGACCCTCCCGGTGATCATAAACGGTTTTACACAGTCGATCCCACCCGCACGCTACGAGGCCTATTTCTCTTTGCTTGACAGGTCATCACCCTTCCTGAGACAGGAAATGAGAGACTTTTCCTGCTCGGGGTTCCCGCGCAATCGGCAGCCAACTTTTAGCAGCGGCAATATTTTTGATTCTCTGGGTTTCCACCCTGGCCCCCCCCCCAGATTTTCTCCATCTCATCAGGCCGTCATTAGGATTGTAGCGGAAGACATACCGCGTTCGGTGACAGTGCTTTGCATTTTCCCCCCATACGGTCCCCCTTTGCAGAGTCTCTAATGGTCCCCTACTCTTGAAAGTTCTTGTCGAGACAAAAAAAAAGCTTCGATCCGGATGCCTTTCTTCTCCCGAACGGTAACTTTCTTGTTTTGCCTATACTTTTTTTTTTGCTCAAGCCGTTTTTCACAGTTCCGTTAGGCTGCCCGTTTCCTTGACTACAAGGGTCTAAATTTCCCCCATGTCGGCAGATTATCCTGTGTATATGTAAGAAGAGCAACTTCCACTTCCCTTCCCTACCCCTTTAAGATCTCAGTGACCCGCGCCACAAGAGTACTCTCTCGCCCTACTTGCTAAGAGTGGAATAGAACTCTTCCTTGCCGTCCCTTTTATGACTGCATTAATACTATAAGCTTCCTCGCTTTTCTTTTTTGAACCTTGATCATTTTCAGCTATGAAGCCCCGCCCTTCCTTTATCTTCAGTTTATGCGTAGGTGGTCGAGAGACCATCCGTCCTCTCTCTTTTTCCTACCTTGTATGATTGTTGAGTTTTTTCCTTGAAAACCCTTCTCTTTTTTCTTAAAACCCCCCAAGGGACCCACCCTTTAGGCTGTTCTGCTGCTGCCGGAAAATTTTGTTTTCCTATTCCTCGTTTTTCCTCATGTTCGGCTATTGCAATGTGGTGAATCTTTTTTTCCTTTCTATGCCACAGATTGCAGCGAGCCTCCGTCGCTCTTCACTACTGCTGGGGCTTTTCGCGGGTTCCTTGTCCAAAAGTCCTCCTTTTGTTATTTCCCGGGTTTTCAGTTCTCAGTGAGTTCCCTCCCTGTATTGGCAAATTTTACTGCGTCAACTCACTTTTCTCCCGTACACCGGTTTTCAAACTGCTTCTCTTCCCGTTCTTTTTCTCAACTTTTCTTGATCGGGATTTTTTGACAGACCCTTCCTCGTAGGTCCTCCTTCTCAAGGAGCGGGCCGGTCCTCTCGGGATGTCACGATTTCTTCAAGCGCACCTTATCCTGTAACCTCCTTTTTCATGCCCCCCCCTAATGTTCTTCCTTTTAGGAGAGAGACCCCTCATTGAGGGTTGTACTTGATGCAAGTTGTTAAGATATGCCCTCCGTATTGCCTATTGAGATTTTTTTCCCTAGTTGCTTTTCCCACTAGAATGAGCAGGTGTTTTTTCAAGTTCTGCAGGCAGGAGCCCCCTTTTCTCTTGCCTCTCGAATGGTCGGTTGATCTTTTCCTGTGTTTCAGCTTCCGGTGTTAACCGGGATGGCTTCTCACTTTCATATGAGTAGGGCTTTTTCCATGGACTTAGAGTCTTCATGACTTCCTTTCTTTTTCTCTTGCCGCCTGCGCCCCCTCCTTTTTCCGCCCCCGCCAAAGGTTTTCTCGACTCCACGCTCGTAGATCGGCCATTAGTTTTCCCCAGTCAACTATGGTTTTTTTTTGATTTTCCCTTTCTTCCTGTGTCCCTCCAATTTTTCCTACTGCAAAGCCTGTGTTAGAGAGGATGCGTCCTGTCTAGGACATCAAGCGACTTCGAACCTTTCCCAAAATTTTTTTTTCTTTTTATAGTTCAGTCCCCATTTCGGATTTCTGGAAGCCTGAACTGTGAGTTTTCTCCGCTACCCCCCTCCTGGGTCGCCTTGTTTGTTTATTTCACTTCGGCGTAGCACCCCCGGTGACTACACCTTTGCTTTTCTTGGGCCCTGTATTTATTTCATGACTTCTCCTTGCAGGGCTTCCAGTTAACTCGTTCTCCCATCTCTTCGGATTCTATGCGTTTTCTACGTCCCGACCCTCCCAGTCTCCTTTCCAAGGTCTTTCCTTTCACTGCGCGCGATGCATTTTCCTAGACACATTCTTCCCCCTCTTTCCATGTCTTACGTTTTCTCGTTTCCGCGGTCCCATTGCAGCGACTGGCTCTTACCCCACTACAGATCAGCCGTTCCTTTCAAATCAGACTTCCACAGTGCAATCCCCCCAGACTCTTTTCCCCATGGATGTTTCAATGCTTTTGTTCGTTTTTCCCATTAGATGAGTAAATTCCTAGGCCCTTTGGTTCTCTTTTATACCTTTATTTGGGGAGTTCAAAACTTCCCACTCCCCCTTTTATTCGGTTTTAGGTCTTACCTCATAAAGAAGGAGAGGTCTCATATCTGGGCACCCTTCCCCTTTCGCTGCGGACCCGCAGTCCTTCTTTCTTTCCTAACCCCTGAGGGTTTTTTTTCTGTCGTTGTCCGGCGTAAAAAAACTATGCGGTTTCCTAATGAGGCTGCACCCCCCCCCCCCTTGGATTGACTTTTTACGGATTTGTTTCGAGGTATTTCTTCATAGTTGCCCCTTTTGCAGCCATTCAGCTTTGGTGAAACTTTTATTCAAGCCCTCTTTTTCCTACCCTTTGAGAGGATGCTAGCCCCGAAGCCGGTCTTTCAATCTCAGGTCCCCCCCCACCATGTGTCACTTCTCCCACCGGCTTTTCCCTCACTCCCCCTGCGAAGCTTCCCATGCCGAGTTTCTCATAATGTTTCATTCCGGCGGTTGGCCAAATCCTTGGTAACCGCCAATTTTCTTTTTCTCCTGTCCCCCAAAATCCAAATTCTTTATGCGCCCATCCTCAAACACCGGTGTTTTTTCTTTTCGAACTGGAAAACGGACGGTCCGCTTATTTGCAGTCCCCGCGTCTCCTTTCGATTATACCTGATTTTAGCTCTACTACCGCACCCGTTTTTTATGAGACCCATTCCGACCCTCAGTGGCAAGTTTGATTCCTTAACGAGCCAACAATGTCATTGTCTTATAACTCAGATCCCTGATAGCCCCTGTCTTTCCTTCTTTTCTTTTGATGATGTTTCATTGTATGATTTTCTTTGCGTATGTCGGATTTGTCCGCGAAGAGAGGAGTTCTAGATCTTCCCTTCAGCCCCCGCTATCACGATACTCCCCTTCTCCTTTGTCGTCGGCCGTGCCATGTGTCTCGGAAATGCATCCCCAGAAGTCATGACCCTTTTATTGTCCCGTCGTCCCTTTTTATCTTCTCCCGCACCTAATACCCTTTTCCTTTCCGCAAGCTGACCAACTGTAGAGAACGAGGCGAAGCGCAATCGCCTACTCCCCCGAAGGAATGACCATTTTGATTGTCTTGTTTTCCCAAATCGCCCCCCTGCGAACAAGGTTCACCCTACCGCAGCACCCTCACCACCCTCCAAAGCGGCGGTTTTTATCTCTCCCTTTTACTTGATCCCCCAGTAGCAGCTTTACGAAAAGTTTCTTCTCCAGCCCGTGCAGTTCATGCAGAATGAGCAAGCGTTCGCTTGAGGTCCGCCTTTTGCGGCCAGCTCTTCTCCTCCGTTACAGGTGTCTTCTGAAGCTTTTCCAACTCTTCGCGTTTTTTTATGTTTCGATCCGCCGGACGGTGAACTTCAGATAGACAGCGGATGTTGTTCTCTCAACAATAGTTTTTTTGTCTCGGCACCTCTTGGCAGGTTCTTCGAATCTTCCCCCTTTGGCTTGATCTCCGCTCAAAAATTCGGACGCGCAAAGGCCATGCTTCTGGCCGACGCAGAGTGACCTACTAGAAAACCGTGACACCCTTTTCAACCTTCGATTGTTTTAGCTTCACTTTTAGACGGGCCTGAAGCCTGAGGCTACGTGGGAAAGGAATACACCGGAGCTAGCCCCACGGCAGTTTTCGCTTTTTGCATTTCCTTTTCCTCCCAGGAGCTTCTCTTCGTTTAAGTAAACCCTCCTTAGGTTGACGACGCGCATTTAAGACGGGCATTAGGGGGTTCGGAACTTTCTCTAAGTCTCTAAACATTTTTTCTTAGCTAAACTTCCTCCCCAAGCTGTTCTTCCCCTCCTTATTAAATGTCTCCCCCTCGTTCATTACGTTGCGGGTCCAGGACCCACATTCTGTTTCCCCTCTCGGATGCCCTTGGACGAGTCCGACGAAAATCCGCGAGTCGCATGGACCTCACCCTCTGCCGACGAGTCCCCTTTCGTTTACACTTTTTTGCTCCCCCCACCTCCACTGATGATCTTCTTTTCTTCCTTTGCGGAGACGACCCGGTTCGAAACGACTAACACTCTGCCGGGGACCCCGATAAGGGGGCCTTCCTACAAGCGGAGATTTTTATCCTCGTTCGGAACCCACAATCCCTCACCTCCTATGCATCGAGCGCTTCCCAGGGAACAGCCGTCCGACGCGGCAAACGTTTTCGAAGGCCGATTGCAGACTCTCATCTTTCCCTTTGGTCTTCTCTTTCTCATTGGAGAGGATGGCTCCCCCTAAGAGGGGCGATGCGAAGTCCGTCTTGTCAAGTGATGCCGGCCCGGACAACCCCGCTCACTCCGGTCTCGGAGATGGAGACCCGCTCTTCTATCTTTCCAACTGGTTCTCTTTGTGAGCGTTGAGAAGAGAGTCGCTTAATACGAAGTGGGCAGTTCGCGGAAAACTGATCGCAAAACGGATCCTAGTGTTAGGTTCGCCCTTTCGTTTTCGTTACCGGCTAGATTATCTCCTTTAAGATCCTATGATCACAGTTTTTCGCCCGGGTCCCGTTGGCGGGAAGGTGTTATAGGACGAACGCCTGTATTATGCTCCCTTTTCCCCGATTCCCTTCCCTCGAGTTCAATCTTTTTGATATTTTCACTGGACCAATCTCTTATAACGGCTGAGGGCGGTCAATCATTCGTTATTTCCAAGAGTAGCGCGTCAGCGTTTCTGTCACCGAACCTTTCGCTTTGTATTAAGATTTACCCAATAACTTGAGTTTTTCCCCCCCCTGAGTTTTCCTTTCTCCTCTTTCCGAAGATATTGCCCAAGTATTGTCGCGTTGAGGTGTCAGCCCTTAGATGCCCGTCCCCCGATTTCCCCAGGCCTCTCTTAAGGGAGGCAGGCAGAGCATTTTCCTAGGGCGCGGGTTGGGAACGCCTGGTGCGGATTTCTCAGTTCGGTCCTCTGTCTTTTCTCCCCCCCCCCCCCTGCAGCATTCGCGTCTTTTTCCCTTTTCCCCTCGGCTGAGCTCCCAGGTTAACGAGTAGCTGCCAGCCTGCCTTCGCATGACCCCTCCGTCCCCTTTCCTTTGAACTCCTCCCAAACGGTTCCCTTCTGGCTTTCACTTGAAACACTCGCTCTGATCTCCCGCGCAGGACTTGACCGAATGGATGCACTGCCTTTTTTCTTCCGAACAGTGCACAGCACTGCCTTTTCCTTCTATTGTTGACTTTCCTAAAGCTCCTTCCTTGTCGCAATCGCAGCAAGATGAACGAGTTGCCTAGCAGCCCCCCCACGGTCGTCCGCCCTTGTTCTTGTCAAGCGACCGGTGGGAACCTCAACGTTTTTTTTCCCTTTGTGGTGAAAGTTCGCCTATCTCCCAAGCGGTTCTCTTTGGAGGCAACTTCTCTTTTTGGGCCTGTCACCACAGTTTTGCCGAGTCTCTTTCCCGCTTCTTGCAGAGTGTCTCCCATTTTCCAGTTCCTCTCTCCCCCCATCTTCATAGTCGTTTAACTTTTTCTGTTCAACTTTTCCCTTCCCACCAAGGTCTTTAAGGTTTTTTCACCTCCTGGGATTCCTCATTTTCCTGGCCCACCCTTCTTCCGTCTTGCTCCCCCGGACGTTTCTTCGTTCAATTTTTGAGCTAATCATTCTCTACTTGCAGCATCTTCGCGAACGGAACATCCGACCTCCCACCTCCCCAATCCCATCTGCCCCCCCAATTTTTCTCAATTTCTTTTCCCAATTTTGGAGTTTTTTTCGCCTGGAGAGCAAAGGACTAAGGAGTCAAAGTAACTCTTCGTTAGCATCCGTTACTCCTTCATTCCAGTTCTTCCCCCCTCACAAGTCGAGGGTCCCCCCAAGCAGCGGATTTATATCTGGGCCCCCCTGCAAATACTTCTGTTGAACTTCCTAGTCTTGGTTCTTTTACGGCCATTTTAGCGGTTTTTCTTCGTGTTTCTAGGTCGGTCCCAAACATTTTTCTGCGGGGACCGGATGAGGCTTTGCCAACCGCGGTCATCCTTGATGAAAACTCCCACCCCCCCCCCCCCCCCCCCCCCCCCCCCCCCCCCCCCCCCCCCCCCCCCCCCCCCCACCCCCCCTTTTTTTTTTTCCTGGCTGCGGAATCTTTCTTTTGTGTTTAAGCTGCCCGAGATTGACCTCCTTTTCGCGCGCCCATGC
>Ga0179593_1472973_pt1 | contig 28636 bp, 45 predicted proteins | sample CZODoug2_1_08_16_FD_185931 | JGI IMG/M metagenome (GOLD analysis project Ga0179593, IMG submission 185931) | Vadose zone soil fungal communities from Angelo Coast Range Reserve, California, USA - CZODoug2_1_08_16fungal (PacBio error correction) | ecosystem: Environmental > Terrestrial > Soil >... | reverse complement strand
GCGAGACTCCCGTCTTCCGGAACACAAAACTCTTCCTTCCTTTGTTGAACCGGTTTCAATGGCGTCTTCCCCAATTTTTTGATGTATGCGTGAGAACGGGTCGTCCGCACTTTGTTCCCAGCTGAACCCCCTTGGGACTCTTCCCAAAAGCGGGCGGGATTCAACTGAAGGCACCGCGACGCCCTCCCTCCGAAAAGGGTTGTTTTTCTTTGTTCGAAGGGACTCCTATTTCTGGCCCTTAGAAGATTCTCGTTTTTTCTTCCTCTTCCCTTTCAGAGGTGTTCGTTCCTACCCGTGTTTTTGTTTGCCATCGTTTTTCGCTTTTTTCTTTTACAGTTCCACCATCCTTTGTTTTTTCTGAAACGCCCACATGTTCATTTTTCGTGTGCATGTTCCTTTTCCATGATCCGGTTCGATTCTTCCGATGCCCTTCTTCTTTTTTTTTTTTCTCTTTGTCCCGTTAAAACCCGCAATTTTCCCCCCTTCAACTTTCCCCCCCGCGTCCATTTCCCCTATTTTTGTATCTTGGACCCAGATTGTCCCGCTCCTTTCCGGATGAGATGTGGGGTGCCACGCCTAGAAATTTTACCCCCAGGTGATGGTCCCCATAGGCATCCCCCAACCCCCCTTTCAAAACCCGAACTTCTAAACCCCCCATTGGAGGCCGGTTCTTTTTGTTTGACTGCTGATCTGGGCGACCTTTTTCCCCCCTTTTGAGGTGCATTCCCCTCCCTTGTTTTGCTTCTTACACCGAAATGTCCCACGCCCACATTTCCCGCATGCTGGTGAAGGACTCTTTCCACCTGTCTCCCCCTCATCGTTGTCTCCGCCTTCCCCCCCTCGGCCACGGAGCCCACACCTAGTCCAACCGGCCGCAAGTTTTTTTTTTCAACGTTTTTGGCTGTATAAAAATTCGACCCGATTATCTTCCGTTTTTGGAGAACCCGGTCCTTCTTGGCGCTTGTTAGTGGGACACCGCCTCGGCATTTTTTTTCCCATTCGGCCATCCGGCTGTTTTTTCATCATCCTTTCTTTTTCTGCCTATTGGTTTAGGCAAGGCGATTCTCAAGTCCCTCCTCTCATGCCGAAGCCAATGCGGGGTTTTTTTTCTTTTTTCTTCCCAAATCGCCCTTGAGGGAAGTCCGTCCCCTCCAAATTTTTTGGTTGGTCCCCCTCCCTCATTTTTTAACGAGACCCCTACGAGGCTGCGTTTTCAATCCCCCCCCCCATTCACCTTTTGTAAGGCCTCGTGCCCCCCCATCACAGTTTTCCGCCTGATGCCCAACCAGGCTTCCTCCCCCTTCTTTAACCAATTTGGTTTTCAGACCCTCTTCCCCTTCCCATACATTGGACCCCCACTTCTAGATTTTTCTGTAGGCATTCTAGGCCTCCCTGGCCCCTGCATTTTTGCCGCGTGTGGCCCCCCTCAGATTTTTTTTTCCGATGGCAAAGCGTTGCACAAAGTTTCCGTCCCTCCCCCCCCCTTTTTTTTTTGGAATCGAAGGACCCTTTTTTGTTCCCAGGGACGCCGTTCCCCAAATTTTTTTGATTTCGTCCTTCCGTGGCTCGCACGGCTTGGTTTGGAACGGAGATTCCGGCGCCCCCCTTGTTGCTGTCCCATGTTCCCAGTCCTTTTTCCACCCCGAGTTTTCGTCTTGTTTTACCCCGTCCATTTTTCCTTTTTTTGCACCCGTGGCTGTCTCCCCCCCCTTTTTTTTTGGATGGCTTTTCCCATCTGCTTTTCTCACTGAGCCCTCCTTCTTCGGTGGCCCTGGGTCAGCTTTTACCGCCTTTTCCCTTCCTCTTTGTTGGATCCTTTCGTTCCCTAAGTTCCCCTCTGACAGCCGGTGACTTGAGATTCGATGGTTGGCTTTTTGACTTTTTCCCCCCCCTTCCCCTTGGAAAAGTTTCAATTTCCTGTTCAGACCGAAATTTGTAGAGTTTTTTCCCCCCCCTTCATCGGGTTTGCAGGACGGAACCCCCCCTCGCTGGAACGACCCCACCCCGGCAATTCGGGGACGTTTATTTCCTTCCCTCCGGTTAAGTTCGCCGCATGGGACCCCAATTTTTGTCAAATTTTCCCCCCTTCGGGCTTGCATTGGAATGGACTGCTCCCATCCCTTCAACACTGGTGTTCGCGGCCCTTCCCGTCTCCTCCCGTGATATTCCCCCGGCCCCACCCCCAACGTGCTTTTTTCGGGTCCAAGGTACCCTTTCTTTTAGCTTTTGCCTACAGTTTTTAAACCAATCTATGGTCCTTTTTTAATGTAAACCAGGCTTTGCTCCCCCCCCAGTGACCTGCAGTTTCGGATAGCCTTTAATTTCATCTTTGGGGCCAACCCATTTTTTTTCCTGTTTCGCTTGCTCCCGTTCTTTTTTTCCCCCTAGGTCTTGCCCCTCTTTTCGAACGGTTTTCTTCTTCCTTTAAGCCCCCCACCAAATGATGGGTCCCTTGTCAGAGTATTCTCCCTTGACCCTTGTTTGGGGGTTGGAGCTTTTTTCCCACCACCCACAATGGGTCTTTTTCATCTCGAGTTGGACCACCTTTGGGCGAAGTTCGAGCCTCCTGGACCTTGCCTGCCCATTCTCCATTTTTTCCGGTCGACTCTTGACCCCTTTTTCCTTTTTTCCCCCGACGTTCGAGTTACTACGGGGGCCCCCAAGTTCCGTTCGATCTGGATTCTTTCTCGTCGATTCTTTTATTTAGTCCGCCCCAAGGTTGAACCCACTTTTTCCCCGGTTTTTACGTGAGTTGTTCGTTTTTTTTCTTCCGTCAATTGGATTGTGATCTCTTGATACCTTAGTCCTTTATTGTTCCCCTCCTTTTTTCTTGTTGTAATTTTTTCCCCGTTGTAAATTTGCTCCCTGCGTCAACATGCTCGCTTTGTTCCCTTCCACTTTTTTGAAAGCCCCCCGACCGTTTTTTTAAGAACGGAGGTAGACCGCCCGCCCCCCCCCTAAGCATGACCGCCCCTGTTTCGGTTTCGTGATTTTCGTTTTTTTTCCCTCCTTGACATGGCTATTGGCCTTCCTTTTGTCTTGCGTTGTGTGCCACAACCATTCTTACGTCGGAGCTTGTTTGACAATCTGTCCCGTCTTTTCCTTAAGTGTTTGACGCGTCTGTTTTCTTACTCGCGTTTTTTTCCTTGTCCACATCATGCCAACCAAAACCCCTCCTCCTCTCAGATCTTGGCCTTTCCATTTTTGTCTGGCACAAAACTTGCCCGCTTGCCCCCGAAAGCCATTTTTCGCTTCAATGAAACCCCCCCCCGCGATCAACAACTGTTTTCCACCCCCGGTAGGTTCAACTCCTGAATTTTTTCCGTTTTCCCTCCCTTGAACCCGTAAATCAACCTTCCTGTCTGTATTTAGATCCCTCGTCCCCTTGTCTTCCGGCCCCCCCCCCCCCCCCCAACGCTTAGCTCCTTCCCTGCCTCCCCTTCTTCTTTTCTTAGCTTCCCCCGGTCAGCGGCAAAAATGCTCGTTCCCCCTTTTTCCCTGCCAACATTCAGCTGTGAAGATGCCATTTTTCCCCCCCCCCCAAGGCAAGTCCCTTTTGTTGTTCGGACCAGCATTTCAGGTCCGAGGCTCGCGTTTGACAATAAGCTCCCCCCCCCCATATTTTTTTTTCTTGGTTTTTTCCCCTGGTTTTTGGGGTCCCGTCGTGCTGTTCTGCCGTTTTCCCCTTTTCTTCTTTCCAATGCCGTGTTCTTTCCCCCCCTGATCGTCCTCGACGGAATACTGTTCTTTCCACCCCCTTCTCTAATACTCACCGTCTCTTTTTGTCTGGAGTGTAATTCTAAACCTTTTTCTCAGCTGATCTTGCGATTTTTCCCGGCCCGATCCTCTACTTTTTCTTTCTGAGCCCATTCCCTGTCGTAACCCACCTTTTCCCCCCGTTGTTAAGGACCCCCCACGTGAACCTCTGGGCCCGGTTTTTTTTTCCCAGAACTTGTCATTTTTTTTTCCCCCCGTTTCACCTTGTTTTTTTTCACGTCGGGAGGTTCCCCCCCCCTGTCACAGGGGCCTTTTCCCGGACCCCAACCCTTGTTGCGATCAGGATACCCATTCTTTTTCAGCTGACTTGGCCCAGAGTTCTTTTTTTTTCAAAAACCGAACGGTCACTTAAATTTGCCGGTGGATTCCCGCCGTCCCCCCTGACCCCTTGGAACCCTTTAATTTTTCCCCAGATTTTTTCTTGTGATCCCCCCAGGTCCAGGCCAACCCCCCCACGGCTCCTATTTTTCTTCGCGGTTCTTCCCCAGTGTTCTCAAACTTTTTTTTTTTGGGCGCCCCCCCCCTTTCGTCGGCTTGTTCGTGGGTGACTGTCCCTCTCGATAAAACTTGTCCTTTTTGGCGTTGACTCCCCCCACAAAATCTTTTTTTTTGGCCCTTGCCCCCCAAACCTCGGCGTCCGATGCCCCGTACCTTTGGTTTTTTCACTACAAAAGTCCCTTTCTTTTTTTTTGAACTGGGATGGGACCATCTCCTCCGTCCCTTTTTCCTGGATGAACCTACTTTTTTTACCGGAAACCTTTTATTTCCCCCTTTTTCTTGGATCCCCAACCAGTCCATCCCAACCTTTCGATCGACCAATTTCCCCGTGGCGGTCGCAGCGGGGAACCCCTGGTCATCCCCTGGTACTCGCCCTGTTTTTTGAAATTCTTTTGTAGAAAAACCTCCTTTTTTTTTTTCCCCCGATGTTTCCTTGGGTCCCTTACTTTTGGTTCCTGCCCTTTACAACCACAAACGCTCGGACCTTTCCCCTCCCTTTTCCCGTTTGCGCCGACTTTGGCCTATTTAAGGCCGACTGTTTTTTTATCAACTTTCCTGGCACCACTTTCCGTTGCGCCAGGCGCGACTTGCCTTCAAACGTTAACATCCATCCTCCCCCCCGGGACACTTTCCTACAATCTTTTTCCCCTCCCAACCTTGGGAAATCCAACCATTTTCATCTTTCCCAATGCCTGACTCCCCCCCTCGCCCATTTGGTTTTTTTTCCGTTTCTTTTTTTTTTTTTTTTCAATAGTATCATTTGACCTCAAAGTGCACAGGTCTAAAACAGTCCACACCCTAAGGGTAGAGGGGTGGACCAACACTAATAATGCAGCTCCCGTTCGCGCACCAACCATCTAGACCGACCCTCCCCCTAGGACAAGTCCCCACGATGGATGTAATCTACCGGTGTAATAATAACCACCCCCCCCAAGACCACCTTTGGGGGGTCACGCGTGTTGGAGTTGTCAACCCACCGCGTTGATTATCCTTCCTTGCCCAGCGGGCGTCTCTTTTTAACCCACCCCTTTTTTTTGCGACGCCCCCCGTTTGTTTTGCAGTTCTGGGGTTTCACCAATCGGACCCTTTAACCGGAGACCAAAACAAGTCGCACCCACCACCACCCTTACTTTTAGCCAGTGCCCAGTTTCCGGTTGGTTCCCTTGTGAAAACCCCCCACCCTTTTCCCCAATGCGTCCCGGACATTTTTTCCCTGGGTTTTACATCTGTGTTTCTCCCAGACCTTGATTATTGGCCAAGATTGAACCTCCTATACTTGAATGCCCCTCCCTTTCCCCCCCGTTTTTCGGCCACCCATGTTTTTTCTGGTTTTTTCTTTCTCTCTCTTTTCCCGTTTCGTTGAAGAAGTATCGGTGTCCCCGATTTGCCGGGCCCCCTTCAGGGGTTACCATTCTTCTTATAGCTATTTCCATCGTTGCTGGTACCATCATTCCCCTGCGTTCAAGTTTTGTATGACCACCATTTTTTTTTTTTTTCAAACCCCCCCCCTTGTAAGTGGCGCCCCGGAATTGCAACGTTTTTTTGTTGCCCTGGCTGGTCCTGTCGTCCCCACGGTTTTTCACTTTTTTTCGGTTTCTGCTTTTTTCTGAAATTGGGCCCCTCTGGTTTTAACCCAGATTCCCCTTTGGTTTTTCGGCTGGCAATTGCACCGGATTACAGCCCCAAAACTTCTGCAGCTACAGCGACCCACCAAATTCCTGGTTTTGTTTTCTTTTTTTTTTTTTGTCCCCGGAAAACAGTCCAAAGTGACTCCAATTTTTTTTTTTCCAATCTTTCACCCATTCCTTTTTGATTTTCCCCATCGGGGGGATTAGGTGCACTTTGAAGATTTTGCACCCCCCAGGTCGTTCTTGATTGAACACCATCCCTGATTCCTTTCCCCCCTTGATGAAGTTCCGGTTTTTTACCTGATTTTACCACCCCTTTTGCCCCCAACCTTTTTTCGGGAGCGGGCCTGTCTTTTCTTCCCGATTGTCTGGGTACGACTCGTCCTTTTCCAAATGGCGGTTACTTTTCTTTTCCCGTTCTACCCTGGGAATATTCGTTACGGTTTTTTTGCACAGCATTTTTTTTTTTGCGTTGTGTCCCTTACCAATCCAGGTTGGCCGTTAGTCTGAGGGACCCTATTTTTTCCACGGATAGGGCCTTACTTTCCGTTTTCGATTCCTCGCAGTTTGGGGTTCCACTTTGCCCGTGCCGGTACCTGCTCATTCGGGCTGCCCAAAAACCCCTTCCCCCGATTTTCTTAAAGTTTTTTTTTTTCCGTCCGAATGTTTTTCCCCCCCACCCAGAACGTTTTTTTTTATCAAAAGGCAGGTTACTTTTTTTGTTTTGCTCCTCCTTGGCGCTTGTCCCCTGTCGATCGTCCCCGTTTTTTCCTTTTGATTTTGTTTTGTTCCACTCCCCCGTTAACCCGCCTTCCATTCTCGGGTCGTTTCGTGGTCTAAGGCTGGGGCTCCGCTTTTTTGGGGCCTGGACTGTTTTTTTTTCCGACACTGTTTCGTCAACCAAAGAACCCCTTTCCTCCGTGGGGGGGGAGGCCATTTTTGAAATACCGTTTTTACCCCTTCCCCCCCCCGAGGTTTTTGTCAACTCATCGTTTTTTGGTTATCGGAGTTTTTAGTTTTTTCTTGTTGGTTGGCCCCCCCCACCGCCCCCCCTTTCCCTCGCCAGTTCAACGGTTTGAGGTCTTTTTTTTTTTTTTTCACGTTTTTTGAGCGGGAAACCCGTTTTACTCAGGCCTGCCCCGTTGAGATTTCCGGCCGTGGTGGGCAGAAACTCCGCCCCACTTCCCTTGTGCCCCTGAAATTATTGCTTTCTTGTCCCCTGACGGGGGGGTACACGTTCTTGTTCTTTTTTTTGATTTTTTCTCCCCCGGCCCCGTGGATCTCCCCGTCTCCGATCCCCCCCAATTTTCCACAGCTAACGTGCCCCCTTTCCCCCGTTCTTTCCGCTCCTTGGCCGCACCGGGTTTATTTTTGTCGAGTGCAAAAGCCTTTGCCTTTGCCTCGACGTCCTGTACACCCTTTTGCTTGATTACTTCTGCGGGAGGCGGGTGGACGGAGGTCGTTCCCGGGGGGCTTTTAGGGGTTTAGCCCTGGGTTCACCACCCTTCCTTGGGTGGGGGGACGGGCCCCGTTTTCGCTGAGGTAACGGCTCCCGTCGGGATCGTTTTTTTTGGATCGCCCTGCGATTTTCCCCTTGCATCCGACCGCCTTGGAAGTTGGGTTGCAAAAATTTTCAAAGGTAATCCCCTTCCAGAATTCCTATCTTTGAGTATTTTTTAGAGTTTGATTTTCTCTTACGTGTTTTCGTTTTCTCCCCCCACAGCCCAATAGGAATTGACATTGGCAAGTGGGAACGTTTTTTCCCTTTTCCCCTTCCGACTGCGTTTTTTTCCTACTGGACATCCTCCCCCAAAACAACCAGTTTTTCCCCCCTTCCGCTCTTTCGAATTTTTCCCCTCCCCTTTCCGGGTCGAGACCTCTCCTTTTGGCCCAGTAGGACCCCCCCCCCTTGACCTTGGCGGCAATTTTTTTCTCCACTTGTAATGGGCGGTTCATGAGAACTTCTCTTTTTGCCTGTGTCGATTTTTGCACCTTGGGAGATCCCTATCCACCCTGAGGACATGTCTCCCCTACCCCTCTCGCAGTCTCTTGCTGGCCATGACAAAGACCGTAATTCTCGATGTCACCCGACCGGCCGCTTTTTTTTCATTTTTCCTTTCCCGTTTCCTGATCTCCTCTCAGGAATTCTTACCCCCCGGGTTTTTTTTGTTTTTCCTCCCTACCATTGCACCCGCTTGTTGGGCCCCCCCGTTTTCCCATAATTGCCAGCGCAAAACAGATGGTTGCTTCCTCCCCCGTGCGGCTTTGTCTGCCCCTTTGCATCCTGCCATGGAGCTTTTTCTCCTTCTTTTGATTCGCCCCTCCCATTTTTTTTCCCCCCCCCCCCCCACCCCCGTCAATTTTTTTCTTTAACTCCCTTTTCTTTTTCAATGACAGATTTCGGTTTTTCTTAAGGCTCGCGGAGCATCTTCTTCCTAGATGTTCTGCAAACCCCCTCCAAAACTTTTTTCCTTTTTCCACCTACCCCTACCGCCGTCCCAGCTTTCAAACCCAAAGAAAATTGATCCCCTTCCTTGTTTTTTTTTTATGCTGTTTCCATATCTTGTGGCCTGAGTATGCTAGGATTATATCTCCTTAACTTTTTTTTGTCCCCCATTTCCCGTGTCTCAAGTGTTTTTTAGTTTTTGCCCTCCCCCCAGTTCTCCTAAAACACCCCCGGCAATTTTCCAAACAAATTTTTTTTTTCTCCCTTCCATGGTCCGGTTTGCTGTCCCTTTTCCCCCTTCCTGTGAAACCATTTTTTTCTCCTCGTTGCCTTAGGCTTCCCCGCCACCCCTCGACCCCGGTGAAACCCAAAAACACACGTCCAAGGGACGGCAAAGGCTTTGTTTTTCCACCCTGTTGTGCGGGCCCAATACATTTCTTGCCGATTTTATCTTCCTCGAATTACCTTTCCTGTTCCGTCTTAACTGCCCCCCCGCCCAATTCACCCCATACCCGCATGGTTCCATTCCACCGTACTACGATTGCTTCTTTTTTTTCCCCCTCCTTCTTAACGAATATTCAATTCGTTTTCCTTCGATTTGTTCCTTTTTCCGAGGCCCCCAATTTGAGCGGGGGTCGTTTGATCCCCCCCCCCCCTTCCCTCAACAGAATACAGACAACTTAAATGGTGGGGTTTTTTCCATTTTCCCCCCCTCCGTCCTCCCCGGTTTTGACAGCCTTCTTGCAGTGTCCTTCCTGTCCCATAACGGGTTTTATTCCAACGCTTTTTTCCCCATCCCAGAGTACTGCATTGGAATGCCCGTTTTTTTCTTGATTTTTTGGGAAAACTGAAAATTTCTGCCTGCGTCAATTTTTCCCCGCTTTCTTCACACCCCTTCCACCCCCCCATGCCATCTTTGCCAATTTCTACATCTTGGTAAACCTCCCTTTGTTTTTTCCCTTTGGTTTTTAAGGTTTAACTGCGCCCCCTGTGTCCGTCCCCCGAGGCCCCAACCTCTGTGTCCCACAGTTTCCCCGCGGACACTTTTTGTTTTTGCTCCTCCGGGTGCGGTCCACTTGCCTTTTTGGGCTGCTTGCCCTTTCACATCCCTCCCAAGAACCCCGAAGGGTTGCCCCGCCCTTTTTAGAACCCCACGGAGGGAAGGATTCCATTTTCCGTCCCCCCCCATTTTTTGATTTGCTCATCTTTTCCTTTTTTTCGAACGGCCCTGGCTTTTCTTCTGTTCTCCCACGGTCCATGCAACCCTTGCTTTTCGGTTCTGGTGATTGATTCCCACCTCTCACCATCTGTCCCTCAGGCCCCGACAGACGGCGTCCTAGAGTGACTCTTTTCCCCCCCTACGTTTTTTGTTGTTCGTTCATCGACCGTTTCCCATCCCCCTACCTACTTACCACCGGCTTCTTTTCTTGTTCTTTTTAGTTTTCTTCGCGAGTTCCCATCCCCAGTCATCTGCCGCCATCGGGTTCCCTTGACTTCAGTAAATCAGATGTTTTTTCCCGGAAACCCCTCGTCTGAATGACAGTTTTTTTTTGTTTGTTCCCCCGGTCAATTTGAACCGGAGACGTCCCAAGCCTGGTGTTCCGGCCTCCTTTCGTTCCGCCATTGATTGCCAACCCCCCATTTGCCCGGCGTTGCCCTTGCAAAACCCACTGTTCCATGGTTGGCCTGGATCAGTTTCCTTCTGCTTCAATTGTGACACGCCCCCCTTTTCCTCCCAACCCCCAGCGCTCCCCCCTTAAGTCCCCAAAGTGTGTTTCAACACCAGAAGATGCGTCCGCCTGGGTCCTTTGGTTTCCATGTATTTAATTTTCTGATTCCACAATACGTCCTTTTATCCTTTCAGTTTGCACCACTTTTCCCAATCAGGGATGGTGATTGTGGTCCGGTCTTTTCTCCCGCTGTCTCTTATAGGCGGTCACCGTCTCCTGGGCTTCGGCGGTACGTCCCCCCTTTGAATTTTGTGTCTCTTTTTTTTTCTTCTCAATTTTCTACTGTTGACCAAACGCACCCAACCCCCACAATTCTCTCCCCTGTTATTCCCCATGAAATTAGTCGTGCTCGACCGGAATTCCCGGCCTGTCAAAATTACGGTTATAGCATGTGGCGGGATTATGCGATGTGACCTTGCTCGTTGCCGTACCAGACTTTCCATCTTTAGACCTCTCGTTTATCTATAGTTTCCTCGTCTTGTCCCGCCCCCCGTGCGACAAAGCCTGTTTCGCCTTAATTGGACGAGTTTTTTTGCTTTGGTGTGCTTTCACTCCGGTCCTTTCGGGAGCCGTCCCTGGATTGCGTCGTTCGCCCCTTGCTGAACTTTTTCTACTGTCCCTGCGACCATTGCAACCCCCGGCTCGGAAGCTCCGTATTTCATTCACCCCAACCTGAATTCTCCTCCCGCGGATTTTCGAAGTGTAATCTTTCATGGCTAAGCCCCCCTTGTTTCCCTTTCATGTCCTTTGGTTTCCTGCCCCCCTCTTCTGTCTCTGCGACCCCCCACCGATGATCCTTACACTTTTCCTTTTAAGTCTGTTTTTCCTTTTCCACCTAGCGTTTCCCTGCCCCAGAAGCCAGTCCCAACCTCCCAGTACAATGCTCTTGTTTTTATATTTTTCCATTTTGCCATGCACGGTTTTACCCACTGCCCTTTCTGCAGTTCCCACTCTTTTCGCCACCCCCCGACAGCGGCCCATCTGCCCAAAATGGTTCCGGTTCTTTTCACTTCCTTCTGTCCCCTCGGCCCCCATAACGAACGTACTCCACTGCGTTTTAGTGCGATTTACTTTCGGTCATTCGTCCCCATCCAAAGCTTTTCTTCTTTTTCCCTCCCGTCTGTTCCTTTTTTTTTTAGTTTTCCCTCGCCAACAGTACGACGTTCTCAAGACCCCCCCCCTTTTTTTTACTACTGGGGCCCATTTTTTCCCGCTTGCACTGTCCCCCCAAGTCCACTTGTGTGTCTACCCGGGCTTCATCTGGAGGCTTATCTGGTTGCGAACACCTCTAGTATTAGGGGAGTCTCATAGAGTCGTTCAGATCGGGACTGGTCTCCCTCACCCTCTGCCTTTTTCGCTGGCGATCGTTTGACCCCCCCCTATTCCTCTCTTCCGGAAGGACGTTGTCAACCGGCGGCGGAAGATCACCCCCCTTGCTCTTCCATCCTTTTTATTGGTTTTGGGCCGGCGTAACTTTTGCCTCCTGTGGTAGGGACATTGTTAGGGCCTCAATCCTGCCCCCCCCCTCGTTGCTTGTAATCCCTTTTTGGTCACTATCTGTTACCAACCAACCCAGATCCGTGTTTTTTCACGGGACCCACTTTGACCCCTCAGGCCCCTGCCCTGAAAAAATTGCACAGGAGATCCTCCCGGCACCCCCACCTTCACTCCACCCCACCCCCCCTCCTCCATTGCATACTACCCTTATCCACAACCCTCCAATTCCCCCCCTTTCCCTCATCCCCCTCCCCCATCCGCTCCTCCACACCCTACCCCCACATTCAAAATCCGCCTCACCCTACCTCCCTCTCCCGCCCCACCCCCCTTTCCCCCCCCCTTAGCCTCTCCCCCTCCTCCCCCTCAACCACCCTTCATCCCTTCTATTATCCCCCCTCCACTCTCACTTCCTCATTCCACCCCGTCTCCCTTCTTCATCCTCCTCCCCCCTCGGGTTTCCCCTTTTTTCGCCCCACTGAGTGCCCCACTTTCTCCCATAGAATCCTTGTTGGTATGTCGTTCTCCGTCCGTTCGGCAAAAGTTCCCTTTTTTATTTTTTTGTCCCCCGTTCGGTATCCTGCTTTTGCGGTTTTGGATCCTCCTTAACCCCCCCCCTTGAACCAATAGTATTTTTTTTTTTTCCAGTTTTTTTTATGGTTGGCTGGTCCCCACCCCAGTTCCCGCCCCGTTTCCCCGCTCCGCGGTTTCTAGCCTGGTTATCAAAGGGTTTTCATGTCTTTTTTCCCTGGTGCCAGTTTTTTTTTTGTGGTCCACGTGCGTCGGATAAATTACGGTTTTTTAGCCTTTCCGACAAAAAACCCCCGTCCCCAATTCCTTGACCCCCCTTTTCATTCCCTCTTCCCCTTGTCTTTTTTCAGTGATTTTTTTTTTTTCCCAGTTTTCAGTGACCTTTTTTTGCTTTTTCAATTTAGGCCTTTCTTTTTTCCTTGCCCATATTTCCCCCTCAACATGTCTGCACGGTATTTTTTTTGCATGGTTAACACATATCAAAATTCCTCGGACCCCCTCCAATTACAAAGGGCTCCCCTTTCGCTTGACCCTTCTTGCTTTGCCTTACCTTACAGATCAACCCGTTCTTTGGTAACCATCCTTGTCCTCCAAACCCCCCCGTCTTTTCGTTTTTTTTCGCATGCGTTTCAATGCACGTGGAACTTTGGGCCCCCCCCCAACGGTCCTTCGCCCCTCCGTGCTTCCCTGTTTATCTCCTTTCGCTTGGAGGCCTTTCGGAGGGAGGTGCACGACTTAATTATTTTTGCCAATTTCCCGCCTCCCCGGGTCCCCCACCCTGTTCCCATCCCACTTATTCCCTTCGCATCGTCTTATTTTTCCCTTTTTTTTTTTTTTCCCCCCCCCCCCCCCCCAGCCCCATTTTTTTTTTAGGCTATTTTCCCTTTCCCAGACTACATGTGTAAAGTGAAGGTGTTCCCTTAGTGTTTTTCAAGTAGGCCCCCACAACCGTCCTCCGACACCATGCGTCAATTTTCCCGCCGGCGGTTTTTTCTTTTCCACTAGCCAAGAGGTTTTTTTCCACAGTCCGCCCCCAGATTTTTTTCACTATCTTTCCGGAACCATCCCCGAAGGTGTGTTAACATGCGTTTTTGCCTCCCTGTTCTTTTTTGCCAAGTCTTTCACCCCTTTTAAGGTCCCCCCCCCCCCCTTTCTGTTTTTTTACCACCGTGTGTGGACTAATATATGGCCACCCCTCGTTACCCGTTCGAAATCAGACCCCCCCCCCACAAAAAATCAACCCCCCCCACAATGTGCTCCCTAATTGTTTTACCTCGCCAGGATGTGAACCACCCACCCCCAATTTCGACTGCACCCAGTCAGGCTACGCAGTGGTTTTCCCCCCTTTTTCCGGAAGGTGTGTCCCCCTTTATCGGTGAAGTACCCCCTCCTTGCAACCCCTCCCTTGTTCCTTGACCCTCGCAAAGTTTCCCTTGTTTTTCCTTTTTTCTTGACCAATGTCCTCTTCTGGGTTGAACGCCTTCCCTACCCCCCTCCCCCCGTTTTTGTTTCCACCATTTGAAGCTGTTCCCAGCAACAGGCGAACTGTCGGTGTCCCCCGTTGTTTTTTTCTGGCGCGTTTTTCTCCCAGATCTGGCCCGTTGTGTTACCCCAATCAATAGCCACCCTGTTTTTTTGAGGACCCATCCCATTGGCGGCAAACCTAGCTTTGTACTTTGGCCTCTGGCCCATGAATTGGTGTTTTTTGCGCGTGTCCCCAGTTCCACATCATTTGAGGTAGGTTACCTTTTTCTTCTTTTTTTCTTTTTTATTAAGGCTTTGTAGATTTTTTTTTTACCAAAACTCCCCCACGGGGGTGTGGCCCGACCATTGTCGGTTTTCCCTTTCTTTTCCGTGTCACTGATTAAAAAAAAACCCCGCCCCGCCCAAACGTTCCCCATTTTCCCACCCCCCAACTGCAGTTGGATGGTTCCCGTTTGGGAGGATAGTATCGATTTTTGAGAGGTGTGCACTTCAGCGGGAGTCTAAACCGCCCTTCTTTTCTTTCCTGGACATTGCGTTTTTTTTTCCGGTTTTCGCCCCTTAACCTAAAGCGTTGTTGGTTCCCCCCCAATGTTTTCGATTTTTTCAATGTGTATCTGACTACTCTGGAGTGTAGGCTTTTCCAAACAAAAAAAAACCCCCCGGGGCGGTTTTTGTTTGCTAATCGGACGAGGTTCCCCTTTTCTTTTTCCGGGCCCCCCCAAATTGATGGTGATGTCATGTTCTCTTTTTTTTGCCAGTTTTCGGTCGCAAACGGTTTTGCCCTGCAGGTGTTTACCAGCCATGGCACGTTGCGATACAGCTATTCCCTTTCCCCCACACAACCCTATTTTTTTTTCCCAACACGGTGAAACCCCGACACCGCCCCCCCGTTTTTTTTTTGAGGGGTTTATCTTTTTTTTTTTTTTGTTGTGGGGTTTCCTTTTCGTTCCGGGTAACGGTGAAGAGGTCCCCTCCACCCCCTAACATTTACCAAACCCCACCCACCACCCCCCCCAACAAAAAACAACACCCCAACAAAAAGATTTGTTTTTATCACAAAAGCGCCATGGTTACCACCATACTGGTTTTCCACCTGGTTCTCTTCGTAAGGAGGTGACAGGTTATTTCTCTTTGGTACTTACGATTTTTTTTTTTCCCCTTTTGTAAACCTTTTCGAGATTTTTTTATTTACCTTGATGGTGGGTGCCCCCTCCGTTTTTTCCAGAATTGTGCACGTTCCTTTCTTTTCTAGGCCCTTTCCACCGGCCTCCGGATGAAAGGTCCAATCGGTCCCCCTGAAAAATGAATTTTTTTTTTTGGGGTGAGTTTTTCAACCTCCTTACCCATCAATTTCTGTGTAAAATTAAAGTACCTCTGCTCGTGTTAACGACGTCGTTTTGTTTCTCTCAACCGCATTTTATAGACTTGTCTATAGCCGTGGCCAATTTTTCCCCACCCTCAACCTAAGTACCTTCGAACACCGAAAGTCTTTGTGGTTTACCTACCGGATTGCGACCAAGGGGGGTTTAGTGGGTGAGTACCCCTCCGAGCCTTTTTAGGGTGCACGCAGTTGGTCGCCCCGCGTTTTCAGAGTTTTTTTTCCAAAAGAACCACCAGGTTACACTGAAATGGGAAAAATTAGTTTCAATTTTTAAGTGATTTCTTTTTTCCATTCTCTATTATTCGCCCCGAGGTACTTTACCCTGGACCCCCCATTTCTTTAATTTTTTCCACTAGGGACCCACACCCCAAGCTTTACACTTTGACTTCAGTCCTCCTATAACGCCCCCTCCGTGTAGTTCCCCAACAAGTTAGGGTTACAATCCTTTTTTAATTCCCCCCCCCCAACCCCCCTTTGGCCTTTTCCTGGATCGTCACAAACGCTGGCTCTGTTTGAAGTTCCAGGTGCTCCCAAGGGCTTTTTGGTTAGGCGTTTTTTAACAACCCTGATGGTTTCTAACGGCATTTCCTATTTAGTGAAGCTCGCGTTAAGGGGATGATGTTATGCCCTTCCTCCAAGGCTCCCCCGGTTACGGTTTCCTTTGATTTGACGCCCCCCCAAAGGGGGATTTTTGGTTCCCCCTTCCTTCCGTGCCGAGCAAACCTTCTAGCTTTGATTCTATCTGCGGGTTGGATCTGGTGCGATCATTTCTCCCCGTCTTTGTTCCCATCTCCACCTAGGATGATTTGGCCCGGTTGGCCCTGTGCGCTTAGAAGGGTGTTTCCTTCGTCGGACAATCCCTACTCCTGGTGCCACAACCACGCGCATCCCCACCAAAAAAACCAAAAATTCCTGATCCCGACTCTTTTCAGGACTTACTTTTTTTTCTTTTTTTTCCCTCCCATAGGGGACTATTGGGCCTTCCCTGCATGTTTGCGAAGCCCCAACCATTGGACTTGGCCTGGGCGTTGAAAAGCGGGCCCCTTTAGTTTTGTTTTTTGAGAACCCTTTCCTTTTTTTTTCCTTCCTGGAGGGCCCCCTTTCCCCCCGACACCCGAGACATTCTGTCCCTTCCCATCCCCGTGAAGTTTTTGTTTTTTTTTTTTGGACACCAGGTGTTTGGTTTTTCTTTTTTCCCCCCTTGACTGTCCTCTTATCTCCCATTTCCCGCGACGTTTGTTACGTTGTCTTTCCCTCTCTTTCTAAGATGTTACTTCCCTGTGGCCCGGCTAAAGTTGTTGTCCTTGTGCCCTTCGTGCCCTTTTGCCCTTCACTCTTTTGCTTTTTTGCCCGACTTGGTGTGTCGTGTTCCCTGTTCACAAATCGGCCACCCCTTTTTTTTTGCTTTCGTATGACTCCTTGTATTTGCCTGTATTATGTGCCCCCGTACAAACACCTTGATTAAAATGTGCTTACCCCCTTTGCCCCGACGGTTTCCCAATTCCCCCTTTCCTTAGCACAAGGTTGGTCCAATTTTTCCTTTTCCGCTTTTCTGTTCGACGGCAGAAGTGTCCCCTTTTTGATTCCCCCCCAAGACTTGCAACCCACGTTTGCCAGGCCCTAGCAAGGGAGCAGTGTTTTTTTTTTTCCCCCCGCCCCAACCTCCCGAAATCCTCCCCCCATTGTGAGGCGGGTTCTTACTGTTTTTATTTTTCTCGAGTAGTTCCCCCGGTTTTACGCTCCGGATTCCTTGGATTTGCACTCCGTTTTTTTTTTTTGGTGCGCCCAATTTTTGCTTCTCACTTCCCGCAATTTTCACCCATCCAATCCCCAAACATTTAGTACCCTGGAGGGTGAAGGGACACCCCCCCTTTCCAGCTCCCCCCTTTTCTTTTTCCTCCTGTTAAGGGTCCTGCAATGGCCATTTTTGCCCCCCTGCCACGGGGATGAAACAAAAACTATCAATTTTTATTTGCGCGCAGTGCCCCCATTCCTTTTTTTTTTTCCACGTGGTTTCCTGTTCCTCCTCCTCCCAGCTCCCCCCCTCCGTTCTCTCCCCTGGTTTGAGATCTGTGACTTTTCCTTGGTGGTTCCGCACGCCATGCACCTGGCACTCCCGCCCCTCGCGTAAGTTCCGTTTATTTCTTCGGGTCGCTTGGCTGCCTGTTTCTGTCGCGTTGTTTCGCCCTCGATGCACACGTTTTCCGAGAAGTGCGTTTCGAAAGGTCAAAAAAGTTTTTATGGTTTTTGTTGGGACACAAACCACGCCATAGGAAGCCTTGACTCCAACTTTCACATGGGGGTCTTACCCCGAACGACCAATGCCAGCCCACCCCTGAATCCCTTTGCGGGAGAGCCTCCTGGACCTAACTGTTTAGACCAAGTTCTGCCACCAAGTCACAGTCGCGTTTCTTTGGGCCCAAGAGGCAGGTAGCGTTCACAGACCCCCCAGTCCTTGAACAAATTCCCCTTTTCTTCACCCGGAAAACCCCCCACAAAAAATGGTTTTTTTTTCATATTATTTTTTCGTCGTACTGTGCATTTTATCTGGTTACCCCTTGCAGCTTTTTTCCCGTCTGGCGTGGCCCCCCCCCCCCCCCACGTTGTTTTTTTTCTCCATCCGTGACCCCCCCCACTGCGGGTCACCAGGTTCGCGACAGTTTCCTTTTTGGCACCTTCCGTCTGTTCTTCCTTTTTTTTTGCGCCCCAAGGTCGGTCTTCCCCCCCCCTGGCAGAAATGTTTCGTTCTGTATAGGAAAAATTGTCGATTTTCCCCCGCACTTTCCTTACTTGTTTTGTTCGTCAGCCGTTTGTTCGTCTACATGCCTATGAGTTTTTTTTGCCTCTCCCTGTCCCTTTTCACTTTTGGGGCTCTCATTTTACTGAATTGGTTTCCATTCGGCCTGCACCCCACTTTTCTCCCCTGAGAATCAGTTGCGCAGGCCCCGCTGGCCATCTGGATGAACGTCTTCCTCTCTTTTTTTTTCCCCCCCTCCCCGTTTTTTGTGTTTGCGCCATTTTCAGCAGGCATTATTCCCGTCATGTCTTTCTTTCCGTTTTTTTTTGATGCTACTTTACATTGTTTCCCCCCTGCGTTAAGTGAATCCCCCTTCCAAGGTACATTTCGCGCATCTGGTTGAAGTTACTTTTTTCCCCCGGTTTTCGAGGCACCCCCGGTTCCCATTGCTGCCTAGAAACCCCGAAACTGCCAGTCAAACCGGGTTACAATCTTTGGCCCTGCTTCCTTTCCCAAATATGGTTAAGAGCACTCCCTGCCAGGCTTCCCCCCCACTTTTAGAGTCTCCCCCACAAAGGCGTAACCGATCCTTCTATTCCCCCATTCCCATTTTTTAGTTCCTTTGTGCACCCTATTTGCCTTTTTTTTTTTCCCCCAAGATCTCTTTTCCCGTCCTTCCTTTTTCGCCCCCCCCCCAGAGATGCCTAAGACTGGCACAACCCCCCATCTATTCTTTTTTGTTTTCCCCTTAGACCCAACGCGTTGATTATTCAAACCGGTCCAGCCGGATTTTCCATGGACTGCATACTTGGCAACTTTGCTTTCTTTCTTTTTTTGCGTTTTTTGATGCTACCGTTGCCCCTAGTGCGTTCTCTTTATACCTTCTTCTGGGTTCATCCCCAACAATTTTGCTTTCTTTTGCTCCTTGCAATGTCGACCTTTTTGGTGATCCAAAAGCACCCAACCTTTTTCCCCCCCTCCGTGCATTCGTTTTTCGGACCTCCCAATCTCAATTCGTTAGAGATCTTGCCTGCCGCCCGCAGCCCCAACTTTCCGTGAATCTCAGGGATATGCCGCAAGAAACTAGGATTTTTTTTTTTTGACGTCAAAACCGCTTTTCTGTCTCCCGGTCCGCTTTCACCTGAGTTTGATGTCTCGGGGGATACCCCAAAGTGGTTTACTAACAAGCCTTTGTTCCCGGGTATTTGTCACCTGTTTGTTTCGGCTTCTTGTGCCTTGGCACTGTTTGCAACCACCGTCCCCCCCCGCTGCGTATGTTTTTTTTTTTTTTTCCGATGCTTTTTCCCTTCCCCCTTTTTTCTTGCCCCTGTTTGAGAATTTCTTTTTCGGTTATTCAATGTCTAAACCCTTTGCTGATGCACCACCTCCCATTATCGGCAGTCCGCGGTAGTCTCATTCCCCCCCCCTGCGACGTTTCCCTGACTAACAACCTGTAGGTCTTTCTGACGTTTCGTTTTTTTTGTCGTCCTTTTTGCATTCCCCACTTTGTTGAATTTTCTTGGCAGCAAATTCTTTATTTTTCCCTGCTTTATGCGTGGGTCAATTCTGTCCCACCCGATGTCAGGGGGGCCATGTTCCATTTTCACGTTCTTTTTTTGTCGCATTAAACCCCCGCTTTTTTCCTTGGAAATTCCCCCCCTGACTTGCCCCCCCCACTTTCCACGCTAGTCCCGAGTTGGCCGGGCAGCCTTTGCTTTCCGACCAATGCTGCTTTTTTTTTCGCTCTTGGGAAACGCCCGTTTTTTCTTCAACCTTAAACGACGTGTTCGGGCCAGCGACTACAAATGGGTTTCGTTACCGCGAACCTCGACCATACCTGATGCAACTTCTCCCTATCACCCTGCCTTTGCGCTTCTAGCCTTTTTTCCTTCGTCTTTATGCAACACCCCCCCCCAGTTTCGGACTTTAGTCGCAGCCTTTCTTTCTCTTTACTCGGGCAAGCCCTTGAAAACCGTTTGTACACACGTCCTGCTTCCCCCCTTTGTAAGTAGGCATCATCTTCCCCGCTTTAGGTTCTACGACGGATACCCTCAGCAAGGAACTCCCATTATGAGTGCGTTCTCAGCACACGATTTTCCCCCTCATTCCCCCGCCATGTTCCATTGCATTGTCCTCTGCGCGGAGAGTGTTTTTTTGTATTGCTGTTTCCTGCTCCCCCATAGAGTTGTCGTCCTGATTTTTTCTTTGCGGATTCCCACTTCGATTGATGTTCATCTTTACGGCTGCCACACTTCTCGTGCTTACCCCCACTGCCTGGATCATCTTTACCTGTAACTAGTTTTGAGGGACTTCCAACCTTATGTACTCTTCGACCCCCCAGCTTTTTCACCTCCCCTTCAAACCCTTCATTGCTCTGCTTACCCTGGGAAGTTTTTTTTCGCCCCTTTTCTCTTAGTACCCCACGTACGGCAGATCCTCCCCCGCCCCTCGTTTTTCCCCTACCGTCCCCCTGGCTACCGTTTTTCCCGTACCCCACACCGCCCACTTTTTGTCACGGGCTACCCCCCCCTCACCACCGTCCCCCCCCCCCTTCTCCACTCCACCTTCCCAGTTCCTTTCCAACGTTTCCGTCTGAGGTCCCCCCGTCCTTCCCACAGGCTTTCCCCCCCCATAACACATTCTTGATTTTACCAGGGATCCGTCGTCACCCTTTCATTTTCCATTTTGGGCCACGAGGAAGAACTGGCGAAACTTCCTGTTTTTTACTATAGCCGTAACAACCCCCCCCCCTCCTGCAACCTTGCCACCTTCCTGGCAAAGATTGTGGTAGTGCTTGACCACCCCCCCCGGCACCCTCTCAACGGGCCCATTTCCACATGACCCTTCGAGGACCCCCCCCCTCTAACCGTTTTGCTTTCAACCGGGGGGTCCTGGCGTCGTTGCTGTTTTGGTTTGGCCCCCCTCTTCCCCGAGTAAAACTTCATTTGGATGGCTTGGGACGAAAACAACCCTCCCCCTTTCCCCCTGAACACCCCGCCTTTAAATTCCCCCCCATCTTCCTGTTACTTGCTGTTTCCCCCCCCAATCAGTAGCTGCTTAATGACATACTGTTCCGATTGCAGTTAATGACTCTTTTTTCTACCGGAAACCCCAAATGCCCCTGCGTTTATTTTGCTTTGTAAAAACCGCAACAACTCGTATTTCCTACAATTTGCCCCCCCCCAGTGGGGCCCTCCCCCATTTCCCTCTGGTGGACCACTCCCACTTTCCTGACATTCGATAAACCTTTTTGGACCCATCTGAGTCACCTTGGAAGAACCCCCACGTTTTGGCGTATTGCGTTTTCCGGAACGTTCCCTTCCCCCCCCTTCACCAAAACTGCTTTTTCCTCCCCCCCTTCACCTTGCCGGTCTCTTTCCCCCGGGTTTGCATACTTCCCACATTTCGCCGCTCACTCTCTTTCTGGGAGCAAAGTTCTTGCCGAACCCCTGCCAAGTCTCCCCCCCCCCCCTGTAAAAATACCCCCCATTTTCCCATCGGGTGAACAACCCCGTCATAATTTTCGTTCGCTACCACTTTTGACGCTGTTCCCGAAATCACTTTTGGTCGTTTTTTCAGTTGTTGGCCTCTTCGTCCCCCGCCAAATTTCATCCAACCCCCTTTCCCATCCCTCATGGTTCGGTTTCCCTCTTCCCCGAGGCCTGTTAAATCGGCCCCCCCCTTCCACATCCGCATTTCTTCTCAATCACCCAATTACTGTTTTTTACACGATTTTTGCTTTAGTATTCCTTTTTCTTAGCCCCCAGCGTGCCTTCCCCTTCTTTTTTTCCGCCCGGACCCCCCCCCCCGTTATGGATCTGGGTTTCCCCCCCCCATTGGACCGCGACCCCGAACAAGCAGCCCCCAACACCCACGATTCATTGTACCACCCCTGCACGATTCCCACCCCTTTTCCACGGCGTACAACACCTCACCAGTCCTTTATCCTCGCAGGTTTTCCGTTTATTTTTTCATTGCCCCCCCAACTACTTTCAAGATATAGTGTCCCCCCGCACATCACCCCCAGGCAGGACCATTTGCTTTTTTTAGGTAAAGCTTCACCATATTTTTCCTACTAATGTTTTTCTGTTATTTTTTAGGATTTGATATTTCAACCTCCCGTTGTCCACTAGTCACATCCCGCCATAAGGCTGGCGGAGGTTACCATTTCTATATTTGCCTCGTGGTTTAGTACCAATACTTTCGCCCCCCCCCAATTTGCTTGTGGCTTTCGGAACCACTGTAATGATTTGTACGTTGCCACTCCGGTCCATTTCTGCCCCCCGTGGAATTGCCCCTGTGGGGGCCGTTCGTGTACAGTGTTTCACAAGTCAATTAGGCTTTTTCGGGTTTCCTTTGTGTTTTTTTTTTTTGTTCTTATTGTCGCCTCCCGATTTTTGTTTTTTGCCCCCAACCCAGGATCTACCCCCTGTTTGTTTTACCAGATGTGGGCTGGGATTTACCCCCCTGGAAAGCGTCCCTAAAACGGACAAATCTCCTTTGCAAAACCCCCCCTTTTTTCCCCACCCACAGTCTTTCTTTTTTCCAGGGGGACGTTCTGTTTTTCTTTGGTCCGATTTTGTTTGAATGTTCTGCTTGACACGGCCTTTGTTGATGTGGACCTTTACGGGATTTTTTTTGTCTCGGTGGCCTTTTTTTTTTTCCAGAATGAAGAACCCCCAAGCGCTGTTTGTCCCAACTTTGCTTTCCCCTTGTGAGTAGTCTACTTACGATGAGTCATTTTTTCCCCCTTTTCCCCAAACCTTTTGCTCCTTTGCCACTCGTTCTTTTTTTCATGAGTTTTTGAGTAACTTTGGGATATTGTTCCTTAGTGGCGAGGCTCATTTAAAAGTCCGCTTGTGGAATTTGTTCCAGCCGTACGTTGCTCACCAAGTGACGCACCTCACCGCCGGACCCTATTGGTCCCCCTTTCACACGGAGAGTCTGCAAGCCTTAGGCGATCCCAGAGCCGCTGCCGGGCCCGTGCAGTGGGGGTAAGGGAACGCTCGGCCACCCCCTCCACCCACAAACTCCCCCCCCCCCCACCCCCCCCCAACCCCCCCACCACAACCAACCACCCACAAACCACGAAAAATCGGGTCACCGGCTTGTTTTTTATTTTGTCTGATGTTGGTTTTTTCCCAACCAGACGGTGTTTCTTTTCCGGTTCAGGATTTTAGTGGTTCCGATGGCGGTTTCGACGTGGTTCCAATTTGTCCCCTGACCCGAGTTTGTTTTTTTTTTTGCGATTGCTGGTTTTGTTTCCCCCTCCCCCCCCTAAACCGGGTCCCATTTTTTCCCGGGTTTACGTCTTTGCATGGTTGTCTTCACTGGGAAGCCGTGTTTCAAATTGTTTTTTCCCATCTCGGCCCTTTCAAGAGTGAGTCATCCCCAATTCAAGTCCCCCACGGCATTAGTTTAATTACTTCGAAATTTTATTTTGTTGTACTCCGAGGTTGTTTTCTTCAACTCCCCCAACTAGTCCAGCAAGGTCAGACAGGGACTTTTTCCACCCCCCTCAAATCCTACAGCAGTACCCCCTTTTGCCGGTTTGACCCCCTTCCTGGTCAGTGTATGATGTCTCACCACGGTAAAAGATTTTGACCTGGATCATTTGTTATTGATTTGTGAAACGACAGCGGTTGTGCCACGCCCTCTACCAAATTGGACCTTCTTTACGTGTCCCCCGTTGCACGGGTGGATTTTTTTTTTTTCTGCTAGCGGCACCCGTGAAGTTTTCCTTCTCACTCATGTGTAGACAGAAAAGACGCCCCCCATATAAAGTGTGTATGACTTTTTTAAGACTCTTACCACCGCTCCGCTGGCCAACACCGGATTATTGTCTTTTTTATTCCACATAGACTTGCAATCCTTCCCGCCATTGATTGACATTACCCTTTTGGAGATAACGGAAAGTTGGAGGGGATTTTTCCGACCACGAGGTCCGTTGAGTTTTACTGAAGTGCAAAAGGTGAGTTCATGCTTTTTGAAGTCCCCGCTAGCTGATTGCCCACCAGGAGCCGTCAAGTTTGATGGTCAACGGACGGGATCAGGGAGTAGTGCCAAGTTTAAACCCGTCTACCGGGTATTGGCTGCTCAAGAACCCCCCGAGCCAGTTCCCGCTCATTAACGGCACCTCACCCAAGAAAACAGAAGCCAATATTTTTGTTAGTCTGGGTATCTTTTGAGGATTCGAGTTCGGGTTGATCTTTAATCCTTTTAATTTCGACTCTGAGGGAAAGTCAGCAATTAGCCTTGGACGATCTTTCGGGGTCAAGACCCCACAGTGGCGTATTAGGAATTTTATTTTCAAACCTGTCCTAGAGAAAATCCCTCGGGCCCCTGCATCACAAACCCCCCCAAAAGGACGTTTCCTCCAGACCTACTCTCGTGGGAGTCCTATTCCTCCCCAACCTTTCAAATAAGGGATACTTTCCTCTAATGCTGTTTAGACCGATGCGTCCCCCGCGGACAGACCACCCCCAAATCGGGGCAAACTTGCCGTATTAAGGGTAGGACAGGAACGACAACTCCCAACCAAAAAATCAAAAGTCTTTGATGAAATGAAAACCTGTCTCTCTCCCTGAGGCTTGTCTTTTTGAACCGTTTTCTCCTGGAATTGTTTGGACTGTCCTTTTTACCGCGTCCCCCTTTCGGGGGACATTCGGATCGGCTGACCCCCAAAAACTCGACCTTTGTGTTGGTTTTTTTTTTTTCCACCACGGACGGACCCCCCGTAGATCTTATACTTTTTTTTCCCGAGGGCGTGCTTTACGTTTCGGTCTTTTCCAATTCTTCCCCTTAAGGTCTTCCACAGTTGGATTCCCCGTTGGTTTGCATCGCTGGGCTCTTTCCCCGGGGTAACCGAGCGTAACCCGAGGGCTTTTTTGCTGCCCGAATTGAGCACTGGACGTGTCAGGATTACATGCCTACAAAAAACTTCTTCCCCATTCGATTGGAATATGCTTGCCCCGGGATAGGACATGGCACAGTTAAAAACGACGATCCCCTCCATGCTAACGACCGCTACTGGCCCTTCCCTGAGTTCTTTGGACATTGATTGCCCTCTCACGGACCGCAGAAGTGTCCCCTTTTTGGGTTTGTGTGTGCCACCCGAACATTTTCAATTCCCCACAGGGTGAACTGCCACTCGCATTTGTCAATTCTTTTTTTTTCTTGTCCACCACCCTTTTTTGCCCTTTTTCTCAAATTGTTTTTTTACCCCTTTCCGGCGGTGCTTTTCCTGTTGACTACCTGCCGTTTTTCTCCCTTCCCCCCGACCCTACTTTTTTTTTGCAATTTCGGTTTCAAAGGTTCTCCGAGCAGTATCTTCCCCCCACCCTTCAAACCGCCTCCCAAAATTTTTTTTTTTCTCACTTTTGGGGTGAAGGACTTAGCTCCCACTAGTTGGCCCCATGTCGACGCCAGGGGTCCCCCCCCCCTGTTCACCTTTTTGTCCCCCCAAATTCCGGTCCCCCTGAGCCCATTGTTTTCCAAAAACCCCTCCCATCGGTCTAAGCCTGTTTTGTACACGTCTTCTTCCCCCCCAACCTCGTTGGTTTTGGTCCGCAGCCTAACCCCCTCCTTCTCCCCCCGTAGGTTTTCTTCCGTTCCGTAGGAAGAACTTTCCCTTTTTCCTTCATTACGTTGACCCTCGCTCCGCCCCCCATTCACATTTTCGTGCCTCTTCCTTTCCCCCGGACAGTCCACTTGAGGGTTTTGACTTTGTTGCCTTAAGCTCCGGGGAGGCAGTTTTCAATTTTCTTTTCCGTGATTAGACCCTCCGTGTGGAAGTTTCTTTTCTGAAAGGGAGTTTTCCCGATATATTGCCCCGTGGAACCGCGCAGTCCCCCCGACAACCGGGCTGGTGTTTTTCGGTGCTCACCAAACCCCCCCAAGGCGCCTTATATTTATCCAGTTGCCGAAGTACACTCAATCCTTTGTTGGCCCCCTTCCCCCCCCCCACGACTACCCCCTCCCACGGTAAACGCCCTTCCCAATACCAACTCACCGCCTTCCACCCCCTCGCCTCTCCCTCCCTTCACTTCCCCACCTCCCGGCCAGGACCACTCTCCCTGCAAGTCACGGTACCTACCAGCCCGAGTCGATTTGTCGTATCTCTAGGGAACCCTGGTTGTCATGCGCACCACACGTCCATCTTCCTTATCACCTCCACCTCCCCCACACCTCCCCACGCACTCTGCTTTTTCGCCACCCCCCCTCCCACCCCACGCCTTCACCTTCTTCAGATACTAAGAGTCGCACCCCGTCAACCCCCCCCCCCAACCCCTCCCCCTCGCCCACCACTCCCTTTCCGATGTCCCGCGCCCCCCCTAAATCCCCAACCTACTCCCTCCTGCGCCTTGCCACCTCTCCCAACTCACATCAGAACAACATTTTGCCTACTGACTAAGGAGACCGCTACCCCCAAAAACTCTCCCCTCCATCCTATTGGCCGCCACACCGGAGATACCCCCGAGACCGTCCCCCTTTAACAACCCTACCCCATCACCGACACTTTAACCCCCCCCGCGACCGCCCCACCCCCGTTGCCATTCAGGCTTTCCACAGAGTGACCGTGACCCCCAAGCTCCTGCAAAAACTGACACTTTGAAACAAAAAATTCCTCCTCTGATCTAGATTTTTCGTCTGTAACAATTGAGTCATGTGCCTATGGTCCACCATGCTTTGTGCGGAACAGGATTCTCTGGGGTGACTCAGTTCTACACTAATTCGCGTGATCCCCCCCATCTAACACCTTCCTCGACATTAAATCCCCCACCACCTCTTCCACCCCCCCCTTTATCTCTCCCACCCCCTCAACCTCACCCCTGTCCCCTTCCCCCACTTCCCCCCCCACCCCAACGACCCGGAACGGTTTACCCTTCTCCACCCCACCCTCCAACCCCAATGGCGAACCCCCGCGCCCCCCGACACTTCCTTACGATGGAGAAAAAACCCAGCCCCTGCCGTACTCCCATCCACCGTTTCCCCAGGACAAGTATTCCCCGGAACCCCCCCTCTTCAAGTATCCTTGCGCCCGAGGCCGTTTCACCCCACGTCCCACCCGCACCCACTTCCCATGTAGCACCGGGGCCCACCTTTAAGCTTGGGCCTTGGCAAACTACACGACCCTATCAGAAGACTTGGAACGGGCCACAATAACGACCCTCCCTCTTTCCTACTGTTAATCCAACCAAGGGATGGTCTGCTATTCCACTGGAACCTTTCCCCCCCCCCCCCCCCCCGATCCCCTCGTTACCCATTTTGGTACGTTTTTGCTTCTGTCAGCATGCGGTTTCACTGCGCGCCCCGTGCTGATGTTTTCATTTCTCTTAATTTCGTTCAAGACCCCACGTTTTTCGTGGCGATCCCTTACTTGCTTCCCTTTTGCGTCCCCCCATATGCTTTAACCTTTCGGGGCCTTCCTCCGTTCTTAAGATCCTTTTTGTTTGTAAACGATCCTTTTACTTGCCATTCCTGTGTTGTTGTTTCTCTACTCAGGCATATTCACAAGCCGGCTTCATCTCTCTTCTTCCTGTCCTTTATCTTGTTTTTCTCTGGTGTGTTTTCCCCCCATATCAAAGGGAACCCCCTTTTCTCTCCCTTGTTCAGTTCCCCCGAATGGTCGGACAGGGGCTCTGTCCCCCAACCCCTAGGTCCCTTCCCTGAAAAGGTGTCCCATTTTAGGACGGTTGTATCTTTTTCTTTTCTTTTTTCCGGAGGCACTAGGCCCTTGCCTTACCCAAAAAATTGTGCCATTTTTGGGCTAGGTTTTTTTCACCCCAAAAGGGAATTTGACCCTACGTCTCTTCAGCCAACTTTCTCCTCCCCCTGTGAACCTTTTTTTTCCTTTTTAGCAACCCCGGCGACCCCCCTCCTGCCAATTGTCCCCTTTTTTTTCCCCCCTGGTGAGTGTCAATTTCCTTTACGTCGTTTTGAACCACCTAATTTGTGTCAACTTTTTCTGATCCAAGGAGTGATTCTTCCCCTTACTCCGTTTTATCCCCCCTGAAGAATAATTTTTTTCCAGTTCTGGCTCTGTGATTGTTTCTTATTCCCCCCAGTGATGTCCTTTTGTTTCATATCGTATAACTTTTTGGCCTTCCAGCACCCCATTCGTTTAGTTTCTTTATCTTCCCTGGAGGTCTGTTTTTTGAGCAAAAACTGACCCAACCCCCACTGTTTTCCTTTGCATGGCCCCCCCTCGGGCCCTAACTTTAGACCTTCCCCTTCTCTATCTCCATTCCCCCCCCCCATGGCAGAACAACTTCCGTTTCCCTTCCACGAGGCCTTTTTTTTTTTTTTCTTATGTACGAATGTTCTTTTTTTTCTTTGCTTTTCCTCTTTCCCCAAGCGTGTTTCCCTTTGACCTCGCTTTTTAAACCTTTTTCTATGGTACTTATTTTTGGTTCCCGTCCCCTGAAAAGGATCCCTGCCCCCCTACTCAATGTGCCGTTTGTTTGGTTTTTTTGTCCTGACTTGAAAGGACTGACTTTCTAATTATTCCCCTGTTGGCGCTTATTTCCATGCAATTTTTTCCTTAATGTTTTTTAATAATTCGTTGTCCCTGGACTAACCCCTGTTATTAACCTCTGCTTATTGGGCCACCCTAAATGAGACCCGATATAGACCTGTCCTATGACTCCGCACCACATAGAAGTCCTCCCCCCACAATGGGCCGCTGGCTCCCCCTTTTTTAGTGTTTCTTTTTGACATGCTTGACTATTGAACCCAACATTTTTTTCTCTATGCTTTTGGTGAATCCCCCCCCCTTCTCGTCCTAGTTTTTGCTGTCCAACTCTTTTAACACCGCGATCAGGGATGAAATCCAGGCTGTCTATCATTGATTCGTGACTTTGCCACATTCCCACCCGGTCAAATCCCTAATACTTCGGTTTGATAGCATTGATGATGCGCCCCCCCCCA
>Ga0179593_1598802_pt1 | contig 28644 bp, 23 predicted proteins | sample CZODoug2_1_08_16_FD_185931 | JGI IMG/M metagenome (GOLD analysis project Ga0179593, IMG submission 185931) | Vadose zone soil fungal communities from Angelo Coast Range Reserve, California, USA - CZODoug2_1_08_16fungal (PacBio error correction) | ecosystem: Environmental > Terrestrial > Soil >... | reverse complement strand
TGGGGATTCGCGTTTTCCTTCCGTCCCTGAGGTTATTCTCGGTCCATCGCGGCCGTTCCGGCCCCAATACCCCGGCCATTCTGGAATCCGGGATGCCACGCGCTGACCTCCTTTCCGACGACTCCTAGATGGCAGGATCTTGCTCCTCGAACCGCCTGCACACCCTTCTCTCTCTCTCTTTCACTGCGCGAAAGTTCTGTCCCCTTTCCACGAGTCCCCCGTCTGGGCAAGTTCAGCGCTCAGAAACACCTTCAGCCGAAAATGACCATTTCCCCTCTCCGTACACTTTTTGGTACGCTGCCCCTTCTTTGTTCGTATGCTATGCCCCGAAATCGATCGTGCTCCTTCACCTGCGCCGCGACTTGAGGCATTTTTCTGGCTGACCCTCGGTCTCCCTTCTCAGCCCCTGGGTTTTGATAGAGGGCCGTGTAGTGGGGCTTCCATGCGGACGCCCACCACCCCATCTCCTCTTTCGAACCTCTTTAGCGTTCCCTATTTTCCCCCTTCCAAGCAGTTTAACGGTTCTGCTCACGCGTTTTTTTCGGTCAGGCGATTCTTGGCCCTTTTCCGGCCCTCGGAGCTGTGGCTCTTTGGTTAGTCCGGGATTGCCGCCGGTCGACCCGCGGATTTTCCACCCCTTTCCAACCTCTAATCCGTGCGACACAGGTTTCTCACGCCCAACCGCTTCGCTCGACTTCTGGTCGCGCCAGCTCCCATCCTCCCCCCCTTGAACGTTCACTTCTTGCGCCGGCCGATGCTCGACCCGCCAGCCAAGCAATCGGCGTCCGCTGGCGGTCTCCCAGCTCTGTTTTTTTTTTTCCATCGCCGCGGCTCTGCCCCTTCTTTTGGTCGCTCCTTTCTTTTTTTGAGTGATATTTTCGCCGCGATTTTCACCTTGGTCACTTTAAGCCTTGATAAATCCTTCGGGACCTCTTTCTCTACTGGTTTTACTCGGGGGCTCGCTTTCCTAGACCGACCCCTAGTCTTTCCCCCCTCCGATCAAATCGAGGCTTGAGCGCACCCATCATGTGAATAGTTTTTTTCACACCCGCGCTCCTTCCACCGTTCCGGCTTTTTTTCAAGCGTTCGAACAGGCGGGTATCTTCTTTTTTCTGTTTCCTCTCTCGCCTTCTTCGACCCCATGTGGTGCTATGCCGCGGCGGTGATATTCTCCGGCTCGCTCTTTCGTGTCGTCCTGATGGGGATATGTTTCTTGCCCCTATCTCTTTGCTTCTTTTTTCCGGGGTCGGTACGTAGCACCATTACCGCCCAAGTGCCCGGTGGGAGGAGGCGCCTTCGTGAGGTGGATCTTTTCCTTGTTGACGAGTGCCTATCTTGCTCTTTTCCTTCCTCACCACGAGACGAGGCCCCTGCCGTGAGGCGCGGATTCTGGGTCGGGCACCCCAGTTTGCGCGCACCCTGCGTCGCCGTATTGGTTTGATGTTCGGGTCTCACGGCGTCCTTTCTCTCCCCCCCCCCTTCGGGCCTCAGTTTTGCCAGTCAGCAGGCGTTAGGCTTCCGTCATTCGAAGCGGTTTTTGGCGAGAAAGCCGATGTATGAATGTTCTCTGTTTCCGTTTTTTTAGACTGGGGCGCGTCACGACGCAGTTCTCCTCCTCGCCGTTCCGCCGCCAAGGGGAACCCCATTTGATGACCCCTTCGAGGAGCAGACCGAGTAATTGCCGGGTTTGAGTGATTCCTCCTCCCGTCCCCCTCAGTCTGAGGGATCGCGAGCGATTGGTCTTTATCGCGGTGCTTGTCATCCCCCCCCACGCACGCCCTTTTCTGAGGAGGGAGTCCTTGATAGGAAATTGGATTGGATGCCATCATCGGTTGACTCCACTCTCGGGCACGGCGGCTTTTTTCCTCTGCTGATTTTGTGCAGCGCATCTGCACGCCGATGGACATATAGCCCTGGGGTCGGGGGCTTAAATGGATGCGCCGGCTTCTGCCTGGTGTGGTCTGGAGGCCCCCCTCCCTGGTCCCCCCCGGTCCCCTTCGCGACCGTGCGGCGTGCGGAGACTTCCTCCCGGGTGTCGCTTTGTCGGGCGACGCCTCTCACTTTTTTCCCACTCCGCTTCCTTTGGATGCGTTCTGTGGACATTTCCTCTGAGAACGATTATCTATTTTCGGACGGCAGGCCGCTTTCCTTTTCCCCTCTGCGTCTGACCAGGGACGCGCGTTCTCTCTTGACTCGACCGGTTTTTTTGGCTTTTTGAGACGTGGTCCGGCTCTGTTTTTTTTCCTTTCTCCGGCTCACCCTTTTCGTCTTATGGTCGCTGCCGCTAAAGAATGCGGCGAATGGAGAAGCTTTTCTTGCATTTTGGCGAGTCTTCCTGACACATACGCCCCCAGACTCGCTGTTTGCCTCTTCCTATGCCCTTGTCCCCCTGTCCTATGGGCAGTGGTCTTCGCGATGATAACTTCTATCAGCTCCCACCTATCACGTTTACTTACGCCATTACGATTAATTTTTCCGATTTTTGAGTGCCTTTCTTTTTCCCCGCTTCCGGATTGAACTAGTAATGAGAAATCCCCTTCCCGAATAGCGTTTCAGAAAGGGAGGTTAGGGTCTTTAGCCGGTACAATCACCCTCCCACGTTTTTTCCCTTCCCCTATTTTGAGTTTCACTTCCCTAGCTTAGTCAAGCTAGTCTAAGGCGATTCCGCCCAGGGAGTACCATCTTTCCCAGGTTTCCCCCCCGGGCTTGCGGAGAAGAGCGCCTGGCTCCCCCTCCCCTTTCCCCCCTTATTTTTACCCCGCTTCGCCCCTCCGTGGTCAGAGCGGGACAGGCAGTAATGTTACTTCTTAGGGTGTCGCCTCGTAATCCTCCCGTAGCCTTCCAACTTCCCCTTCCATGACCGTTTATCCCTCCCCTGTATCGGCAGGAGCCCGTAGGTGAGTGAAGACTAGAATTTCCCCTGTCTGATGATTTTTCCCCGGTTCGTTTCGCCTTTTTTCCTATCCCTTACCGGGCCCGGGGGCAGATGACCTCCACTGCTTGGTGATGGGCGCTTTGTCTCTGAGCCTACGGGGGATCTTTCTTTCCCCCCGGCTTTCCCCCCCATTGTTCCTCTCGGGCTTATTGGCCGATGCTATCCCGCTCTCGCGAAATTCCCCGGACGTTTTGGTCCGCTGCATCGTTTCAGAAATCGGGCTTTCCGCCGGCTCGTGGCGTTTTAGCGAGTCGGTTGGACCCCAACGCTGAACCGCCTTGCAGGCGCCATGCGTCCCTTCCTCGCAGTTCTTCGAGTGCCTGGGGACCCAGAAGACCGGCGCGGGTCTTGTCCGTGGTCCAGTGTTTTTACTGGCAGAGCTTTTTTTCGGGTTCGCCCAATACCTTCTCTCTTTTCATTTGGTGTTTTCTATAACAGGAAAGCCTCTTGGCGCAGAGAAGAACACGGCCGTCCAAGGGTAACAGTTGCGCCTGAAACCTAAGCCACTTTTTTCACCCCGACACTCTTTCTGTCCATTATCCATAGTTCTCCCTGATGGATTTGCCTGATCTGCGCGCATCGGTTAAGCAAGAGGGATTTGCAAAGGCTCGTATCCCCTCTCCGAAAGCCCCATCCCGGCCCCTAACGAGCTCTGATAGACACATTCGGAAGGACCTGCCTCAGAGCTGAGCTTTCGATCGGTCCTTTCATTCGGAGGCCCCATAAAGGAGACCCATGGCAGAACCCTAAAAGATGACCTTCCGAAAATTAAATTCCCGAAAAGGAAGGACCTTTTCCCCCACCCAGCATTGCTTTTTTTTATAAGACAAGGACGCCGGTCATGTGCTGTCTATGAGAGTTTCGCCCCCAACCGCTTTTTTTTTCGAACCGCCCCCCGCTTTGCTTCCTCGCAGTGCTGCACGCCGACCGCCGACGCGATCCTTTCTCGAGCTTCCTTTCGGAGTTCTCTGCACCAGCGTTCCACTGGCTGACGCATTACGCGCATGGTCAGATCGGCGTCCTGCGTTCCCAACTTCCCTTTGTCGGCAGCCACGTGTTACCGCTCCCCCCCCTTCCTCGCTGCCTACTCGGAGGCCGGAAAGCCGGTTCGGCGTGTTTAAGCTGCCCGCTTCTCGAGCCGTATCGCGGCTAGCCTCCTTTCGTGATTTCCCCACCTCCGAGGTTGGGGTGAGTGTAAGGCCAAAGACCCTCACTCCTTCGGCTGCCTTCCCTCTCCGCTTTTAGTGATCAGGTGCCTTCCCCCTTCCTTCATCTTTTTCGCTCTATCCGAATGTATAATGTAAGCGCCTGTTCTTGACGCTAGTCCCTTCTCCCTACCACTGCATTCTCCTCTCCTCGCACTTCTCCCACGTATGAGGCAATCCGGATTAAATTATTTCAGTTGAGTTCAGTCTTCGGCTTTTCCAAGACCTGTAGCGCCGTCCGGTTCCTTCCTGTTTTTTTTGCTCCTTCCCCTCCCCTCATTGGTCCGCCTCCACTCGGCCAACCCGTTTGAATTAGCATCGACGTCGCCCCTCCTGATGAACTTTTTTCGTCGCATCCTTGCTTCTTGTCTCCCGACCGGTCTGAGACCGTTCGATTGATCTGGGTTCACTGGTCGTCTCCTCCGAGGCAACCCGTCCCATTTTCCTTCCCTCTCTGCGTGAAGGGTTCACCGAAATCGTATGAATTGAACTAACCTGGCTGGAGTCGATCTAGAATTCCCGGAACCCCTGCGCTTTTTCACTCGTCCTCCTCGAGCGAAATGAGCCGGTGACCAACGATGGGCAGCGGTCTCAAGGTCCACTCTTCAACATGACTCCCCATCTTTAATTGCCGCAACACCACCCCAGTTCTGTCAACGTTTACGTTTGGATGACCGTCAGAATCACCCAGGGTGCCCGCCAGGTTCCATGAGATGAGTGTTTGGCCCTCTCATGATCATGATCATCCCCCCTTTTGTGCTCCCCCGGGCTATTTCCGGTTTTGGTGGGGGAGCGAGGCTTCTCCTCCCCTCCCATAATTTGAGAGTGCCCTACTCTCTGCTTTTTCTGGCTCCCTCACCTTCATCCCAGTCAGCTTGCCCCTCGGTAATTTTCGGGTCAGCAGCATGATGGTCCAGGGACCCCAGAGAATAGAGATGCAGGCTTCCCCCTGCTCCTTCTCTTTACGCAGGCGTTTAGCATTGGTAACCCCCTCCTTTCCACCCGCCCCACTTCCTGTTTCCCACATCGGCTATGAAACGCCCTAACACTTATGGCTGGTCGCGCATCGCAGTCTGACTCCTTCATTTCCTTTCCGGATTGAAGGCGTCTCTCCCCGCACCATCCTCCCCGGGAGTCCGGGTGCCGGCGTCTTTGTTAAACACCCATCCCGATGGAGGCGGCCGACTTCAACTTTCCTCTCGTTACCTCTGAGAGCGCCGCTCTTTCCCCCTGTCCGGTCCACACTGTTCAGATCAAAAGTGGCCCGCGGGCGCAGACACAGACTGGAGTAAACGTGTTGCTCCCCCTCTCTCCCCCCGCTCTTTCGACTTGGAAGAGGCCAGGAGGCCCCCTAAGATTGGAGGGAAAGCGAACCGGACGCCTCGTTGACTGAGTCGGCACCGCTTTGGAAGAACCAACTTGGGTCGAAGCCGTCGCTGCGAGTGGGTTTTTGAGAAGGTCACCCACAGAGGGGGCTGACCGAGGCAAGAAGTTAAGAGCGGCGGGGCGGGTGGGTTGCTGGGCGAACCCCCACACAAAACACCCCAATCAAAACACCCAACACCACCACACCCACCACCAGGAAGGGGGTCCACCCCGGCCCCGCCCCCACCGCCCATGCTCGATTGTCAGCAATTTCGCGCCCTTTTTCCTTTGTGTTTTCCGGCGACGCACTTCGCCACGGTGCCGGATCTGGTGCGATCGATGAGGTCAAGTCCTGGACCAGGACTTTCCGGCATGCTAATTTTTGGACGATGGGATCCCCCCCCTGCCCTTACCTCTTGCTTCCTCTGTTGGTCGGGACCGCCGCACTGGTCATCGCCGATGGGATTTCTATCTTCAGGCGCCTTCGATTAGTCGGTTCGAAGTGCTCTGTGCGATCCCCGAGAGCTCCCTTAACGGTTCGTAAGGTGCTGCATGCCGTGAATTGTTGCGCTGTGGAGATGCTACCGAGGGCGGAGCCCTTCTCTTTCCATCCGACAGGTCTCCCTCATTCGATTTGAAACTTCTGTGACTGACCTTTTTCAGAGCAACCCTTCGCGACTCTCGTTAGGATCCTCTCGAATGTTTTCCCCCAGGCGGCAGGGCGGTACTCGATGAGATTTTTTCTTATCCGTATAGGGACCTCCCCCCCCTCCCGCCGGGGGTTTTTTTTTTTTTTTTATACTAGAACTTGGCGGTCATTGCCTTCCCCTTCTCATTTCGCGTCCACCAGCAGGTTTAGAAGTCCCGACCCTTTGATGCGTTTCGGATCCGCGTTCGGGCGGTGTTCCCGCATCGAACTTGCGGCGCGGCCTTGGAGATCTAGATTATTGTTTTTTTTTCTTTTTCTCTCTGCAGGTTACTCTTCTCTCCTCTTTGGCCCCCTATTTCCGGACTTTAGGAGGCGAGTTGTCGAGGTTGCGTTTTTTCTTTACGCCATTCCCATTCGATTCAGCTCTGTCTTCCGTGCGTTGATGTCCTGACGCATCGATAGGATCGAAGAAGGAGTTCGGAGTACTTATATTCTTCACGTCCTCCTATCGCGGTTTTATCTTCCCCCTCAATCAGCATTTCGACGGATGCCGTTCGAGGCGCACCCACCCAACACCACCCAGAACCCCCCCACCCCCCCCAACTGATCGTCTGTTCCGGGTTTTTTTTCCTTGCGCCCCTTGTGGATAGCTGCCCTCCTTTTTTCCCCCCCCCCCTTTCTGAGGGTTTTTTTTGTTTTTTGTTTGAAGGAAGGTCTCGACATTCTTCTTGGAGAAAGGCCATCCCTCCCCTCCACCTATTTTCGATGTATTATATGGCCTGCCCCTTTGCGCTTTCGTCCCCCTCTTTCTTTTGCCCAGCGTCTCCCGGCCCGATCAGCGGACCAAACGATACCGGACAGCGCGCCGGCTCTTAATCGATTTTTGCAGCTCTTTTTAAGGCCCCTCCTAGACTTTCCCTCTCCCGCATCCGGTGAGGGGGACGAATGCGCGAGGGGGGGTGAGTTGTTCCAGGCGCTCACCCTTCCCCCCTTTGTTTTTTTCGCGGAGGGGGCTTTGTCTACCGCGCTTCCCCGTCCATCTTTCGGCTCAGGCGAGGGCGCCTTTTAAGCTCCCTCGCGCTCCCCCGTGGCTTGCCTTTTTCGAGGCGGTCGCGACACCCCAAAGTTCCAGACTTTTGATTTGCGGCCGCCCTTCCTCCTTTGGATCCCTCAGTTTTTCCTATCTGACCACGATGTTCTTCGCGGCGGTTTGTACAGCCGTCCAGACTAGTCGCCCTTTCCTTTTGTGGCGTCCTTTTTTTTCTATCTAGTCGGCGGTCCGTTAATCTTCCTTTGCTTGCAGCCCTATTTTTGCCCAAGCGATGTTGTCGAATAGTTTGTACGAGTCTCCTTCATCTCCCTCGTGGGCCCCCGGTCAGGTATCAAATAGGGGAGTTGGTTTATCGGCTTCCTTTTTCTCGGCTTTCCACGTTTTTTCGCCGGTGGATCTTTGCATGGTCCTCCTGGGAGATGGAAGAACTTTATTCCCTTTCTCTTCCCTCTCCTCGTTGTCGCGGGTCGCGAGATTACTGTTTGCGTACTCTCAAAAATAGGCGTTTCCCTCCTCCTTTTTCGGTTCCTTCCTGGCCTTTCCTCGAAGGTAGAAAGGTCCCACTTGCTGAACCGAGTCTAAAGGGCAAAGACCGACCTTTCTCTCCAGAAGAGATGCTGCCCCCCCTCTGTTTTTTTATCTTTGGGGCTATTGGGGGTGATGTCTTCCCGAGGATGTGGTAGACGTGCGGGCTGCGAAAACGACGTGACTTTATTTTCTTTCCTGTGTTGTGCTTCACATTCCACTACAGAATCGTGTGCAAGCGCGCAACTCGGGATAGGAAAAGTTCCGAGGCTTGACCCCATCCCCGACTTTATCCCCGCCTCCCTACCCTGGTGCCTCCTAACACTCTCATCGTCTTGTGAGAGTTCGGCTTTTTTTTCGGCGCGTGAGGTCTTTCGCCCGGCTCCTTGATCCCATCGCGCCGTCCATATGAAGAGGGCCGATTTTTCTCCTCCCTGATGCCAGATCGCCGACCGCCAATAGCTTCTCTTTGAGATGCTGTCCCCTCCTCTACTCTGCGGCCATCGAGGAACCCTGGCCGCCGACCCTCCCTACGGACCTTTTGAACCGTCATCTCCCCCTCCCCCCCGGATTTTCACGATCACAAAACGATTGTGGGATCCCCTCCTTTCCCTGCCCTTACCTTTCTGATGCGAGGCGAGCTGCAAGCTGATCTTTTCAGACAAACTTTCCGTCGCCCTCAGTGTTGCGCCCGATCCGCCCGACGATTCCTTCCCCCCCTTTCAGCCTCCCTCTTAGCCAGGACGCGACCTCGATTACTTATGGACGCTCTTCCCCACCTCTTTTCTCCTCATGACTTGATCGGCCACCCGATTTCTCCCCCCCCCCCCCCCCCCCACAGACGGGCGCGGGGCCCAGCCCTTGGCGTCTGATACCTTGATGATCCTTTTTCTCGACCTCCTCTCTTACGGCAAGTCTTTTTTTGATCTGTGAAGGGAGCGCTAGGGACGCCTTTTTCTTTCTCCCTCTCTCCCTCAAGCTTGTACCCGTCGCGAGCCCCTCTCGCCCCCTGGAGAGGGGAGGGAACCCTCAGGCTTGGGGGGTGAGGTGTCGAGGAGGACCCTCCCCTTTCCCTATGTTGTCCACCTCTCCCATTTGGGTCTTTTATTTCCGAGGCCCTCTTGACTTCAGTACCCAATCCGGCCTCGTTCCCATCTTCCTATTATCGAATACTGGGTAACAAGAGCCTCGTCTGTTCCGGTTATTTTACTAGTTTCGTTATCCGATGTTACTATAATCCCCTTTTCCCCCCTTCCCGATCCTCCCTCACAGTTATTGGCATAGGTCCTAGGCCATCCCGTTGCTTTCTATTAACGAGAGTGTGGCTTAGCCTCCCTTGGTAGAGACCCCGTTTCTATTTTTCCCCTTTCCTTTCTCGTTTGCTGCTGCGCTCATACTCGGGGTCGCCGCTCCCTTCCAACCTGTTTCTCCACAGTATCCCCCCGCCCTTTTTCTTGTTCGGTCGTAAATCCGGTCTAGGCCTCCCCGTCGCCCCTTTTCCCCCTTCTATTCGGGACCGCATCGTCGCTCTGGCGGCCCGTTTTGTTAGACCCCATTCGTCTCTTCGGGATCTTTTTTTTTCCCTTTTTTTACCTCTTCTGGGGGGGGAACATCTCCTCAGGCCCCCCTAGAATGCAATCTTCTGCCCTCGAACCATTCGACTGACTCCTTCTCTCGTTTTTTCTTGCTTTACATGCGACCCCGCTTCCCCCTTATTGCGGAGTTATCGACCCAGTGCGGCAGCCGACTGAGCAAAAACTAAGAGTGAAAGGTCGAGGATGCTTTTTTTCCAAGGCCTGCAGATGTCTCTTCTTGCTATTCGCCTCCCCTTGCCCTCCCCCCGTTTACCGTTAATGCGCCGCCCCCCCCACCCAAAATATTTTGAAGGTCCTTGATAATTTTGAATACTAGTTCCTTCACTCCCGCCACCTGAGGGGGGGGCCGGTGAGGATTCCGAGCCCCTCACCCCCCTCGTTTTTCTCTGACCTACTCTTGGTCAGTTACCTTGGGCGCTCCTCAATTAGCAGGGCCAAGGCCTCGTTCTGACTCGTAAACGGCCGGTTTTTTTGCCGATGGTTGGCCCCACGGCGGCCCTGCCTCGAGTCGGCGCTGTTTGCCGGGAAAAGGCGTACCCCCCGTGCTTCTTTACCTCGTATTTTTTTTCCTTTTCACCCCCCTTCCTGCCTGCGACATTCTTTCTATTCCACCCTCCCCTCACCCCCCCGATTAGAGACGGGTCTCTAGGGTCGTCCCCATGAAGAGAATAGCAACGGACGCGTTCCGGATCTCGACCCCTCCCTCCACCCTTCTCTGCCGGGGCCCCCTTTCGCGTCAGGGGTCCCCCATCCCCCAGAAGCTCTTCGGCCTCTGTCAACCGTTTGGTGTCGTATGATAGCGCGCGACGTCACCCCCCCCTTTCTTCCCCCCTTTCCCCTCCTTGATAAGAATTCTGCGGCGGGCCACCCTCATTCCACCGGCGACCCGGCGCGGACGAGCTCAATGGCGCTCCCGTTTCCACATCGGGCTGTTCCATTGTCATCAGCCTGTGAATCCCAGCAAAGAACGGCCCCTCGTCCCCTCCCTCGGCGGTGAACCCAAGTTTTTTTTTCCCCTTTTAACCGGCATCTTTTCTTTCCCCTTCCTTTTTTTGAGATCTCCCTGTTCCCTCCACCTTCGGCTTAGCGCGGTGACGCACTTTCCGGCGCGATCGGTCGTCTTTTTACAGCCTTTTGATGGTGCCTTGTTGTACCCCTTTTTTCTTCAGTCTGGGTCGCTCCATCTGTACCCCCTCCTGTTCGGGTGGAGTCGGGCCTCAAGGTGGATTGATGCAGGACCGAGTCTGTGACTATCGCGGAGCCTTCTTATCTCGGACCAAACGAGACGCCAGTCTTGCGTTGACCGGCTCTTATTTTGTCTGGCCACCCTGAATGCGCCAACGCGAGGTCTGGTTGGATGGCTAGGTCGGACTCTTAGGTTATCGCAATTTACCTTCTCAATGATGGAGATGACTGGCGACTTTGCCTAAGCTTTTTTCTTTTTAGGTTTTTTATGAAAGCGCTTCTTGCAGGAATTAGATGGCCAGTCTTTGTTCCGCCCGCCGTTTTTTCGATGACGCACGGGCACGGCCCCCCTCCCCCGAGGCGTTGCGCCAAGGGGTTCCACCCCAGATGATGAAACCGACCTCCTCGGGAGACGAGGCATGCTGACTGGGATGGTGATTCCAAGAGCTTCGCCCTTTTTTTTTAGGGGATCGCGTCTTCTTTTCTCCCTTGCGTTCCCCTCCGTTTCCAAATCCACCACGGCCCTCTACGCGGGGAGAGGGATTCACCGGTGACCTGTTTTTGGATTGCCATCCCTTGTGATCGGTCACCCCTTCAGGTTCGCGGTCATGTTGAACCGGAGGGCACCTCGATGCTTCGGATAGCATCCCCGGAAGAGATTTCCATCACTTTTTTTCGGTTTTGAGGCACATTGCGCTTCCTTCTTTGCGTCACAGGGTTTCTGATGGAAGACCGTCTTCCCTCGTACACCGGAATTTCGCGCCTCTTCTTCTCGCATTTCCCTTTCCCTTTTGTTTCATTGTGTCGCGTTTACGGCGTCCCCTGCCTCCCCCAATTTCCTTCGGATGGTCATGACGCTGCTTGGGAAAACCCCGAGCAGGGCTCGCTTTTTTTGTCCCTGGTTTCGCGATGGACCGTTGACCCTCGACTTTATCTCCCCTACGCGTGCCCGAATACCTGGAAGGGACGTTGATCCTTTTTTTTCCCGTTGGCTTTTCCTTTTTCTCGGAGACCCTGTGCCCATTCTCCAGTTTTTGGTATCTGAGGGGCGAGCCAACGATGACCGAGTAGTTCCTACGCGGGTGGGTTACCCTTTTTTCCCTTTTCCGATAGCTGAATCCCTCAACCCAGTTCCTTTTTTTTCCTCTTTTCCCCAGTTTCCCCCGGGATGCCTTGCCTGCCATGAACTCGTGGCGCCCGATGCAGTGGAATTATAGTCCTCGATCCAGTCCGGGTTCACACCTCGAGAAAGCGGCACCTCTTTACTTACCGCTGATATACACTATCTCCTCTCTGCGGATGGGACGCTCCGGATTGGGTCAAGGCCCGCCTCGAACCTCTTCACGGGCTTATTCCGAAGTAGAAGTCTCCTTTTCTGGAGCGCCTTCTCACACTCACCGGCTCTTCGTGGTTCCCTTTCCCAGCTTTAGTGAGGTTCGTCCTCCAGCTTCGGAGACGTTTCCCTGTGCTGAAGTGGGAGTAAATATCCCTTGAACGGTCCTTTTGAGAGGCGTTTTTCCTCTTCTCGGGAACAGTTAGACTCTTTTCCCTTCCCCTTTCCCCCTCTGCCCCTTACTGGGATCAGCGATCGTCCCCTTTCAGCGCCTTGTCGCGCGCGGTGCATGCCTTGGGTCCTTCTTTAAGTTTCGTCTATTGTCTGAGGGGTTCTGCTTCTGCATGCCCCTTGCCCTGTTTTCCTGAGCTTCATAGAGGTTGCGATAGTATTTCCATTTTCAGGCTATTCATGACAATGTCGGGTTTTTCCTGGTGATCCTACGCGTCTTCTGGTTGTTTCTCTTCGTCCCTCGCGCTGCTTGCGTCTTCCTTGTCTCTCGCCGTGGGGTTCGTCAAGTCCTCCTCGGGATGTCGAGGATCCGAAACATGATATTTGTTCGCTATTCTTGGTGCTTGAATACGAGATAGTCCCTGGCGTTCCCTCCTCCATCTTTTTGTTTTTTGTCTGCTGATTAGAGCCTGCGACGGACCTCCACTTGACTTCAAGAGAGTGGAGACCTTTTCCCCCCCTCCCGAGTTCATCGAAGTGACGTTTCCTTTTACACCAGGATTTCGTTTTTCCCCCTGAGTTTATGTCTCTGATGTGGTGCTTGTGCCCGGGCGAAGGGTGGAGCTGAGAAGGTGCCTGTTTTCTTCTTTTCCTTCCTTTGTACACCCCCCTTTTGTTGTTTGACTTCACAGGAAACCCCTCGTTGGCGATCTCGACCGTCCGATGGAGGTCGATCGCTCCCAACATCGGCGCCCCTTGTCGACATATTTCTGTTTGTCACCACTCTCTTTGATTTTCGCCGTGGCGCCTCTTAGCGCGCTTCAGCAGTGAGGTCCTTTTCGTTAAACGGATCGGAGCTGCCGCGTCCCCTCCCCCGGACTTTCCCTCCCTTATACTATCTAGGAGAGCCTCCAACCCCTTCTTCTCCCACCCTCAAGCAAAGAGTTTAGCTTTGAGTTGAGCCGCATCTATCATCGGGCATCCACGGGAATACGCACCACCGCAAGATCCCCGGCGACCTCCCGATCTCTTTTGGAACCCGACTGCCCGCCCCCCCCCAACCGCCCCAATATTTTTTGATTATTCACTGCCTTGGCCCGGTCCTATTTTGGATCGAGAGGCTTCCCGACCGTGTTCCTCTGACACATCGGCCATGGTCCCGATGTTGCTGTCCCGTGCAGGGTTGCTTTCCCGCAGAGAAGCCGACCCGATTCCCGGTCGTCGCCGAGGGAATTTAGCGCCCGGACCGATTCCCCCCGACAAAGCAGATGATATGACCCTTTACTTTAGTCTCTTCTCCCCAGATACCCCCCAATAGGCGAGGGTTGGGTGGCCCCAGCAAGCAAGGCTTCCGATCAGTGCTCCCGGCGCACTCTTTCAACGGCACCTTTTTTGCATCCCTTTCCCTATTGTTCGGGAACGCCTTAAGCAAACTGCGTCTCACAGCTGGACCGCCTTGGCACTCCACCGGGAGAGGTATGTCCCCAGAGTTTTTCTTGAGGGTTGCGGGAGAACGGACCTCCCGCTTTTTTGCTTCCGCCCCCCTCTTTCCCTCTCCCTATGCGGGGGTCTATCGAGTTCCTTTCACTCAATCTGCTATATGCGAATGACTAAGTTTTCCTCCTGAATTTCCTCTTGTTTCGCTTGATATCCTATTAATTTCTTCTCTTGATCCCTCCCCCAATGGCTCAGAGACCCTCTGTTCCCCTTGCCAGGCATATACATACCGGTTGTGACCCCCCGGAATCCTTTTTTGGGAGTTACTCCCTTTTTCCCCCTTAGCGCCCCCCCCCACCCGCCTCCATTCCTTCCTATCTCGTTTAGCTGCGACCTACAGACGCCACGTGGGGCCGGAAGGCCAACCGTTCTCCTACAGCAGCCTTCTCCCCCCCCTTCTCCCGCTTTTTCGCCGCCGACCCCCCCCTTCCCAGACCGGTTTCTCAGATCAAAGTATTGCGTAGACCGAAGGCGTCCCTGCTTGTTTTTTCGCGGCCCAGCATTCCGCGTCTCCCCCACCGGAGCATTGTCCGATGCTGATTGAGCGAAAAATTTTTCTACTCCTCTTCCGCTGTTTTCCTCTAGTTTTGTTTCTCGAACCGCACCTCGTCCAACCTGAACTCTCTTCGCCTTGGGCGATCTAGCGAGAGTAGACCCTATGCCTTCACCATGGCCTTGCTGTTCGAGTTCAGGTCAAAAACCCAGTTCGGCTGCCCTCTCAGAGACAAGGTGCCGGCCCGCTACCCCGTTTTGGTCCCTCTCGCTCCACTTGTGATGCTCTGCCTCCGAATAGTCCACCCATTTGCCGCGTTCCACCGACCTGTTTGACCGAAAAATTCGACACCCCCCCCTTCTTCCTAAATCGCCCACTGGAATCTTCCCTGAGTTGGACTCCAATGTACCTCCCCTCTCGCGATCCTACCTAGAGGCTCCTCGCGTTCTCCTTCCAAATTTTACAAGTAAGCATGCCTCTTTCTTTCTTCTCAACCTTAGTAGGGTTCAGCGCAGATGGTTCTGGCGGTCTTCGTTCCGAAATTTCTGGGAGTGTCGTAGCTTCCTTCCCCCCGGCGGGGCTTTTAGGTGTAATCCCCGATCCCCATCACATGCGGTTTCAATGCCAATGAGCACACCGCTAGAGTTTCCCTGGTCGCGCTGCTTTCAAGCCTTCAGTCGTCCCCCGGATTTTCTTCCCTCCTTTCCCGTTTTAGACAGAACGAGCCCCCGCCTAGGTGGAGAGAAGGGCGCGCATCTCTTTCGGGTTCCTCCCCCCCCCCCTCTAGGAGTCCGCGCTGCACCGGTTCTTGTTTTTCCCCTCGAGATGATAGGCGGACGATAGCCTTCCTCGTCACAATTTCTGACCCCACGAGGGCGCCCCGGACCCTTTGGAGACCCCTCGCGTTTCTCGCGGCCGATCCCTGATCCGCGTCTGTCCCCTTTTTTGCTCCATCCTCGATTCAGGCCTGATGAGCAACAATTCGCTGGGCCAGTAGCCACGCCCGTCTCCCCTGCTTTCGTCAACTCCCAGTTTTTTCTCCTATGGGTTCCCTGAATTCGATCCTACTCTTTATCCCTTTTTTTTTTGTTTTTGAGCCTTAGACTTATGAGTCGACCCTGTTTCGACACCGCCGCGGCGGTGTCAGGTAATGCCGTACTGTTCCGATGTTTTCCCCCCAGGCTACGACTTATGTCAGATTGAGAGCCTTTCTTGCTTTTTGCTCTCGTCCCCCTCTCCCGACCCAGTAAAGGATAGGGAATGAGACGCTTCCCTAGATCTTTGGGATTAACTTCTTGTTGGATTAACAAGCCCCTTTCTTCGCCCTTTCCTCTCATCTTAACCCGAGGAAGATGGAGCCGTGCAGAATCAAAGATTTGGCTGGGCGGGAAACTACCTCTGTGCTCCTCCCCGCGGCTAGCTTTTTTCTCGCGGGTCGAAATGCCCCCCCTTCGCGCCCCGCCGTAATACGTGATGGAGCAGTTGCGCCGAGCATGCCTCGCGGTTTTTCTTTGCCGCTTCCCCTCAGACCTGTTTTTTTTTTGCAGGCAATTGTCTTTTTTTTTTCCATTGGTTTCGCCGGTTTCGACGCCTCGGCCCCAGCACGCCCTCCGGCTCTCTCGATGCGTTCGCCCCGGTGTCCACCTCTTGCTCCCCCGCCTTTACGAGGAGGCCTCATTGTCCGAGCTGACTGGTTGTAGACGCGCGGTCTCTCTCTCCGTCTTCCCTATTCGGGTCTTAGGGCCTCGAGAGCGATTTGAGTGGGACCGCTTGGGCTCTTTCAACCTCCCCTTTTGCCCCTCCGCCCCCCCCCCCCCAAAGGGTGCTTTGGGGTCACTTGTCCTGTTTTTTCGAATTTTCCATGCTCCGGATCGGGTCCAAACAGCATTGTCTCGGTAATTGGACCGGCGGGTTCCTCGATTTCAGGGCCCCCGCCTAACTTCCGCTTTCTTTCCCGACCCTGTGTTTCGTGCCTTTACTTTTTTGCGCGATGTCTTTTTTCTGCGTCACTTTTTTTTGGAACTGGCGGCGGCCATCGGGTCCCCCGTTTCCATCCATTTCGCGCAGCCGTACTCTGGAGAGTTTTTTTTCGGGAACCACGGCTTTCTGCGAGGTGGAGGTTCGAGAGTGGGCTACACTTTTTCACTTAGCTACTTTTTTTTCTTCTTCTCTCTCATGACGCCGGCTTTCTTTCCCCATGCTTGCTCACGAGCAGGTAAAACCTTTCGCGGAAAAGGGTTTGTCCTCTATGGGCCTCGTCCCTCGCGTCCGCTCGCCGTCCTCAGCCTCGGTGGGATCGTCGCCGAGAGGTTCGTACCTGCTTTTTATTCCTTTTTAAGATTCTTAGGGCTCTGTCGGGCGCACGTTTTTTGCCATTCGGCGCCCCGTGGCTGATCTGTCCGATTTTTCGTAAAACGATGTAGATTCCCTTCGCCCTCAGTTTTTCTGGGGCGCCCCTTTTTTGTTTCTTTGTTGTTTTTTGGGCAACAGAAGAGCTTAAATTGAATCAGGCCGTTCTTTGCCTTCTGTACCGACTCGTGCGCTATCGCGTGGAGTGTCTATCCTCTAGATACAAAAGAGGGATCACAAAAACACAAACCAAAACCCAACAACCCAAAACAACACACCCACACCCCAATAAAAAAAACACCCACACCCCCGTGGTCCCCATTATAGCTGAAAAGAGCAGACACGGGCTTATACATTTAAATTTTTTTTCTTCAGATCTTTTCCCGTCTATGGTCAATCCCCCCCATTTTAACATCCACCTCCCGCATCGTTGGTCTGGTCAACGGGGGTGAGGGTATTCTTCGCAAAAATACCCCACTTGTCTTTTTTCCCCCCTCCTGGCTAGATTTTCTCCTTTCCCCTCCCTCAGTCCGGTCCAGCCTTTTCTCCAGGTGAGGGCGCTTTCCGTTTCTTCCCTAGAGTTTACATGCCCCGGCTTGCCGGCGGCGCATTTCAGAGAGGAGGTTTTTTTCCTGAGAGATCAATGCTCCCTCCTCCCTACCTTCGGCCCACGCCCTTCCCGGAGTTTTTGTGATAGCTCCTAGTCGTAATTCTCGTAAGCAATGGCGTCCTGCTGTGTATCGTAGGTCCTCCCTCTCCTGTAGATTTCCTTTTTTTTCGCGACCGGGATCTCCTCTCGTCGGTATAGGACGCATGCATTTGAGCTTCAGAGGTCCCCTCGTGTCGTTGAATAATCTTCCATCCGGTGTTTTCTCTCGTTCTCGTACCAGCCCCTGCCCCTTCACGCCGGGCAGGGAGTTTCTTTCCCCCGTTTGGCCACCAAAAAGATTCTTTGGTGCTTGTGGCCGTCTCTCCGTTTTTTTCGTTTTCCGGTCGGATCGTGCGGTTCGCGGCGTGCCTTTTTCTTCCTGCGAACTTATGGAGCCGAGTTTGTAGTCGATCTCTATGGAAAGCTCGCTCTTTGCTGGAGGGCGAGTCGAATTTTTCTTCTTTCGACCTCGCTTCTCAAGAGTGGCTCGCCTTTTTTTGGGCTTTTTGAGTTCGTTGTGGATTACTATCACTTTCGCTCCCTTACCTTCCCCTTGTTTTCCCCTGTTCCTATGGATCCCACCGCGCGAACACGCTCGATAGAGTTTTGGGTCCCCAGAAAGATCGCGGCTTGTCTATTCCGTTCTTTTTTTTTCGTCGCCTATTTTTTCCGGGTCCGATGCTGCCGTGCTCCCACCTCTGCGTGCTGTGGACCTATCCTCTCCGTTTTTGTTCCCGAGCCCAGTCCCTTGTTCTCAGAACCCCGGCTTCTATCCGCCACCGATCGGCGGCATTTCCCAACCCATTAATCCCGCATTTCTTTGTCTTTTGGTTTCCCAGGCTAACCTCTCCTCTCTGCCGGCTTTCGCTTTGGCCTCGGCCATCTTCGAGTGCAGCAACTGTTCTGTCCTTTCGGCTGGACTCAGCCTTTAGCAGAAAGATTATATGATTCCCTCGATTACCGAGCTCGGCGCCGTACGCCCCCCCAACCCCCTCGATCTCGCCGGCCAGCATCTCTGAGATTTCGAGTTGAGGGGCATCGACTAGCATCACACACCCGGCCCTCCATCTATTTTTTCGGTTGGAACCCCCTGTGCGGCCTTACGCACGACTTTACCCTTGGAGAAACAGTATCCCCTCGCAATTCTCCTGACCCCACCCACTCGATTTGGGGATTCACCCTTTCCAGCGACTGTCATGCCTGCTAGAGAATTTTTCTTTTGAGGTTTTTTCTTCTCCTCAACATTTGTTTCCCGCTTTTGCAGCTCCCGTGATACGCACATTCGAGGCGACGTGTCGACCCTCCCTTTTTTCTCCCCAGGACTTTCCGCGACTTATTTCTGGCCGTCTTTATTCTCGACCCCTAGAGAATTGATGGGGATATCGTGTAACCCCCTGGCAGGGCCCTTCCCTGTCCCCCCCCACCTATTTGTCCCCTTCTTGATTCCCGGCGCTCGCCTTCCCTCTCGGAACCGGGAGCTTTCCACCGGGCAACTCGAGCTTTGGATCAATCCAGCTCGTCCACCCCCTCCAGTCGGAAGAAGATTCGGTACCCCGTGCCCCTCTTCCCGCGGGATCTTTTTTCGGGAGCCAGTCGGGGAGGTGAGGTTTTTTCTCCGTTTTTAATTCCCCCGGCCAGGCTCCTCTCTGGACCACCTTTCGCTTTGTCGGAGGGGATTCTCTGAGGGCCTGACGTCCTCTGCGCTATATGCTCAACAAGTATCCAAACGCGCCTTCCTTTCCTTTTCTTGGTGCCTTTTTATCGGTTCGTTGATATCCCTCTGTTCTCTTTAATCGCCTCCCCCCCCAATCGACCTCGATAATTTACTTGTTCATCCTCTTCCCATCCCCTGTGCCTTTGGAATACAGCCTTTCATTCCCGTTGCTGGAGTTTTCATCCCCCGGTCGGCTGCGACAAGACGGGGTGGCGCGCCGCCGCACCGCCCCTATTATCCTCTTACACTTCGTTTGAGCCTACCGATCCTCCATGTTACTCCTCCTGACACCGGAAACGTGCACCTGCCCCGCTCCCGTGTCTCTCTAAACTTTCCGTTTCCTCCCTGGCGTTATTCGTGCCCTGTTAAACTTTTTGGGACCTAGGACTCCTGGGTCTCCTTTCTCTCTTTTCCGCCGTCCTGAAATAACGGAACATTCGCGATGCATGATAGGGAGACAGTCGCAAGACCTCTGTCCTTAAAAGATCGCTTTTTCCTCGATGGCAATTTGCCCGTCTCCCGCTCAGAAAGACAACCAATGGCAGGGGGGGGGACCAATCTTACTCTAGAACCCTCTCATTCCTTTTTCCCTCGTTTATTCCCCGGTGCCTTTTGGACGCGATGCCGGCTCAGAAACCCTTTGGAGGACTCGATCCCCGTGCCGCCCTCCCTACCCCTCTCTTGCCCCACGCCCCCGTTTCCTGTGCGCGATCTACGTACTCCCTTCCTCCCTCCCCCGTGTGACCGCATTTTCGGTTTCTCCCTGCTGTTGACTTTCATGGGCATCCCTCCCTCCATTCAGCAAGATTGACCTTTCCGCCCCCCCCGGTTCGATTTTTGCTGGGGGTTTTGGGCCAGATACGCCCACCTCCCCATCTGAGCTTCCTTCTACGTCAGTTGCGTCTTACCTTCCTTTTGCGGCTTTAACTTTTTCACTTTCGTCCTGGCAAATGCGTTCTTTCTGTAAATTCCTTTCCCTTTTTACTCAGAGGCCCCTTTTGTACGAGAGATCGGAGGAACTGAGTTTTGATGGCCATAGCGAAGGATTGCTTGCGGTCCTTCGGGTAAACCACCACCCCCTTTTTTTTTTTTTTTTTCATGCAGCAGCGGACAATCTTTCCCTGAAACGCCCCGACAGTATCCCCCCCCCCCCCCCCCTCCTTAGAGATATTGGTTTTCCTGATCGCGGGCGGCCCTGCCCTGCCTATGCCGGCCCCCGCTTCTTTTTGCGCCTCAGGCGTCTTTGCTCGACCCGAAGGACCCCCCCCCCCCTTCCCACACCTAACCTCGTTGGCCCTTTTTTCTTCCTGAGAGGGTCCCCAATGCACTCATCCTTGCCCCCCTCTACCGGATTCTTCCCCGGCTTGGTCAATACTTTCTTTTTTTTTCCGATAATGAGCCCGACCCCGACCCTTTTTTCCCCCCTTGTTCCTCGAGTCCCCAAATTTGCCTGCTCAGAGCCTCGGGAAGCGTCCAGACTCTCCGTAACCTTATCCTTTTTGTTGGTTTAATGTTCTCGTGCCCGAGCAGACTCTAGACAGGCGCTGCCCCCTTTTATGGAAATATAAGGCAGGGCCCTGCATTGAAAACCCCGCTTTTCTTTTTTGTTACTCGCCGTCATTAAAACTAGACCGAGCCGGAACTCAGTCTTTTCCGTTTTCGCCACCACCCTTTGGGTCCCTTTTCAGAATTTGCCTATTTTCTCCCTGTTGGTTTTGAGCAGATCCTCTCATGCTTCGACCCCATAGTGTTATGACATGCCCGCGGCGGTGCCGTCGATAAGGCTATTTCTGTCCTTCGTGATTGTTAGATCACATAACTTTCTTTTCTCCTTCCCTTTGGAATTTAGTTCCTTCCTTTAATTTCGCGCCATTCGGTTTGCTCTTCGCGAGCCCCTACACCCCGGGGGGGGGTTTTTGTGTTTTGTTGGGGGGACCCGTGTGTTGTGCGCTCCTCTCCCCTCCTCTGATCTTTTCTAAGGCACTTTTAAAGATTAACAAGCCTATCTCTTTCTCTTTATATCTCGTCAAAAAGATGGCCCCGCCGTGCAGAAGCCGAGGACATTGGGGTTGGGAACCTTGACGAACTCCTCTTCCTCTGTCATTGTTTCCTTTTGTTCGGGTCTGAGCAAGGCGTCTCACTCCTGCCGTATGAAGGAGGAGTCAGTCCGCATGTTGCGACGATGGATCTCAGGGTGTATGTAGGGTGAGCTCCGATGTTTTCTTCGTCAGGAATTGTTTTTTTTTTTTCGAGGTGTGCCCCTCCGCGGGGTATCCGCCGTTGCATAAAAGCACTCGAGGTCGCCGAGTCAATATTTGAGGAGATGGTCAATCGGTGGCCCACCTCTGAGCCCCCTCCCCTGCTTACTGAGTTCTCCCGTCTTTTCACAGAGATGAGGACGCGAGCTTTATATCGTCCCCTACGCAATGAATCGGAGGGGGAGGGGTACCCAAAGCTTTGTGAGGGTCTTCCTCTTTCCTCTTTCCCCCACTTCACCCGGCCTGCCCCCTTTTTCTTGGGGACGTCACTAATTTTTTTTCGGTACGAGGGTTCTTCCAGACGAACCTCCTCCCGGGTGAGAATGTGAACGTCTGTCCCCTTTGCCTTTATGTCTATTTGCTCCGCAAACGCGGCGATGGCGCGTGGGACCCGTGTTTGACAGTGTCGGAGGGGGAAAATTTTTTCTCGCTCTCCTTGCTTCCCACTTTTTTTCTGAGCGCAACTGCCTCCCGGCGTTCACCATGATTCGCGCCGATTCCGTTCTGGATAGTTGGGAAGATTCTTTTCGTCACTTTGTCTCTTTTGTCGAGTCTTTGTTGGTTGGCGCCCACGCCCAATTGCAACTTTTTTTGTTTTTTTTTTCTTGTTTGTGCCCTGGTTTTTTTCCCCTTGGGGGGTGCCCCCAGGCTTTTTTCGTCTTACGGCATGTGCTTTGAATTTCCTTTCCAGAGCTCGAAGGTCTTTTTCTTGGTCTTCGGCCTTGCGTTCCTGCTGTTCCCGCGATGCATTTTCCTATGTTCTGACAGCCAGGGCGGTCGAGCCGCAGCGGATCGTTCCTTCTGCTTCTAGGCTGGGCGCGCACTCCTCTCTCTAGTCTTGGTCCCCTTAGAAAGGGTTGGTTTTCCCTTTCTGGCGGCGACCCCGTTGGATCTTTTATCTGGCTCCTGTACCCAGTGGAAAGAGGGCATTTGAGACGCGGGTTCTTTCTATACATTTTCTGGTTTCGATCGTTTTCCCCCAACGTCACATTGAATTTCCGCTGTCGCCAAGTGGCCTATGCCATGCATGATAGTGAGATTATGTCGATGGGACAATCCCCCCTCCCTCACCCCTCTTTTCCCAGCGAAAACCTCGAATAACAGATCACAGAGACGAACAGGTTTATTCCATTTTTAGTTTCCTATCTCATCGATTTTCCCCCTCCTCCTATTTGTCACGGCCCTACTGATAGAGACACCATGAATAGCGGGAGAGGGTTGTCACTCTCAGTTTATGTGAGGGGTCTTTGAACAACTACACCTACCTCTCTGGATTTTCCCCCCCCTCCCTTCCCGCATTTAGGGAGAGGGAGACTTTTACCGCTTCTTTGGTAAGCTCGTTTATACAGTGAGGGAGTCAGAGCGTTCCCTTCGTCCTGCCCCTGGCTTGCCGGTGGTGGCGCGGTGGCCTCTCCTTTTCCCCTCCCCCTTCAGATGCCTTGTCACCCGGGTGTCCCCCCCCCGTTGGTGTTTTCAGCCGCGTCCAGATCTGTAAAGAGAGCGGGGTCCCTCCTCTCCCTCCTAATTCTCGCGGGTCGCCTAATTTCCTAAAGTTTTTCCGCGTCGACGACTTTGGTCGCCTTTTTCGTCGTCTCGGTGCATGCCCTGCCCGTGCTTTTTCCCCCCCCCATGCACCCAGCTTCTTCCTCGATTTTTTTTTCCTGATACTCCTTATCCCTCGGTTTTTTTGGGTTTCACCAGTATCGCTACCAGACAGGATGGTCCGGGAAGGTGATTTCCCTCATAGCTGGTTGGTTCTCCTTTCCCTCCCTTGTCGTCTTGGCCCCCGGTATGCCCGGGTTCGACCAGGATTGTTGTGCGGCGGATGTTCCTCCTTGGATGGATTGTTCCCCTATTTCGTCTCTGCCCGGCTTTGTTAAAAGTGCGCTTTGCGGGCTTTGCCCGAAGGGTGTAGCCGAGGCTGACCTCTTTCCCTGCATAGTTTTTCTTTCTCGTATTCTTGGCTGCGCAGGCCCTTTCTCGACAAACTGAAACCGCGTTGTGGCGTCGTCAGACGCGACAACTTTTCTCCTCACCTTTTTCGTTCTTAATGTTCCCCCCTTTTAACTATTGTCGGGTCTTGCGTTTTTGTCTCCGTTGATGGAGAAGATTTGTTGGGGCGATCTGTGGTTCGATGCCGACGTTGAATTTCTATACTTCCCTCCCTTTTTTTTGTTGAGCTAGAACCACCTTACTTTTCTTCCCCGCTCGTCCCCCTTCTCCTTTGGGGGGTCCACCCTACTTCCGTTTCGAAAACATCCCAATCTCCCCCAAACCCCTCCCCCCCCTCGCCCCCGACCCTTGTTTTTTTTCAAAATCTCATCCGGGCAGCTATCTTTTTATTTGAGCAGGCCATCTTCCTTTCGCGGTTCTTCTTGTTTCCTGTCCCTCCCTTATCTTCAAGAGCAGAGACCGAAACACTCTGGACGGGACAGCAATGATAGTTAGGGACGTCGCCAAACCGATCTGCGACCCGCCCAGCAAGACTCTGAGGCCTCGGAGATTCCTCGCAGAGATAGGATGGCCCCATACCACATTTTCGGAATGGCACACCTCCACCCCCCTCCCTCTTTGACTTCCTCTCCCCATTTGGGGTTTTTGTTTTCTTCCCCTCCGACTCATTCGGCTAAACACGAAGATCACCAAAAACCGCCATCATGGCGGAATCACTCCTGCGGCGGGAGGGGTTCTTCCTTCATGAGCGAAGTTTTACCCCGACAATGGATCTCTATTCAACCTTCGCGATTGGCCCCCGTGGCTGCAGCTCCGTGCATTTTCTCCCGTCCCTGCGCCCCTCCTCCTATTTCCCCCCTTTTAGGGCCGCGCCTTGCTCCCGGACCGGTATCCGCGGTTAACGAGCGGAGCCCTTCTCCGAACAAATCTGATTTTTTTTCCCGTCTCTAGGCGCCCTCTGCTCTTCCCCACCCAGGCTGGGCTGTTCCCTTTCATGGCTACCTATGGCGCTCGGCGCCCGCCCCTGTTTCCCCCGGTGCCGATTTTCCACATGGGCAAATGTCTTCCCTGAGGGACCCCGACCCCGATTCCCTCCTTCTCTCTGTGACCGACAGCGGTTATATAGTTGAACCCAGAGGAGCTTGTGACAAAAGCAAGATTTTGTCGGTGGCGACCTACCTCCCCCGCCCCCGCTTTCTCCTTCGGGCACCCCCTCGTATTCTGTCTCCGTTCTTTCTCCTGATGGGGTTACCCCCCTGTATCGTCTTGCAGCCTACGAAATCGTCTTTCCTCCTATCCCCCCCCCCGGTTATTTTCGCGTTTTATCTCGTTTTTCCGCGAAGCCAGCTGTATTGCTTAATCCACTGCCATCCGAAGCGAAAGGAGCCTGTTTTGCGCACCTTCTCTTGGCCTTCCCTCGGAATTTTCCCTTTTTCGAGTTACGGAGGAACTTAGTAGGATTATAAAAGTTAGCTTAGCGTCCCTCTTTCCCAAATTTCATCGTCCTCTTTTGTGTTGCGCCTCTAACGATCCTCCACTTGTTCGACTGAAAACGTTGATGGAACAGACCTCTCCTGCCTGCAGGAATCCGTTTCTCCGGCTCCGCCTTCTATTCTATAGACCCTGTTTTATCAATCGGTGAAACCCACGGGGGGGGGGACCAGTTTGATAGTAAAATGGATGCATCCCTATGGCCATCCCCGACCTGGCCTCACTCCCCCTTTAACTTCAGTCCCTCTCTCCCCCTGAACGGTTAGGATCTGCAGTTTCCACACCAATGGTCAGTGGGGGGGGGGGGGGAAACCCCCAGGGGGTTTGGGTCATAAGTGCCCAAGCTACTTTTCAATTGACTGGAGTCTGTCCCCCCCCCTTCCCCGCACCCCCATCTCACAATGCTCAGCATTCTCACTCCCCCGGTTTAACGACTATGCGGGCGCCCTTCCGCGACGGTTCCCGCTGTGCGACGGCCACTTCCAACTGTAGAAACCAGCAGAGATGAGAAAGCGTTGTCCCCCCTTTCCCCCGCCGTCAAGTAGAGGTCTGCTTCCGTTCCCAGGGAAAAGGCATCGGTTTGGGGTGGGGGGGCCGTTTTGGTTTTGAGTTTTTCTTTCTTTTAAACGGAATAGAACCCTTGCCAAGAAGGTTTTTTTTTTACCAATGCGCACCTTCTGTGTTTCCCTTCATGTTGTATCTCTCCCTCCCAACTTCCAGCAGTGACTCCTCTCCGCCCCCGGGCGTGCGAGAGGTCTTTTTGGACGGATTTTCTTTTTTCGCCGCGGCTACTTCCCCCTCCCCCCCTAACCACTGTCGGGGCCTCCCTCTCAGCCTTGAAGGGAGGAGTTTTTGATGACTTCTGCGTCTCCCTCACTTCTCCCCAGTTTTTCGCTTTCTTCTCCCCCTTTGCCTCTCGTACGTAGGTGGTTTCGCCGCCTTGTTTTGCCTTGGGGCGCGCCTCTCTTGCTCCCGACGACCTGATCGGGGCTGGATTCAGCAGGAGTTTTATCGGCTGGTACACCTCGTTTTCCCCCCTGCAACCCCCTTCCCTGCCCTCTCGACCATCGTTTTTTCCTTCTCAGCCCGACCAAGCTCAGATTAGGAATTTCTTGGGGGTTTTTCTTCCTTTTTCGCGCCTCCTTCCGGCACGTCTTGCGCGACCTGACGCATTGCATCGGCGAGCCCTCACTCATTCGTTCAAGTACGCTGCCCCCCCCTCGCTGCAGTAGGGTTGCTCCCCAAATCCAGAGGCCGGCTTCTGCACCGGCTTGGACGTTTTGATGAGGCGCACTTTCCCCCTTTCCCCCTTGCCCCTGACTTCTTCGCTTCTCCCTTTCCCCCCCTTCCCCTCCTCAGGCACTTGTCAATTGCTACGCGACTCCCTACCAAGTTTTCTCGTGCAACTTCGGCATCCTTGCGCCCCCCCCCCTGGGCCTTTTTTAATCTCCCGCACGAGACCTGTTCCTAGCCTTCTTCTTCTTGTCACCCTGCCCGCGGATAGTCAACCCCCCTTATGGGGGTCCAGCAGAAGGATCCCCTTTTTAAATCCTCGTTGTTGCGAGAGATCGCTTCTGTCCCTTTTTTGACCCCTTTTTTTCCCCTATTTCCTCTGCGAGAAATCCTACTCGGCGCTGTGGTCTTCTTTTCATTCAAAGCGGATGGTGGAGCATCAATGGGCCCCCCTCTTATGTAAGTAAGTGTGCGAAATCTGTGTCGTTCTCCTTCCTTCCGAGCCCCCTACGCCATTTTTCCGGAGAGGTCCTGTGCTCGCTTACGCCCGATATCTGATCAAGGCCTTTTGGGCAGAGGACCAGGTTTCCTATTCGCGGAGTCTATCCTACCCTAGCGATGGTTCCCCCCTCCTTGTGCTCGGTTGGCCGCGATTTTTTTTGCTTGGGGGGGAAAACACACGTTTTTTGGGGGCGGACAAGACCTCCCCCTCTTTTCTCCCCCTCTCGTTCTTCGCCGATCGGTGGTCTCGGGCGTGTCAGTGCCAATTGGCGACTTAGCGATCAAGTGAGGTCCTGAGGCGTGCTCCTGGGCGCGAACCCTCTCCGATTAGAGGGGGTTTCTTCCTTTGCTCTCACTTCGATGCGCGCATTGTTTTTTCTTTCTCCCGCCAGCAATCCTCGACGCTGCGGCCCCACGGAACGTTAGGTCTTCGCCTGCTCTCTTCTCTTCCCGCCCCTTTTTCCCCCCAATCTGTGAACCCGACTCCCTTACGAGAGCCAGAGGCATGGACCGAGCGCCTGATGCGGGAGACGCCGAGAGTAAATATCCCCCAGCGTGTCTGTTTTTATTCCCCTCTCGCGCTTCCTTGGGTGAAGGTGGTGTATACTGGGACTGCGCAGCCCCCAGCACCCTTGCCCCTCAGACTGGGGGAGGATATTGGTCACTTTTATAGTGCCATATGATCAGGGAAAACAGTCACGTTCGCTGGCATTTGCCTCTTCCCTTGTTTTATGCCCTTCGCATAGCTCCTAACTGGGGGTGGGGAAAGCATAAAATGGTGTTTTTGCGTTTCCAGTTGCCTCTGAGCCGATTTCGATGCCTTCCCCCTTGCCTGAATGTATTCGAGGACGGTAACTAGATTTCCGCACCTGAAGACGAATTCTTTCCTAATTCGGCTTTCCTGTGTGGAGATTCGGTTAGTTTGCGCGCCGCGCAATTTGTCCATTAGGGCGACGATCTTAATGAGCGTTGTGTTTCCTTATTCCCTGCGACACCGTGCAGGCCCTACTCCCGTGCTGCTTGCGGGTGGACTTTTTTTTTTCCGATGACAGCCGACCCAGATTCTCTACCCCCTTCGAGAGAGGTTGGGGGCGCGCTAGAGCACTACCCTCCCCCGGCCGGTATCCACGGCTGCCGTTTTTTTTCGGACGCGGATCTATATCTAGATCTTTTTTTCTTTTCACTTTTTGCGACTGTTGTGACCCCTGGCGTCTCTTGTCTCTTCCTCAGCCTCAAAAAGAGTAGGAATGGAGAGAGTTAGTTCGTGTTTTGACCGCCTTCTTGTCATAAATCGTCAACCCTTCTTCCCCATTCATGGCTATGCATGCCATGCACTCGTGCGTTCTCGTTGATGGGCAGGTCAGCAGATTGGATCTCGCGGACCATCCCGCTCCCCCCCCCTCCTTTCCCCCCATTCCGTGAATTACCGGTCTATTACACGATTTAGCATCTGCTAGAAGGACTGATGGTCAACAAATAGTACTCTTGAAATCCCTATCCACGCGGAGATTTACGTCATTGAGAAGCCTCCTTCGGGTCGGGTCTTTCCTTCACTACCCTTCCCACGTCTTTTACCCCTCTTGGGTGGTAAATAATATTCCCCCTGTGCTGGGACTCTTTGGTTTTTTTTCCCCGCACGGTCCAGCTTTCTTCTCTGCGATTGAGCAGGTGCTGTCATTTTTTCCCTTTCGCCCTCCTGCGGCCTCTGTGCAGGGGTGCAGCGAGGCGGTCACGCCGGTCATCCAGTCACTCTGCGGTTCCTCCCCCTTCTTGTGTGTCTTTGCCTCGGGCGCCTATTCTCTTACAGGTTTTCGGTAAAAGAGAGGTGTACCCCCGCCCGTCTTCCGGTACATTTTGAATACTCTTTTCGCCCTACTTGCTAACCGGCCCTTTCGGATCCCGGGATAGTACCCGGCGGTCTCGGCTCCCCCCCCCCCCCTCAGATGCCAGGCGGTGCGCTGCCATCCAGATGGAATCGCGATGTTTGGGCCTTCTGATTATCCGCGGTGAGTCGCTATCAGCTACCATGGCCCCTTTCCCCTTCAGTTTCTTTTGATTCTCCGCAATCCGTGTTCGTTGGTGTTGATTTATTTCTTTTCGGACGGGTCTAGGTAGTATCTGTTTTCTTCGGGTGTGGCACTTGTTTCCTCCTTCTTTTCTTTCCGCCGATGCTCTGTGATGCCCCCTTCTCCCTCCATTCTTTGAGCGGGTCTGGCGGATCTAAGGTTTTGTCCGATCTCTCGTAGAAATCGGCGCGTTCTTTCTTTTTTTCGGTGCTGGGCTTTCGCTTTCTCCTCCCAGTCCCTCACCTTGCTGTCCCCTCTCCCATCTTTGCGTTCGCCAAAGCGCTACCGGTCGTTCGCAAAGAGATGGAGTTAAATTGGAACAAGAGTTTTTCCTTCCGGAGTTTTTTAGCCGCCCCCCCCCCCCTTGTTTTCTGCCATCTGTGACCCGGGGAGGTGGCCTTCTGCCCAACGAGTAGTTCTTTTTGG